>Ga0068714_10007916_pt1 | contig 10111 bp, 6 predicted proteins | sample MTBNYHSulfiMetaG_FD_62988 | JGI IMG/M metagenome (GOLD analysis project Ga0068714, IMG submission 62988) | Enrichment culture microbial communities from rom New York Harbor, USA that are MTBE-degrading - MTBE-NYH (New York Harbor Sulfidogenic)... | ecosystem: Environmental > Aquatic > Marine >...
GAGACCGTTGCGAGGTGGGTTTCTCGAGCGGCCGATCCCCGAGGGAGCGGTCCGCATGGCGGGATCAGGCGTGACAGGGGCAGGTCCAAGCCCGGTCGCAACCGCGCTCGGGGAGAGGCCCCTCACCCCCTCGGATGCAGCAGCCGCGAGGTCATGCCGCGCACCTGGTCGAAGAGGTCGAGGGCTGATCGGGCGCGGCCCACGTCGACCGCCCCGGCAGCTACCCGCAAAGCGGCATGGACGACCCGGAGGTGACCATGCCGACCGCCACCCTCAGCCCCACCGCTGCTCGCTGCCGCTGACGCGGTCGCTGACTCCCGTCGCCGTCGCCGGGGTGACCTCGCCAGAGCCGCCCGCTTGGTGCCACCGCCATCCCCGTCTCCGCTGCCTCGGCGTTGGGTGAGATTCCGCTGCTACCAGGCGCAGCCCCTTCTACAACAATGGCCTGTCGAGATCGCAACAGCCTCGGCAGAAAGGACCTACCGGGCCACTCCTCCGTCGGCGAGCTGGAGCCGCACGACCACCGGACGGTGATCCGAGCCCGCAGGGTTTTCCACCCGCGCTTCGAGCACCTCCAGGTCCGGGCTGGCGTAGACGTAGTCGATCCGGATCGGGAGCAGGTAGCGGTAGGTGGCGCCGAAGCCGAAGCCCCGGGTCGCGAAGGCGTCGCGCATCTCGCGCCTGATCCGGGCGTGGATGGCGTGCTCGGGGGTCGAGTTGAAGTCGCCGAGCATCAGGGTGGGGTCACGGAAGCCCCCGATCAGGCCGAGCAGGGCGGCGGTCTCCTGGCGGTGCCAGCGGCTCGCCCGGAGGGCCCGGCGCAGCACCGTGAGCCCGTCGAGGTCGCCCCGCAGCCGGTACGACAGGAGGTGCGGCACGACCACGTTGACGACCTGGTGCTCCCACGTCACCTCGGCGAAGAGGTACGACCACTGCCCCCGCTCGTGGTAGGTGCGCCGCTGGGCCTGGATGAGCCCGACGGGCGGCCGCACGCAGATCGCCACCCCGAACCCGGTGTCCGCGTAGTAGGGGCGGTGCTCGCACTGGTACCCGCGCTCCTCGAGGCTCGACAGCAGGTCGCGTCGGTCGCCTCGGCGGGGTCTGACCTCCTGCAGGGCGAGGAGGTGCGGTTGCACGTTGGTGATCGAGATGAGGGCGGGCTCGATCCCGGACGGGAGACCGGCGAGGTTGTGGGTCATCACCGTGACCGCCCGGGTGCTGGCGGGGCTCGGGCGTGGGACCAGCTGGCGGCCGTACAGGAGCAGGAAGCAGGCCGCGACCGCCAGGGCGGGGAGGTGGCGCCTGGGGTTTCGGCGCAGGAGAGCCCACGCCGCGACGAGGAGGCCGGGAATGAACCAGTAGGGCAGGAACGTGGCGATCAGCCACAGCCCGAACCAGTCAAGCTCCCAGCGATGGGTGAGGAGGGCGAGCGCGATCAGCGCCGACCCATAGGCCCACTCCAGGCCGACCAGAGCCCGTGTCGCGATACGACGGAGGCGCTGCCGGTCCATGCGTCCGGTTCACTCGTCGACCGGCGGTCGCCCCCGCTGCTGCTTCAGCCGCCCCTGCCGGCGCTTGGCCTCGAGCCGGCGTCGCCGGGCCGCGCGCGGAAGGGACGTTGGAACCCGTGGCGGGATCTCGGCCAGCGCGTCGCGCACCAGCTCCACGAACCGCTCCACGGCGGTGCGCTGGTTCGCGGCTTGGGTGCGGTGGACCTGAGCGACCACCCTGAGCACTCCGGCGCGAGTGATGCGGCTCCTGAGTACCTCGCGAAGTCTCTGCCGTTGCGCTTCGTTCAGGCTGGGGGATCCGGTCACGTCGAACAGGAGCGTGACGCGGGTCTCGACCTTGTTGACGTTCTGCCCACCGGGGCCCGAGCTGCGGGAGGTGGTGAAACGAAGCTCGGACTCGGGGATGGACAGCTCGGGCGTGACCTCGATCACGGCAGCTCCTCGAACGCTCCTCCACCAGACTAGCACTGCCGGCCGCGGAGCCGGCCTCAGGGCGCGGGGAAGAGGCTGACGGCGTCGGTCTCGGTGGGGCTCTCGGCAGCCCAGCCTTCGACCCACCGGCCGTTGCGCCACAGGAAGCTGACCCCGAGGGTCACGACCCCGGTCCGGCGATGTCCTCCCTCGAAGCAGTCACACCGGTAGACCAGGCGGTACACCATCTGTCCTTCGCTTGACCACGCCGGTTCGGGCTCCGTGTAGCGACAGGAGACCCCCTCGAGCGAGCTGCGGGTGCGGCGGAGCAGGCCCTCGGCACGGTCGACTCGCTGGGTCCCGAGCTGGGACAGCTCCCCCTGGATTCCCGTGCGGTCAGAACGATCGGGGTAGCGCAGCCCCGCAGCGCTGCCGCTCCGGGTCGTCGAGGTTTCTGAAGGGGATGTCGGCTGCCGCCACCTCTCCCTGGCCGCGGACCTCAGGGCAGCCACCCGGACATCCGGTGGGGTCGCCGGCGGCTCGAGGCCCCCCGCCAGGATGACGAGGAGAAGGGCGAGCGCCAGTGCGCCCACGCTGCCGGCTGCGACGGCGCCGACCGCCAGGCGCCGCCCGTGCCGCAGCGGGGCTCCGTCGCGGGCCGCTCGGACTGCGAACCACAGGGCGAGGGTTCCGGCCCCGGCTGCCGCCACCATGGCCGAGTCGGAGCCCGGGCTGCCGGCGTTGCGGAGTGACAGGAGACAGCCGAGGGACCCGACGGCGGCGAGCGTTGCACAGACCGTGGACGCGGCGAGCGACAGCACGGGAGCCGGCGAGGGGGGCGCGGCGGCATGTGGCCGGTCCAGTCGGGCGGCGGGAGCTCGAGGGAACCTGCCCGCAGGCGAGTCGGCTGCCTCGGGGCGGCCGCCGAGCTTGGCGAAGACCACCCCGCACCTCGCGCAGGTGGCCGCCGCACCCTGGGTCGCCCCGCATCGGGGGCAGGTGACGGTCGCTTCGGTCCCGGTGCCGGTTGCTGCCGTCGTCTCGTGAGGACCCTGGTCGGCGGAAGCCGGCAGCGCGGCTGGCGAGGTCTCGGCGTCGGGCCCGTGGGCAGGGGTGCTCGCTGTCGCCTCGGGGACCCTCGCGGCAGGGTCGTCGCTCTCCGCCTCGAGGTGGGCCTCCACCCCGAGCGTCTCGAGCCGCTGCCGCAGTCCCTCGGCACGGGAGACGTCGAGCCCCGTGGCCACCAGCGCTCTCCCCCGCATGAGAGTCTCGAGCTGGGTTTCGGTGAAGGCGAAAGCCCGTCGCAGGGCGCCCTCGGTGGCCGCAGGCTCGACGGGGGGAGCAGTCAACCGGCAGGTGAGGCGGTAGCGGGCGGAGCTCACGACCCTCACAGTGTAGCCTGCACCGCCTGCCGGGGGGCTGACCTCCGGTTCGAGTGACCTTCTCGCGGAGTCCTGGCGGGTACAATCAGAGCCTGGAGGTGCGGTGAAGGCTCGCGAGCTCGTCAAGCTGGGAATTCGCCGTGGTTCGACGTTGGAGCTCGCCCAGCGCCTGGTCGGCGATGCGCTCGACGCCGGGCTGGGCAAGGGGGAGGTGAGGGACCGCCTGCGTGCGGTGACGGCCGATCCCGCGGCCCACCGCGACGACCCCTTTTTCGGCGCGCTGGCTCACGAGCTCGCCGGTGCGGTGGCGAGTCCCGCGGTGGACGCCGGGACGGACCGGGAGACTCCGGCGCCCTGGCGGGCCTGGGGCGAGGGGCTGGACCGCGAGGCGGTGGAGCAGATGGAAAACGCCTGCAGGCTGCCGGTCTCGGTCATGGGCGCGCTGATGCCGGACGCCCACGTCGGCTACGGCCTGCCGATCGGCGGCGTGCTGGCCACCGAGGGGGCGGTGATCCCGTACGCCGTCGGGGTCGACATCGCGTGCCGGATGCGGTTGACCGTGCTCGACCTGCCGGTCAAGGCGCTGGAGGGGGCCAGGGACCGGCTCGTCAAGGCGATCGAGGGGGAGACCCGGTTCGGCGTCGGCGCGAGCTTTCGCAGCCCGCGCCAGCACGACGTCATGGACGACGAGTGGGCGGTGTCCCCGGTCACCCGGCGCCTCAAGGACAGGGCGTGGTCGCAGCTGGGGACTTCGGGCTCGGGCAACCACTTCGTCGAGTGGGGGCGGCTGGTCCTGGAGCGTGCCGACCTGGGGTTGGAGGCGGGGGACTACCTGGCGCTGCTGTCCCACAGCGGCAGCCGCGGGGTGGGCAACGAGGTCGCCCGGCACTACTCCGATCTGGCCATGGGGCTGCGCCGGAGCCTGCCGCCGCGGCTGCGCCACCTGGCCTGGCTCGACCTGGATTCCCACCCGGGGCAGGAGTACTGGGCGGCGATGGAGCTGATGGGACGCTACGCCGCCGCCAACCACGAGCTCATCCACCGCCACGTGGTGAGGGCCGCGGGCGGCAAGGCGGTCGCCACGGTCGAGAACCACCACAACTTCGCCTGGCTCGAGACCCACTTCGGGCGGCGCGTGGTGGTCCACCGCAAGGGCGCGACCCCGGCCGGCCGGGGGGTGCTCGGGGTCATCCCGGGGTCCATGGCAACGCCCGGTTACGTGGTTCGGGGCAGAGGGCTGCCGGTGTCGCTCGAGAGCGCCTCTCACGGAGCCGGTCGGGTCATGTCGCGCAAGGAAGCCAAGCGGACCTTCACGTGGTCGGACATCCGACGGCAGCTGGACGCGCTCGGCATCACCGTGCTCTCGGCCGGCGCCGACGAGGCCCCCGGGGTGTACAAGGACATCGAGTGGGTCATGGGCTGCCAGGAGGACCTGGTGGAGCGGGTGGCCCGGTTTGAGCCCAGGATCGTCAAGATGTCCCACCCCGGCGAGCGCCCGGAGGACTGAAGGAGCGGTCAGCTGTCAGCGATCAGCCGCCCCCACCCAGAACGCAAAGACGCCAAGAATCGCGAAGACTCAGCGCAGGGTCTGCCCGCAACCCAACGGCCCGGAGTTCCGCGACGGTCGAGCTCGGACGAAACGCAAAGGCGCGAAGGCGCAAAGGCGCAAGAACGAACAGGCGAAGGGGTGCGCTCACAAAACCTGTCGTCCCGAGGAGCGAAGCAGAGCCTGTCCCGAGCGAATGCGAGGGAAGGGATCTCCCGCAACTGGGGAAGATCCCTCCGCGGACCCTTCGGGCCCGCGTTCGGGATGACAGCTCGGGATCGACACGCATCTTAGTCCGTGGAGGTGCTATACCACGAATTCTCGTGAGGAATCTCGCCGACTTGCAGCGAGTTTCGGGGCAAGAGCAACGCAAGGGGTGTTCGACTTCGTGCGTCTCTGCGGGTCTTGGCGTCTTTGCGTTCTCTCCCCTGACCCTACCGCCCCTCGCTCACCAGGCGGCGGAGGACGAAGTTGAGGATCCCGCCATGGCGGTAGTACTCGACCTCCACCGGCGTGTCCACCCGGCAGATCACCTTGAAGCGGGTCGAGCGGCCGTCGTCGCGCCGTGCGACGACCTCCATGCGCTGCTTCGGTGCGAAGGCCGCGGGCAGGTCGACGTCGTACGTCTCGCTGCCGTCCAGGCCCAGGGACCCGACCGTGTCGCCGTCGGCGAGCTCCAGCGGCAGGACCCCCATGCCCACCAGGTTGGACCGGTGGATGCGCTCGAAGCTCGAGGCGATCACCGCCCGCACGCCGAGCAGGGCAGTGCCCTTGGCGGCCCAGTCGCGTGACGAGCCGGTGCCGTACTCCTCCCCGGCCAGCACGACCAGGGGTGTGCCCTCCTTTTTGTAGCGCATGGCGGCGTCGTAGATGAACATCTTCTCCCCGGAGGGTATGTGGGTTGTGACCCCGCCCTCGACGCCGGGCACGAGGCGGTTGCGCAGCCTGATGTTGGCGAAGGTGCCCCGCATCATCACTTCGTGATTGCCGCGGCGGGCACCGTAGCTGTTGAAGTCCCGCTGCTCGACTCCGTGTGCCAGGAGGTAGCGGGCGGCCGGCGAGTCGAGGGCGATGGACCCGGCCGGGCTGATGTGGTCGGTGGTCACCGAGTCGCCGAGGAGAGCGAGGACACGGGCGCCGCGGATGGACCGGATCGGTTCCGGCTCGAGGTCGAGGTCCGAGAAGAAGGGGGGGTGGCGGATGTAGGTGGAGTCGGGTTGCCACTCGTAGAGCTCGCCGCCGCTCACCCGGATGGCCTGCCACTCCTCGGAACCCGAAAAGACGTCGGCGTAACGCTCGGTAAACTGGTCCGGGCTGAGGCACTTCTCGACCGCGGCACGGACCTCGGCGGCGGTGGGCCAGAGGTCGCGCAGGAAGACCGGGCGGCCGTCGCGGCCGGTGCCGATCGGTTCGGTGACGAGGTCCACGTCGACCGTGCCGGCGAGGGCGTACGCCACCACCAGCGGCGGGCTGGCGAGGTAGTTGGCGCGGACGTGTTGGTTGATCCGTCCTTCGAAATTGCGGTTGCCGGAGAGGACCGAGGCCACCACGAGGTCGCCGGTTCTGACCGCGGCAGCGACCTCGTCGGGCAGAGGACCCGAATTGCCGATGCAGGTGGTGCAGCCGTAGCCCACCAGGTGGAAGCCGAGGCTTTCGAGGGCCGGCATGAGCCCGGAGCGCTCGAGGTAGCTGGTCACCACCCGGCTCCCGGGCGCGAGACTGGTCTTCACCCAGGGCGGGACCGTGAGGCCGCGCTCGACCGCCTTGGCCGCGACCAGGCCGGCGCCGACCATCACCGACGGGTTGGAGGTGTTGGTGCAGCTGGTGATGGCGGCGATGGCGACCGCCCCGTGGCGGAGCGGGTAGCTGCCGTCGCGGTGCTCGACTTCGACCCCCGCGTGTCCGCGGTCGTCCGCGCCGCGGGCATAGGTGCTCTCCAGCTCCCGCCTCCACGCGGATTTCATGCCGGCCAGTGGCACCCGGTCCTGGGGTCGGCGTGGACCGGCCAGGGAGGGCTCGACGGAGCCCAGGTCGAGCTCGACGAGGCGGCTGAAGGTCGGCTCGACCTCGCGTTGGCGCCACAGTCCCTGGGCCTTGGCGTAGCGCTCCACGAGGTCGACCGTGCGCGCGCTGCGGCCGGTCAGGCGGAGGTAGGCCAGGGTCACGTCGTCCACCGGGAAGAAGCCGACCGTCGCGCCGTACTCCGGCGCCATGTTGGCAATGGTGGCGCGGTCCGGGAGGCTGAGGGCGTCGAGGCCGGGCCCGAAGAACTCGACGAACTGCCCGACGACGCCGACCTTGCGGAGGATCTGGGTGACGGTCAGGACCAGGTCGGTGGCGGTGGTGCCTTCGCTCAGGGTGCCGTGAAGCCGGAAGCCGACCACCTTCGGCGCCAGCATCGAGATGGGCTGCCCGAGCATCACCGCCTCGGCCTCGATGCCGCCCACCCCCCAGCCGAGCACGCCGAGGCCGTTGATCATGGTGGTGTGACTGTCGGTCCCGACCAGGGAGTCCGGGAAGGCCACCCCGTCACGCTCCATGACCACCCGGGCGAGGTACTCCAGGTTGACCTGGTGGACGATGCCGGTTGCCGGCGGGACCACCTGGAAGCCGGCGAACGCGCCCTGGCCCCACTTCAGCAGCTCGTACCGCTCCCGGTTGCGGTCGAACTCCAGCTGGGCGTTGAGCCGCAGTGCGTCCGTCCGAGCGAAGTAGTCCACCTGCACCGAGTGGTCGACCACCAGATCGCACGGGACGAGGGGGTTGACCTTGTTGGGGTTGCCGCCGAGGCGGCGACAGGCGTCGCGCAGCGCTGCAAGGTCGACCACGGTGGGGACACCGGTGAAGTCCTGGAGCACGACCCGGCCGGGCAGGAACGGCACCTCGCCGGGGGATTCCTCGTCGGGCCGCCAGCGGGCAAGGTGCTCCACGTCGCCGGCGGTGACTGCAAAACCGTCGAGGCTGCGCAGCGCCGCCTCGAGCAGCACCTTGACGGAGTGGGGCAGGCGGTGGGGATCTCCGACCCCAGCCCGGCCGAGCGCCGGCAGCGAGTAGTAGTTGACCCGGCCGTCTGCGAGGTCGAGGGTGGTGCGGGTTGCGTCTTTGAGGTCCATGGTGGCTCCTCTCCGGTTCGAGTGTCAGGGGTGAGGCTATGAGTCTCCCGTCGAGAGCGCAACCCGGGAGAGGTGTGCCTTACTCCCGATCCGGTCCCGGCAGATTCCTCCCCAGGATGCGCTTGCGCATCCAGAAGGAACGCGTGCCGCAGAGCCCATCCGGCGCGATCCGGCAGTTGAGCCCGTTTCTGGGGCACTGCGGTACGCGTTCCTACGGGCAGCGGTAGAGCACCGCCCCCCAGTTCAGTCCCGACCCGAGGGCGACGAAACCGACCAGGTCGCCGGGGTGGACCCGCCCTTCGCGGGACGCCTCGTGGAAGGCGATGGGGATGGTGGCAGCGGTGGTGTTGCCGTAGCGCTGGATGTTGTTGAAGACCCGGTCGTCGGGGAGGATCAACCGTTTCTGTACCCCCTCGTTGATGCGCAGGTTGGCCTGGTGCATGATCACCAGGTTCACCTGGTCCAGGGTCATCCCGTTGCGCTCGAGGAGCTTGAGGAGGACCTCCGGCATCAGCCGAACGGCCAGGCGGAAGACCTCGCGCCCTTGCACCACCGGGACCGCGTCGCCGCTCGCCGTCATCTCCGGGCGGAAGTACGGTCGGTAGGCGCTGCCGCCGGCGTGAGTCATCAGCCGGCCGGCCTCGTTGCCGTCGGTGTGGATCAGGCTGTCGACGACGCCGCACTCGCCGCTGTCCCAGCGCGAGACGACGACCGCCCCGGCGCCGTCGCCGAACAGGACGGTGCGGTCGCGGGTCAGCGTGTTGCGCTCGTACTCCTCGGCGGACACGGGGCCGTCGGAGTGGCCGAAGATGACCGGCCAGCACTGCCAGGGCATCAACGACGTGTGGACCTCGGCGCCGACGACGAGGATGTGGCGGTGTTGACCGGCCCGGATCATGGCGTCCGCGACCTGGAGGGCGTAGATGAAGCCGGCGCACTGCTGGCGGATGTCGAGGCAGGGGATACGGTTCAGCCCGAGCTTGCGCTGCAGGATGGGCGCGGAGCCCGGGAAGTAGTGGTCCGGGGTCATGGTGGCGAAGACGACGTAGTCGATGTCATCGGGCCGGAGGCCGGCAGCGGTGATCGCGTCCCGGGCGGCAGGGACCGCGAGGTCGCTGGTCGCGGAGTCGAGGTCGGCGTAGTGACGGGTGACGATGCCGCTCCGCACGCGGATCCACTCGTCGGAGGTGTCCATGATCCGGGCCAGTCTGTTGTTGTCGACCACGGTCGGGGGCACGTACATTCCGGTACCGGTGATCACCGCGCGCATGGGTCCTCCCTGCCGACCGGACTATACGGCAGCTCGCGCCCCGTGACACCCTCGGCGGCCCCCTTGCCATCGGCGGTAACATGGTAGGAGGCGCCTCGACGCGCCGCGGCGAGCTCGCGACCGGTGGTCGCGTCGGCGCCTTTGCTCCGGCACTGGCAGGGGTAGGGGGGTTTCGGTGGCTTTGTACGACCTGAACGAGTTCTTCAAGCTCTCCGGCACGCTGAGCTACCAGCTCAGTGCGGTCGGGAGCGGGCGGGAGCGGGTCCTGGCGACGATCGTCGGCGGTCGGGAAGTGGCGGACGAGGACACGATGACGCTCCTCGCGGTCCTGGAGTACCTCGAGAAGGCCTACGGCGAGAAGCACCGGCGACTGGGGCCGAAGGCGGTCCTCCACCCGCTTCGGGCCGCCGCCCTGCTGGTCGAGGCCCAGGACGGGGTAGTCCTTCTCGACCTCCTCGCCGAGCTGCTGCACGACAAGTTCGAGGACATCGTCGCAGAGGATTTCGACCCCGACGCCTGGGGCGCCCTCGAGGGGGAGTTCCAGGCGCTGCTGAAGCGGATCGACCCCAAGAGCGAGTGGTTCCTGATGGAGCGGCTCGACCAGCTGACCCGGCGCAAGGAGGGCGAGACCTACTACAGCTACATCGGCCGGTTGCTCGACCGCGCCGGCGGCACCCCCGAGCTGGTCCGGGTGAAGCTGGCGGATCGTCTCGACAACACTCTGGACCTGCGGATCGACCTGCAGGACCCACTCGACGAGGTCGGCTGCTTCGAGACCATCTTCCAGATTCTCTTCTGCAGTCGCTTCCCGGGACTCGAACCGCAGCGACCCCACCCCCCGACAGTGCCGCTGGACGGCGCGCGCAGGCTCTACGAGC
>Ga0068714_10007918_pt1 | contig 10109 bp, 7 predicted proteins | sample MTBNYHSulfiMetaG_FD_62988 | JGI IMG/M metagenome (GOLD analysis project Ga0068714, IMG submission 62988) | Enrichment culture microbial communities from rom New York Harbor, USA that are MTBE-degrading - MTBE-NYH (New York Harbor Sulfidogenic)... | ecosystem: Environmental > Aquatic > Marine >...
GATTTCATAGCGGACCGCCTGGGTTCTTTCATTTGAAAAAACAGGCCTTTGACGAACAATTATATTGTAATCTTCTATAAGTCTTTTCAATTGTCCGCCAACACTTTTATTCCCCAGGACAGATTCAATCCCGGGTTGAGTCTGGAACGGCTGGCCAATAGCCTGGATGAAAATGATAATCCGGTGTTGATGCTTGTGAAACTGAAAGAATAATAATGTTTGGTATTACACCACCTCATTTTTCCCAAATCAAGGGTACTTCATAATTACTGAACTGTTCAACTTTTGTAACAATTGATAAATTTTCATTGATGGCTTGAGCTATCATAATCCGGTCAAATGGATCTTGATGATGAAATTCTAATTTGGCATTTCTAAGAATATGATTAACTGTAATTGGTAAAACTTCAAAACCTGATTCTTCAATTATTTGAAATATTTTTTCTAGTCCGGAATTTAAAATTAATCTTCCTAATGATTGTTTTATTGCTATTTCCCAATAAGATGCGATGCTCATAAAACAATTATTATTGATATTTTCTATTATCTTCCTTGTCCTTTGGGGGAGTTTATTGTTTTCAGTTATAAACCAAATTACTGCGTGTGTATCTATCAACAAATCCATTATATATACTCATTAAATCCTTCAATCGGATCATCAAAATTGTTTCTCATCTTTATAAGTCCTTTTGCTTTGCCTGGTACCCTTTTTTTGATTTTTTTTGATTGTTTTATTCTTTTCTGCCTCAGAAAATCTATAAAGTCTGAAACCTCCGCCTTTAAATCTAATATTTTGATTCATTAAACTGTATTTTATATTAGTATGAGATCTATATATATTTCTCAAATTATATTAATGCTAATAGCCTGTTCTTCTTCTGTAAAAAAATACGAGGTAATTATCCTGTTTAATGCAGAGGAAATTGATTTGGATACTTTTCATTTTTAGTCCCTTATTGTCGGGCAATATAGCTCCGAGAAAAATAACTTGAGAAAATATGCTAAATTTAAGCGTTGCCCCATGCAGTGAAAACCGTTATTTCTATGATGCTTTAACATCACATAAGAGTTTGGTTCTGTGTGGTTTTAAGAGTCCCGATTGGCAGTTGGATGCCGTATAAGAGAAAAAAGTAAAATTTAATCTTGACTATTATTATCCGGGGAATACCGTCCTTGAAAATAACCGTTTAATAATTTATACTTGGATTTCAGAAAATAATTTGTCAACTTGTACTCGAAATAATATGCTTAAACACTGAATTCAGAAACTAAATCATGAATAATTTTTATAAATTTGATACATCAAACCGGTAAAACTGATTGGCATGAAAAGTAGTAAAACTATTGATTTATTGACAGGCATAAGGTTAATCGCTTTGGGACTTATATTTTTAATGTCATTTAGTTGTAATGTCAAATCAGGCGAACAGGACACTCCTTCAGGCAATGAACCCCTTCCGCCTGAGCCTAATAAGGTAGAGATCATGCTTCTTGAAAAATCTGATTTTTACCGTGAGATAGTCAGTAACGGAAAACTTTCAGCTATCGAAAAGGCCGGTCTCTATTTTCGGAATGCTGGTACAATAGAGGCGGTACATGTTAAGAACGGCATTTATGTTAACAGGGGAGATGAGTTGTGCAGCCTTCAGAAGGATGAGTTTCTGTTTAACCTTAAAAAAGCTGAAGTGGCACTCGAAAAAGTTACTATTGACCGTCTTGATGCTCTTTTGAGCATGGGTTATAAAAGTCTGGGCGATGATATTTCACCCGACCACATGAATATTGCAAATATACGATCGGGTTATAACCAGGTACAAATACAGTATGAGGAGGCATTGCATCAATTGGAGAACACTGTTCTTAAAGCTCCTTTTTCGGGTAAAGTGGAAGGTGTTTCACAGAAAGCATGGGAAAAGGCTGATTTGTCTAAGCCTTTTTGCACACTTATCAACGACCGGCGGTTTACAATTGACTTTCCTCTGTTGGAGACAGAGGTACATGAGGTAAAGACCGGACAAAAAGTGACGGTCAGCCCTGTAACCGGTCTTGAACCTGTTGGGGGAGTGATTACTGAGATAAATCCGCGGATCGACCAAAACGGGCTTGCACAGATAAAGGCAGAGCTTATCAATCCGGGCGGTTATATTGAAGGGATGAATGTGAAAGTGAGTATAAAAAAAATAGTTCCCGGTCAGCTTGTTGTGCCCAAACAGGCAGTTGTTTTACGGCAAAACCGTGAGGTGCTGTTTCGTTATACTAATGGCACTGCTTATTGGACATACATTGAAGTACTGGATGAAAATGAGAATCAATATGCAGTAAAAGCCGCCTCTGATGCAACACTTAATCCCGGAGACACTATAATAGTATCCAATAACCTGAATCTGGCTCATGATTCGGAAGTAGAGACAGAATAACTAAAATGGTAAACTTTCTGATAAACCGGCCCATAGCAGTATTGATGTCTTTTCTGGCATTGTTGCTGACAGGTTTGGTCACCATGACCAGCCTTCCAGTGTCACTTATGCCTGATATTGACATTCCTGTTGTGTCGATTCGTGTCTCATCAGGCGAGATGCCTGCCCGCGAATTGGAGAACACAGTTATTAAACCACTTCGCAATGTATTGAAAGAGGTCAATAATGTTGAGGTATTGAAAAGTGAGACCCGCGACGGCACTGCCTGGGTAGAGTTGCGTTTCAGGCACGGTACACCTGTAGATCTTGCTTCGGTTGAAGTAAATGAAAAGGTAGATAAGGCCATGAATTTTCTTCCCCGTGATATGCGCCGGCCTGAGGTTATAAGAGCCAGTGCAGCCGATATTCCTGTTTTTTACCTAATGGTAACAAAGAAAAGAGCAGATATCCCCGGAATCACACTCACCGGAGATTATAATTCCGGGATCAGCACTATTGGGAGCGGTAATGCTGCAGGGGGAGTTTCTGAGCTTCTTGATCTGAGTAATTTTACAAGTCAGGTTGTTCGCAAACGTCTTGAGCAGCTTCCCGAGGTTGCCCTTGTTGATATGAGCGGACTTCATCATCCTGAAATAAGACTGATACCCCGCAGCGCATATATTCAGAGCGGTTCATTCTCAATCTCACAATTGGAGCAGGCTCTGCGGGAAAACAATGTTGATCTTGGAAACCTTCTTATCCGCGATGGACAGTATCAGTATAATATACGCTTTAATACGCGTCTTCGTGATGCAGATGATATTGAAAATATTCCGGTGAATATCGGTGGTAAGGTAGTAAAGCTTAAAGAGCTGGTGGAAGTCAACCTGAAACCGCAACTGGCACACGGCAGTGTTCGCTTTAACTCAGAAAATGCAGTCAGTATGGCTGTAATCAAGCAGTCGGATGCCCGCATGGCTGATATGAAAAAAGAGTTGGAATTGATGGTTTCCCGTTTCAGGGAAGATTACCCTGACCTTGAATTCTCAGTAACACGAGACCAGACCAGGCTACTTGAATATTCAATGGAAAATCTGTGGCAGAGTCTGCTGGTCGGCGGATTACTGGCGTTTTTATCCATGTTTATTTTCCTTGGTGAACGAAGAGCACCCTGGCTCATCGGCATAAGCATACCGGTATCTCTCATTATCTCTTTACTTTTATTTTACCTGGCGGGACTTTCAATTAATATCATCTCTTTGTCGGGCCTCGTACTGGGAGTGGGGATGATGATCGACAACTCCATAATTGTCATTGATAACATCACCCAGCACCGCCAGCGGAAATATCAAATGTCAAAAACCACAAAAACAGCAGATGACGATCAAATTAAAGGAATTACAACTAAACAAAAAACCACAGGGACAGTTGAAACAACTGAAACCACAGGAATCACAGATCTTCCCGGAGGCGGTATACCCTCCCTGCCGGAACTCCTCAATTCTGCCTGCACAAACGGCACAAACGAGGTTATCCGTCCGCTAATAACTTCAGTTTTGACAACCTGTGCGGTTTTTATTCCGTTAATATTTATGAGAGGTATGGCCGGCGCTCTCTTTTTTGACCAGGCTGTAGCTGTGTCCATCGGACTTGTTGTATCGCTCCTTGTAGCCATTACATTGCTGCCAACCCTGTACAGGCTCTTTTATAAGGATGTGAATAAGGAGTTTGTTATTAATCAAAAACAGCCCTTTTATTATTACTGGTATGAATCAGGCCTTAAATTTGTTTTACGCAGGGGATATTTTTTTGTCGCAGTTGTTTTATCAATGCTTTTACTGGCTGTGGTATTCTGGTTCTGGCTTCCTGTTACCCAGTTCCCGGAAGTCAGCCATGATGATGCAGTTCTTGAGATAGACTGGAACGAGCCTGTGACTCTTGATGAAAACATGGCCAGGACAAATGCATTACTTCAGGATATGGAAACAGAGCCTGTTTATGTTATTGAAGAGGCAGGCCGGCAGCAATACATGCTTAACAGCACTGAGGAGGCCGGTATCTCTGAAAGCAGGCTGTTTTTTAAGGTAGAAACTCCTGAAGTGCTTGAACAGCTGATAATTGAAATTGAAGGGCGGATAAAGAGAAGATATCCGCAAGCTGAGTTCAGCTTTTCCGAGACTGAGAATCTTTTCAACCTGGCATTTGGCAAACCTGAAGCACCATTGGTTGCCCGGTTTATTCATTATAATCCGGGAGGTGAGAATTTTCTGACTGAGCTCTCTTCCCTGCAACAGGCAAATGAAAGGGAATTTGGTGAAAGAGTGCAGTCTAAGCTCATAACCCGCCAGATTATTCATCTGGAAACAGATCCGGAGAGATTACTTTTTTACGGGATTGACCATAATGACCTTTTGCGGGAGATAAAAAGCGCTTTCAATACCAATACTGTTTTTACTATCAATGACAATAACATGTATATTCCGGTAAGCATCGGCAACAGTTACCGGTCGGTGTTCGATATTATTCAGCGGGTTACGGTAAAGAATGATGACCACGGGCAGATCCCGTTATCTGGACTTGTAAAGGTGAGTACGGGAGTGGGATTAAAATCGATCGTTGCAGGAAAGGAAGGGGAGTATTTTCCGGTTATGCTGTCCGCTGATACACGTGAATTCGGGAGTCTGTCTGCCAGGATAAAAGAGATATCAGACAGTCATGAAGGTTTTGATGTTCAGTTTGGGGGATCTATACTTTCAAACCGGGATATGCTTAATGAGTTGATGCTTATAGTAGTCATCAGTCTGTTGCTGCTTTATTTCATACTGGCAGCCCAGTTTGAATCGTTTGTGCTGCCCCTTATAGTACTGTTTGAAGTACCGTTGAATATGTTTGGTGTGTTTTTATTACTAAAACTGTTCGGTTCAGGCATTAATATTATGTCTGCAATCGGGATAATTGTAATGGCAGGAATTGTCATTAATGATTCAATTTTAAAAGTTGACACAATAAATAAATTAAGGGATAGCGGCTATTCATTGCTGCACTCCATTTTCGAAGGAGGTCACCGCAGGTTAAAGCCTATTATCATGACGAGTCTTACCACTATGCTTGCACTTTTACCTTTTCTGTTTCAGCAGGGAATGGGTGCAGAACTGCAAAAGCCGCTCGGACTGGCTGTGATAGGTGGCATGATCACCGGAACTTTTGTCAGCTTGTTTTTTATTCCGCTGTTATATTATCTGTTTAAGAGAAGATAAATTTTTTTAACTGTCTGAATATTCAACTTTTTGATCGTTTGAAATGCTGAAACAATACTAAATAACAAGATGTGAAAAATGAAGGATCAAATAATTTTTCACCCTTTTCAGTGATTGTAGTATTCCTGGCGCTGATGATTATCGGGGTGGCTTTTCTGCCGTTGCTGGATGTGCGGTTTCAGCCTGATAACAGGCTGCCGCAGCTTGCGGTAAGGTACAGCTGGCCCAATGCCTCTCCAAAAGTAATTGAGGAGGAGACATCCAAAATAGAAGGTGTCCTGGGAAAGATCACACAGGTACAATCTGTCGAATCGACCTCTTCTGTTGGCAGCGGAATAGTTACATTGAATTTTGACAAAACCGCTGACCTGAACCAGAAAAGGTATGAGGTTTCCATGTTGATTCGCCAGCTTAGAAGCAGTCTTCCTGACCAGATGAGTTACCCGGAAATTACGACTAACGTGGAATCTGACAATACCCGCTCTTCTTTTATGACCCTTACAATTAATTCCTCAACCACTACACATGAGATAGGGAAAACCGTTAACAGGTATGTGATTCCCGAGTTATTGAAGATAAAGGGAATTGGTGACATTTCTCTTTTCGGGATCACTCCGTATCAATGGGAAATTACTTTTGACCCCCGGCTTTTAAAGAACAATTCTGTTACTCCTTCTGAAATAAGCGCTGTAATAAACAGGGTGGGCACTACTGAGTTTCTGGGTAATCAGCGTGACGGCTCAGGTTCTTCTGTTCCGGTCATGGCATCAGAAAAATACATTCCGCCCGATAAATGGATAAGCCTTCCTGTATCGGGTAAAAACGGAAGGATCATCACACTGGGTGATATTGCAACTATTAAATTAAGAGAGAAACCGCCGGATACTTACTACAGGATCAACGGAAAAAATGCGGTAAATCTTGTTATCTATTCCACGCCAGGAGAAAACCAGTTAAAACTATCCGGAAAGATCCGGAGTCAGCTTCAGCAGATAAGGTCACAACTCCCCGGTGGTTATTTTGTTCAGATAGCAAGGGATAATACCATATTTATCAAAGATGAGCTTACAAAGATAGGTTTAAGAACCTTTTTTTCTTTGCTTATCCTGCTTTTATTTGTTCTTGTTGTCAGCCGTTCGTTTCGTATTTTAGGTATCCTCTTCATTGCCCTTATAGCTAACCTTCTTATTGCCTGCGGTTTTTATTACCTGTTCAGTGTTGAGATACATATGTATTCACTGGCTGGGATAACCGTTAGTTTCGGAATAATTATCGACAACAGCATAATAATGGTCACCCACCTGCAAAAGCAAAAAGGACTGCGGGTGTTCATAGCCCTGCTTGCTGCTACTCTCACCACCCTGGGAGCGCTGTCGGTGGTTTTCTTTTTGAAGGAAAACCAGAAAGTTCTGTTGGTTGATTTCACCTGGGTCATGCTGATCAATCTTTCTGTATCGCTTGTTGTTTCACTGTTTTTGGTGCCGGCATTGATGGATACACTTTATCACACAAAGCCAAAACCGGCAGGAGTGAAAAGAAGAAAGAGAGTTATTCATTTGACCCGATATTATCAACGATTCATAAATTTTGAAAAAAGATACAAATGGGCATTCTTTGTCCTGGTAGTTTTAGGCTTCGGTCTGCCGGTATGGATGCTGCCCGATAAACTGGAAGGAGAAGAGAAATTTAAAGCAATATATAATAAAACACTGGGCAGTGAGAAATTTACAGCCGACATAAAACCTTTGCTGGAAAAAATATTCGGAGGCTCTCTGCGACTTTTCAATGAACATGTATATGAAGGAAGTTTTTATGCTGATCCCGGAAAAACTACTCTGTATGTCCGCGGAAGCATGCCCGAAGGATGCACTGTTCACCAGCTCGATGAGGCAATACGTAAAATGGAGCAGTATATCAGTCAGTTTCGTGAAGTGGAGTTGTTTGAAACAAGGATAAACTCTTATAACAGCTCATCAATAACAATTCATTTTACTGCTGATGCAGAGCAGTCGGCATTTCCTTTTCTTCTTAAAAGTGAAGTTGAATCCAAAGCCGTGTCATTAGGTGGCATGGACTGGTCTGTTTATGGAGTGGGGAAGGGTTTTAACAATTCACTGAATACTGATTACAGGAGTAGTCATATTCTGCTTACCGGATATAATTTTGACCAGCTATACAGGTATGCTGAGATCCTGGAGAAGAAGCTGCTTGAGAATTCCCGGGTTGAAAAACCTGAAATAACAAGTTCGAGAAGTTGGTATTCGGCATCCCGGTTTGAATATAACCTTCAGGTTGATAAGGAGCTGCTTGTTGCCCAGGATGTTAATTATGCCGATTATACCGGATCGTTGTTTACTCAGCTATATGACCGTAACCTGCCATCTTTTTATAATAAGGCTGAGTTACAGCCGGTGGTATTACTTTCTGATCAAAGCAGGGAGTATAATAAATGGGACTTTTACAATATGCCTGTTCATACACAAAAAGGGCTGAAAAAGCTGTCGGTGGGAGGAGAGATAGAGAAGAGGCTGACCGGAAAATCCATTTATAAAAAAGATCAGGTTTATCAGTTGTACTTAAACTATAATTTTATTGGTCCGGGACCACTGGCACAGATGGTTCAGGAAAGGGCAATTGATGAGATGAATCAGGTGCTGCCGCTGGGATATAAAGTGCAAAAACCCGAATCTTTTTACTACTGGTACACAAAAGATAAAACACAATACTGGCTTTTGCTGCTCATTATTGTAATAATCTATTTCATTACATCCGTTTTGTTTGAATCGCTATTGAAGCCCCTTGCCGTTATCAGTCTGATACCAATATCATTTATCGGGGTGTTTCTGACCTTTTACCTGTTCGGATTTAATTTCGATCAGGGCGGATTTGCATCGTTCATTTTGCTGAGCGGACTGGTGGTAAACTCAGCGATTTATATTATCAACGACTTCAATAATTTAGTTAAAGGAAGGGAAAAGTCAATCACTGTTAAAACATATCTTAAGGCATTCAATCAAAAGATAGTGGCTATAGCTCTTACTATTCTTTCCACTGTTCTGGGACTTGTACCCTTTGTCTGGGGCGGACAGAATGAGGTGTTCTGGTTTGCATTTGCTGCCGGCGCTATTGGAGGACTGCTATTCTCTATAGTGGCTATTTTGGGTTATTTACCTCTGTTTCTGAAAATTAAATAATACAGTTTCTGAAATATTTATAAACGAATGGTAAACATAAAATATTTTGTATCGGAGTCACTGTGTACGTTATGTTAATGGAAACGAATCGAGATCTTAGAGATGAATTTCCTGATCATATTCATATGGTAGTTAGTATTGGCCTGAGAAATTCTATTGCCGGATTTTCACCTTTTGATATGGGCCAGATAATTGAAAATGCTGTCTGCCTTCATTTGATATCTGTTGGTTTTTCTGTACTGATTGGTAAACAGCAAGACAAAGAGATAGATTTTATTGCAGAACGGCAGGGAGAGAAAATATACATACAGGTGGCATTGCGTATCACTGAAAAACAGACAATGACAAAAGAATTCGGAAATTTACTCGCATTAAAAGATAATTATCCTAAATATGTTATCACTCTTGATGAATATTCAGGTACCAGTTATGAGGGCATTAAACACTTACCATTAAGGCAATTTTTATATAAGTTCGTTTAATTATAAAAATGTTTGCATATTTAACAGTTTGACTGTTTGACTTTTTAAAACACTCTGGCAATGGAATACCGGGACATTAACTGTGCTACTTATCTTTTTCCTTAAGGGTTTGAATTATTTTTTTATCATATGCCTGCCCTCTGTTCACCAGGTATTCAAAATAAATTGTATTGGTTTCTTTATCGATTTGAAGAAAGAAAAATGCTCTTAGATCTCCTATTCTTAAACGGTAAATATTTTTAAACCCCGTTAATTTTTCGCAGTTGCTTAATTGCCCGGTGTTTGCAGCTTTTTTTGCTTCACTAATAGTGTCTCTTACTTCATCAAGCATTTTACCAGATAATTTTTTGACTGCTTTAACAAATGCTTTTGAGTATTCAACATTCATAATCCAAGCCAGCTTTCAAATTCTTCTTTTTCGAGGCTATTGACTATTTCTTTCCCTTCAGGATAATTTTTTAGTAAGTATGAATAGATTTGTGAGTCCTGAAGATTTTCAGCCAATTCGTTAAGCGATTTTTCGATTAAAGCTTTAAGATTAGTTCCTTCTTCAGCTGCTTTGATTGATAAAATTCTAAATGTATTTTCATCCAAATCGATGATTTTTCGCTTTCTTTCTTTTTCCATTACGATTTTTTATTACAAAAGTACATAAAATATACTATATATACAATATATACTTTATATATCAAAAAAGTAAAAAACTATGTTCTCGTAAAAGCATAACTTTTAGTGATTATATTCACCATAAGTTATGATATTAACATCAAAAACACTGAA
>Ga0068714_10007919_pt1 | contig 10109 bp, 9 predicted proteins | sample MTBNYHSulfiMetaG_FD_62988 | JGI IMG/M metagenome (GOLD analysis project Ga0068714, IMG submission 62988) | Enrichment culture microbial communities from rom New York Harbor, USA that are MTBE-degrading - MTBE-NYH (New York Harbor Sulfidogenic)... | ecosystem: Environmental > Aquatic > Marine >...
ACCGAGGGGACTGAGATGCACCTGTCGTTGAAGTTTCCTTGTTGAGAGGGTTTCAACCGGGGAGAAGTCTTCGAGATTTGCAGGAACCTCTTATTTCGTTTCGAGCGAAGGATTCTGCGATTTCATGACGTTTTGAAGGTGTCTTCCGCCGAAGCCGCACAGTTTGAAAGGTTCTGGTGCTTAAGATATTGTAGGTCAGGGGGTTGAGACGATTCCAGCATTGCTGAACCCCGATCCGATTTTTGAGTCTATCTCTATAATAATCAACAGGTTGACGAAAGTGTGAATTCGTTGTTGACAAGGACATTGCATCATGCGAGAGTAACTCACAGAATAGGAGCCTTTTTGTGGAAGCTCGGGTATCGAACCTGGCGCCCGCGAGGGTAATGCAGAACGAACGTTGGGGCATTCTGTCCGGTGGCGGGTGAGAAAGAGATGAGCACGAGGTATCAGCTGGACAGCTTTCTGGGCGCCAGTGCAGAGATTGCGGCGATCCGCAAGCAGCTTCCCCAAGTCGCGAGGAGCCGTATTCCGGTGCTGGTGTATGGAGAAACCGGGACCGGGAAGACGATGCTGGCAGAAATCATCCACAGTCTGAGCCAGCGAAGCCAAGCACCCTATGTCCATCTCGACTGCGGCGGGATGGTGGAGGATCTGGTCTCCAATGAGCTGTTCGGGCATATGCGCGGTTCTTATACAAGCGCTGACCGGACCCAAGTCGGCCTCATCGAGCAGGCTCACGGCGGCACCCTGTTTCTGGACGAGCTGGGCAATCTCAGCTATGAGGCCCAGACCAAGCTGCTGCAAGTGTTGGATGAGGGGCGATTCCGAAGGGTGGGAGGCGTGGAGGAAATCCAGGCGGACGTGCGGGTCATCGGGGCCTCCAGTCGCCCGCTGCGCCAGTATGTGAGCGAGGGGAAGTTCCGCAAGGATCTCTACTACCGGATGAAAGGGGTTCGGCTCCATTTGCAGCCTTTGCGCCAGCGCCGGGCAGATATCCTGCTGCTGTTTAATCATTATCTCTCGCAGTTCTGTCATCGGCTGGGCCGGAAGGTGCCCCGGTTAACTCACCAGGCGCGCGAGGTCCTGCTCAACTACTCCTGGCCGGGGAATGTCCGGGAGTTGATGCGACTGGCCGAAGAGATTGCCTGTCTTCACCAGGTGGAGCACGTGACTCCGACCGACCTGTTTCACCTGGAACTGGAGCCGATTCGCTGCCGGGAGGTCAGGCACTGCGACCGGGAGGACTGTCCGGCTTACGAGAATGAGGATCACCGGTGCTGGCTGGTGGATCATACGCTTTGCTACGACGGCTTGCCCCGAAAAGTCGGCGAAAAGATCCCCTTGTGCGTCTATTGCGAGGTCTTTCTCAAGAACTGTTTTGTCCTGGGGGAGAGCCGGGACACCGATTTGGCCAACTTCCTGTTCGAGCAGATTCAAGCTTGGAGCCGGCTGAGCGATGGGCGGATACGGGAGAGCTACGGCTTCCGGATGGACCGGATCTCTTTCAAAGAGCTTCGCGAGCGGGTTCTGGACCGATCCTCGCGTGAGTACTTTGTCTCGTTGCTAAAAAAGTATAATGGCGACCTCGACCGGGTCTCCAGGCAGTCCGGCCTGAGCAAGAGCTCGGTCTATCAAATCCTGCGAAGGCACAATCTCACTGTCGAAGAGTTCCGCTCGGAGCTTGATTTTCCAGTCATTTAGAAAGCCTACCCCCTGGCTCTTCCGGGCCTGCCGCGGGGAACGAGCATACGGGGCAAGGCATCCAGCCGGGCGGGGTATTCACTCCGCCAGACATCCGTCTGTGCGGAATTCCCACAATCGCGGACCTCCCTGCCTATTCCATTGAATTTCAAAAACTTAGTCCTGAACGGAAGGCCCTCTTTGCAGTTTTTCCAGAGAATTCCTTGATCCCTGCGCGCTCATATACAGGCGGCCAGGGACCTCTCTTGAAAGCATAAGTCATTTAATATCAGAGAATTAGATGTTATTTTGGTTATGGCCGAGAAATCGGGCATTGTAGTTGCTAATAGTACGGTGTGCCATGGGTTTTCTGGTTTTTGGGGGTGCTGTGACAAGATACTCTTTCGTGTGCATCCAATCAGAATGATAGAAACCTATATAGCCGAAGAGCAAGTCCCGCGGTTGTTAGAGGCCCTCGAAGCCGAGTACGAAACCATTCTTTTTGCGCCCGATGCCATCATTCCTTACCGTCAGCTGAGCGACGAAGACAAGCGGCACCTGCCCTTGAGGGAACCGCGCTCGTCCTTCTCGCCCAAGTCGTTTTTGTTGCCGGCGAAAGAGCGCCTGGCGGAGTATGGAACCGGCGTGAAGGACAGGGGGCAAAGCCCGGCGGTGCCGGCCGCCAAGCCCCCCGCGCTGGTCAATGTGCGCAACTGTGACCTGGAGGCCATGGTCGTCCTCGATCAGATCTTTCTCGAAGGGGACTACGTGGATCCCTATTACGCGCAGCGGCGCCAGGCGATGCTGGTCGTTTCGGTGGACTGCGCGAGCATCACCGAGTTTTGTTTCTGCCAGACGCTGGGCTACCAACCCTTCGTCAAGCAGGGACGGGGGATCAACCTCTCGCCGGTCGAGGGCGGGTATGTGGCGCGGGCGGATACGCCGGCCGGGGAAAAAGTGTTGCAGCAGTTCCAATCTTCACCGCCGGCGGTCGAGAACCGCCATAAAGAGCAAGTCGAGCAATGCCACCAGGCGACGCTGGCGCTTCTCCAACAATCCAACGAGAAATTTACCACCCGCCAGTCCTTCTATGAGATCCTCAAGGCGAACCCGCCGTCGGAGAAATGGAACGACCTGTTTAACCGGTGCGTCGAATGTGCCGCCTGCACGAATGTCTGCCCGAGCTGCTATTGCTTTTACATGTTCGATCAGAAGCGCATGCCCGACCGGCAGGACGTCTTCGAGCGCTTGCGCAGCTGGGACAGCTGCCTGCTGGCCGATTACTCCCGTATGGCCGGAGTCGGAGGGGTGAAGCCGAGTCCCCGACCGCAGATTCGGGCGCGCTACGCGAACCGTTTTAACCACAAGTATCTTTATCACTATGAGACCTACGGCCGGTATGGTTGCACGGGCTGCGGCCGCTGCTCGCAGTCGTGTATGGCGACGACCGATCCCCGGGAGGTTATGAGGGTGTTGGGGCAATGATCGCGGACTATCCGAATCCCTACGAGCCGCTGTTGTGCGAGGTCGAGAAGGTCACCGACGAGACCCCGACGATCAAGACTTTCGTGCTGAAGATGGACAAGCCCTTCACCTTTCGGGCCGGGCAGTTTGTCCAGTTGACTTTGCCGGGCGTGGGGGAGGCGCCCTTCACGCCTTCCTCGTCGCCGTTGGAGAGCGACCGGCTGGAGATCACGTTGATCCGCACCGGCTCGGTCACGGATCGATTGCATGAAGAAGTCCAGCCGGGCAGCGTCCTCGGGGTGCGGGGGCCTTTCGGCAAGGGCTATCCTTTCGAGAAGTACAAGGGCCGCGAGATCCTCGTCGTCGGCGGCGGTTGCGGCCTGGCTCCCTTGCGCTCGCTGATCTATATGCTGATGCACGACGCGAGCGACTACAAGAAAATCTCGATCAAGTACGGGGCGCGCTCCCCGGAGGAGCTGGTCTATCGGGCTTCGTACGATGCGTGGAGAAGGAGCGCCCCCAACGTGGACATGGAGGTCACGATTGATGCCCCGGCCCCGGGTTGGACGGGGCGTGTCGGCCTGGTGACGACGTTGCTGGAGCACCTGGACCTGGCCATCCCCAACAGTATCGTCTTTTCCTGCGGGCCGGAGATCATGCTCAAGTTCGTCACCTACACCCTTCTCGATCTCGGTTTCAAGCCGGAGCAAATCTACCTGTCCATGAATCGTCGGATGAGCTGCGGCATCGGCAAGTGCGGCCGGTGCAACGTGGGGCCTTACTATCTCTGCAAGGATGGTCCGGATATCAATTACGCCCTGATCCAGCACTATGAAGATGTGTTTTGATCAGGGACGAAGTGGGGATTTCAATTCGCGTGAAGCGAACCGCGTAGAGCTGGATCGACGATGACCGAGCAAGCCTATACTCACTGTCTTTTCTGCTCGCTGTGCTGTCCGATCAAGATCGAGAGCGACCGGGGAGAGCGATACCGCCTGAACTATGAGACTCAGGGGCCTCGGGCGACGGCCGGGCTGTGCGGCCGGGGCTCGAGTTGGGTCGAGCTGGTCGAGCATCCCGGTCGCCTGCGCGACGGGCTGCGAAAAGAGGGGCAGGAACGCGTCCCGCTCAGCGGCTCGGAGACGGGCGAGGCGTTTGCCCAGCTGAGCGCGCGCGCCCTCGAACAAGGGCGAATCGCCCTGGTGGCGGATGGCAACCTGCCTTGTGAAGATCTCCTGACCCTTTACGACTGGGCGAGCGCCAAGGAGGGCCGCGTGGCGATGGCGGTCTATTTGCCGCCGCCGGATCTCGACTTGCTTGAAGGGTTGTCGGCGGTGGAAGCGCCGACGCTGGCCCCGGAGGAGTTAACCTCGTTCGATGGCGTCGTCGTGATCGGCAATGCCCTGCAGACCCATCCGGTGTTGGGCCGGGCGCTTCTGGACGAGAAATTCAAGAATCCCCGGGCGGTTTTCGCCGTCCTGGATACGCTTCCTTCGGTCACGACGCGATTCGCCACCGTGGCGCTCGATATCGCTCCTGAATCCCACCAAGCGGTCTTGGAAAAGTTGCTGTCCGCACTCGACGTCACGCTGACGGTCGAGGAATCCCCCGTCTTGAGGGATCTGGCCCAGACGGCGGGCGTCTCTTACGGCCGGGTCAAGCGACTGGTGGGCCAGTTGCAGGCGGCTCGGAAGGTCGCTGTAGTCGTCTCGGCCGAATTGACGAAGAACTCCGACTGGCGCTCGGTGGGGGTGCTGGCCGGCCGCTTGGCCCGGGCGAAAGGGGGCGCGGTGCTGCCCCTGTGCAGTTATGGCAATGCGGTGGGGGCCTACCGCCTGATGCGCCATCTGCGGCTGGCGCGTTTCGAGGGTCTGCTCAAGGAGGGAAAGTCGAAGCCTTGGGCGGCCGTGGTCCAAGTCGCCTGTGATCTCGGCAACACGTACCCGGCCGAGTTGTTGGAGCCTCTTTGGGGTTCCACGAGCCGGAAGGTCATGTTTGCATCGCTACCGACACCGGGCGTGCGCGAGACGGATTTGACTATCGCGATTCCGACTCCCGTGGAATACAGCGGGACCGCCGTTACAGGAAGCGGGATCGAGCGGCGCCTGAAGCCCACGGAGCGAGTCTCGCCTTGGGTGCAGAGTGTCGGGGACTTCTTCCGGCGCCAGCTGGGACGAGGACAGGCGGGCACCGAGAAAGAATCGCTTTGGAAGACTGTTCCGTCGCGGGGGAAGGAGATCCCGGCCGAGGCTGCGCTGCGGCCTGCGGCTGAACCGGGCGCCGGGCGCGTGCGGCTCCAGGCCGTGACCGGTCCGATCCACTTTGACGATGGGGCGTTGACCCGCCAGGCCGGCTGGACTCTTTATTGGGAGGCGGAGCCGCAGGTTTCGATCGGTTCCGCGCTGGCCGAGCGGCTGGCGGTGAAAGAGGCCGGCCGGGTGGTTCTCAAGCAGAACGGCTCCTGTCTGGAATTAGCCTGCCGGGTGGATCCCACGCTGGAGCCGGGACAGGCGACCGTTTCGGTTCACTTTCCCGAGGTGAGACGGTTTTTGCCGTGGCGTCTGGACGAGTCGGGCGCGCGGCTTTGCTGCCCGGCGGCGGCCGTGGAGCTGGAGTCCCGCAGGTAACAGTTAAAGAGGGAAAGCATAGATGGAAATCGCGGAACGCGTTGTCATTGATGTTGACCGCTGTGTGGAATGCAAAGCCTGCTTCGCGGCCTGCTACTACGGCCACCGGCGGGAGCCGATTGTCAATTTCGGCCGGACCGGCCAGGTCCAATTTCCGCTGATCTGCCGGCAGTGCGACGAGCCGACTTGCGTGGATGCCTGTCCCTACGAAGCGATGTTCATAGACGAGCATGGGATCGTCAAGCGCAGCCTGCCCCTGTGCCGGGGCTGCGGCTCGTGTGTCACCGCCTGCCCCTTCGGGACGGTCACCCCCGAGATGTACAAGCACCAGGTTCCCGAGTGTGACCTGTGCGAAGATTTGGTGCTGGAGGGGGGCTTGCCGCGCTGTGTGGCGGCGTGCTCGGGCGGCGCGCTTCAATTCATCGAGATCTCGGAGGCGCAGCTCGAGGAGCAAGGCCTCTATGCCATCAGCGGCCGAACCATCGGCCACGATCCTTGGAAGCGGCGATAGGACAGAGTGATGCAACTGCCAACGATCCTCGGGGTTTTCTTTGCGGGCACGGCCGGAACGATGGCGCTCGGCCTGTTTTCCAAATGGGTGGACCGGAAAGTGACCGCCCGGGTGCAGTTTCGCAAAGGGCCTCCTCTGCTTCAACCGCTTTATGACGTGCTGAAGCTGCTCGGCAAGGAGACGCTGGTGCCGGAAAATGCCCGCCGGAGCGGCTTTCTGCTGGCGCCGCTGGTGGGTTTTGCCGCGGTTTCGGTCGTCGGCGCGATCCTGTGGTACACCGCCTGGAAGCCCGGCGGGGTGTTTCTCGGGGATTTGATCGTCGTCATTTACTTTCTGACGATCCCTTCGCTGAGCATCATCATCGGAGGGACTTCCTCGGGCAGCCCTTACGGCGCGTTGGGCAGCAGCCGGGAGATGAAGCTGGTCATCTCGTACGAGTTGCCGCTCGTGCTGGCGATCGTGGCGGTGCTGGTGCGGGCGGAGTTGTGGACCTTCCGCCTGGGGGAGTTGGTCGCTTACCAGCAGGCGCATGGAGCGATGGCGCTTCATCTGTCGGGTTTGCTGGCCCTGATCGTCGCTGTCTTTTGCGTGCAGGCGAAACTGGGGCTGGTGCCTTTTGACATTCCCGAGGCGGAAACGGAGCTGATGGGCGGGCCGTTCACCGAGTATTCGGGAGCGCCCCTGGCGGTGTTTTACCTGATGCGGGCGATGCTGCTGGCGGTTCTGCCGTTGCTGCTGATCACCGTCTTTCTCGGGGGAGTTGATTTAACCTTCCCCGGCGTGATCTGGACGGTGGTCAAATACGTGGTGCTGCTGGTCGTCATTGTGTTGATTCGCAACACGAATCCGAGACTTCGCATTGACCATGCGGTGAAGTTTTTCTGGTACATCCTGACGCCGGTCAGCCTGGTGGCTTTGCTGCTGGCCTTGGCCGGCTACTGAAGCCCGGGAGGGAGCGAGGGATGAGCTGGAAGTTGTGGGCTTTGAAGAAATCTCCCTGGGTCTATCACGTCAACACGGGCGCGTGTAACAACTGCGACATCGAGGTGCTGGAACTGCTGACGCCGCGCTTTGACGTGGAGCGCTTCGGCGTGATGCTGGTCGGCAGTCCCCGGCATGCCGACGCCCTGCTGGTCAGCGGGATCTGTACTCGTCAGGCGGCACCAAGGTTGCAGGAAGTTTACCGGCAGACGCCGAAACCTTGCGTGGTGTTCTGCATCGGTGCCTGCGCCTGCTCGCGCGGGATCTTTCACGATGCTTATCATACCTCGCCGGTGGGGCCGGTGGACGAAGTGATCAAGCAGGTCGATCCGAACGCGATCATTATGTACATTCCGGGTTGCCCTCCGAAGCCGGAGGCCATGATTCTCGGCGTTGTCAAAGCGCTGAATGCTTTATGAGGTCGGTCCGGACGAAGGAAGGATGAGAATGGTAAGAAGCATGGAAACGATAGCGACCGGTCATCCTCTGGTTCAACGGATTCTGGACCGGGTGGGCCGCTGTATCGAGCGGGTGCGGGAGGATCGCCCCAATCGAGTGTTCCTGGAGATTGCGCCTGCGCACAATCTTGAAGTGGCCCGGGTGCTGTTTTGGGATTTGGGCGCGCGGCTGGCGACGATCAGCGGGGTTGATCTCCGGGACTCGGTGGAGATCAACTACCACTTTTGCTTCGACGCGGAACATTGTGTGGTGACCGTCAAGACTTGGGCTGACAAACCCGACCCCCACATCGAGTCGCTTGCGCCGATTATTACCGGTGCCCAGTGGGTCGAGCGGGAAATCAACGATCTGATCGGCTGTACCTTTGATCATCATCCCGGTCTCACGCGCCTGATTCTGGCCGACGACTGGCCGGAGGGCGTGCATCCGTTGAGTCGGGAGTATCAGTGTCCCTTGAATCGGGAGTATCCGTAATGGGTTATCGAACGCTTATTCCGATTGGGCCTTACCATCCTCTCCAAGAAGAGGCGGAGTTCTTTCAGCTCTACGTTGAGGGCGAAACAGTCGTCGACATGGAGTGGAGAACTTCATACAACCACCGGGGGATTGAACAGCTCTGCACGAAGCGAACCTTCGACCAAGTGCTCTTCGTGGTTGAGCGGGTGTGCGGGATCTGTTCGGCGTCGCACCCGCTGGCGTACGTCCAGGCCGTCGAGGAAATCGCCGGGGTCGAAGTGCCGGAGCGCGCTCTGTATCTCCGAACGATCGTGAATGAGCTGGAGCGAATTCACTCCCATATGTTATGGGTCGGTCTGGCGGGGCATTTTCTCGGCTACAACACCGTGTTTATGTGGGCCTGGAAATACCGCGAGCCGGTGCTGGATTTGCTCGAATTGACGACCGGCAGCCGGATCAACTACGCAAACACGAAGGTCGGCGGGGTTCGCCGAGATATCGCAAATGAGCACAAGCCCTACATTCTTAAAGTCATGGATGAGTTTGAACCGAAGCTGGAGATGCTGACCAAAGCGGTGCTGGATGACTACATTCTGCACCTGCGCACCAAGAACGTCGGTATTCTCTCCAAGGAAGAGGCGAAGAAGTATTGTGTGACGGGTCCTACTGTGCGCGCCTCGGACATTCCCATTGACGTCCGGCGGGATGATCCCTATGCGGCGTATGACCGGGTCGAGTGGGATGTGATCACCGACGACGGTTGTGACGTTTTCGGTAAGGCGAAGGTCCGGCTGCTGGAATGCTTTGAGTCGGTGAAGATTATCCGGCAATGCGTGAAGCAGATGCCGGAGGGACCGCTGGAGACGCCGGTGAAGGATATCCCGGCGGGTGAGGCCATCGGCCACGTCGAAGCGCCGCGGGGGGAAACGTTCCATTACGTCCGTTCGGACGGAGGCCCGAACCCGGTGCGGCACAAGATTCGCGCTCCGAGCTTCGTGAATGTGCCCTCGTTCAAGGCGACCTGTGTGGGGCAACCGGTGGCGGACGTGACCATTGCGCTGGCGGCCGTCGATCCTTGCTACAGTTGTACCGAGCGTCTGGCGGTCGCCGTGGATGCCACGACGAAGAAACTCCGCTATACGTTCGAGGACCTGTTGCGTCTCTCGCAAGAGAAGACGGAGCGACTCCGGAAAGGCAAAGAGGCTTAAGAAATCATGGGCGCTCTTCCCCCTCTGCTCCGACCGATGGTGGTGCCGCTGATCGCGGGACTGGTCTGCTGGCTGTTGGGCCGGCGGGCGACTTGGGCCAGTCGCGTCATTGCTCTGCTCACCGCCGCGCTGGCTTTCGGGCTATGCGCCAAAATCTGGAGCATGGGTGTCAACACCTGGAGCCCGCTGGAGCCCTGGATGCGCCTGGGCACGGTCGATCTCCAGATCGTGCTCAAGGTGACCTCCTTCAGCGGATTCCTGGCGCTGGCGGCGACGGTGTTCACCTTCCTGATTGTTCTCTATTCCTTCGGCTACGGCGGCACGATTGCCAATATCGGCAAGTATTATGCCTACGTGCTTTGGACGATGGCGGGCGCGATCGGCGCCTTCTATGCGAATGACTTGATTTTCCTGTTGTTCTGCTGGGAGGTTTTGACGCTGCTGCTGTACCTGTTGATCAATCTGGGGCGGGAGGAGAGCGCTCCGGCAGGGGCGGCGAAGACCTTTGCGCTGCTGGGCTTCTCGGACTGCGCCATGATTCTGGCGATCGCCCTGGTGCTGGCGACGCAAGGCACCTTGCGCATGGACGCCCTGAGAATCGAGACGATTTCCGGGTCGGACTACCTGATGTATCTGCTTTTCCTCTGCGCGGCCTTGGCGAAGGCGGGTGCGCTGCCGCTGCATAGTTGGATTCCTTCGGCATCCGAGGGAGCGCCGATT
>Ga0068714_10007920_pt1 | contig 10108 bp, 6 predicted proteins | sample MTBNYHSulfiMetaG_FD_62988 | JGI IMG/M metagenome (GOLD analysis project Ga0068714, IMG submission 62988) | Enrichment culture microbial communities from rom New York Harbor, USA that are MTBE-degrading - MTBE-NYH (New York Harbor Sulfidogenic)... | ecosystem: Environmental > Aquatic > Marine >...
TTGGCGAAGTAGACGTGCTCGAAGATGCAGTGGGCCGGCGTGATGTCGCCGCGTCGTACGAAAAACCGGCTGTGCAGACCCTGGGCATCAAGCTGCACGATCTCGCCTGGTTCGACATCGCGGACGAACTCAGCCCCGATCGCATCGAAGGCACAGCTTTCGCTGGCAAAAACGAAGGCCCCTTTCTCGGTCCGGCCGATGCTCAGCGGCTTGATGCCATACGGATCGCGCGCCGCTATGATATGGTCGGCGAACATGAACAGGAGCGAATAGGCACCCTGGAGGTGGTTGAGGACATGACCCAGCGGGTCCGGCTTGTTCTGGTGCGTCGGCTTGGCCAGCAGATGCACGATGATTTCCGTGTCGCTCGTGCACTTGAAGATGCTGCCATAGGCCTCGTATTCATCGCGCAGGAGCCCCGCGTTGATCAGGTTGCCGTTGTGCGCGACCGCCACCTGGCCCCGCGAATACTCCGCCAGCAACGGCTGGCTGTTGTCGACCGTGGAGGAGCCGGCGGTTGAATACCGCACGTGGCCGATCGCCATTGAGTTCGCCAGTTTCTCCAAAACCCCCGAACCACTGCGAAAGACGCGAGAGACGTTCCCCATTCCCCTGTAGCACTGGATGAACTCGCCGTCGCTGGAGGCGATGCCGGCCGCTTCCTGGCCGCGATGCTGGAGACTGTGCAGGCCATAGTAGGTCTTCTGGACCGCATCGGGGTCGCCGAAGATACCGAACAGCCCGCACTCTTCCTTCTTGTCAGGAAAGACCTCGTTCCCATCAAACTCAGATAGTGGTTCAGACATGACCCTCATGCCTCTCGAGAGAGGTTGACAACTTCCGTTCTTCCAGAAACGTTCCGATCACCCGCCAAAAGAAGTAGTCTACCGATTCACTGATCCCGCGTCAACCGCCGTCTTGAGAAACCGGGCCTGCGTCGTGGGGTTCACATTCGCAGGTCGGTTTCTCAGAACCGCCTATGGTCGGTATTGCCGTGCGGCCAATCAGACCAATGGAGTCACGCCGGGAACAGCGACCGGGGCAACCGGCAGGTCGCCGAGTTCGTACCTCGGCGGGGTCAGGTCAAGCCTGGAGCTCTTGATCGCCCAGTCCCACTTCATGGCCCGGCCGGTGTAGGCGCTCATCCGACCGAGGATCGCGGTCATCGTGCTCTCGGCCACCGCCTTGCCCTCGTTCAAAGGCCGACCGTTTCGGATGCTTCGGATCAGATCGGCGTGCTCCTGCTCGTACGGATTCGGCGTCGGACCTTCGTATTTGTAGACCTTGGCCCCTTCGATTGCCCCTTCCATCGCGACACCTTTGGCGCCGACGATGCGTTCTCCGATGCGTTCGGCGCAGCCGGCGATCTGGCGGGCCATGCTCAGGATGCGGGCGCCGTTGGGATACTCGAACTCGACGGCGAAGTGGTCGTAGATGTTGCCGAATTCCGGCTCGATGCGCACCTCGCGGCCGCCCATACCCATCGCCATCACGGGATGCGTCCCCATCGCCCAGTTGATCACGTCGAGGTTATGCACGTGCTGCTCGACGATGTGGTCGCCGGAGAGCCACGTGTAGTAGTACCAGTTGCGGCACTGGGTCTCCATATCGGTCCATTGCGGCTGTCGCTCGGTGTAGAATCCCCACTGGCGGACCCATCCCTGGACCCAGTAGCACTGGCCCGCAACGAGTTCGCCGATATCACCGTTGTGGACGCGCTCAATCACCTCAATGTACTTGGGATCGTGGCGGCGCTGCGTGCCGGCAACGATGGCCAGCCCCTTCTGCCTAGCCAACTCCGATGATGCCAGGACCGAACGGATGCCTGTGGGGTCCACGGCGACGGGTTTTTCCATGAACACGTGCTTGCCCGCCTCGATGGCCGCCTTCAGGTGCATCGGGCGAAAATGCGGCGACGTGGCGAGGATGACGAGATCCACGCCGCTGTTGATGACCTTCTTATACGCTTCGAAGCCCGTGAAGCACCTCTCCGGCGTGACCTTCACCTTGTCGGCGTGCGTCCAGGGCGCGGACGAACTCCAGTCTTTCTCGCCGTTGGTTCTGATGGTCTTCAGGCAGGTATCGATGCGGTCCTCGAACAGATCGCCGAGGGCCACGATCTCCACATTCGGCGCCGAATCGACGCAATTGCGAACGGCCCCCGTGCCCCGGCTGCCGCAGCCGATCAGACCGACGCGGATCGTATCGGAGCCCGCGGCAAAGAGCCGCCCGCCGCCCAGCCCCAGCGCGGCCACCGAAAGGGCCGACCCCTGCATGAATCTTCGCCGTGACATCGACTCACCCGATCTGTCTGTAGCCTGCCGTACCATGCTTGTCTCCTCATCCAGAAGCCCTTTGTACCGGCGTGCATCGCACTGCACCCTCGGCGTCCAACAGTCTCACTTCCTCTCGACCACAGGTCAAGTCCCCGCGAGGATCCCACTCAGCAACGGGATGAACTGGCGGATGGCGTTGCCGCGATGGCTGATGGCGTTCTTCTGGCCGTCGGCCAGTTGGGCGACGGTCTTCCCGAGAGCAGGGACGAAGAAGACCGGGTCGTAGCCGAAGCCGTTCTCGCCGACAGGCTCGTCGACGATGATTCCTTCGACCGTACCCTGCGTCTCGGCGAGCACCTTCTCGGGACTGGCCAAGCACAAATGGCAGACGAAGTGCGCCGTCCGTTTGTCTTGGGGCACGTCTCGGAGCAGTCCGAGAAGTTTGGCGATGTTCCGCTGGTCGATCTCCTTGCGGCTGGTCCCTGGTGGAACATCCCCTGAGAACCGCGCCGACTTGACGCCCGGTGCACCGTTCAAAGCGTCGACCACCAGACCCGAATCGTCCGCCAGCGTCCAAAGCCCCGTCGCGCGGGCGTACTCGGTCGCCTTCTTGCGGGCGTTCTCCGCGAACGTCGTGCCGTCCTCTTCCACCTCGCCGGCCTGCGGAAAGTCCGCCAGCGTCTTCCACGCGACCGCATCACCCAGCATCGCCCGCAATTCCCGAACCTTCCCCGCATTGGTCGTCGCCACCAGAATTGTCCGTCTGCCTGCTTCTGCACCCATAAAGACTAGCTCCGCTTTATTCGGTCGGCGCAAACACCCCCAATCACAAGGCAGGCCATCTTACCCAACGAGACTCACACTTCAAACGGAAATCCTCGGTGCCTCTAAACGGGGATTGCCTTTGAACCTGCAAAGGCATATGGCTACAATATGTCGTCAGCGGCGTTGCCGAAGGGTGACATGTGCGAGAGGGCTTGGAGCCATGAATTATCTCTACATTGTTGCAGCCTGCGTTCTCCTCGCCTATGGCTTAGGGTGCAGGGATAGTGGCGGAGAGGGCAATTCGCTGCGCGCTGATTCCGTCGATGAGGTAAGTAGACTCTCAGAAGCCCCGGAATGCGCCGATGAAGACCGCTGGCCCAGCCCTACTGATGACGACGTCAACCGATTCGTGAAGGGCGCAACCCCCTTGTATGAGGCTGCGTTTAACTTGGACGCGGACGCTGTCAAGCAGCTCTTGGCTGCCGGAGCAGATGTGAACAAGGCCACCGAGAGTGGTGATACACCTCTGCACGGGGCGACGGAGCGAGAATCCGAAGAGGTGCTCGAGATTGTCAAGATCCTCGTCTCGCACGGAGCCGACGTCAACGCCAAGGTCCCGGGCGACCGCGATTCGAATGCGTGGGCGGGGAAGACGCCTTTGCATAATGCGTCGAGCGCGTCGGTCTTCTCAGATGATCTGGAGCCCCACGGCAACCTCGCCGCGGTGGAATACCTTCTGGTGCACGGCGCACATGTGAATGCCAGGGACGCGTGGGGATGCACGCCTCTGTCTGACAGTCTGTTCGCGGGTGGTCTCGGTGTCACGAAGTTGCTGGTCGAGCATGGGGCCGATCTGGATATCAGGGCCAGCGAAGACGGAGCTACGGTGCTCCACGATGCCGCGTCCGTTGGCGACCTGGAAGCGGTCAAGCTATTCGTGTCGCATGGCGCTGACGTTAACACGCAAGACTTTGAAGGTGAGACCCCTTTGCATAAGGCGGCACTGTGGCGATATCGGGAGATCGTTGACTATTTGGTGAGCCAGGGCGCGGATCTCCACGCTCGGTCGAAGCGAGGTGAGACGCCCCAGGACTTCCTCGATGAACCGAACAACGTCGAACCGATTCTCCTATCAGGAGACGATACGTATCCAATCACCTTGATCCGGATGGATGGATTAGATATACGCCTGATGCTGAAGTCAGCCAGTATTGACTACGATACCCTCTGGTTTCCCTCGGGGACAGACATCAACGGTCTCGACCGATCGCTGCAAAAATGGCTCGAAGACGATGCACGCGACGTAAGGGACGTATACATCGTTCCCGACTACATCCTGAGCCACTTCGACCAATACCGTCGGGAATACGCGGGCTTCGTCAGAGACGATGCCAAGTACATCTTCTGTAGTATGTTCCAGACTCTTACCGACTCCTCTCCGCACACGCCATTGCACAACAGCTTCATAGGGATGTTCGACGGTGGTTGTGCTCGGGTGGTTGCCGTCTTCGAAGCGCAATCCAAGAAGGTCGTCGCTCTCCGATGTAACAGCATGTGACCTTCGGAACGCCGACGAGCCCGGAGGAACGGGCATCTTAACGTTACAGCGTGGGGCGAAGGCGGACGGTGATTTCGAGGGTGCCGGAGGGGGCGGGTTTGTGGATGGCGATGCGGGTGTGGTGAGTGTCATCGATCAGGGGCAGGCGTTCGATGCGGACGGTGCAGTCTGGCGGGACTGAGATGGTTGCGAGGCCTTTGTCGCCTCGGATCGTGACGATGCTCTCCGTTTGCTCGACGGGCAGGTTGGTCTGCCAGTAGAACTCGACCGCGTTGCCCTTGCCCAGTTCGTATTCGTCGCGGATCGTCAGCGCATCGGGCGAGGGTGAATCCCAGGTGCGAACCCATTTCTTGTAGTAGCCGTTCCAGCCTGGCGTCGCGTCGATCTGCGCGTGGAACGCCCGCTCATTCCCTTCTCCTGCCGGTTTGACGTCAAATGGCAGCGGATTCAACGGGGCCGCACGCTCGGCCATCCCAACCGGCACGAGCATGTTGTGGCGCTGGCACTGCTTGTACACCGCGTGGATCGGATCGTCGTAATCACAGATCCCGAGGTCCGCCGCGAAGGTCTGGCCAGCGAATTCGAGAACGAAGCTGCCCTTGTCCTCGTGCGTGTGGCCTGCGTTCGCCTTGTTGCCCATGATGAAGACCTTGACCAATTCACTGCCGAGTGGCCGCGTCGAAGCAATGTAGCCGATCTCAGGCAGCTCGATATACGCCGGCAGAGGGGGCGCTGGATCCAACATCGGCTCACCTCGCGCGGCCTGCTGTTTGTTGTAGAGGACGGTCCAGTGGCTGTTCGGCACCAATTCGGTCAGGATGCGCAGCGTATCGTTGCGGAAGTCGGAACCCGAATCGCAGACAGCGATCACGTCGTCGCTGGTGGTGGAGGCGACGACGGCACCGTAGTTGGCCGTGCGCTTGACGATCGCAGGGACAAGCTCCGAGAGGTTGCGGCCACGGGCCCGCGCATAGTGCTTCATCGCGTTGTAGTTCTCTCGGATTGTCGGATTCAGGTAACTGGGGCCTTCGAGCGACCCGCCGTCCGGCTCGATGACGTTTTCGAGATTGTCGATCGCATCGCCAAGGGCGAGGTCGGTGTAGGGTTTGACGCGCGGCCACTCGCGCTCCAGCACGAGATACGCGTACATCCGGCCCGTGTTGAAGTACGCGAGCTGGTTGCAGTGGAAGATGTACTCGTGGCGCCAGGCGACGAAATTGATCGGCCCGATCCCTTCCTCCGCCAGCCGCCGCATCAGGTAGGTCCGCCCGGCATCGGTGAAAACCTCGCCCGCCAGGTCGAGGATCACGGCGATGTCTTCGGCGGTGTACGAGCGGCGGAATGCCCGGTCCTCCCAGGCGCTCCCGGGCAGGACAGACATGAAGCCCGTGTCCCAGTGCTCGCTCATCGCCAGCGACAGAGCATAGCGAGCGGCCATGCGCAGCGCCTCGGCGTCGCGCAGGACAAGGGCGGCGACAGCGATTTCGGGACTGCCGGACAGACGCGGCCGGAACTCGTCGCGCACGCGACTGTGGGCGCTGGTCCTGCCGCCGCTACCGACGAACTCGCTGATCCCCTTCTCCGGCTGATACTCTCGCGCAGCGACTGCGCGTCGCGTGAACTCCGACTCGCCGCCCTCTGCCACCGCCCGTTCGTGTCCGGCCCGCAGCTCCGCCAACTCTTCGGACGTCAGGAATATGCCGTAGCGAGGCTCGAAGCGCAGCGGCGCCTCGGCAGGCCGCAGATAGGCGTCCCACTGCATACCCGAATAGTCCCAGCGATCGAAGTACTGCGCGAGCCGGTCGGTGTTCTGGAGTCCGATCCAGCAAAGCCAACCTGCGGCGCCGCCCTCGGCCCCGGCTTCGACCTCCAGCGTAATGGTCTCGATGCGACGGGCGCCTTGCAGGTCCAGGGCGTACTCCGCGCGGTTCTCGGTGGCCGGCTCGGAGACGAACGTGCGCGGGCCATTGTCCGTTGCTACGGTCACGCGAGTGACGCACCCTTTCGGCGGCGACAAACGGACAAGCAGACGATCGTAGGCCGAGCAATCGACGTGGAAGTCCCGGCTCATGCGCAACGCCGGACCGGCCGCCGGCTTCGAGGCCCACTCGAAATCAACCGCGCTCCAGTTCTGACGGATCCGCAGCCCATGTCCGGCCCCGGGATCGATCTTCCATTGCGCCAGGCCGCTCAGCTCCGGCACCCAGAACGGCTCGATGATCGCCTCGGCCATATTGATTGGAACGGGCGTGCGTAGTGCGGGCACGTCTTTGGCCCGTACACTGTTGGTCAGAACGACACAGGTACAGAGCAACAAGAAAAGGCGAGAAGGCAACGATGCGCATACAATGGACCCCATCATTCGACACCTCCGAAGACTCGACCTTGAGACATCACAACCGAGTTATACGCGTAGCCTGCTTGCCTTTCAAGCATGGTGACCCCTCCTTATAGGCGCATGAGAAAGGCCGGGTTTGAGGGCCCGGCCGGGACTTGCATGCCGGAGCAGGTCTACCGGCGTTTCTGGATAGGCAGACCGCAGGTGCCGAACTCGGTCTTGGGGCTGTCGACACGGCCCTGGCTGAACGCGGAGGTCCAGAGGCCCTGCGTCTTGCCCATCGGCTCGAAGCCGCTGTTCGGATCGGTGCCGGTCTTCAACCCATAGGAAACGACCGGAACCAGGCTCTGCAGCTTCGTCATGTAATAGCCCTGCTCGAAATTCAGATCGTCGAGCGAGACGTGCCATTGGAGGATGATCGTGTTTCGGCTGGCGGTCAGCTTGTCGATGGGCAGCTCGATGTCGTACGTGCCGTCGCCGGTCTTGTGGAAAGGCAGATCGACAGTGTCCGTCACCGGGGCGTCTGCCACGCGGCCGAGCAGCACGCCTTCGAGCGGGGCCTCGGCATACGGCAGGCGAACCGGCAGCAGCGCGGTGTCGTGCGGGCCTTTCAGGAGCGTCAGGTAGGCTTTGACCCGAGCCTTGCCCTCGGGCAGAATCATCCAGTAGTCAATCTGCTTGCCGACGAATTCGGGCCTGTCCCATTGCTGGTAGGTGGGCTTGGGCGCGGCGACATCATCCGCATCCAGCGGCTCGGGCAGGTTCTCCACCGCCGCGTCCTCGACGTGAAGATCGCCGTAGATGACGCGGTACGTCTCTGAGTCTTTCGGCCGATACCAGAAGATGGGCGTCTCCGCTTCACCGAGCTTCACCCCTTGGCCTCTGTAGGTCCATTCGCCCTCAGCCTTTTGGCTGAAGAACCGAATGAACAGCAAGTGCTTGTTCATCTTGATTCCCAGTTCGGCTTCCTCCTCCTTTGACAGTCCCAGTTCCTCGCCCTTGCCCTGCATCGTCCCGATGCTCCGCATGAAATCCTCGATGGCTACACCGTCGGGGAAATACCCATCACCGAAGATCTCCGCCCGGATCCGCAGACCTTCGATGAAGTCCTCTTCCGTCGCGCCCAGCAGGTCAAGCGTGGTTTCGCCGCCGGAGGTATACCCCTCGGGCACCTCCATGGAAAACAGAGACTCGTCGAACGGCACGTCGAATCTCATGTTCTTGCAGATCGTTCGCATCTGCCCCTCGCCTTGCTCGATCCGCACGGGCAGCCCCGTCTCCGCATCCGCCCAGAGTGTGATCTCGACCCGCGGGTGCCTGGCGAGAAACCCGACGACCTCCCGACCATCCATCTGCTGGAGACCCAGGTCTTCCACGGTGAAATGAGGGCTCCTCTCCAACATGAGCAGGACATTCCTGAGACCGTCCATGTAGTTCGGCATGGAAGGCAGCCCCTCCAGACTCGTGTACTGCGCTTCCTTCTTCTCGTCGGAAATCGTCAGAATCCGGCTCACCTCCAGGTCAATGATCGCCACGTCATTGCCCATCCCGGCAACTGTTCTTCGGATGCGCGAGCCCATGACCATATCGTGGATGACAGGCGCGTTGCCGTCCTCAGGGCCGATGATGATGTCGAATTCCGCGGTGCTGGCCTTGAGGATGGGCTGGATGACCTGGGCAAAGGTCAGCGTCGAGCCAACGGGGTTGCCGATGAAGTGAAACGCAATCAATGCCGCGATCGTGATCCCTGCCGCGGCGGCAATCTTGGTCGTTCTGCTGGTCATGATGATTCTCCATAGCGTCGGCTCCGGATGCGCTGTCGCACGCCGGCGGCGCTTTTCCAGCTCGTCGAGGGCGCCGCGCAGCATTCGCCCGTCTGCCCCCGGGCCGGTCAAAATTTGGGATTCGTGTATCAATCGCTTTATCTCATCTGCCGGCTTCATCGGGCAACCTCACCATTGAGAAGTAGCCGCAGTCTGTCGATTCCGTAGCGATAGCGGCTCTTGGCTGTGTTAGGCGATATCTGCCGGGCCGTGGCAATGGCGGTGAACGTCATGGAGCCCTGCAAGTGCATCATAACCACCTCACGCTGCTCGAACGGCAACTCGGCCATCGCGCCGCTGAGCCGCCGGACCTGTTCGTTGCATGCGACCGCCTCGACGGGGCTGTCTGCCCAAGCAGGCTTCCCTTCGTCGGCATCAGCACCCATGCGGCCGCGTCGCCGCTCGGATTTGTTCCAGTTGCGGGCATGATTGGCCGTACAGGTCAGCAGGAAGCCCTTGAGGCTGCCCGTCAGCCGGAAATCGTCCAGGCCGCGCACGAACGACACGAACACGTCGTGCACCACGTCCTCGCAGGCGCTGCGGTCGTTCAGCAGGGCCATCGCCAACAGCAGCAGGTCCGCCTTGTACTTCCGGTAAATGCGCGCAAGGGCCTCCGGGCTTCCACGCTTACATCGATAAACAAGCAGCTTGTCTTCCATAGGACCGGTCCGGGGAACCCGTCTGCAAACGTCTGTCCGCAATATAACAACCGGCGAGGCGATCCGGGTCTACCGGGTGAAGCGTTTTTGCACAACCCGCGTGTTCGCGGCGCGGGCGCATAGAAAAGGCCGGGTGAAACGCCCGGCCTCATGAGAGTCGTGTTTTCGAGTAGGGGCGAATCATGATTCGCCCTACGTGACCCCGGTCAGTTGCCGGCCAGGGCCTCGACGATCGTGCTGGCAAAGAGCGGCACGACGAGCGGTCCGGTCGAAGTGATGATGCGGCCATCCCTCTCGACCGCCGCTCCGGTGAAGACCGCTCCGGCGGCAACAAGCTGGTTTCGCTCGGCCGGCAGGCACGTCGCGCGGATGCCCCGGAGTACTCCCGCATGGGCCAGGATTACCGGGGCCGTGCTGCTGGCCGCGACTACCTTCTGCTGGGCCACTGCCCGACGCGCCAAGCCGACGGCCAGCGGATTGTTGTAATACTCGATCGTCCCGAGCCCTCCGATGAAGACGAAGGCATCGAAATCCTCGACGTTGACCTGGTTCAACGGCATGTCGGCCTGTGCGACGCTGCCGAACGAGCCGACGATTCGGCTGGCTCGCGTGCTGGCGATAACTGTCTGCACGTTCGCCAGCGCGAGGGTACGGGCCGTTTCGGAAAGTTCCTGGTCCTGGAAGCCGTT
>Ga0068714_10007921_pt1 | contig 10106 bp, 10 predicted proteins | sample MTBNYHSulfiMetaG_FD_62988 | JGI IMG/M metagenome (GOLD analysis project Ga0068714, IMG submission 62988) | Enrichment culture microbial communities from rom New York Harbor, USA that are MTBE-degrading - MTBE-NYH (New York Harbor Sulfidogenic)... | ecosystem: Environmental > Aquatic > Marine >...
GGCGGGACGCTGGCCGAGCTGGCCGGTGAGAAGGCCGAGGAACTGGTCGATCACCTGCTCGGCCTGGCCGAGGCCCACCTGGACCAGGCGGTGGCCGACGGGCGCCTCACCGAGGAGGAAGCGGCCGATCGGCTGGCCGAGGCCACCGAGCGGCTCACGGACCTGATGAACGGCGAGTTCGAGCTGTCCTGGCCGCAGGACGGGTTGCCGGGGCACGGTCCCCGGGGCGGCGGCCGCTTCGGCCCCGGTCCGGGCGGCGGGCCCTGCCCGGGCATCACCGACTCCGGCTCGACCGACCCGGGCGCCTGATCCCCAACGCTGCCGACGGGAGGGCCCTCCGCAGGGCCCTCCCGGCGCGTGGGGGCGGGGGAGCCTCCCGAGGCGGGCCCGGTGCAGGCCGACCCTCGCGGTAGAGTCGCCGTGTGTTTCGCCTCGTTGTGGCCATCGCGCTGGGGCGGGCCGCCGGGCGCCTGAGCCGCCGGTTGGGCCGGGGCGGTTCGGCCCTCCCCGGCTTGATCGCGGAGAAGATCGATCCCCACACCATCGAGCGCCTGGCCGGCCCGCTGCCGGGCGGTGTGGTGGTGATCACCGGCACCAACGGGAAGACGACCACCACCAAGATGCTGGTGCGCATGCTGGAAGGGGAGGGCCGGCGGGTGGTGACCAACTCCACCGGGTCGAACCTGGCCCGCGGCATCGCCACCGGCCTCATCGAGGTGGCTTCCCGGTGCGGCCGTATCGATGCCGACCTGGCCGTGATCGAAGTCGATGAGGCCGCCGTGCGCACCCTGGCTCCCCGCCTGCGGCCGCAGGTGATGGTGGTCACCAACCTGGCCCGGGATCAGCTCGATCGGTTCGGCGAGCTGGCCACCACCGCCGCCCATGCCGCCGCCGCGGTACATCACGCCGGGGTGGCGGTGCTGAACGCCGACGATCCCCTGGTGGCCGACATGGCCGGTGGGGCCGGGGCGGTGCGCTTCTTCGGAGCCACCGAGGACATCCGCCGGGCGATGCCCCACGACTCCGGGTTGTACGGGCCGGACGAGCCGGCGGAGCGGCCGGCCCTCGACCTCTGCCTGGAACTGGCCGACCCGGACGGTGACGGGCAGGTGATCGAGCTGGTTGCCTCCACCGGGGAACGGGCGTCGGCCCGTCTGCAGGTCCCGGGTGCCTACAACGGTTACAACGCCGCCGCGGCCGTCCTGGCCGCCCGCCAGCTGGGGGTGCCCCTGGAGCGGGCGACCGCGGCCCTGGAGGAGGTGCGGCCTGCTTTCGGCCGGGGGCAGGTGGTCGAGTACCGGGGGCGACGGGTGAAGCTGCTGCTGGTCAAGAACCCGGCCGGGCTCAACCAGGCCATCCGCCTGCTATGCGCCCTGCCCCCGGGAGCCCCGGTGCTGATTGCCATCAACGACCTCGACGCCGACGGCCGCGACGTCTCCTGGCTGTGGGACGCCCGGGTGGAGAGCCTGGCCGAAACGGGCCACTGCTTCGGCACGGCCGGTGTTCGCGCCTACGACATGGCACTCCGCCTGAAGTACGCCGGCCTCGAGGCGTGGAGCGAGACCGACTTCTCCGCCGCTCTCGCTCGTTTCGTTGAGGGCATCCCGGAGGGGGAGACCGGCTACCTGGTCCCCACCTACACCGCCATGCTCCGCTTCCTTGACCTGCTGCTGCCGGGCACCAGCAAGCGGGAGGCCTGGGCATGAGCGACCTGGTGATCGCCCATCTCTACCCGTACGAGATGAACATCTACGGTGACACGGGCAACGTGATCGCCCTGCGCCGGCGCCTGGAGTGGCGCGGCCTGGAGGCCCGGGTGGATCTGGTCCCCGCCGGGGCCCCCTATGAGTTCGCGGGCGCGGACGTGGTGTTCGGTGGGGGCGGCCAGGATCGCTCCCAGCTGCAGGTAGCCGACGACCTGCAGCGGCGGGCGGCGCCGATTCGCGAGGCGGTATCGGCCGGCACGGTGTTCCTGGTCGTATGCGGCACGTACCAACTGTTCGGGCGCCGGTTCCTCACCCAGGACGGTCGCGAGATCCCGGGCATCGGAGTGTTCGCCATGGAGACCATCGGAGGCCGCAAGCGGATGATCGGCAACATCGTGGTGACTACTCCGTGGGGTGACCTGGTCGGCTTCGAGAATCACTCGGGCCGCACCCTGCTCGACCCCGGGCAGGCCGCCCTGGGAAGGGTGAAGAGGGGCTACGGCAACAACGAGACCCGGCGCGGGGAGGGAGCGGTCACCGCCAGCTGCTTCGGCACCTACCTGCACGGGTCCCTCTTGCCCAAGAACCCTGCGTTTGCCGACGAGCTCCTGCGGCGGGCGCTGCGCCGCCGGCACGGGGAAACGGTGGACCTGGCGCCGCTGGACGATCGTCTGGAACACCGGGCCGCCGAGGCGGCGGCCCGCCGCCCCTGAGTGCGCCCGGTCCGCCCGGCGGCATTCGTCAGGAAACGGGCAGGTGACGGCGCGCGGCGTCGGGATCGTCCACGGAGATGGCGAACTGCATGCCCTCCGCCGAGCAGCGCAGAAGGTAGAGGGCTTCGATGTTGACCCCGGCGTCCGCCAGGCCGCGAGCCATGGCGGCCATCGCCCCGGGGTGGTGCGGCAGGTTGGTCACCAGCACCTCGCGCTCATCGAAGGAGAGCCCGGCCCGGCGCAGCAGGGCGCGCACCGCGGCGGCGTCGCCGACCATCAAATGAACGCGCCCCTCCTCACCGAAGCCGTAGGCGGCCAGAGCCTCGATGTTCACACCGGCCGAGGCGATCTGCTCCGCCAGCATGGCCAGCATTCCGGGCCGGTTGGCGAGGTGAACCGTGAACTCGGTCATGCCCCGACTCTACGCGTTGGCACGCCCGGCGGCTAGCGTCGTTGAGCGATGAGCGACCTCACGGTCCCCGTGTGGTGGGAGGGGCGCTGGATCGAGGCGCCGGTGGCCGCCATGGGCGGCGAAGCCGTGGTGGTCCCCAACATCGCCGCCCTGGTGCTTCGGGAGGGAAGCGGGGAGCTGCTGTTGCAGCGGAGGGACAAAGCCGAGGTGGTGCGGGGGCTTCTCGAGATCCCTACCGGTCGCTGGCGGGCCGGGGAGACCCCGTGGGAGGCGTTGCGCCGGGAGGTGGCCGAGGAGACGGGCCTGGTGGTGCAATCGATGGCAGGCGGGGGACGCCGGTTGGAGACCCACCCCGGCCGGCCGGTGTATGCGCTGGAACCGGCGGCGGTGGTGGTGGGAGCGGGCGGAGCCTACCCGGCCCTGCTGGTGGCTTTCACCTGTCTGGCCGAGGGCGAGCCCAGGCCCCTGCCGGGGGAGACGGCCGACCCATGCTGGTACTCCCTCGACGAGGTACGGGCCCGGCTGGCCGAACCGGCTCAGTTCACCGGGGCGGCGCACGCGGTGCTGTCCGCCTGGCTGGGGAGCTGACCCGGCGGGAACGGGCGCGGATTGCGATTCAGTCGGTCCGCTGCAAGAACGAGGTGAGCGCGGCCCCTACCTCCTCGCCCCGGTCCTCCTGCAGGAAGTGTCCCGCCCCGTCGATGGTCTGGAGGGTCTCCGCCCCCGGGATGGCTTCGACGAAGCGCCTGCCCACCTCCAGCGTGAAGATGACATCTTCGGTCGAGAAGAGCACCAGGACGGGCTCCTGCCACGAGGCCAGCTCGGTCCTCACCCGTCGCATTTCGGCCACTCCCGGGTCGGTGGCCGCGGTGGGCACCAGGGCCGGGAAGCGACGGGCCCCCTCCTTGTAGGAGGAGTCGGGGAAGGGGGCCTCGTAGGCGGCGATCACCGCGTCGGTCGTGGGAACCACCAGTGAGTTGCGCATCACCCGGCCCACCGGCAGGTCCGGGTGGGCGGCGGCGTAGGCCTGCCAGCGGAAGAACCCCTCGGTCGGCCGGCCGAACAGCGACGTGTTGAGGATGCAGAGGCGGCGGAAGGACCCGCGCCTCTCGACCGCCACCCGGAGCCCGATCGGCCCGCCCCAGTCCTGGACCACGGCGGTGGCTCCCTCCAGATCCAGGTGCTCGACCACCGCGCACAGGGCCGCGGTGTGGTTGTCGTAGCTGTAGAACGCCGGGTCCACCGGTTTGTCGGAGCGGCCGAAGCCCGGGCAGTCGGGAGCGATCACCCGATAGCCGGCGGCGAGCAGGGGGAGGGCCACCTTGCGGTAGAGAAAGGCCCAGGTGGGCTCCCCATGGAACAGCACCACCGGCGCGCCCTGCCCCTCGTCCAGGTAGTGGAGACGGAGGCCGTTCCATTCCAGGTACCGGGGAGCGAAGGGGAAGCCGGGCAGGCCGACGAAGCGCTCGTCGGGGGTGCGCAAGGCCTCCATCTCAATCCTCCATGTCCTCCACCGGCCGGGGGGCGGTGGGGATCACCAGTACCGGCCGATGGATGTCGCGCAGCACTCGTGCCGAGACGCTCTCCCATTCCGAGAAGAGGTGCTTGGTGGCACCGAGCACCACCACATCGGCCTGCAGATCGTCGGCTGCTTTGATGATGGTCCCGGCCGGGTCTTCACCCTCCAGGTAGGTGACTTCGGCTTCGATGCCGCGCGTCCGCAACGCGGACAGCAGAGGATCGGTGAGACGGTGGCCTCGCTCTTCTACGTAGCGGGCGATGAGGGCGTCCTCCTCGCTGCTCCAGGAGGGATTGGCGTCGGTCAGGGGATGCCAACCTTCGCCGCGGATGTCGTCGAGGAAGGAGCGGGGCACCTCTATCACGGTGATCACCTGTACGCAGCCGTCGGGGCCGACCAGCCGCTCGGCGAAGCCGGCTACCGGGTCGGGGCTGAGCACCCCGGCGGTGGCGATGAGCATTCGCATCCCGCCAGGTTATCGAGCCGAAGCCGGGTACGCTCGCCGGCGAGGGAGGTGCTGCCATGCCGCCGACCATGTCCGTGGAGACCGTGAACAAGGTCCTCTGGAAGATCCCCAATGTGCTCTGCCTGATTGGGGCCGCGGAGGGGGAGGAATGGAACGCGATGACGGCCAGCTGGGTGACGCAGGTGGCTATGGAGCCGGTGCTGGTGGCCGTCTCGGTCGATCGCAGCGCCGTCACCCACCGGCTCATCGCCGGGGGTGGGGCCTTCGCCGTCAACCTCTGGTCGCGCGCCGACACCCGCCCCTTCGTCTCCTTCTCGAAGCCGGCCCGGCGGGAGGCGGACACGCTCAACGGGCGGGCCGTGCGGACCGGCACCACCGGCTCTCCGATCTTCGAGGAGGCCATCGCCTACCTGGATTGCCGTGTTTGGGGCACGGTGGATTGCGGCACCCACACTCTCTTCTTGGGCGAGGTAGTGGATTGTGCTTTTCAAGGCGACGGGGAAGCCCAACCGGTAGCCCGCATGGAGGACACCAGGATGAAGTATGGGGGGGTGAAGCGAGGCGGGCACGGGCGGTCTCCCGGCGGGGGGCCGGCGTAGCCATGGCCGGGGCGAATCGCGGCCTGCGATCGCGAGATCGACGTCGGCCGCCCGGGGTCGCGTACCATCGCACCCCATGAGTGCACCCACCGACCCGCCCCGACCCCGCCATGAGCCCACCTCCCGGTCCGAGGCCGACGCCGGGCTGGCCACCCTGCGTGAGCGGGCGCCGGCCTGGGCGTCGCTGGCCATCGACGACCGCATCGAGTACCTGCGCTCGATCCTGCGGGGGACCATGGCGGAGGCCTCCGCTGTGGTGGAGGACTCCTGTGCGGCCAAGGGCATCGACGGCGCGCGAGCCGGCGAGGAATGGGCCGCCAACGTCCTCACCCAGGCGCGCACCCTGCGCATTCTCATCGACACCCTGGAGGGAATCCGACGCACCGGCCGGGTACCGCTGCCGCGCTCGGCGGTGCGCACCCGGCCCGACGGGCAGGTGACGGTGCGGGTGATGCCGGCCACGGTCTACGACCGGCTGCTCTTCCGCGGCACCACCGGCGACATCTGGGTGGATCCCGAGGTGGGCCGGGAGGATCTGGATGATCATCTCGGCTCCTTCTACACCAAGGGGGTGACACCGCCGGCCCGCGTGTCGCTGGTGCTCGGAGCGGGGAACGTCAACTCCATCGCCCCTCTCGATGTGGTCCACAAGATGTTCGTGGAGGGCTCGACGGTCATGCTGAAAGTCGCGCGGGTCAATGAGTACATCGGGCCGTATGTGGAGCGCGCCTTCGCCGATGTGATCGCCGACGGGTTCCTGCGGGTGGTGTACGGCGGGGGCGCCGACATCGGCGAGTACGCCTGCCGCCACCCGGCGGTGGGCCAGGTGCACCTGACCGGGTCGCTGGAAACCGTCCGGTCCCTGATCTGGGGGCCGGAGCCCGAGGCGGCCGATCGCCGGGCGGCCGGCGAGCCGCTGCTCGATAAGCCCTTCACCGGGGAGCTGGGCAATGTGGGCCCGGTGATCGTGGTGCCCGGGAGGTGGTCGCGGCGGGCCCTGCGCCTGCGGGCCGAGGACGTGACCACCCAGATCTTTCAGAACAGCGGCTTCAACTGCAACGCCTGCCGGGTGCTGGTGCTGGCTGAGGACTGGCCGCAGCGCGAGGAGTTCCTGGCCCACCTGCGGCGAGCGCTGGCCTCCCGGCCCCCCCGGACGGCCTTCCATCCCGGGGCGGAAGCGGAGTACGACCGGTACCTGGCGGCGCATCCCGGCCCCGAGGTGCTGGGGGAACGCCGGGATGGCGTGCTGCCGCCGGCCCTGGTGCCGAATCTCGATCCGGACGGCGACTACCTGGCCTTCCACCGGGAGGGTTTCATCCCCTTCGCGGTGGTGACCGCGTTGCCCGGCGGTTCCCCGGCGGAGTTCCTCCGGCGAGCAGTCGACTTCTGCAACGATCGCCTGGCCGGCACTCTCTCCGCCAGCCTCATCGCGGACGCGCCCGCCCAGAGGGAACTGGGCCCGGTCCTCGACGGTGCCGTGGCCGATCTCCGCTACGGGTCGGTGGGTCTGAACATCTGGGGCGGGGTCTCCTTTGCCCTCGGGTCCACCACCTGGGGGGCCTTCCCCGGACACACCCTGGAGGAGATCGGGAGCGGAATCGGTGTCGTGCGCAACGCCCGCCTGATCGACCGGCCGCAGAAGACCGTGCTGCGAGCCCCCTTCTCCCTCTTCCCCAAACCCCCCTGGCTGGTCACGCACCGCACCGCCGACCGGGTGCTGTCGCGGGTGGCGGCGCTGGATGCCGACCGGCGGGTGTGGAGGCTGCCCGGCATCGTCTTCTGGGAGTTGCTGGGCTGAGAACGATCTGCCGGGAGCGGCCGGGTCAGGCCCGGCGCAAGGCCATCCCCCGGTAGGAGGGGACGAAGCCAGCCTCGGCCAGGTGCGGGGCCAGGGGCGAGGAGTCGGCGGGCCAAGCGGGCCAGGGACTCGGCCGGCGCGGCGCGCCCGCTCGACAGCGGGTCTAGCTCAGTGTCTACCTCCTGGCCCGCTGACTTCTGCCACACTCTCCCCTATGGACATCGGCGTGAGCCTGGTGGAGGCCTATCTGCGCCTGTGCGGGTATCTGACCCTGGCCGAGTTCGGGGTGCAGGGCCGGTCGCCCGCAGGCGGCTTCGAGTCGATCACCGACGTCGACATCATGGGCCTGCGGCTGCCCGGCGACGTCTATGCCGGAGATCCCCGGGATGCCGATGCCCACCTGTTGCTCATCGCAGATCCGGTACTGCAACTGCGTCCGGGGATGGTGGACGTGATCGTGGGCGAGGTGAAGCAAGGCGAAGCCGAGTTCAACCCCGGGCTGCGGCGCCGGGCCGTGCTCCACTCCCTGCTGCAGCGGGTGGAGTGGCTGTACGGCGAGCCCCTGGCGGTGGTGGTCGACGGCCTCATCGACCACCACTTGCGGATGAGCCGCGGCCGCGGGGGCGGAGAGATCCGCACCCGCCTGGTGGCCTTCGGCCGAAGCTCCCGCTGCGACCTGCACACGATCTCCCATGCCCACATCGTGGAGACCATGGCTGGGTTCCTGTCCGGCTCGGGTGGCGCCTTCCATCCGGTTCAGTTCTCCGCCCCGGCCGCTGCCATGCTCAGCCTGCTGATGAAGCACGGGTTCCGGATGACGGTTCGGCCCGAAGATGACTCAGGCGCGAGCGGCGGTGACGAAGGTCCGGGCTCGGTCGGGGTCGACCGGGGCGGCGGCGATGCCGTCCCGCTCGAGGGCCGTTCCGACGATGACCTCGTCGGCCACTCCTAGCACTGCGGCCACCGAGGCCACGGCCACCCCGGGGCCGGCGTAGACGGGAGCTCCGGGGGCTGCTTCCCTCACCCGGCGCAGGTCTTCGAGGGAGGCGTCCCGCCCGGTGGCCGGCCCGGTGACGATGAGACCGTCGGCCCCCGCCCCGCTCCCAGCTGTAAGCCGCCTGCTCGAGGGATAGCCCTGCCGGCGGCCAGCACGGTGTCGAAGTCCCCGCCGAAGCGGCGGGCTTCGGACAGGGCCCCCAGGTGCACCATGGCGATGAGCGGCCCGATCAGAGGTAGGCCCGGGCTACGCGCAGGGCGGCAACCGCCACCGGGCCGGTGGCTACCAGGCCCTTCTCCCTGCCCCCGGGCAGGCGCTGTACCACCAGGCGGCACCAGTCCCCGGCCTGGCCTCGGATCACCTGATCGGAGTCTTCGGGGCCGAAGACCCAGCGCGCATAGCCGGGACCGACCAGCTCCACCCGAACGGGCTCCTCGTACTCCTCCCCGGCTTGAGCGAAGGCAAAGGGCAGTGTCTTCCAGCCCAGCCAGGCGATGTGGCGCAGGCGCACGGTGTCGGGGACCTCTCTCTCCAGTGCGGCGACGATGTCCAGGCCGTGGGCCCAGGTCTCCATCAGGCGGGTGGTGGCGAAGGTGCGGGCTCCCATGGTCCCTGCGTACCAGGAGATGCGTTCCTGGGGCGAGGTGCGGGAGAGGGCTTCGACCACCGCCGCCCGGCTGTGGCGCCACCACTCGATGACCTCCGGGGGGCGCTTGCTGCGCCCGTCTTCGATCCCGGCCTGGTTGAAGCGGTCCACCCCGCCCGCCGCCTCGATCTCCGCCGCCGGGTTGAGCTCGCCGAGGATGGCCCGCAGGGCGTTCTCCTCGGAGGCGGCCAGGTGGCTGATGGTGTCCTGCACGCTCCACCCGGCGGCGGGGGTCTGCCGCTTCCAGTCACGGTCCGGGGCACGCTGCAGCAGTTGGTCGAGGGCCTGCTGCTCGGCCACCAGGTCCGCCAGGATCTCTCGCATCGCCCCCAAGGCTACTCGCCGTGGCCGGGCCTCGATCAGGGGACCAGGGCGTTCAGGTGATCGATCAAGGCCCGCAGACGGCCCAGGCTGCGCCGATCGAAGTGCAGACGCAGGCGGGGCAGATGGGGGTGGTCGCCCTCCTCCAGCTCGGGGGGCGTGGCCTCGATGGCCTCGATTCGACCGCCGGCCAGGATGTCGGAGAAGAGCTCGTTGAGAGCCTCCACCTGCTCTTCGGTGGGGGGATGGAAAAGGCGCAGCACCAGACGCCCATCCACGTAGCGCTGGGAGTGGTAGTTGGCGTAGAAACGAGTGATCTCCTCGGTGGCCTCGGCGATGCTGGAGGTGTGGCGGACCAGGTCCAGGTCGCCGGGGCTGATCATGCCCGTCGGCACCAGAGCGGCGGCCGTGAAGCGCAGCCACTTCTGCCAGTAGCCGGTGCCGGGGGCTTCCATCAGCACGACGGGATGCAGGTCGCTCTTGCCGGTCTGCATGAGGGTGAGCGTCTCCAGGGTCTCGTCGAGGGTGCCGAAGCCGCCGGGGAACAGCACGAAGGCGTGGGCCTCCTTGACGAAGACCACCTTGCGGGAGAAGAAGTAGCGGAAGTTGACCAGCTTGTCGGGAGGGACGAAGGGGTTCGGGTCGTCCTCGAAGGGGAGTCGGATGTTCACGCCGAACGAGCGCTCCCCAGCGCCCCGGTTGGCGGCCTCCATGATGCCCGGGCCGGCCCCCGTCATCACCATCCAGTCCTTCTCCCACGCCAGGTGGGCGGCCAGTTCCTCGGCCAGGGCGTAGTTGGGGTCTTCGGGGGGAGTGCGGGCCGATCCGAAGACGGCCACCTTGCGGAAGTCCCGGTAGCGGGAGAAAACCCGGAAGGCGTAGCGCAGCTCCTTCACCGCGGTGGTGATCAGGCGCAGATCGGCCCGATC
>Ga0068714_10007922_pt1 | contig 10106 bp, 8 predicted proteins | sample MTBNYHSulfiMetaG_FD_62988 | JGI IMG/M metagenome (GOLD analysis project Ga0068714, IMG submission 62988) | Enrichment culture microbial communities from rom New York Harbor, USA that are MTBE-degrading - MTBE-NYH (New York Harbor Sulfidogenic)... | ecosystem: Environmental > Aquatic > Marine >...
GAAAATCGGACTGATAAAATATTCGATGTTTGAAAGTACATCCGGATAGGACCTGCAGGGATACATAAAATCCAGGATTTTAACCGGCTTCCTTCTTGTAAAAAAATTGTTATCTTTAAAACAAAATTTCCTAATTCTGAGATCTTGATAATCAAAACAACATCTTATCCCCGTGCCGCATTGATTGGGAATCCTTCCGATGGTTATTTTGGTAAAACCATCGCGTTTGTTTTCAGTAATTTTAAAGCTGAGGTTGTTTTGTTTGAATCACCGGAGATTGAGATTATTCCTGCTGAATATGATTCAAATATTTTTGACAGCATGACTGAACTTGTTGAAGATGTTAATTTATATGGATATTATGGAGGGATCAGGTTGCTAAAAGCAGCAGTTAAGAAATTTTCTGATCATTGTACCCAGCATAAGATAAAATTACCCGTACGAAACTTTACCATTCGTTATCGGTCAGATATTCCTTTCAGGCTGGGATTGGCAGGATCAAGTGCAATAATAACTGCTTGTGTAAGGGCATTAATGAAATTTTACAGGGTTAAGATATCCAATCCCATACTGGCTAACCTTGTTTTATCCGTAGAAGTTGATGAACTTAAAATTTCAGCAGGATTGCAGGATCGCGTTGCACAGGCATATGGATGTCCTGTTTTTATGGATTTCGATGAGAATTTCATGAAAGAAAATGGTTATGGCAGGTATGAGATCCTTGAAAGATCTCTTTTACCTCCTTTATATATAGCATATAGAAGGGACTTATCAGAAGGATCGGAAGTTGTTCACAATAATTTCAGGGAAAGATATAATTTCAGGGATCCTGAGGTAATTGAAGCAATAAAACAATGGTCTGACCTTACGGTTCAGTTCAGGGACTGCCTTGTAGATAAAAATTTATCTCTCATTCCGGATCTTATAAACCGTAATTTTGATATCCGGAAATCAGTGATGAATATCAGTGATCAGAACCTTAAAATGGTTTGTGCAGCTAGGTCAACCGGTGCCAGTGCAAAATTCACAGGTTCAGGCGGAGCAATTATCGGAACATACGATAATCAAAGAATGTATAAAAAATTACAACGGAGTTTGAATGAGATCGGAGTTGAAGTCATAAAACCCCAGATTATTAATAATAAATGTTTTGATGAGGTATGATTAAGAAAGCAGTTATTCCTGCCGCCGGTTTTGGAACACGATTTCTTCCGGCCACCAAATCACAGCCTAAGGAAATGCTCCCCATTGTAGATACTCCTACAATACAATATGTTGTTGAAGAGGCTGTTAATAGTGGAATTGATGATATATTAATGATCATTGGTAAAGGAAAAAGGGCTATCGAGGAGCACTTCGATAAAAACTTTGAACTTGAGTCCCAACTGAGAGGAAAAGACAAGGAAGAGGAATTGAAGGCCATAAAATCCATAACCGAAATGGCAAATATCCATTTTGTCTGGCAGAAAGAACTGAAAGGCCTGGGAGATGCGATCCGTTATGCAAAACAGCATGTTAATAATGAACCTTTTGCAGTTTTACTGGGAGATACATTGATAGAATCCTACAATTTAATTCCTGTCACACGCCAGCTTATTGATGTATATAACAGATACCATGAATCTGTTGTAGCTCTTGAGAATGTAGATCGATCAGCTGTCTCAAGGTACGGTATTATCGGCGGAGAAGAGATACATCCTGACATATACCGGGTTAACAAGTTCATTGAAAAACCAGGGATCGCTGAAGCTCCTTCCACCCTGGCTATTGCTTCCCGTTATATCTTTACTCCGGAGATATTTAATTATCTCGAAAAACTTAAGCCCGGGAAAAATAATGAGATACAGTTAACTGATGCCATGCAGCTAATGCTTAAAGATAAAACCATGTACGGGTTGAAATTTGCAGGTGTCAGACATGATATTGGCAATAAACTTGATTTCCTAAAGACAAATGTCATCTTTGGATTGAAGAGGGAGGATTTTGGGGATGAATTTAAAGTATGGCTGAAAAGCCTCGTGGAAAAATTTTAAATGAGTCCGGATTGTAAATGAATATTGTATTTCCAGCTGGAGTCTTGATTTTCTGTATTTATTATTAATCATTATAATACCATATTATGAAATCATTTACTAATTATTTGATTTACGGAATGATATTAATTTTTCTCATTTCGTGTGGACGTTCTATAAAAAGTTCTGAAGCTGGATGGATATATCTCTATAACGGAAAAGATCTTTCCGGATGGATTCAGAGAAACGGAGAAGCTCCTTTCAGGGCTGTTGATTCGATGATCGTTGGGACAACCATTTTAAATACTCCCAATTCATTTCTCTGTACGGAACAAAACTATGATGATTTTATACTTGAATTTGACTTCCGGGTTGATCCCTCGATGAACAGCGGAGTACAGTTCAGATCTTTAAGTCTCCCGGAATACCAGAACGGAAGGGTGCATGGATACCAGGTGGAAATAGATCCCTCAACTCGAGGATTTACAGGTGGAATATATGATGAAGCCAGAACCGGATGGCTTTATGCGGTCAATGAAGAAAACCAGGAATCAGCACGAAATGCCTTTGTTAACGGACAATGGAATAAGATCAGGGTAGAAGCGGTCGGGAACCATATTAAAACCTGGGTTAACGGGATACCTGTTGCAAACCTTTACGATGAAACCACCTCAACCGGCTTTATTGCTTTACAGGTACATGCAATAAATGACAGTTCAATGCTCAACAAGCAGATATCATGGAAAAATATCAGGATCATGACAGAAAACCTGGAAGAAAACATGATGGATACAAATGCTCCAGCAAAAACTTACCTGGTAAATAAACTTACAGATGAAGAAATAGCTGAAGGCTGGCAATTATTGTTTGATGGGCAGACCTCAGCCGGATGGAGACGATTCGGTGACAAATCATTTCCAGGGAAAGGCTGGGAAATCAAAGATGGTGAACTTACCATCCTGGTTGATAATAAGTTTGTTTTTGGCTCAGACAGGGAGGTTGGAGGGGATATAATAACCATGGATGAATATTCTGACTTTGATCTGCAACTTCAGGTTAAATTAACTCCTGGAATAAATGCTGGTATAAAATACTTTGTGAAAGAGAAACCGGACAGCAAACCTGGTTCAGGGATTGGTTTGGAATACCAGGTAATAGATCCAAGTAATATACCCCTTGAACAGAGGAATAAACAAAAAAAGATACTTGTTTTCGGTTCTCTTTATGATTTAATTGCTGCAGAAGGAGTAAGGGTTAATCCGGTAGGTCAATGGAATAATATCCGGATATTATCCAAGGGTACCCATGTAGAACACTGGATAAATGGATTCAAGGTCGTTGAATTTGAGAGAGGTAGTGAAGACTTTAGGAACCGGGTTGCCATAAGTAAGTTTGCAGGAATCCCGGGATTTGGAGAGGATAGAGCAGGTCATATTTTGTTACAGGATCATGGGGGAGGAGTATCTTTCAGGAGCATTAAACTAAAACAATTAGATTAAGAATAAGGTTGAGGTGAGGTTTAGAACCTGAAACATAAAATTGTCATAAAAAACGGAGGATCTTTCAGAAAAAATGAAATAGAGAAATTCTTTGCAACTTTTCATTCAAAAATCTGACACATGAATATAAGCAGGATTTATCTATAGTAATATTATCTTCTTACCTTTGGAGTGACTTTCAAAGGCAGCATTAATAATCCTTATTACCTGCGAGACATCAGCGGCATTAACTTCCGGCTTCATTCCTTCCCGGATAGATTTATAAATACTGTCATAAAACCCATGGTAATTTCCTGGTAATGTTTCCAGTCTACCCCTGAAATGCTTTCCGTTAATGGTTGTATTCAAAATTCCCCATTGCTTTTTTTTCTCTGAACCCCAGTCTTTCCCAACCGGAAGTATTCCTGCTTTTAACTTTTCTTCCTGGGGATCAGTACCCCATTTGAGGAATGATCCTTCCGTACCGTGTAAAATATAACGTGGACCGGGTTCTCTGACGAGAAGACTGGATTTTGCAGATACTTTTATTTCCGGGTATTCAAAGATGAGTTCAAAATTATCATCTATTTTCCCGCCTGGTCTGAAAGAATGAATTGAGGCATAAACTGACAGGGGAAGACCAAACAGGACCATGATCTGATCGATCAGGTGAGAGCCCAGATTATATAAATTGCCCACACCTCCATGAGCCTCTTCTTTCCATGTTCCCTCTCTGATAGCATTACGGAAACGGTCAAAATGAGCCTCATATTCGACAAGCTGCCCTAGAAGTTTCTCGTTAACCACTTTTTTTACAGTCAAGAAATCCCCATCCCAGCGCCGGTTATGAAAAACTGAAAGAATGACATTCTTTTTATCTGCAAGTTCTGCTAATTTCACAGCATCCGAATATTTCTGGGTAAAGGGCTTTTCCACAACAACATGCTTACCTGATTCAAGGGCTTTTTTTGCCATCTCATAGTGAAGATGGTCAGGAGTATTGATAATGATCAATTCGAGATTATCATCTGCAAGAAGTTCTTTAAATGTTTTGTGTATTTTTATCCTGGGATAGCGGTCCTTAGCTTTATTTGTTGTTCTTTCCAGTATTGCTGAGAGCCTGAAGTTTTTATTTGTTGATAGTAAAGGAGCATGAAATACCTGTCCGGACATTCCGAATGATGCAATTCCAGTATTTACGGGATTTGTCATAGTATTTTGGTTAAGGATCAAATCTTTTTTCAGGTTGGCAAAAATAAACAAATAAATTCAGACAGTAAATGAAATTTTAATATAGGTATTAATTTAAACAGATTATAAACCTAGTTTGTTTTTAATGAAGAATAATACCGGTTAACGAGGAAATTAATTACATTTGAAAACAAATAATTATGGTTTTGTAGCTGTTATAATTATAAGTTTAATATAAATCTGCCAGTTTAAAACAAGCCTAAACATATTTTTGTATGCAGAAAAAAGATATTAAGAATAAATTATTTACTATTTAAATATCATAATATGAAAAAATTATCAAAATTAATGATGCTGTTTTTATTGGGTTGTTTTCTGTTATCATGGAATCCTTCAAACAAATCACAGCCTGGTTATAATCCTGAATTTAAAAATATCATTTTTATGATTGGAGACGGAATGGGTCTGGCAACAGTTCATGCAACCATGACGGTTTCTGACCGGCCTTTGAATCTTGAGAGATGTACTCATACAGGTTTACAGAAGACTCATTCAGTTGACAGATATATTACCGACTCGGCTGCTTCCGGAACAGCTCTGGCTACGGGTAATAAAACTAAAAATGGTGCAATTGGAGTAGATCCTGAAGGGAATATCCTTAAGTCTATTCTTGAAATAGCAGAGGAGAAAGGACTCTCGACAGGACTTGTCTCAACCTCTGCAGTAACCCATGCAACTCCTGCAGCTTTCATAGCTCATAATAATTCCAGGGTGAATTATGAAGCAATTGCCCTTGACTTTCTGAAGACTGATATAGATGTATTTATCGGGGGTGGTTATGATCATTTTGCCATTAGATCAGATAGTTTAAACCTTATCGACAGCCTGATAAAGAAAGGTTATCAGGTTGAAACATCTATAGACAGGATACTAGGATCTGATTCAAATAAACTTGCGGGATTCACACATCCGGGTCAAAATCCTTACAGATTAGATGGCAGAGGAAATATGCTCCCGACCGCTACTGGAAAAGCTATTGAGATTCTCAGTAAAAATCCATTGGGATTCTTCCTCATGATTGAAGGTTCACAAATTGATTGGGCAGGACATGCCAATAGTGCAGATACTTTAATCAGTGAGACTCTTGATTTTGATGAAGCCCTTGGAGTAGCTCTTGATTTTGCTGCCCGGGATGGTCAGACACTGGTGGTTGTAACGGCTGATCATGAAACTGGCGGTGTGACAGTTTTAAACGGAAACATGAACACTCACGAAGTACAACTTTCCTTTTCAACCAAAGGACATACCGGGATGATGGTCCCGGTCTTTGCATACGGTCCCGGAGCTGAACTTTTCAGCGGGATATATGATAACACGGATTTCCTTGGAAAATTCCTGGAGTGTTATGGTTTTTAGAATCATAATCTGACATGAGAAAATATGCATGTCACCTGATGATTAAACATATTAGGAATTGTTTATTTTGTCTTATTCTCCCATTCATTCATTCCTGTAGTCCGAAGATAACCTCTTTTAATTACCCGGATAAGGAACCTGATTATAGAATGAAGAAAGTTTGCCGACTGGGCAAGGTATTAAAGGAATCTTCCGCACTGGAATATTTTAATGAAAGATTCTGGTCCGTTAATGATAGTGGCAATGAGAATTTACTCTATTCATTTGAACCGTCAAAAAAATTAAACATCAATAAAACAGAGATATATCCATCCATAAATATTGACTGGGAGTCCCTGGCGCAGGACGAGAATTACTTATATATTGCTGATGTGGGTGATAATTATGGACGGAGGGAATTACTTAAGATTTATTTGATTCCAAAAGATAGTTTGATTAACGGAAATGGTTTTGTTTCAGATAGTATTCTGGTCAAATTTAACGAAAAGGATCCGGACCCGGGAAGCCTGAAATACAGCCATTATGATTGTGAGGCAATTACTGTAATTCATGATTCCATTTATTTGTTCACCAAAAACTGGATCGATTTACACTCATCCGTTTATATTATTCCGTCCCAACCCGGGTATTATGATATTACTTCAAGCTCGGTTCTGAAAACTGACTTACTCATAACTGGTGCTGATTATTGCAATAACTCAGGAAACCTGTGGCTTTCAGGTTACAAGAATTACAGACCTGCTTTCATATTGTTTGCTGATTTCAATGCTTATAATTCTCAACAACAATCCTTTTTAAGATTTGATTTCAGGAAACATCTTGGTTTACAGGTTGAAGGAATTACAGTATCACCAGAGGGCAGAATTTATTTTTCCTGTGAAAAGACCTGTTTTCCTGCTCGTTTATACGAACTGAAACAAAAAGATTAATATTTATCTTTTTATTGATTGTATGACAAGCTAAATTTGTAGGCCAGATTAAATACATTGAAAGTCGATCCACATATTTTTAAGGAAGGCAGGAAACTACCTGTTGTTGAGGAATTCTATTCACTGCAGGGAGAAGGATTTCATATGGGTAAACCGGCCTATTTTATTCGTATCGGAGGTTGTGATATAGGCTGTTCCTGGTGTGATACCAAATTTTCCTGGGATCCGGATATCCATCCGGTTGTAAGTGTCGATCAGGTTGTTGAAAATCTGAAGAAAACCGGAGCACTTGCTGCAGTCATAACAGGGGGCGAACCTTTAATATATAATCTTGATTACCTTTGTAAACAGCTGAAAATCAGGGGTATAGAAACCTATATTGAAACTTCCGGGGCATACCCGTTAAGCGGAGTATGGGACTGGATTTGTTTGTCACCCAAAATCCATCAACCGCCAAAAGAGGAGATATATAAGCTCGCTAATGAATTAAAGGTAATAATTACAAAGTATTCTGATCTTGAATGGGCAATAAAAAATGAAAATCTTGTCAATAAATCATGCCATCTTTTTGTACAGCCGGAATGGACGGTACATGATGAAATTATTCCTCTGTTAGTAGATTTTGTCAAATCAAATCCCCAATGGCGTGTATCACTTCAGGCTCATAAGTTCATGCATATACCCTGAAAGCTGAATTTATACTGAACACACCGGAAAGATCCGGATTTCCTCCTTTCAGTTTGAATCCGGATTATATTCATTGTTAATAATCCATTAAATTAGTACCTTTCACCATAATACAGTACGGGAAACAATGAAAATAATTCTTTTTCTGATGATTTTTTTCCCTACCCTGGTTTTCCCCCAGGGTCCTTATCAGACTGATTCAAAGAGGGCAATTAAAAACTTTGAAATAGCCTTGAAATATTTTAACGGGAAAGATAATGTGAATGCAGTTAAATACCTGCGGAAAGCATTAAAAGCTGATAAGGAATTCATTGAAGCGTATATGATGATAGCTCAAATATTTAAAGATAAAGAAGAATACGCGGAAGCTATCATATATTTTGAAACGGGACTCGATATAAATCCTAAATATAATCCATCTGGATATATTGTTCTGGCAAATGTTGAGTATAACGAAGGGATGTACGAGGAAGCCTTATTACATGCGAAAAAATTTTTATCCCTTGGAATTTTCAATAAAACAACGGTTGGTGAAGGAAAGCAAATAATTGAAAATTGTCAGTGGGCACTGGATCAAATCAATAATCCGGTTCCTTTTTGTCCTATGAATCTGGGTGATTCTGTAAATTCTAAAGAAAATGAATACTGGCCGTCATTATCCCTGGATGAAAATAAACTTTTTATTACAGTTTTGGAACCTGTTGATCCTTCTTCTCCGATAAAGAAAGCCACTATGCAGGAGGATTTTTATGTTTCTGTGAAAAACAAAGAAAACGTATGGGGAGAGAGAGTAAATGTGGGTCCTCCGATAAATACATACGATAATGAAGGTGCACAAACTATTTCAGCAGATGGAAGATTTCTTTTTTTTACAGGATGTAACAGAGAGGATGGGAAAGGACAATGTGATATATATTTTTCAAGGAATATCAACGGAAAATGGTCTGTTCCTTCTAATCTTGGTGGTCCTGTCAATACTGCATATTCTGAAAAACATCCCTCCATCTCACCTGATGGCCGGAAATTATATTTTGCCAGTGACCGGCCTGGAGGATACGGAGGTCTGGATATCTGGAGCAGTGAACGAAAAAGTAACGGTTCCTGGGCCCAACCTGTAAATTTAGGCGATAACATAAATACGTCTTCCGTTGAACGATCACCTTTTATCCATTCAGATAATGAGACCTTGTATTTCTCTTCCGATGGCCATCGGAATATGGGAAAAGGAGATATTTTCTTTTCCAGGATGAGATCCGACGGAACATGGGGCAAACCTGTTAATCTGGGATATCCTATTAATACCCATAATAATGAACTTGGCCTGATCGTAAATGCGAGAGGTGATATGGCTTATTTTGCATCGGATCGTATCAGGGAAAATGCTCTTGATATATACATGTTTCAGTTATATTCTGAAGCCCGTCCTACACCTGTTTCTTATATGAAAGGACGTGTGTATGATGCCAGGACATGGAGAGGACTTGAAGCATTGTTTCAGCTTATTGATCTTGAAACGGGGGATACCATTGTTGAATCATTTTCTTCACCAGGAGAAGGGGAATTTCTTATTTCCCTTCCGGTAAACAGGGATTATGCTTTGAATGTTTCCAGACAGGGATACCTGTTTCATTCTGAACATTTTTCTTTTCGTGGTATTCATAAAATAACCGATCCGTTCCTTAAGGATATCCCATTAAATCAGATATTTAAAGGCGAGAAAACGATCCTGAATAATATCTTTTATGATTTTGACTCATGGGAATTATTGCCTAAATCTCATATTGAATTAAATAAAATTATTGAATTTTTAAATTCAAATCCGGCTGTTAAGATTGAAATCAGCGGACATACGGATAGCATTGGCAGTCAGTTATATAATCTGGAACTTTCTGAAAAAAGAGCAAAATCCGTAACTGATTATCTTATACAAAATAACATATCCTCTGAACGTTTAAGCTATAAGGGTTTTGGAGCAAGTCAACCGGTCCGGTCCAATGAAACTGAAGAAGGACGGGCCATGAATCGTAGAACGGAACTTAAAATCATAAATTAGAAAAAGATTATAACCAGGATTGATTAAGGGCAGAAAATAAAATTTCCGGCAAAATATATCAATTACTCTTTCATATCTGTTTATTGTTCATTCTTCGAACCTGCTTTTGAATGGTTCAAAAGCCATAAAATCAGCATGATGAACGATGTATGCTTCTGTACTTCTTTTGATCATATCTCCTTCACCGGCGTGTGTGGCGATGATGTGACATACTTCCTTCGGAATTTCACATTGTTCGGCGAGTGAAACCCCGCTGAAGGGATGCCTTAGATACTTGCCATAACTACCCTGGGTGATTTCCCCATCTTTAAAATCATATTCCAACAGTTTTCCAACATCT
>Ga0068714_10007923_pt1 | contig 10103 bp, 5 predicted proteins | sample MTBNYHSulfiMetaG_FD_62988 | JGI IMG/M metagenome (GOLD analysis project Ga0068714, IMG submission 62988) | Enrichment culture microbial communities from rom New York Harbor, USA that are MTBE-degrading - MTBE-NYH (New York Harbor Sulfidogenic)... | ecosystem: Environmental > Aquatic > Marine >...
GTTCGATGGCAAAACTTCTTCGGTGCTTCATGGCAAGATCCTTTCTCCCATCCTCTGGGACTCTGGCTCCTGCCGACTACTCTAACATATTTTGTCCAATTTGTGGGGTGCATTCCAAAAGATTCCTCTCTTGACAACGAGTTAGGAATGTCTATGATTAAAACTATAAAAAGAATTTATTATAAAAGAACTAAAGGAAAGAGAGAAGCTCTTTCAAATTTCTAAGAGACCTAAGTGCTGCTCATGGAGCGGGTGAGGCATTTTGATTTCGGACATTTGCTTTCATCTTCTTTCTATTGTTTCATTTCTTTGCTAAAAACTTTTTCACTATTTGTATCTTAGACTCAGATAGTTTAAAGAGTAAATAAGGGAATGCCGGTATTTTATAAAGAAACGGACAGTATCTTGATCTGGCAGAATTATGACCCCTTCCCCTCCAGAAGACCAGTTTTTTAGGATAAGCATTTGCTTTTTTTGAGGGATCAAGTCAATCTCATTGTGGTATCCAGTTCCCTGCGATTTGATCCCGGTCCATGACTTGTATACCCTTGTACCATATTCCCGATATAATTTTTTTCTGACACCTGGGGACTGATAAAAGCTAAGCTACCATTTGTCTTTCTTTCAGTGTCTGAGGAAACGATTAGCTTCTTGCAAAGGGCGTCCCTGGAGATAAAACTCTTTTCCCCTTCCCTACGTGCCTTGGCGGTTTCATGGCGTGGTTAGCGTGCAATTGTTTGGTAGTCGTGCAATAAAGTAATTTTCAATAGTGTTCCGCCGCCTCTGCTTCGGCTTTCGTCTTATGAACCGTTCCATCCGGGTGTTGAGGTGGTGTGTATAAGGTATACAGTTTAAGCTCCTTGGTCGAAGAGGTATTAATCACATTGTGGTAGATGCCAGCCGGCACGACCACTGCGTCCCCTGCACCAACCAAATGTTTCTCGTTGCCACTCAGAACGATCTGGGCACTTCCCTCTTCGATGCGGAAGAATTGGTCAACATCTGAGTGCACCTCATTGCCGATTTCTTCCTTTGGTTGCAAGCACATCACCACGAGTTGCAAATGCTTGCCGGTAAACAACACGTGCCGAAAGTTTTTGTTCTTTTCGGTAATTTTTTCGATACCTCCAACATAGCCAGTCATTTTTCACCTCTTTGCAGTCATTATATAGTTTGTGCTACGATTAGGCGAGGTCGAAACGGTCAAGGTTCATGACTTTGTTCCACACCGCTACAAAGTCATGCAGGAACTTCTCCTGAGAGTCCTCACACCCGTAGACTTCCGCCAAGGCCCGAAGTTGGGAGTTCGAACCGAAGATTAGGTCGACACGGGTGCCGGTCCACTTGAGTTGTCCCGTTGCGCGATCACGACCCTCGAACACGTCATCGTCTTCCGCGGTTGCCTTCCACGTCGTACTCATGTCGAGCAGATTCACGAAGAAGTCATTGGTGAGCTTCTCTGGCCGCTTGGTGAAGACGCCATGTTGGGAACCTCCGAAGTTGACCTTCAAGACTCGCATGCCGCCAACGAGAACCGTCATCTCAGGAGCGGTCAGGGTCAGTAATTGCGCCTTGTCAACCAGCAACTCCTCGGCCGATACGGCATAGCGGGTCTTCTGGTAGTTTCGGAAGCCATCTGCGAACGGTTCGAGCACTGTGAAGGAGGCCGCATCGGTTTGCTCCTGCGAGGCGTCCATGCGTCCCGGCGTGAAGGGAACCGTCACCTCGTAACCGGCATTCTTCGCAGCCTGCCCGACGCCCGCGCAACCAGCCAGAACGATCATGTCAGACATCGATACCTTCTTGCCCCCGGACTGCGCGCTGTTGAACGCGCTCTGGATGCCCTCCAGGGTCTTGAGCACCTTCGCCAGCCGGGCAGGTTGGTTGACTTCCCAATCCTTCTGCGGTGCCAGACGAATGCGGGCACCGTTGGCACCGCCGCGCTTGTCGGAACCACGGAAGGTGGACGCCGACGCCCAGGCGGTCGAAACCAGCTCCGACACCGACAGGCCGGAAGCCAGGATCTTGCCCTTGAGGGAGGCGATGTCCTGTGCGTCAATCGGTTTGTGATTGACGACAGGGATGGGGTCTTGCCAGATGAGATCTTGGGCCGGAACCTCCGGGCCGAGATAGCGCGCGCGCGGGCCCATGTCGCGGTGCGTCAGCTTGAACCACGCCCGGGCGAACGCGTCCGCGAGCTGATCCGGATTTTCCAGGAAGCGCCGTGAAATCTTTTCGTAGACAGGGTCGAATCGCAGGGCGAGGTCCGTGGTCAGCATGCCTGGCGCGTGACGCTTGGACGGGTCGTGCGCATCCGGCACCGTACCGGCGCCCGCGCCACCCTTCGGCTTCCACTGGTGCGCACCGGCCGGGCTCTTCGTCAGTTCCCATTCGGAGCCGAACAGGATCCGGAAAAAGTTGTTGCTCCACTTCGTGGGCGTGTTGGTCCAGGTGACTTCCAGGCCGCTGGTGATCGTGTCGCCGCCTTTGCCCGTGCCAAAGCTGCTCTTCCAACCGAGGCCCTGCTCCTCGATGCCGGCCGCTTCGGGCTCAGGCCCAACATGTTTCGCATCGCCGGCGCCGTGGGTCTTGCCGAACGCGTGGCCGCCCGCGATAAGGGCCACCGTCTCCTCGTCGTTCATCGCCATGCGAGCGAAGATCTCGCGGATATCCTTGGCTGCCGCGATCGAATCCGGGTTGCCGTTCGGGCCTTCCGGGTTCACGTAGATCAGGCCCATCTGCACGGCAGCGAGCGGATTTTCGAGATCCCGCTCTCCGGAATAGCGTTTGTCGCCACCCAGCCAGGTCTTCTCGGCGCCCCAATAGACGTCCTGATCCGGCTCCCAGACGTCCTCACGACCGCCACCGAAACCGAAGGTTTTGAATCCCATCGTTTCCAGGGCGACGTTGCCGGAGAGGATCACCAGGTCGGCCCAGGAAATCTTCCTGCCGTACTTCTGCTTGATCGGCCAGAGAAGACGACGCGCCTTGTCCAGGCTGACATTGTCGGGCCAACTATTGAGCGGCGCGAAGCGTTGCTGGCCCCTGCCGCCGCCGCCGCGGCCGTCACCGGTGCGGTAGGTGCCGGCGCTGTGCCACGCCATACGGATAAACAAAGGTCCGTAGTGACCGAAGTCCGCCGGCCACCAGTCCTGCGAGTCGGTCATCAGCGCCGCGAGATCTTTCTTCACAGCCGCCAGGTCGAGGGTCCTGAACTCTTTCGCGTAGTTGAAATCCTCGCCCATCGGATTGGACTTGGAGGAATGCTGGTGCAAAATCTCGAGTTTCAACCGGTTCGGCCACCAGTCTCGGTTGGTCGTGCCGCCGGCAGTGATTTTTTTATCATTCATGGCCTAATCCTTTTGTGTTTGATTTATATAAAATGGTTAATCTATAGTGGTCCAATTTAAAACCCAAAAAAAAAATTAGCGTTTTATCCCTTCAGCGTTGAACCCCTATTTTGAAAAAAACCGATCTGATTTACGCTCTTTCTTTCTACACTCCTGTCAGTATCCGTAGTATTCAAGCCTTGTGTCGGTAACCCAAAATCGGGATTTTTTCAAAAATTCTTTGGGGTCAATAGTTACCGGAAGGCTGTAATCAAAAATCCGGTTGCAACCTTTGCAAATCAAATTGACCTGGGGTTCAATTTTTCCTTCATAACGACTTTCCTTTTTATCAAATTCCAACCTCTTGATTAACCCAAGCTGGCAAAATTCATTAAGGGTGGCATAGACTGTGGATAAGCTCAGACTTTTAGCCTTTTTTTTGGCCTCCCGATAAATAAAGTTCGCTCCCGGATGGCAAAGGGTTTCATCAGCAAAACGTCAATGATGGCTATCCTTTGGGGAGTTATTTATAAACCCCGCTCCCTCAACTTTCGGATAAGTGATTTTTTCATATCTTTTACAATTCGGAATGATTCCAGATTATAGATTGCATTGATTTATTCTCTTTGGGCGGTCAAGTTATTTTTTTCATATGAAAAGATTACAGGTAAAAATTTTCAAAAATTCAAGGTTTTCAGATAAACCTTTTTTGCGTCAAATAAATTCTCTGTTTAGTCTGATAGAATGAGCAGCCTTTTTTATACTTCTCTTTTTTAAAGGATCAGAAATAATTTATTTGTAAAATATCTCCAAAAAATAAAAAAATGAGGTGGGTGATTCCTGTATTTTGAGGCAGAAAATCATGTATTTTAAAAGCGGACGGCTAACTATTTAAACTTTAAGAAAAAAACCAGTGGTTCCGGAAGGGGATTAAAAATTACATTTTAATTAGTAGCTTTCTGATCGGGGAGGGGGAGGAGAGGAACCCCGATGAGGGCAGGAAAGCCCTCTGTCCTTCCTGTATTTCCTGATGTGTTCGGCAAACGTGCTTGGGTTTCCGGGATAGGTGGGGTCGTAGGCCAGGCGGCTGAATAGCCTTGAAAAAGAGTAAGCGTAAGCCCCGGGAAGCCGGTTCTGTTTTTCAAAGAGGTGTCTACGGGAGCTTGCCGCTGAATCGTTCCAGTAGTTGCCGCCAGGATAATTATAATACTGAAACTGTGTCTCCCGTGTTTGTTTATCTGTGTTTGGCCGGATAAGGATCTGCCACAAGCCTCACAGCGTATAAAACCGTTCTTAAGGGTGAGGGGGAGATCGCCTTTTTAGTCCCCAGAAGTATGGGAAAAACGCATCGGAAAGGACTATTTTTTAAGAGGCAGGGGTATATGATGGGTTGTGGGTATCATTTGAGCAGCGAAGCGATCTCGAAGGAGGCAGTACTGAGAATGATCCCTACAAGCAACAATGCTACTCCGCTCGCAGAAATGTAAAAACCGCCTGTTGCAGTCGCTTCTAACTTCCCCCTAATTTTCATGTCCTCTTCTTGCCTCGCCTGCTCTTCACGCTTCAGTGCAGCTGCTGTTTTCTGAAACCCCTCATCCATTTCATTCTGCGTTTGACTAATACGTTCATGTATTGATGTTATATTTTTCTCAAGGGCTTCGAGACGAGCCTCAATGGTAGGGTTCGGTTCCGGCGCCCTATGTGTTTGGTAAATTTTTGCCTTAAAGCTGGTGAGTGCATGTGCACTACTGTCTATCTTAAGCATAACATTACGGCGCAAAAGAGGAAACCTGCCAAGATACGCCTTTACCTTGCTTATTAACGAAGGGTGCTCGAAGAGGGCTCTTGTCTCACGTATACCCAAGATAACGGAGATAATACCGAGTCCCTGAAGCGCAAGACCAGTGATACGGATAACAGGCTCGGTTTTATAAAGTAGGAGTGATAAAATTAAGGCGACAACAATGATTATGGTTGTTAGCCAGGGATACCACCTCTCAAGAAGCCATGGCCAGATAGCTTTAAATCGGGAAACATTGATAAGCATAGTCTCTCCCTATGAAGCCAACAAGTTTGATAATTTATTTATAATCTGCGGGAGGAAAAAAGTAAATAATAATAAAATATTCTGGCAAATAAAAACCCCGCTCGATAATTAAGCGGCTGCTGATTTTACTTTGAATTGGAGAATATAAAACTTGTTGTCTTGCTTGACTCCTTGGCTATCAAAAACAGAGGATTACCAATAAAAGAACTCATCTCGATCTTGATAAATCCGTAAAAAGTCGAAAATCAGACGGCACAGCGGTAGGGACACGTTGCAACGTGTCCCTACATCAGATGCAAGGCGCGCAAATCCGACGGAATGCGCTGCCAGAGATGCTTCAATTTCACCCTCACCCTGACCCTCTCCCTCAAGGGAGAGGGGAGATTGTAATTATTTCCTTTCGTTCAAGGGAGAGGGAAATTTTGTTTATTCCCTAACAGCCAAAGAAGAGATTTCAATTATTTTCTCTACCCTTGGGAAGGTTTTTTATTTCAACGTCCTCTCCCCGGCGGGGAGAGGATTAAGGTGAGGGGGCATTATTTCGTCATAACTAATGTCTGTAGGTGTAGCTGGCACGCTTCAAATCATTATCCCCCGCCGCAAGGCGGAGCTTTTTACGAAGGCGTCAAGCCCGACCATAAATTTCGGTCATCTCCCGGAGATTTTTTGCCAGCGAAGGATTTAAGTGATCCGGCAAGAGCTTCCATTTCCAGTTTCCGGTCAGCGTTGCCGGGGTATTCATCCGCGCTTCTTCTCCTAAGCCCAGGATGTCCTGCATGGGGGTTATGATGGTATTCGCGGATGACATCATTAAGAGCCGAAGCATTTCCCAGTGAAGTTCATCTCTGGCAACGTCACGCCCTAAGTACTGGAACAACCTTTTTTTCTCATCGGGAGTAGCTTCTGTGTCAAACCAACCTCGAATCGTATTGTTATCATGAGTGCCCGTATAGGCAACACAGTTTTGGGGGAGGTTGTGGGGAATGTAAGGATTGAAGGGCAAATCCTTTCCAAAGGCAAAAAGAAGAATTTTCATACCCGGAAACTCAAAATGGCGCATCACCTCTCTTACATCGGGTGTAATGATCCCAAGATCCTCAGCAATAATCGGGAGACACGCAAATTTTTTGGTTAACTGGGTAAAGAAGTCCATTGCCGGAGCTTCTTCCCATCGACCATTGACAGCGGTTTTTTCTCCCGCGGGGATTTCCCAAAAACCTTTGAACCCCCGAAAGTGATCGATGCGAATAAAATCAAATTTTTTTAAATTATAAGCAATCCTCTCGATCCACCACCCATACCCTGTTTGCTTAAGCACGTCCCAGTTATATACGGGGTTACCCCAGCGCTGCCCGGTCTTACTAAAATAATCGGGCGGTACGCCGGCAACAACCAAGGGCTGTTTGTTTTCGTCAAGTTTGAAGAATTCGGGATGGCTCCATACATCGGCACTATCATGCTGGACATAAATCGGAATATCACCAATAACCTGAATGTTTTTTCGGCAACAATATTCTTTGAGCGCGCCCCATTGTTTGAAAAAAATATATTGGAGAAATTTTTCGCGATTAATGGTGTCTATAAGTTCTTGTTCAGCTGATCGAAGCGCCGCCGGATCTCTATCCCGCAGGTCTCGCGGCCACTCACTCCACGCCCTTCCCGCACAATGTATTTTGAGCGCTGCAAAGAGAGAAAAGTCATTAAGCCACGGACTCTCTTGCATACAAAATCGTTCGTAATCATCATCCCGTTTGGTTTTAAACCGTTCATAGGCTTTTTGAAAAAGGATCCCTTTAAAATCAACCACACCGTGGTAATCAACCTTATTGCCCGGAAAATCCGGCAGAGTTTCAAATTCACCTTTATCGAGCAATCCTTCCTTTACTAAAAGCGGGGGGCTTATCAATAAAGGATTACCCGCAAAAGCTGAGGTGCTGTGATAAGGAGAATTATAGTATACCGGCGCAGTGGGATTGATGGGAAGAAGCTGCCAGAAGCTTTGTTTTGCTTCAACCAGAAAGTCGACAAAACGATACGCTTCGGGCCCCAGGTCTCCGATGCCAAAAGGGGAAGGAAGAGACGTTATGTGAAGAAGAATTCCGCTCCCTCGTCGCTTCATGAAGATCTTTTCCTCATACCATTTTCACTCACTTAGTGGACCAAAAGCGAAAGCTTGTCACACAAGGACTTAAAAATATTCACCCATTCTTTAACGCTCTTTTCGTGTTCCGCTTTTTCGCGCACCGTGGGATAACGGTTCTGAAGTAAATCATAAAAAAGGTTTTGAATCTTCCACAGATTTACGGTAAAGGGCAACAAGGGTAACAGGTCCAAACCAGTATCCAGTTTTTCGAGGAAAGAAACCTCGAGCGGATTTTTAGAAATCTGTTCGGCCATCTCGTCGAGGTTTTGCCTCAATGAATATTCCAGGGATTCTAAATAAAGCGTTACCCCTTGTATTTTTGCTTCTTCAAGGAGAGCTTTGATAAGTTTCGGATTGAGGTCTTTATTTTCAAAAGCCTGACGGAGCCTGGCATTTAAAACCAGCTCTGCCGCAGCATAAAGGGCCCTGGGCGCAGGGATGCCGGCATCTCTAAGAAAACGCATTAAAGGCACATGGTCTTCATACAGTTCATGATAATAAGCCTCAGCATCAGCCAACGTTGATCCCAGAATCGAGTCCAAGATTTTCCGTTGTTCATCCCGGAAAAGAGATCCCAGGGAATAGAGTGAGGTCCCAAAATATTTATCTAATACCCGAACCACCTCCGGTAAATTCCCGCGCTTAAAGGCATCGCATGCCTCTTGTATCAAAGCCTGGTAAATGCCCTCTTCTTGATACTCTCGCACACCACAGCTCAAATTGTGATCTCCAAAATGAATAACCCCAAAGCTCAGGCGGGCTTTTTCGCTGCTTATCTCAGAAGTAATCCACACGTTGCCGATCACGAGCTTTGCCTTCCCCGCTTCCGAGGTCTGGTAATCCTCTTGTTCCGCGGTAAAACAAAAAATGGCGGCCTTTTCCGGGTAATCGTTAAAAAGAGAGCTGATGGCGTAATGAGCGCCGACCTTCTCCAGGGTGACCACGGAAGGTTTTACAATTTTCTCATAAATGAGCCGACCATCTCCCCACTCGGGAAGATTGCTGACGGCTTGAGATAGTAAGGGAAGAAAACGGGGTTCCAAGTTATAACCAAAAACTTCTTTTGCGAGCTGAAGCGCCCTTGCCGCATAATGAAGGTTTTGGAGAGTTTCGATTCCGGTAAGTTCATCAAAAAACCAACCGCAGCTTGTGTACATCAGCATAGCGTGGCGCTGAAGTCCCATAAGCTTACGAGCGGTGATTGCTTCAGAATTATCCAGAGAATAGAGCGCGTGCCGGTTTAAAAAGCTTTCAAAATTTTTCCAGGATGGGTCAAGGAGCACATGAATGTAATCATTTCGGGCTTCCCAGGGATCTTTTAAAAGTGACCGTGCCTTTTTTTCGAAAGCGGCCTCCACAGCGTCCCGAAGCCAGTCAAGGCTATCGCGCAAAGGTGCCCTCCACGCCTGATTCCATTCCGCATGGCTACCGGTATTACAACCGCAGTTGCTTCGCCAACGTTCTGCACCATGGGTACAGCTCCACGAGGTATTTTCAAAAATCGCCACCTCAAAAAAAGGCGGATACTTCTCCAAATACTCCCCATAGTTGGTAAGGCGGGCAATCTTTTTGGTCTCAATAGAGTTTAACGCATACGCTAAGGCCATGTCGCCAAAGCGGTGGTGGTGGCCATAGGTTTCTCCGTCCGTGGCAATATGAACGATTTGTGGCCAGGTGCGCGATTCAGAAAAACCGCTCATGAGCCTCTGAATAAATAATTCTCCTTTACCAAGAAGGTGTTCAAAGGCAACCGCTCGGGATATTGGTCCATCGTAAAAGAAAAGAGCAATATCTCGACCGGAAGGCAAGCGGAGCTTGTAGACCGTTGTTGGATCAATTTTACCCCCCCCCACATCCTGCCATTTGGTAGACCCGATAGGTCGTATGCGTCGGGCCTGATGCGGCGCAAGGATGGTAAAACGAATACCGTGTTGAGATAAGATGTCGAGTGTTTCCAGATCAACCGCCGTCTCCGGAAGCCACATCCCTTCCGGCTTGCGCTCAAAACGATATTCAAAATCACGAATTCCCCAGATGATCTGCGTATACTTATCACGGCGGTTGGCAAGGGGAAGGATCATGTGATTATAAGCCTGGGCTAAGGCAGCGCCGTGACCGGAATAGTTTTTCTGACTTTCTTTATCTGCCTCCAAGAGAGACTGATACAAATCGGGAGCATTTTTTTCTATCCAGGCAATCAGGGTCGGACCAAAATTGAAACTGATTTTGGAATAGTTATTGACTATGGAAACAATGCAATTCTTTTCGTCTAAAATTCTGGATCGGGCGTTGGGCGCGTAGCACTCGGCAGTCACTCGCTGGTTCCAGTCATGATAGGGATGCGCTGAATCCTGAACCTCAACGGTTTCTAACCAGGGATTCTCACGGGGCGGCTGATAGAAATGTCCATGAATGCAAATATATCGTTCCATTAACAGTAACCTTTATCGGCAAAGTTTTTATACCAAGTCGCCTTCATTTGCATATCTTTGTTGTCTCCTCGTCAATTTTCGTAAATCGTAAAAAGTTAAACGTAAGGTGTTAAAACACTTCACACTTCACGTCTCACTTTTCACGTTTTGAT
>Ga0068714_10007926_pt1 | contig 10099 bp, 6 predicted proteins | sample MTBNYHSulfiMetaG_FD_62988 | JGI IMG/M metagenome (GOLD analysis project Ga0068714, IMG submission 62988) | Enrichment culture microbial communities from rom New York Harbor, USA that are MTBE-degrading - MTBE-NYH (New York Harbor Sulfidogenic)... | ecosystem: Environmental > Aquatic > Marine >...
GGCCAGCCGTTCCAGGGGGTCGCAGGTCCGGTGCACGCCGAAGACGTTCACGCCACCCGGTGGGCTGGCGGCACCCGGGAGCAATCCTCTTCCCGTGCCGGGGGCTGCGCGCTGCGCTACAGCCTGACCGGGACCGGCCGGGCGCCCCAGATCTGTTCGGCGTATTCGCGGATGGTCCGGTCGCTGGAGAACTTGCCCATGCGGGCCGTGTTGAGGATCGACCTGCGCGTCCACTCGGCCGGGTCGAGGTAGGCCCGGCTCACCTCTTCCTGGCAACGCACGTAGGCCGCGAAGTCGGCCAGGACCATGTAGGGATCGTCGCGGCGCAGCAGGCAGTCGACGAGCGGCTGAAAGAGGCCCGGGGAATCCGGGCAGAAGAGGTTCCCCCGAATCTGGTCGAGGACCTGCGCGAGTTCCGGGTCGCGGGCGCAGAACTCGGCGGGATCGTACCCCGCGGCCCGCCGGGCCTCCACCTCGCCCGCCGTCAGCCCGAAGATGAAGATGTTCTCCGGACCCACCTCCTCGCGGATCTCCACGTTGGCCCCGTCCAGGGTGCCGATGGTCAGGGCGCCGTTCAGGGCGAACTTCATGTTGCCGGTTCCCGAGGCCTCCATGCCGGCGGTGGAGATCTGCTGGGAGAGTTCCGCCGCGGGGATGATGTGCTCGGCCAGGGCCACCCCGTAGTTCGCCGGGTAGACCACCTGCAGGCGGCCGGCCACCGCCGGATCGCCGTTGACCACCCGGCCGACCCGGTTGGCCAGCTGAATGACGAGTTTGGCGATGAAGTAGCCCGGCGCCGCCTTCCCTGCCAGGAGCACGGTGCGGGGAACGAACCCCGCGTCCCGGCCGCTCTGCAGCCGGTTGAACAGGGTGATCACGTGCAGGAGGTTGAGCAGTTGGCGTTTGTACTCGTGCACGCGCTTGACCTGGCAGTCGAGCATGAGGTCCGGCAGGAGAACAAGCTCCTGCTTGTCCCGCAGGTAGGCGGCCAGGCACTCCTTGTTGAGGCGCTTGACCTCGCGCCAGCGCTCCTGGAACGAGGCGTCCGCAGCCAGCGGGGCCAGCTCCCGCAGGCGATCCAGGTCCGTGACCCAGCCGTCGCCCACGGCCTGGGTGATGAGAAAGGCCAGGGGCGGGTTGGCCTTCTTGAGCCAGCGCCTCGGGGTGATGCCGTTGGTCTTGTTGTTGAACCGGCCGGGAAAGAACTCGTGGAAGTCCCGGAGCACGCGCTCCTCGAGGATGGCGCTGTGCAGGGCCGAAACCCCGTTGGTGGAGTGGCTGCCCACCACGGCCAGGTGGGCCATCCTCACCTTGCGCTCGCCGCCCTCCTCGATGAGCGACATGCGCGCCAGCCGGTCGAGGTCGCCGGGATAGCGGTGCGCCACATCGTCCAGGAACCTGCGGTTGATCTCGTAGATGATCTCCATGTGGCGCGGCAGCAGGCCGCCCACCAGGGAGACGGGCCACCGCTCCAGGGCCTCGGGCATCACCGTGTGGTTGGTGTAGGCGAACGTGGCCACACAGATCCCCCAGGCTTCCTCCCAGCCCAGCCCCTCCCGGTCCATGAGCAGGCGCATCAGTTCGGGGATGGCCAGGGCCGGGTGGGTGTCGTTGAGCTGGATGGCCACCCGCTCCGGCAGGCGGCGCCAGTCCTGGTTCTGGGCGGCAAAGCGGGCCAGGATGTCCTGCAGAGACGCGGAAACCAGCAGGTATTCCTGCTTCAACCGCAGTTCCTTGCCTTCACGGAAGTCGTCCCGGGGGTACAGGACCTTGGTGATGTTCTCCGCCAGCGACTTGTCCTGGCAGGCCCGGATGTAGTCCCCGTGGTTGAAGTAGTCCATGTCGAATTCGTGCGTCGACTTGGCCGAGAACAGCCGCAGCGTGTTGACCGTGTTGTTGCGGTAGCCGGGCACGGGCACGTCGTAGGGCAGCGCCAGCACGTCCTGCGTGTCGACCCAGCGGTAACGGGTCTGCCCCCCGGCGTCCGTCCAGGGGTCCACCCTTCCGTAGAACTGCACCCGGAAGGTGTGCTCCGGGCGGGCGATTTCCCAGGGGTTGCCCAGGCGCAGCCAGTCGTCGGGCTCTTCGACCTGGCGGGCGTCCCGGATCCGCTGCACGAACATCCCGAAGTTGTACCGGATCCCGTACCCGTAGCCCGGCAGTTCCAGGGTGGCCATGGAGTCGAGGAAGCAGGCCGCGAGGCGACCCAGACCGCCGTTGCCCAGGCCGGCCTCCTCCTCCAGGTCCCGGATCTCCTCCAGTTCGTAGCCCAGTTCATACAGGGCCTGGTAGCACTCGTCGTACGCCTGCAGGTTCACCAGGCTGTTGCCGAGGGTCCGGCCCATCAGAAACTCCAGAGACAGGTAGAACACCCGCTTGGTGTCCGGACTCTGGTAGTAGGCCCGGCGGGTGGCGATCCAGCGTTCGATGAGGCGGTCGCGCACGGTCATGGCCAGGGCCACGTACAGGTCCCGGTCGGTCGCAAACCCCGGCACCTTGGCCTGCGTGAAGGCCACGTGACGGAGGAACGACTCCTTGAGGGGCCCCACCTCGAGCTGTTCTCTTTCCGTATCCGGTTCGGAAGGGACCGTTGCCCCGTGCTGCAGCGACATGAACGCTGTCCCTCCTGATGAGCTGGGGAGAAGAGCGGCTCCAGACCCGGGACACCGGCTACTGGATACCCAGGACGGCCGCCGTTTCCTCGATCTCTTCCTCCAGACCTTCGCAGACGCGAGGCCACAGGTCGGCGGGCACACCGGCAGCCTCGAGCCATGCCGCGAAGTTGGAGGGCTCAACCCCCGGCCCGAAGCCGTACCCCTCCCGGCGGCAAAGGAGGTCCGCCCACCCGACGATCCCGACCAGCGGGCGGGATTCTTCGGACGCGGCCCCCGGGTTGTGGTGGCAGCGGACCCCCTCGCGCAGGTGCACGGGAAACCGCCACTTCAGGGCCAGCGCGTGCCCGAACTCCGGGTGGGTGGCACCGATCACCTCCTGCTCCAACTGCAGGAGGTCTCCCCCGCCCTCACTCGCCCGGCGACGCACCTCGGCGACTTCTTCGGGGAAGCTCTGCTGCTCCACGAGGAGCCCGAGGTCGTGGATCAGGCCGGCCAGGAAGACCTCCTCTCTGCCGAAAAGGGCCCGGGTCGACTGCGAGATCCTGCGGGCCGAAACCGCGACCGCGATACAGTGCCGCCACAGTTGTCTGGCGTCGAACAGGCGGGCGTCGCGCTGGTCCACGAACATCCGGCCTACCGACGAGGAGATGGCCAGGTCCCGGATCGCAGCCTGACCGAGCAGCAGGATGGCCCGCCTCACCTCGGACACCCGGCCCGGCAGGCCATAGAAGGCGGAGTTGACCAGCCGGATGACGCGCGCGGCAAGGGCCGGGTCCCGGCCGATCACCTCGTTGAGCTGGTCCACGGTGCCTCCGGGGTCCTCGACCACCTCGATGATCCGGCTCGTGACTTCCGGCAGGGTGGCCAACTCGCCCACGGACTCGACTGCCCGCATGGCCAGGGCGGTCGATGGCTCGCTGATCCGGTTATTCATGGTCGTGCCCCCGGCTCGCTCAGGCGGCTCGTCCCGAAGAGGGACAACGCCGCGGCGGCATGAACTCCTTATCGGTCGGTTTCTGCCCCGGTCATGAATCGTCTCCTCCCGGACCGAACTCCCGGCTGATCTACGTCGAACCACGGAACGAAGTCCCGACGTGGAGACCTCCCGGACGATTCCCGGACGAACCGGCAGGACTGCGCTATCAGGGGATTCCGGAGAGGACGTCTCCGGGAAGGCCGCGTCGCGCACGCCGGCACTGTAACGGCACTGTAACAGTCGTCGGGATTCCAGGCTTTCTTTAGCGGGGCCGGCGACGGAAGTCACAGACGGGCACCGGGCACGGCAATCCTCGCGGTCGAGGACACCCCGTATTCGCCCCTGGCCAGCGGACATGGGGAGCGGGGTCCTGCGGACCGTCGAACCAGGGTGGCCGGTCCAAGGCGGAGGCGATCGTCTGCCGGCGGCCAGGCAGGGAGGCCGGTCCGGAGGTTGCCGGGTTCACGACGGTGTTCGAACGTGCACCCGGGATACAAATCGGGCGCCTTCCCGGGGAGGAATCCGGCGAGGTTGACTTACCGAAAACCGCTCGCGGAGAATGGAACGGCCCCGCCGCGCCGGTCGGAACCGCGAGAGAACGCTTTCGTGCCCACGGGTTGCCCGCGGCAGGAACTTGTCAGCTCCCGAGGCATGAGCAAGAAGTGAGCTGACAGAAAAGGAGAGTCCAGCCGTGCTGCCGTCCTCCCGTTTCCGAACCCTCTGGACCCAGCGGGCCTTCTTGGCCCAGGTGGCCGCCAAGTTCCGCTTGCAGCCCCTGGCCGCGGGCCTGACCCGCAGGATCCTCAACCGGTCCCCCTACCCCCTGCCGCCGGTGGTCATCCTGCAACTGACCGAGGCCTGCAACCTCCGCTGCAAGATGTGCTACGAGTGGGGCCGCACGGGCACGCAGCTCCAGGAGGGCAGGGAGGGGCCGGCTACGCTGGCACTCGAAGTGGTGGAGTCGCTCCTCGACGAGTGCCGGCCGCAGCGGCCCTTCTACTCGCTCTTCGGTGGGGAACCGCTTCTCTACCCCGGGTTCGAGAGGATGCTGGAGCGTGCCAAGAAGAACGGCAGTTGCATGGAGACCGTGACCAACGGCACCCTGCTCTCCCGCAACGCGGCCATGCTGACGGAACTGGGTATGGACCTGGTTCGGGTCTCCCTGGATGGTCCCCGGGAGGTCAACGACGAACAGCGGGGGCGAGGGACCACCGACCGGGTCCTGGCGGGCCTCGAGGCGCTCTACCTGGAGAAGCAGCGAACCCGCCGCCACAGCCCGCTCCTGGGGGTCATCTGCACGGTCACCCTGGACAACTGGCACTCGTTGGAGAGGCTGTTCTGCCGCGAACTGGACCTGCGCTTGCTCGACCTCGTGACGCTGCAGATGCAGACCTTCGTCACCCGGGAGATGGGGCTGGCCTATGAGAAGGTCCTGGAGAGGGAGTTCGGCTGCGCCGGTGCCTCTGTCTGGCGCGGCATGCTCAGAGACCCCGCGGAGTTCACGGCCCTGGACCTGGGCGAGATGTTGCGACAGGCCGGGCGGGTGCGGGCGAAGCTGCTCCAGAACGGTATCCCCACCCTCCTCTTTCCCAACACCTGGACGGAGGAGAACCTGTCCATGTACCTCGGGGCGAGGTGGGCGAAGATGCGGGACTGGAAGGGACACTGCATCGCCCCCTGGGTGGTGACCGACGTGACGGCCCGGGGCGAGGTGGCCCCCTGCCACATCTTCTACGACCTGACCGTGGGGAAGCTCGGGGACCAAGGTCTCCGTGCGGTGTGGAACGGGGAGGCGTTCGATCGATTCCGGAAGTACATGCAGAAGCGTCTTCTGCCGATCTGTCCCGCCTGTTGCCAGTACTATGGCTATCCCTGAACGTGGGGGGCCGTCTTCTCACCGTTTCCGCACCTCCGGTGCGCGCCTCCCGCCGCGGGGAAGGCGGCGGCCGTCCTGCGATCCTCACGGCCGTACGGGCTTGCCCGGAGAATGCCGGTTGCTGCCGGTGGGCTGTCTGCGCCGTGGACAGGTCAGGCCACCTGCATATCGCGTATTGTGACAAGTATGACTTTCTACTCAAGTACGCCGCCAACGCCTCAGGCATCTGGGTGGTGACCACCGGAGAGCAGTCCTCCCCCATCGTTGAGGCGGCGGGGCCCCGGCCCGGGCCCGGGGCAGGCCTTCCACCTGCTCCCGTCGACCACACCGAGAAACAGATACAACCCTGGAAGGTGAAGGAAGGCATGACGGTGCAGTTGACTGGGTTGCCGGAGAAACCCACGAGACCCACCTTCTGCCATGGATCCCAGCCCTCCCCGCGTCCTGGTGCCCGTGCGCACCCCGATGGCTGGGTAAGGATCGATCATGGGGAAAGTTCTTCCCTGTCCCCCTTGACGGCCGGGGACCCGGAGGGGCCTGTGCGGGTCGGAATTTTCCCTCTGAAATCGGGGTGTTGGCAACCGAGGAAGAGTCGCTTTCACGCTGGCGCACGGATTGCTAGTGCATTGATGCGGCGGACCGGGCGTTTTCCATGCGGGGAGGTCCGCCGCCAGGTTCCCCCGTCATGGACCGCCTCTCGGGCGCACCCGACGGCGTGCGGTCCGCATCCAGGATGGGCGCTGTGGAACCCCGAACCGGTGACAACGGGTCCAAGATGACACGCAGACGCGAATCCCCCCGGGTCAGGGTGCGGTCTCTCTCGGCCGGGGTCAAGTTGAAGAAATCCCTGCTCTCAAGCGGCAGAAAGAAACAGGTCAGCGTCCTGGACATCGGCCCCAGGGGCATGAGCTTCCGACACGACCAGGTCGAGGAACCCGGTACGCTGTGCTCCTTCACCGTGGATTTCGAACCCAGCGTCACCGTCCGGGGTCAAGGGACCGTCCGGAACTGCCGGAAGGCGGAGCAGGGGTTCATCGTGGGCGTGGAGTTCGGCCGGGTCTCCCGGCCCGGCAGGGACTGGCTCGGCAACAGCGCCAACCTCCTGAGGCACGCCGGCACAAACGTCCTGGAACAGGAGATGCCGCTGGGCGACAAGCTCTCGCTGCTCCGGCGCAGCCTGGGCCTGACGATCGCCGAAACCGCCGCGGTTTCAGGGGTGCCCCCCGACACGATCTCCCGGATCGAGAGCGGGTTGGACAAGAACCCCACGGACGCATCGGTTTCCCTGCTGGCCCGAAGCCTCGGCATCCGGCCTGCCCTTCTCCAACCCGCAACCGCGACTCCCGCCGTCCGGCCCCGGTTCGAGCCCCGAACGCGACACGCCTGACCTCCCAGGAATCGTCTCGCGGTTCACTGTCCTTCGCAAAAAAGCACGTCGGGGAGCCTTTTCCGGTGGTCCGGTGATTTCTTCTCCAAGGTCAGGGCGGACGGATTGGAGTCCATCCGTGCATGAAACTACGCCTGGGTGGACATCGGCTTCCAGGGTTCACGGATTCGGCGCGAACGTGGGACGGTCGCAGAGGTCGATGTTACGGTCCAACGCGAGATCCCTACGCGGCTTTCCTCCATTCGTACCGGTTATGAAGTCCGCCGACACGGGGCAACGCGATCACCCTGGCGGAGCCCAGCGGCTTCGTCTGCACGGCCCGGGTCGAAGGCGCGTCCTTCATGAGCCCCAGATGTGTCCGATCCCGGTGATAATACTCGACGTACGATGCGAGGATCCTCTTCAGATGGCTTTTGTTCAGAATGATCGCGTGGTCCAGGCAGTCTCTTCGTACCGAACCGATGAACCTTTCCACATACGGATTCTGCCAAGGGCTTTCTCGAGCTGTGAGCACTTCTTTGATCGCCAGTCCCCTCACCCGACCCCGAAATCCGGACGAATAGATCCGGTCCCGATCGCGCAAGAGATACGCAGGAGCCGATTCCCAGGGATCACGGTCGCCGGCTTCACGATCACCAGCGGACATCTCCACCCTGCCCAGGTCCGCGAGAGGAGGATCCAGAAGAGGCGATCCCGGAGACGGAGCCGGGGGCGCTTGATCGAGTTCTTCATCACTGCCAACTGCTGACGCAGCGCAACGTTCTCCAGCAGGAGTCCGGCGCAACTGCTGAAGAACGAACGGGCCGTCAGAAGCACGAATCGTATCGTCGTCATCATGGCACCACGTTTTGCCAAGCGTGCCAGGAAATATCAATGATTTCAGGATGTACGACCTTCTTGCGAAGGACAGCGGTCGGTGCTTCTGCGCACGGTTCATTCCAGGCGAGCCCACGGCGATTGACAGGGATCCGGCCAAGCGGCACGGCCGACCCCGAGTCCGTGCCGCATCACTCGGACCCGCACGGGGCGAAGGGGTCCGGGTTGGCCTCGGGCAGCACGGCCGTGCCCGTCCGGGCCAGGCTCTCCAGAAAGCACGTGTACTGGAACTTGACCTCGGGAAGGTAAAACGGCGCGTAGTGCCCGTCCACGTCCTCCGGCGTGCGGTGCTGCACGGCCAGCCCGGTGACCGGGCCCCCGGGCCGCTGGACGTTCAGAGCGGCCGGCAGGGGCAGCCGGCCCCGGCCCGAGAAGGCCAGGGCCTCCAGGGTTTCCGGCCGTTCCAGGGGCCCGGCCAGGTCCAGGCCCGCCGCCGCGATCAGCCCATCGATCATGATGGGCGGAAAGTACCGGTCGAAGATCCCCATGATGACGAGCACGTGGAGCGGGGCCCCGCCGCGCGCGGCCGGGTCCAGCCAGAGCGGGGCGTAGTAGGCGGCCTCGATGTCGTCGCACAACCCCTGGAAGATCTGCGTGAAGGGGTGAAAGACGTCGATGCGGTCCTCGCCCGTCAGCAGACGGAAGACCGGCTCCAGCGCGAAGGGGGCCTCCTTCATCACCAGGTTGTAGTCCCAGCTCACCCCTGCGCCGCTCAGGATTCCGGCCCGGAGCCCCGGTTCCACCGCCAGGACCAGCTCCCCGATGCTCGCGCCGGTGGAGTGCCCCCAGAAGTAGAAGCGGGAATCGTCGTACCGGATATCCGCCCCGGCGGTGTCCGCCCCGGGAACCATCCGGGCGGGGATCCTCAGGTTCCGGGCCATCTTGACGAGCAGGGTGAACTCCGAGGCGGCCTGCCGCACGTTGTCCCGGAACGCCACCAGGTTCACGAAGTTGAAGAACGCCAGGCCCTCGTAGCTCCCCTGCGGGTGCCGGGGCCCCACGGTGGCGGCCTCGATGTCCAGGCAGGCGATCCCCCGGTGCGCGAACACAAGCCCCGGTCCCTGGCCGGGCGGGCCGGACGACTCGCCGGTGGGCCCCCGGTCGAACACCTGGGTGTAGCTCCCGCCCTGGCCGTTGGCGTACAGGAGCAGGGGAAACCCGTCCCGCGGCATCTTCCGGTGGGGCACCGACACGGCGAAGCGGATCTCCTCGTCCCATTGCCGGACGGGCACGCCGTCCCGGAAGTGGATCCGGCCACCGCCGGTCCAGTAGGGCCGCTCCCCGTCCTGCCAGATGGGCATCACCATCTTCCCCTGGACGATCGTGTAGGTCTCGTACACGCGCAGCACGGACAGATCGTACGGCATCGGGTCCGGCAGCGCGGCCGCGGCCTCCCGCAGGGCCTGCATCCCGGAGACGAAGTTCCCTGTGCGGAAAACCATAGCGGCCGCCACCCGGTCCCGGGCAATTCCCTGCACGTCGCAATAGGCCCAGAGGCGGGTGAAGGCGTCCGCGTTCACCGGCCCCCACGCCCCCTCGGGCACCCTCCCCTCGCGCATGGCCACGATGGCCCCGGCTGGCGCCAGCGGCCGGCCGCCCCCGCCGCCCAGGGACGAGAGCACCACCGCGGCGTGCCAGGCGTCGGGCGCCAGGGGGACCCCCTGGAAGGGCAGGAGCGCCAGCAGGTTGCCCGGTACATAGACCGACGGGTCGTCCCGCCACTGCGTGTACACCGGAATCCGTTCCCCGTAGCGGTCCGACGAGGGATCCACGTTCGCCAGGAACACCCGGGCGTCCTCCCGCAGGCTCTCCTGCGGGGTGGCGGGCAGGTTCTCCCTGTTCACCGGGCCGTCGAACGGGAGGTAGACCGCGCCCGCCCGGGAGAAACCGCTCGTCTCCCGGTCGGCCTGATCGATGTAGTGTTGTGCGAACACGTTCCGGTGCGGGTTGGGAAGCCGGCCGTACCGCACGGTCCCGTCCTGCCTGCGCATGTGCTCCGCCGGAAAGGGGGCGTCGAAGAACCCGGCGTCCTCGCTGGTGGAGAACAGGGAGCGCACCGGGTCAGGGCCGGGCCAGGGAGACCACGGACCGGGAACCTCCGCGTCGGGGCCGCACGAGGCCGCCCCCAGGAGCAGGCAGGCCAGGACGGAAATCCATCCTCTGGAAAAACCAGCGTGGAATCCGCCGTGACGTTTCCGTGCCTGCTTCCCGCTCAAGGCAACGCCCTCCGCAGTGCGTAACCGTGCACAACAGCGAGAACGGTGTGGATCTCTCCCGACTCTCTGCGCGCCCGTCGCAGGGCCGCCTCCTGAATCACAGGTGTTCACTCCAAATCCGTGTCCAGGGAAACCGGAGCGCCTGCACGACCC
>Ga0068714_10007929_pt1 | contig 10098 bp, 8 predicted proteins | sample MTBNYHSulfiMetaG_FD_62988 | JGI IMG/M metagenome (GOLD analysis project Ga0068714, IMG submission 62988) | Enrichment culture microbial communities from rom New York Harbor, USA that are MTBE-degrading - MTBE-NYH (New York Harbor Sulfidogenic)... | ecosystem: Environmental > Aquatic > Marine >...
TGCGGTGATGATTGTGGACGAGGAGGCCGAGTCCGCTCCGCCCGCCGGGTATCGCCCGCTGGCGTTCAGCGAACTCGATGCGATCGTCTCCAAAGGGTACGCCGGGACGTCAACAGTCCTGGTAGGTTCGCGGCTCTCCATTGCGGGCGCGCAGGCGAAGATCAGCCTCTATCGCGACCCGGACGGCGATGGGACCTGGTACGTCCCGCATGGGACAGCGCCCGCAACGCACGTGATCAAACCTGCGGGGACCAGATTCGACGGGATCGTTGCCAACGAGTGCCTCTGTCTCGCGGCTGCAAGGAGGTGCGGCCTGCCGGTTCCCAGCGCCGGTGCACTCAAGACGAAACACGCCGCCATCGTGGTGGAACGGTACGATCGCGCCTTCTTTGGCGACGAGGCCGTGGCGGACGGCCTGCCGATGCCGTCTCGTCTGCATCAGGAGGATCTCTGTCAGGCGCTTGGCATTCTCTCCGAGGACAAGTACGCCGACCGGGCTATGCGCTCCGTGCGAGAGATCGGGCGGCTGATCCGAGAATGGTCGGCCGACCCGATTGGCGATCTCGCCGCGTTGTGGGACGTGGTCGTATTCAACTACTTCATCGGGAACTGTGACGACCACATCAAGAACCTGTCGCTCATCCGCGATCGGGACTGGTCATCGATCCGGCTTGCGCCCTTCTACGACCTCGTGAGTACGACCGTCTATCCGGAGCTGACGCGTCGCATGGGCCTTTCCATCGGCTCCGCCCGGAACATCGACGACGTGACCCGGGCGGACTTCGCCCAACTCGCCGAGGACATAGGCGTGTCGGCTAAGATGATGCTGATGCGGCTCGACAGGATGCGAGAGGCGCTCGAGAGCTGCGTTTCGGCCGCGGCTGCCGAGTTGGCTGAGAGCGGCTGCCCTGGTGTCGAGGGTATGCGGGATCGGATTCTAGCGGACGCCGAGCGCCGGATCGTGGGGATGGGGGAAGGCTCATGAAACGGGATCTCTTGTCACTCTCGGGGACATCGTCGGCGGGGCTGACGAGCTCGATGAGGTGCTAGGCAAGGTACTTCGGTGATAGCGGTGAGTTCGGTTGCGTAGTCGCGAGGTAGAAGCACCGCAGTCTGGGTCGGCATTCAATCCCGCTTGGGCCCGGGACTGCGGTCGCCACGGTTCCCAGAGTGACGTGCGCCTCGCCCTCTTGACCGCCCGTGCTATCCTATTTCCCGTTCAGGCAAATAGCAGGTGTGGTGCGTCCGGTGCCGGTCAGGCATCCGGCTCCCGTTCGCACTCCCGGGCACTGGCGCGCACGCACGCGCAGGGAGTGAGTCTCATATGAATACGCGGGCCAAGCGCCGTCTGGCAGGCGTGACCATCGTGGTCATCGCCGTGATCGGGGTGCTCATCTTCTTTGTGGGGCAGAGCAACGCAACCGCCACCCCCGTCACGATCGCCGACGCGCTGACCGACGAATCGCTCGTAGGCACGCAGGTGGAGGTCACCGGCGAGGTCGTTGCCGGCTCCTGGATGGCCGGTTCGGACCCGTTCACGTTCGACATCGAGGACTCCTCGGCGGCGGACTCGGGCAAGCTGACAGTCATCTACGACCACCAGATCCCCAGCTCCTTTGGTGACGGCACCACCGCCACCGTCACGGGCGAGCTCCTCGCCGATGGCACGATCGAGGCGAAGTACCTCGTAACCAAGTGCCCCTCCAAGTATGAGTCGGCCACCAGCGCGCTGACCGTGACCGACACACTCAATCGCGCCACGGAACTTGAGGGCGTCACGGTGAAGGTCGCCGGCTTCGTGCTCCCCGGCACGATCGCCGACGCGGGCGCGGCCGTGCGCTTCCAGATCGCGGACGCCGCCGATGCCGCGAGCGGCCTCGGCGTCGCGTTCTCCGGCGCGCTGCCGGACGATCTGGCCGAACGGGTACAGGTGGTTGTGACCGGCTCGCTGCGCTCGGACGGCACGTTCGAATGCACCGACGTCGCGATTGCCGAGTAGCGGCGATGGGACGCGTCGCAACCCGCCTTGCACTCCGCCGGTCCGCCGGTCTTTTTGGCTCCACCAGCTTCTCCCGGTCCACCAACGAACGGAGCGTGTGACGTGGAACTTGGTACGTTTGGCAACATGCTGCTCGTGCTCGCGAGTGTTGCGGCCGTTGCATCGGTTGTGACCTATGCTGCCGACAAAGTCTCGCCCCGCGCGCGGCAGGTCGGCCACTGGCTGACGCTCGGGATCGCCGCGTTCACTACCATCGCGGTTGCCATTCTGGCAGTTGCGTTCCTGACGCAGGACTGGTCGCTCGCGTACGTCGTCGAGAATCACCCCACACTCACGGGACCGTGGGCGTGGGCATACCGACTCTCGGGCGTGTGGGCTGGCCGTGAGGGGTCGCTTCTCTTCTGGGAGTGGATCATCTCGCTCTACGCGGCGTTCCTCGCGCTCAAGCTCATGAAGCGCAAGGCATCGGATCCCGAGGGACGTCTCGGCGCGGCGGGCACCGCCGTCCTCAACTTCGTGCAGCTGTTCTTCCTGGCGGCACTCTTCATCGACCAGAACAACCCCTTCCACGCTGCTCCCGCCGGGATCGTCGATCCGGCCACCGGCGCACTCCTCACGAGCGCTGCGATGAACCCTCTTCTGGAAACGTGGGCGATGGTGCTCCATCCGCCGACGCTCTTCATTGGCTACGCGGGTCTTGCTGTGCCATTTGCCTTCGGACTTGCGGCGCTCATCATCGGCGACACGTCGAAGCTGTGGGTCACGATCACGAACCGGATCACCGTCTTCTCATGGCTCATGCTTGGCGCCGGTATCGGACTCGGGGCCGTGTGGGCGTACTACGAGCTCGCGTTTGGCGGCTACTGGGCGTGGGATCCGGTGGAGAACGCGTCGCTTCTGCCCTGGCTGACCGGCGTGGGACTCGTACACTCGATGACGGTGTACCGTCGGCGCGAGGCGTACAAGTCGTGGACATTCATGATGGCGGCGTTCACGTTTGCGTTCGTCATGCTCGGCACGTTCATCACGCGGTCGGGCATCGTGCAGTCCGTGCATGCGTTCAATGAGGACCCGCTGTCGTTCTGGCTCTTCCTGACGATGATCGTGGGCGCGCTTGCAGCCATGGGTATCGGTGTGGCGATGCGGAACAAGAGCCTCACGAGCGAACGCGATGACTTCGAGCGCGTGATGTCCAAAGAGGGCTCGTACTATCTGAACAACGTCATCATGCTCTTCTCGGCGATTATCGTGGCGTACCTCACGCTCGCGCCGGCGCTGCCTACGCTGCTGCCCTGGGGTGGCACTACGATCCCCGCGTCGTTTTACGACTCGCTCGCGAGGCCTATCGGCATCTTCTACATCCTCCTCATGACCGTGTGCCCGATCCTTTCATGGGGCGGTGGTGACTGGCCGACGTTCTGGAAGCGCGCCAAGATGCCGCTCATCATCGGGACGGTTCTGGCCGCCGCGTTCATTGCCGCGTTTGTGTTCGGGATGCTGCCGTTCTACGCGCCCACGGAAGGCACGATGACGTGGCTCCACCACTTTGTCGCGATCGTGGGCCTTATCGTCGCCGGCTACGCGATCGCGCTGCCGGCCTGGCTCTTCGTTGAGGGCGCGAAGACGCGCGCCTCTGCGAGCGGGGAGTCACGCGGGAAGGCTCTCGGCTGGCTGCTCACGAAGGCGCGGACACAGTCGGGCGGGTACCTGACTCACTTTGGCATGGGCGTGATCCTCGTCGGTCTCATCGGCTCGACGATGTTTGTGAGCACCTACGAAGCAACGCTTGCCCAGGAAGCGGGTTCCAAGTTCTCCGCCGAGGGCTACACGTATACCTTCGTGGAGCTGGCCGAGAGCGAGCAGAACGTCTCGCCAACCACGGGCGTGGGCGACACCGTCTACACGCTGGTGACGGAGGTTTCCACGGACAGCGGTGTTGTGGGCACGGTGCGTCCTGAGTTGCGCTATCCGCAGCAGCTCGCCTCGCAGGGCGTGGCCACGCAGCACGTCTCGATCCTGCACGAACCGTTCAAGGACGTCTTCGTGTCCTTTGCTGGTCTGGACTACGAGGGCAATGCAGTTCTCACCATCAAGTACTTCCCGATGCAGTCGTGGGTGTGGGCGGGATTTGCGCTCACCCTCATCGGCAGCGGTGTTGCCGTCTGGCCGAAGCGGCGTCAGGCGGCCTAAGGCCATGCCCGCCGAGGACGGACAGCATATGGATGCCGCCCCCGCACTCGCAGTCTCAGGGCTGACGAGGGCGTTTGGCGTGCGCAAGGCGCTCGACAACGTGAGCTTTGAGCTGCCCGAGCGGGCGTTCCTCTCGATCTTCGGCCCCAACGGAGCGGGCAAGACCACGCTCGTGCGCATCCTGGCCACGCTGCTCGCGCCCACGAGTGGCTCGGCGCGGGTGCTCGGCCTCGATGCCGTGCAAGACGTCGTCGAGCTCCGGCGGCGCATCGGCCTCATCAGTCACAGCCCGCTGCTCTACCCGGATCTCACCGCCGAGGAGAATCTCCTCTTCTTTGCCGAGATGTACGGGATCGGGGAGCCGCAGGCGCGGGTGACCGAGCTGCTCGAAGCGGTCGAACTCGATCATCGCCGGCTGGACCTCACGCGGACGTTTTCACGAGGCATGCTCCAGCGCCTCTCGATCGCTCGGGCGCTGCTGCATCGGCCTGACGTGCTCTTCTTGGACGAGCCGTACTCCGGCCTCGATCCGCACGCTATGGACATCCTCGACGGGCTGATCGGCCAGATTCGCGGCAATCACACGTTCGTCATGATCAGTCACGACCTCGACAAGGGGCTCGAACTCTGCAGCCACGCGCTCATCCTCGCGCGCGGGCGGGTGGTGCTCTTCGAGCCACGTGAGGCGATCGACGAACGCGCGTTTCGCGAGACCTACCGCTCAACCGTCGGCATGGGGGTGGCCTGAAGTGAGTGCCACGCGCACAGGCTCCGGAGCCTCCTGGCGGCAGTTCCGCGCGATCCTGCGCAAGGACATCGTGATGGAGTTGCGCACGAAAGAGATGCTCATGTCGATGGGCCTCTATGCGCTGCTCACCATGGTTGTGTACTTCGTGGCGCTTTCGCAGGCGGGCGCGGCGGTGGATCCGCGCGACATCGCGGCTGGCCTCCTATGGCTCGCCTTCCTGTTCACCTCGATGCTCGGGCTCAACCGCTCACTCGTGCACGAGAAGGACCAGGGCTGCCTCGAGGCGCTCTTGCTCTCGCCGGTGGACCGGCCGGTGATCTTCTTTGCCAAGATGGTGGGCAACCTGGTGTTTCTGCTGGTGGTTGAAGTCATCACGATCCCCGTGTTCGCGTTTCTCTTCCTGCAGGGCGAGTCGTTCAGCGCAGCGATGCTCGGGCAGATCGCTCTGGCGCTTGTGGGAGGGTCTGTTGGCATCGCGGGCGTGGGCACGCTGCTGGCCACGATGTCGGTAAACACCTCGGGCAAGGACTTCGTGCTGGCGATGCTGTTTGTCCCGCTCATCTACCCGCTGCTCCTGGGTGCGGTGATTGCCACGAATGCGGCGATACTCGGCGCTGGCGCTGGCGCATACTGGACGGGCATGGCGTGGATTGGCGGGTACGACGTGATCATGCTGCTTGCGTCGTACGGACTGTACGAATTCATCGTCGGCGCATGAGCGCCTGGCGAACTGTGGACTCCAGGGAGGCGTGAAGCCAGGTGAAGTCAGCGAGTACGAGAGCGACGGTGGCGCTCGTCGTGGGCGGCGTGCTCACGCTCGGCGCGTTCATCGGCGTGTTCTTCTGGGCGGCGGTGCCAAACTTTGGCTACGTGCGCACGGCGGGCTACACGGATTCGGTGCGCTATCAGGGTGAATTCGAGCAGACGATCACAGAGGCGGGCTACCTTCCCAACTACATCGGCTTCTCCGCCACAGTGGAGACGGGCAACGGTGCCGTGACCGGGACGATCGCTTCGGCCTCAGACGATGCGGTGACGCTCTCCACGGACGCCGGGAGCGAGGAAGTGGCACTTGCCGACGTGACGTCGGCCGTGGTGACCGGCTCGGAGTACAGCCGTCCGGACTGGGGGCAGAAGATATTCTACTTTCACGTGCCGGTTGCCGAGATTTCGCTGCTCATGTTTGGCGTAGCGGCGTACTTTGGCATCCGGTTCATTATGACGCGCCGACGTGAGTTTGACGTGCAGGCGCGCGTGGCGATGGAAGCGACGCTCCTGTTCATCACACTCACCATGGTGACGGGCATCCTGTGGACCCGGGCCGCGTGGGGCGTGTGGTGGGACTGGGAACCCCGGCTCACGACGTACTTCATCATGACGCTGCTCGTTGCCGGCTACTTCGTGTTGCGCAACTCGGTGGAAGACGAGGAGCGGCGCGCGCTCTACGGAGCTGCGTTCAGCGTGCTCGGCTTCATCGACGCGCCGATTTCGTTCTTCATCACCCGGCTGATACCGTCCGTGCATCCGGTGATCGAGAAGGGCGGGCTCGAGGGTCCGATGCTCGTCACCTTCATCGTGGCGCAGATCGGGATGCTGCTCGTGGGCTACGCGTTCTTCCGCCTGCGGATGGGTGAAGTCGCCGTTCGCGATCGTATCGAACACGCCAAGACCCTGTTGGAGGGGTGACAATGGACGCCACACTCAAGGAGATCTACTCGCTCGTGCTCACCCAGTGGCCGCTCGTGGCTGGCGCCTATGCGCTTCTGTGGGTCGGCCTGATTGCTTACGTTGCGTTGGCGCTCAAGCGTGTGCGCTCGCTCGAGCGGCAGGTTGAGGTGCTCGAGGCAGCACTGGCGCGGCGCGGGAGCGCTGCTCCAGGCGGCTCCTCGGCCGCCGCCGAGTAGGGCGATCGGAAGGGGACGTCTGTGCTCGCGACAGCCATCATGACACTCTGGCTTGCGCTCGCGTTCTACGCGGGGGCCACGGTGCTCTACGCATACCAGGCTGCGACGAAGCGCGCGGCACTCGCGCATCTCACAACCGCCGTTGCAGGTATGGGGCTCGTCTTGCACACCGCGTCGATCGGGCTGCGGTCGGTTGCCACCAGCGGCACCGAGCTCACCGGCGCGAACGTGCTCGTTCTCATGGCGTGGGCGCTTGTGCTCGTCTACTTCGTCCTGGAGTGGCTTGCGAAGGTCAAAGTCTATGGCGCCGTGATTGTCCCGATCGCGCTCGCGATGCTCTGTGTCGCGCAGCTCCTCGGTGTTGGCCGGGCGGATCTCGCGGGCATCACGCCGCAGCATGCCGAACTGCTGGAGAGCTGGCGCGTGGGCATCCACGTGGCGCTCATCGTCTTTGCCAATGCGGGCTATGCCGTCAGCGCGGTTGCCTCGATCGCCTACCTGGTCCTCGAGCGACAGCTCAAGGGCCACAAGACCTCCAAGCTCTTCCGCCGCATGCCGCCGCTCGCGCAGACCGACGCGATCGCGCGCCGGGCGATCGCCTGGGCGTATCCGGCGTACACGGCCGGGTTGCTCCTCGGGATACTTCGTGCGGTTGAAACGGGCGTGGGCTCCTGGTGGGCCGATCCGCGCGTTGTTCTCGCGGTGCTCGTCTGGCTCGTCTTTGGCGCCTACCAGCTCCTGCGCTGGCGGCGGGACTGGCCGGGCCGCCCGGCTGCATACCTTGCGCTTGCGGGCTGCACGCTCGCCGCGCTGCTGGCGATCGTTGCCCGGACCGTACCGGCCGGCTTTCACGTGTTCGGACTCTAGGAGGTACCAACGGTGGAATGGCGCGACAAGCACGTTCTCGTGACCGGTGGATCGAGCGGCACCGGCCTTGCGGCCGCGGAGATTCTTGCCGGGCGCGGTGCCCGCGTGAGCCTGCTCGCGCGCGACGAAGCACGTCTGTCCGCAGCGCACGCCCGTGTGGAAGGCGTCGTGAACGGCAGTGGTGGCCGCGTGCACTCGGCCACCGCCGATGTCTCCGACTGGTCACAGATGCTCGCTGCGCTTGACTCGGCAACCGCCGAGTTTGGTTCGGTGGACGTCTTGCTTGCCTGCGCCGGCTACTGTACGCCGCGGGCCTTCGTGGAGGCGAGCACGGAAGAGCTGCGCGGTCAGGTGGAAACAAACCTCATGGGAGCGATTCACGCAGCGCGTGCCGTGGCGCCGTCGATGATCGAGCGTGCCGGCGGCCAAATCGTCCTGGTGTCGTCCATGGGCGGGATTATCGGCGTGTATGGCTACGGCGGCTATAGCCCGTCCAAGTTCGGGGTGATCGGTCTCGCCGAGGTGCTCAGGAGTGAACTCAAGCCGCACGGCATCGGCGTGACCGTGCTCTGCCCGCCAAACATCGACACGCCCGGGTATGCCCGTGAAGTGGCTATGGAACCTGCCGAGACGGCCAGGATCAACGGCAGCGCCAAGGCGATGTCACCAGAGTCCGTTGCAGCGCGGATGCTCCGCGCAGTGGAGAGGAACGAGTTCATGGTCGTTCCGGGCACGGGCAACGCCCTCATGAGCAAGATTAAGGGCATCGCGCCATGGCTCGTGCAGTCGGTCGTTGATCACAGCATCGCACGTGTCCGCAAAGAGGTGCGCCCGGATGTCGTGTAGCGCGATCACACCCGTGAAGCCGTCGGTCTTTGAGGCCGATGCCACACTCCTCAACTTCCCGGCCCTCGAGGCCGATATCAGTTCGTGCGCGTTCAGGCCGGCGCGATCTTCTCACGCGCGCCACCACACCGCCCCCGCCGGGCCTGCTTGCCTGAACACCAATGCGCCGCACCGGCGGGGGCGACCTGCCCTCACTCCGGCCGATCACGCTCCTGGCACATCGCCATCGGCGCGCCCGGACGCTTGGATAGTCCGTCCCGCGCTTTGGGAGGCGAACGGCCGCTAATGCACCTCGTTGTCGTTGGTTTGAGTCACAAAACGGCGCCGGTGGCGATCCGCGAGAAGCTCGCGTTCCCCGCCGACGCGCTCGAAGATGCCCTCCTGCGCCTCACGCACTGCGCCGAGGTCCGCGAGGCGGTCCTCGTCTCCACGTGCAACCGCACTGAGGTGTACGCGGCCGCCGCGGTCAAGGGTGGCGTTGGGGCGATCACGCGCTTCCTCGCCTCGGCGGGGGAGACCGATGAGCGTTCGCTCGAGCCGTACCTCTACACGCTCACCGGCGAGGCAGCCGTCCGGCACCTGTTCCGGGTCACGGCGTCGCTGGACTCGATGGTTGTGGGCGAGGCGCAGATACTCGGCCAGGTGAAGGACGCGTACGAGCGTTCGCTTGCCTCCGGGTGTACGTCGCGCGCGCTCAACCGGTTGTTCCGCCAGAGCCTTGAGGCGGGCAAGCGCGTGCGCAGCGAGACCGCGATCGGGGAGGCGGCGGTCTCCATCAGCTATGCGGCGGTGGAGCTCGCCCGCAAGGTCTTCGACACGCTTGCAGGCCGCACGGTGCTCATCATCGGCGCCGGACAGATGAGTGAGCTGACCGCCAGACATCTCGTGAGCAACGGCGTAGCGCGCGTGCTCGTGGCCAACCGCACGCTGGCCCGCGCCGAGGAACTCGCGGCCGCCTGTGGCGGCACTGCCGTGCCCTACGAGGAGCTCTCGGCTCGCCTGCACGAGGCCGACATCGTCATCTCGTCCACGGCAGCCACCGAATACGTCCTCACCAGGGCCGACGTAGCCGCCGTGATGCGCGGCCGTACCGCGCCGCTCTTCCTGATCGACATCGCCGTCCCGCGCGACATCGATCCGGCCGCAAACAGCCTCGCCAACGTCTTCCTCTACGACATCGACGCATTGACTGGCGTTGTGGAGTCCAACCTCGAGGAACGTGCCGCCGAGGGCCGCCGTGCCGAGAGCATCGTGGAGGAAGAGACGCGGGACTTCCTCGCCTGGATCGAGTCACTCGAAGTCGTGCCCACGGTTGCCGCGATCCGCGCCAAGGCCGAGGTGATCCGGCAGTTTGAGGTGGAGAAGACCTTCCGTAAACTCGATCTGTCCGAGAAGGAGCGCGCGGCCGTTGAGGCCATGAGCTGCGCGATCGTGAACAAGATGCTGCATGGTCCAACCGCGCGGCTCAAGCGGTCGTCGTCAGCGGTTGACGGCTACGTGTACCTGGACGCGGCCCGCGCGCTTTACGGACTGGATGACACCAC
>Ga0068714_10007930_pt1 | contig 10097 bp, 8 predicted proteins | sample MTBNYHSulfiMetaG_FD_62988 | JGI IMG/M metagenome (GOLD analysis project Ga0068714, IMG submission 62988) | Enrichment culture microbial communities from rom New York Harbor, USA that are MTBE-degrading - MTBE-NYH (New York Harbor Sulfidogenic)... | ecosystem: Environmental > Aquatic > Marine >...
AAGCTGGTGATCGCCAACCGCAACTACTCCTCCTGGTCGATGCGGGCCTGGCTCGCGCTGAAGGCCACCGGCGCGCCGTTCGAGGAGGTCCTGATCCCCCTCGACCGGCCCGAGACGCGGCAGGAGATCCTCGAGCACTCCCCGTCCGGCAAGGTGCCGGCCCTGGTCCACGGCGACGTGACGGTGTGGGACTCCCTCGCCATCTGCGAGTACCTCGCCGAGCTCCACCCCGAGGCTGGGCTGTGGCCGGAAACGCCCTCCGCGAGGGCGGCGGCGCGGTCGGTGTGCGCCGAGATGCACTCCGGTTTCTTGGCCCTGCGCAGCCACATGCCGATGAACCTGCGGGCGCGCCGGCCAGGCGCCGGCCGTAGCCCGGGGGTGGGGGAGGACGTCGACCGCGTCGAGGCGATCTGGGAGTGGTGCCGGCGGCACTACGGCGCGGGCGGCGACCTGCTGTTTGGTCGCTTCACCATCGCCGACGCGTTCTTCGCCCCGGTGGTGAGCCGGTTCCGCACCTACGGGGTGTCCCCGGGGGGCCTGGCGGGTGTCTACATGGACGCCCTGTGGGCGCTGCCCGCGGTGCAGGAGTGGGCTTTGGCCGCCGAGGCCGAGCCCTGGTCGGTCCCGAAGTACGACGGCTGAACCGGCCCGCAGACGAAGAGAACGCAAAGGCGCGAAGAACCGCGAAGACGCAATCGAGGACCTGCCCCTGGCGTCTTTGCGTCTCTTTGCGCCTTGGCGTTCTGGGTGGGTGGGCTGCTCCCCGTGAACCCAAAACCCCGAGACCCTTTCTCACGTATCCCACGGCAACACGGCGGGCCGGTCGCGGCCGGTCGAATATCGGGCGGGAAGGTCGAGGATGTTCAAGGCCAAATTCGTCATCCCCCTCATCGTGGTCCTGGTGCTGGTTGCGGTCGGGGTCGGGTTTGCCGTTCGTGGCCGGGGCGATGACGCCCAGGCGGTTCAGGTCGCTCCGGCCGAGCTCAAGACCGTGGTCCAGAAGGTCACCGCCAACGGTAAGATCCAGCCCCAGACCCAGGTCGAGGTCTCGGCCGACGTGAGCGCCAAGATAACCCGCCTCGAGGTCAAGGAGGGGGACTGGGTGGAGAAGGGCCAGTTCCTGTTCGAGCTCGACCGCGAGCGCTACCTGGCCGCGGTGGAGAGCGCCGAGGCCAACCTCCGCTCGGCTCAGTCCAACGTCGACCTGGCCCGCGAGAACATGGTCAAGGCGCAGAAGGACCGCGAGCGTAGCGAGCAGCTGTTCGCCCAGAACCTCGAGGCCCAGGCCAACCTGGACACCATGAACGCCGCCGCCGAGGTGGAGAAGGCCCGCCACCGGTCGTCGCTGGACCAGGTGGAGCAGGCCCGGGCGGCCCTCAAGCAGGCCCGCGACGACCTGTCCAAGACCACGGTGTCCTCCCCTCTGGCGGGGACGGTGAGCAAGCTCAACAAGGAGGTCGGGGAGATCTGCCTCGGCTCGCAGTTTCAGAAGGACGTGGTGCTGATCGTCTCCAACCTCGCCGGCATGGAGGCCCTGGTGGACGTCGACGAGAACGACATCGTCCTGGTGGCCCTGGCCGACCAGGCCGAGATCGAGGTGGACGCACTGCCGGATCGGGTCCTCAAGGGGGAGGTGACCGAGATCGCCTCCAGCGCCAAGACCGTCGGCGAGGGAACCACCGACCAGAAGACCGAGTTCGAGGTCAAGGTCGGGGTGGTGGACGAGGTGTCGGCGCTGCGACCCGGCATGACCGCCTCCTGCGACATCGTCACCGAGACCCGCGAAGGGGTGGTCGCGGTCCCGATCCAGAGCGTCACCGTGCGCACCCCGGCCGAGCTGGGGGCGACCGGGAGCCCTGCGGAGGGCGAAGGGTCCGCGCCCCGCTTCGTGCCCGACCGCGAGGGCTTCGTGCGGGTGGTGTGGGTGCTGGACGGAGACGCAGTGAAGGCGCGCCAGGTCAGCACCGGCATCCAGGGGGACGAGCTCATCGAGATCACGGACGGGCTCGCCGCGGGGGAGCAGGTGGTGGTGGGGAGCTACCGCGCCATCAGTCGCGAGCTCAAGGACGGTGCGAAGGTGCGGGTGGAGTCGGGTCCGCCCGCGAGGGGATGAGGCCATGGGCGTCGAGGTCCGCGACCTGGTCAAGCGCTACGACATGAACGGCGCGGGGGTGCAGGCCCTGCGGGGGGTGAACCTCACGGTGGCGGACAACGAGTACGTCGCCATCATGGGGCCCTCGGGCTCGGGCAAGTCGACCCTGATGAACATCATCGGCTGCCTGGACGTGCCCAGCTCAGGGCAGTACCTGCTCGACGGGCACGACGTCAGCCGCCTCGGCGAAGACGAGCTGGCCGAGATCCGCAACCTCAAGATCGGGTTCGTGTTCCAGACCTTCAACCTGCTCGCCCGGGCGGACGTGTTCCACAACGTCGAGCTCCCGCTGATCTACCGCGGCCTGTCGCCCGCGAAGCGTCGCCCGCTGGTGGCGGAGGCGATCGAGTCGGTGGGCCTCGCCGACCGGGCCCACCACCGTCCGAGCGAGCTCTCGGGCGGCCAGCGGCAGCGGGCCGCCGTCGCCCGGGCGCTGGTGGGGAACCCGTCCATCGTCCTCGCCGACGAGCCCACCGGCAACCTCGACACCGTCACCGGCGAGGAGATCATGGCCCTGTTCGACCGGCTCCACCGCCAGGGTCGGACCATCATCCTGGTCACCCACGAGGCCGACATCGCCGCCCACGCCCACCGCGTGATCCGGGTGCGGGACGGCCTGGTGGAGAGCGACAGCGCCGAGCCGGTGGCGGCATGAAGGGCCTGTTCTCCACCGCCGAGGCGGCCAGGCTGGCGGTTGCCTCGCTGAAGGCCAACCCGGTGCGGGGCGTGCTGACCACGCTCGGCATCGTCATCGGCATCGTCGCGGTGGTGACCACCATGACCGCCGCCAACGGGCTCGCCAACTCCTTCAAGGAGAGCGTCGCGGTCCTTGGCGCGGACGTGGTCTACGTGTCGCGGACCCCGTGGATGTTCGACGGGGGCTTCTTCCAGTTCCGCAACCGGCCGCGGATCGAGTTTGCCGAGAGCGCCGAGCTGAAGGCGCGGCTGCCGCGCGGGGTGGTCGTCAACCCCACCGCCGGGACGGACCGCAGCGTGAAGTTCGGCTCCCGGACCGCGGATAACGTGGGGGTCGTCGGCACCACCGAGGCGCAGGCGCTGATCTCCAGCACGGTGCCCGAGCTGGGCCGGTTCATCACCGAGGCCGACGTCCACCACGCCCGCCGGGTCTGCGTCATCGGCGCCACCCTGCACGAGAACCTGTACAACCGCACCGACCCCATCAACACCGAGCTCAAGATCGGCCGGGCCGAGTTCAGGGTGGTCGGGGTGATGGAGAAGCAGGGCAGCGCGGGGTTCTTCGGCGGCCCCGACTTCGACAGCCAGGTCTACGTGCCGGTGACGGCGTTCATGCGCGAGTTCGGGGGCGCGGCCCGCAACTTCGACTTCGCCGTCAAGGCGCCGGCCGGGGTCGGGGTGGCGGACTTCGAGTACGAGGTGATCGGCGCCATGCGGGGCGTTCGGGGCCTCGAGCCGGGGGAGCCGGACAACTTCGCCATCAACCGGATGGACTCCCTGGTGGCGATGTTCAACAACGTCATGGGGGTGGTCCTGCTGGTGGGCCTGCTGGTCACCGGGGTGTCGCTGTTTGTGGGCGGCATCGGGGTCATGAACATCATGCTGGTGTCGGTCACCGAGCGGACCCGGGAGATCGGGATCCGCAAGGCGATCGGCGCCACCCGCAAGGCGATCCTGGTCCAGTTCCTGCTCGAGTCCTCCGGCATCTGCCTGGCCGGCGGCGCCCTCGGCCTGGCGATGTCCTACGCGGTGGCGGCGGGGATCGACCGGTTCCTGCTGCCGGCCTCGGTGTCGCTGCCCATCGTGGGGGTGGCGCTCGGCGTGTCGATGGTGGTGGGGGTGGTCTCCGGCCTGCTGCCGGCGCTGCGCGCGGCCCGCCTCGACCCGATCGAGGCGCTGCGGTACGAGTGAGGAGGGGGCGATGCGACCGGTGGAAACCCTGCGAATGGCCCTGGCCGCGGTCGGCGCCCACAAGCTCCGCTCGGCCCTGACCCTGGTCGGCATCGTCGCCGGGGTGGCGGCGATCATCGCGGTCATGACCGGCGTGTCGGTGGTGCAGACCACCATGGAGGAGGAGCTGTCGGTCCTCGGCAGCCGCACCTTCCAGGCGCAGAAGTTCCCGCCCCGCGGCTTCAGCAACGACCACCGCGACTTCCGCCGGATCGCGTCGTGGCCACCTCTGACCGTCGAGGACGCGCAGCTCATCCGCGAGCGGGCCCCCAGCGTCGACCTGGTGGGGGCCGAGCTGTGGCGCTACAACGTGGTGGCGAGCTACCGCGGCGAGGAGACCGAGCAGAACCTGATGGTCTGCGGGGGGACCCCCGAGTACCCGGAGAACAACACCCACTACGTCCAGCTCGGCCGCAACATCACGAACGAGGACGTCGAGGTGGGACGGCGGGTGGTGGTGATCGGACCGACCATCGCCGACCGTCTGTTCCCGTTCGAGGACCCGATCGGCAGGACCGTCCGGGTCGACGGGGTCAGGTACGAGGTCCAGGGGGTGTTCGCCTCCAAGAAGTCCGCCTTCGGCGGCAACTTCGACCGCTACGTGCTGATGCCGATCTCGGTCTACGAGCGGATCTACGGGTCCCGCGACCAGTTCGGCAACCCGCATTCGGTCAACATCACGGTCCGCTCCTCCTCGCCCGAGCTGCTGGAGTCGGCCATGGACGAGACCCGGATGGTCCTGCGCGCGGCCCGGGGCTTGAAACCGGGCGAGGACGACACCTTCTTCTTCTTCACCAACACCAGCCAGATCAACGCATTCAACCAAGCGACCCGGGGGATGAAGATCGCCGCCTTCGTGCTCGGCATCGTCGCCCTGGTGGTGGCCGGCATCGGCATCATGAACATCATGCTGGTGGCGGTGACCGAACGGACCCGGGAGATCGGCATCCGCAAGGCCCTCGGCGCCAGGCGCCGGTCGATCATGCTCCAGTTCCTGACCGAAGCGGTGGTGCTGTGCAACATCGGCGGTGCCATCGGCGTCGGCCTCGGTTTCGCCCTCGGCAACATCGTCACCCTGTTCACCGACTTCGACGTCAACTTCCCGGGGGACTGGGCGGTGTACGGGCTGGTGTTCTGCACCGTGGTGGGGATCGGCTTCGGGATGTGGCCGGCGATCCGGGCCTCCCGCCTGCAGCCGATCGAGGCGCTGAGGTTCGAGTAGCGGAAGAGCCGGTCCGCCGGAACCGCACTCATCACGTCACCCCGAGCGCCCTGCCGCCGCTGGCGCGGCCGTCCTGACGGCCATGGTGCGACTCCCGAAGACCTGTCATCCCGAGGAGCGCAGCGACGAGGGATCTGCCCCAACGGAGGGTTTGCCTTCGCTGCGGGAGATCCCTCCGCTCCCCCTTCGCTTCGCTCGGGGTCGCGTTCGGGATGACCGGTAACGTGGGACGCGCGTTCGGGATGACGGGCGAGAGGAGCGCCTGCGCCGGGCCCGGTGGGTCGCGGGGGGAGGCCGCGCCGTGTTCCGACCGGAGGGTCAGGAGGCCACGTCCACCGCGTGCGCCATCAGGTCCTCGAGGCGGACCACCTCCAGCGCCGACTCGTCGGTCGCCCGGAGCACCACCGGCGGCGCCACCGCCGCCTCGAAGGCCTCCAGCCAGCGGGCGGCGCAGACGCACCAGCGGTCCCCTGGCTTTAGCCCCGGAAAGCCGAGCTCGGGCTGCGGGGTGCTGAGGTCGTTGCCACGGGTTTTGCTGAACTCGAGGAACTCCTCGGTCATCTCGGCGCAGACCACGTGGCGGCCGAGGTCCTCGTTCGAGGTCTGGCAGCTGCCGTCGCGGAAAAAACCGGTCATGGGCCTGGTGCCGCAGGACTGCAGCGGGCCGCCGAGGACGTTGCGCTGGGGTGCCACTTCAAGTCCCTCCCTGAAGCGTGAACAGCGGAGGCGGCAAGACGTCTTCCTGTTCCTGGCGCCCGACCTACCGCTCGAGGGTCGTGGGCCCGACCGGCGTCGGGCTGAAGTGACCCGGCTGGAGGGCGACGTAGAGACGGTCGGGGTCGTCCGCGGCGCCGAGCGCCGCTCGCAGGCGATCGTCGGCGACGCGGTAGCGCCGGGTGGTCGGGTCGAACGTGACCAGGACGTACTCCCCGCGTCGGAGGTGGTCCCGGAAGCGCGCCAGTGGTAGCGGCACGAAGGGATCCCCGCCTCGCCGGGCCGAGGCGCAGAAGGTGACGAAGCCGAAGGTGTCGGTGAGCCCGAGCACGCCGTGAGGGCGGACGAAGATCCACTTGTAGGTCCCGGGCACGTACCACGGCCGCGACTCGAACCGTGTTTGGAGCATGCGGACCCAGGGCTCGTGGGGCCCGTTCATGAAGAGGACCATGGTTCCCGGGTCCTCGGGGAGGTGCGGCACCACGTCGCGGACGAACGAGGTTGCGACGTCGCGGTGCATCGCGCCCAAGAAATCGTAGTCGCGTTCCTCGAGGGTGACCCCGGCCACCAGGTAGAGCCCGGTGACGGCAACGACCGTCACCAGGAGGATCGCGCTGGCGGTGGAGCCCCGGCGGCGGCCCCAGGCTGCCCAGCGGGACACGGCGTAGCCGACCGCGATGCCCACCCCGACGAGGGGGAGGTAGTGGTAACGGGAGGTCTGGTGGCTGATGAAGAGGGACGGGGCGACCGAGATCGCGGTCCAGATCACGGCGATGCGGAGGGTTCGAGGGAGCCGGGCCACGGCCAACGCCACCGCGGGCAGGGTCACGGCGACGACCCACGGCGGGATCAGCGTCGGGCGCTGTGGAAAGGCGCTCAGGCGAAGGGTGGTGAGGTCCGGCCCGACGAAGGAGAGGGCGAGGTCCCCCAGTCGCCCGAGGGCGTTCCAGTCGACGGTGAGGTACGACGCCGCCGACGCGAGGGCGTTCTCGACCAGGAGGAAGGCGACCGCCAAAGCCCACAGCGGGAGCGTGGGTCGAAGCAGCGAGAGGCGCTCCGGCCGGGGGCTCTGCCCGAGGAGGATGAGGGTGGCCAGGGCCGGAATTACCGCGGCGTTGTTCTTGCCGAAGAGCGCGACGACGAGGAACACGGCGGCCAGCCACCGGCGACCGCGGCACAGGAGCAGGAGGGCGCCGACGCCGAAACCGAGGGACAGCGAGTCGGCCACCGCGTACGGACGGAACACCACCTCCACGTGCCGATAGTCGAGGGCCCAGTAGAGGCCCCCCGCGAGCCCGCCGCCGCGGCTCCCGGTGACGCGGGCGATGAGCAGCGTGACCAGGACGAAGTTGGCCAGGTGGAGGAGGAGCGCGCCGAGCTGAAACCCGAACGAGCTCATGCCGAAGGTGACGGTGCAGGCGAGAAAGAACAGCGACTCGGTGTGGCGGAGCCAGAGGTTCTGGGGGGCGACGAACAGCCACGGGTCCTTCAGGATCCTCGCGGCCGTCTGAACCCAGGAGAAGTCGTCCCTCGCCAGGTAGTTGTCGAGGCCAGGGAGGTAGACGAAGACGAGCAGCAGGAGCCCGATGCCGATGGCCGCAGCGAAGACCCGGTCGCGGTCGAGGTCGAATCTCACGGTCCGAGAGGGCGGATGCCGACCATGCTCGCCATTATTCACCGGACACCAGGAGCTGTCACGGTGCCGGGGGTTGGAGGGTCGGCCGGGGTCCCGACGGGCAGTGAGCCCGTTGACCCCCGGTGAGGGGGCGCGTAAGGTCTTTCCGTGATCCGGCTGCAGGGGGTCTGCCGCTCCTTTCGCGGGCAGCAGCCCGGGGACGGGGTGCTGCGCGGGGTCGACCTCGAGGTGGGGGAGAGGGAGATGGTGGCGGTCGTCGGCCCCTCCGGCTGCGGCAAGACCACCCTGCTGCACGTCATGGCCGGGCTCGACCGGCGATACACCGGCACGGTGGTGGTGGGCGGGCAGGACCTGCGCCGGCTGTCCGACGCCGCTCTTGCGGACCTCCGGCGCCGCCGCCTTGGAATCGTGTTCCAGTCGCTGCACCTGCTCGACCACCTGACCGCGGTGGACAACGTCGCGCTGCCGTGGCTGTTCGCCCGCGGTCGCGAGGTGAGCGGTCATGGGGGCGCGCGGGAGCGGGCGATGGAGATGCTGCGCCTGGTGGGCCTCGGCGAGCGGGCCCGGGCCCGCCCCGGGGAGCTTTCGGGCGGCGAGCGGCAGCGGGTTGCGCTGGCGCGGGCGCTCTTCAACCGGCCGCCGCTGCTGCTGTGCGACGAGCTCACCGGCAACCTCGACCGCGAGACCGGCGCGGTCGTGCTGGCGCGGCTCGACGAGGTGCGCCGGGGCTACGGGGGCGCGGTGGTGGTGGTGACCCACGACCCTGATCTGGTCGAGGCCGCGGACCGGGTCCTCGAGCTGGCGGGTGGGCGTCTTCGCTCCCGGGAGACGGGGCCGTCGTGAGCCCGCTGCGATTGGCCCGCGCTGTTGCCCGCGACCTCGCCCTGCATCGCGGTCACCTTGTCCTGGCCTCCCTCGGCGTGGTGTTCGGTACCGCCGCGTTCACGTTCCTGCTCGCCCTCGGCGAAGGGGCCCGGGCGGCGGTCGCCCGCCTGCTGCCCGTCGACCGCCTGGAGGTGGTCCCGCGCGGGGTCGAGGTGAACCTCCTGGCGCTCCGCTTCGGCCTCGGCTCGGACACCCTCGACGCCGCCAGCATCGCCCAGCTCGAGTCCGTGGTCGGGGTGGCGAAGGTCTACCCGAAGATGCAGCTCACCGTGCCCGCGGTCCTGTCCGGCGGCGAGGGGCTGTTCGGTGAGGCCATGTACACCGAGCTGATGGCGGACGGCGTCGACCCGGTGCTGGTCGCCGGCGACGCCGGCGCCGGCTTCGAGTTCCGCGACCTCGAGGACCCGAACGACCCCCGTTACGTGGCTCCCTCGGTGAGCTGCGTCAGCGACGTCGATTGCGGGGCGGCGGAGTTCTGCGGCGAGGTCGCGACGACCCCAGAACGGTGGTGCCGGCCGCAGGTGCCGGTGCTGGTCTCGCGGCAGCTGGTCGACCTCTACAACGGGGCGTTACGGCGCGCCCACCGGCTGCCGAAGCTCAATCCCGAGGCGGTGCTGGGCCTCGGCGCCGACATGAACCTGGGAGCGAGCATGTTCGGCGCCTCCCGGGGCCCGGTGCGACGGGTCCGCCTTCGCCTCGTGGGGTTCTCGGACCGGGCGCTTCCCCTCGGCGTGACCATGCCCATCGGGTACGTCCGGCGGTTCAACGTGGCCTACGGCTCGACCACCGACGCCGGGCGCTTCCACTCGGCGGTGATCGAGGTCGCCGAGCGCTCCCGTGTCGCCGAGGTGGCGGCTGCAGTCCGGCGCCTGGGCTACGACGTGACCGACCGCGGCGCCGAGCGCCTCACCCTGGCGGTGACCCTGGTGGAGCTGGCCTTTGCCCTGGTCGCGGTGGTCATCCTCACCCTGGCGGCGGTGCACATCATGCACGTGCTCCTGCTGCTGGCGCTCGAGCGCCGCCGGGAAATCGGCCTGATGCGGGCGGTGGGCGCCCGACGCGCGGACATCCGCGGCCTGATCCTGGGCGAGGCGGCGGTGGTGGGCGTGCTGTCGGGTGTCCTCGCGGTGTCCCTCGCGCGGGGACTGGGGTGGGCGGCGGACCGCGCTGCGCTTCGCCTGCTGGCCGGGCTCCCGTTCCTGCCGGACAGCTTCTTCGCTTTCTCCTGGCAGGTGGTCCTCGGCGCCGTCGGCCTCGCGGTCGCCGCCTGCGTCCTCGGCGCCCTGTTGCCCGCCTGGAAGGCCTCCCGCCCCGACCCCGCCGAGATTCTGTCAGGGGTGTGAGGGGCGTTCCCCGATCCCGATCCCGTTCCCGCCCCACACTCTTTGTCATCCCGAACGCGGACCCGCCCCCATTTCATGTCATCCCGAACGCGGACCCGCAGGGGCCGCGGAGGGGTGCGCCCGGCATGGGCGCAGAACTGGAGGTGAGAGTCCTCTGGGGACCCTGACGGAGGGAACCCCACACCGAGGAGGCAAGGGCGTGGTGGAGGGGAAGGGGGA
>Ga0068714_10007931_pt1 | contig 10096 bp, 6 predicted proteins | sample MTBNYHSulfiMetaG_FD_62988 | JGI IMG/M metagenome (GOLD analysis project Ga0068714, IMG submission 62988) | Enrichment culture microbial communities from rom New York Harbor, USA that are MTBE-degrading - MTBE-NYH (New York Harbor Sulfidogenic)... | ecosystem: Environmental > Aquatic > Marine >...
GAAGCGGCGCGGGAAGTCGTTGATGGTCGCTGGGACGACCAGTTTGTCGTGGATCCTTTCCAGGCCGGCGCGGGCACCAGCCACAACATGAATACCAACGAAGTGATCGCCAACCGCGCTAACCAGATCCTCGGTTATCACATCGAAGACGTTTCCAAACCGGTGCATCCCAACGATCACGTGAACATGGCCCAGAGCACCAACGACACCATCCCCACTGCCATCCGGCTGGGCAGCCTGTGGCGGTTAGAAGAACTGCTAGGCGAGGCCGGGCGGCTGGCTGCTACACTGCGGGCCAAGGCCATCGAATTCGATGGTGTGGTCAAGTCGGGGCGAACCCATCTGCAGGACGCCGTGCCGGTGCGGCTGGGGCAAGAGCTCGGCGGCTATGCCCGGGCGGTCGAGCGCGACGTGGAGCGGATCCGGCGCGCCGCCGGGGGACTGCGGCGCCTGGGCATAGGCGGGACGGCCACGGGCACCGGTCTCAACGCACACCCCGAATACCATGCGCGCATGGTGAAAAAGCTATCCGAGCTTACGGGCCTCGAATTGCACGAATCGGATGACCTGTTCGAGTCGATGCAGAGCATGGCCGACGCCGTAGACTTTTCGGCCTCGATGCGCACCCTGGCCGTGACCCTCGACCGCATTGCCAATGACTTTCGCCTGCTGTCCAGCGGCCCCTCCACCGGCCTGGACGAGATCCGGCTACCGGCGGTGCAACCAGGCAGCAGCATCATGCCCGGCAAGGTCAATCCGGTGCTGGCCGAGATGCTCAACATGGCCTGTTTCCACGTCATGGGCAACGACCTGACGGTGATGATGGCCGGGCAGGCGGGCCAGCTCGAGCTGAACGTGATGATGCCGATCATCGCCCACAATCTCTTTGAGATGATGCAGGTGTTAATCGGCGCTATCCGGGCCTTTACCGACCGATGTGTGTCCGGCGTGCAGGCCAACCCGGAAAAGGCCGAGGGCTGGCTGGCCAAGAATGCCATCCTGGTCACCGCCCTCAACCCGGTCATCGGCTACCTGAAGGGAGCTGAAGTGGCCAAAGAGGCGATGGCTGCCAACCGGACCATCAAGGACGTCGTTGTGGAAAAGGGCTATCTGACTGCAGAGGAGGCTGACCGTATCCTCGATGCGCGCAAGATGACGGAGGTTGGCATCCAAAAGTGATCGCCCTGGTCAGAGAGTTGGTGCCTGCGCGCTCAATACAAAACCGCCAGCCGCAACAAGGCTGGCGGTTTTGTGTCCGAGGGATGTTGTGTCTCTCGGAACCCCAGGCTCCTCGGGGAGGACTCGAACCTCCAACCGACCGGTTAACAGCCGGTTGCTCTGCCAATTGAGCTACCGAGGAACGGTGACTGAACTATTATACTCAACCGCAGAAGTTTAGTCAAATCTCTTAGCCCAGATAATCGCGGAGTTTGCGGCTGCGCAGGGGGTGGCGCAGCTTGCGCAGGGCTTTGGCCTCGATCTGGCGGATACGCTCGCGCGTTACGCCGAAGGCCTGCCCCACCTCTTCCAATGTGTGGCTCTGACCATCCTTCAGACCAAAGCGCATTTCCAAGACCTGGCGCTCGCGGTGGTTCAACGACTTGAGGATGGTACGCAATTGCTCGCGGAGGAGCTGCGCCGAGGCGGCATCGTCCGGCTCGGGCATGGTGTCATCCTTGATAAAGTCGCCCAGGTAGCTGTCCTCCTCACTGCCGATGGGCGTTTCCAGGGACATGGGCTCGAGCGAGATGCGCAAGATCTGTTCGACGCGGTTTGATGCGCGTCGCAGCTTTCGCGACGTGATGGGATCCAGCCGCTCATCACTTGCCAGAGCCGTCAAGATGTTCTCGCGCTCCTCCTCCTCGAGACCAACGATGCTGCTCATCTCGGCATCGAGGGCAATGTCCTCGGGTGTGGGGTCGCGTCCCAGTTCCTGCTGCAAGCGGCGCTGGGTTCGGATCAGGTGGCTGATGGTCTCTACCATGTGCACCGGGATGCGGATGGTGCGGGCCTGGTCGGCGATGGAGCGGCTGATGGCCTGCCGGATCCACCAGGTGGCATAGGTGGAAAACTTGTAGCCCATGGTGTAGTCGAACTTTTCCACGGCCTTGAGCAGGCCGATGTTGCCCTCCTGGATCAGGTCGAGCAAGGACATGCCGCGGCCCATGTAACGCTTGGCGACGCTTACCACCAGTCGCAGGTTGGCCTCGGCCAGCGAACGCCTGGCCTGTGTTCCCTGTTGTATCGTGCCCTGCAACCCGGCGAGCTCATCGGGAGGAAGGGATCCGTTGGTCGATAGCTTTTCCTCTGCCTCCATACCCTTGAGGATGACCTGGGCCAGCTTGACCTCCTCATCGGCAGTGAGTAGGGGGACCTGTCCGATCTCGCGCAAGTACATGCGCACCGGATCGTTGGCCGCGTCGAAAACACTGCTCAGATCGTTGAGGGGCTCGTCATCCTCCTCTGCCATCTCTTTTTCGAGGGCTCTCAGATCGTGGAGCTGGGGCTCCTGTTCTTCGCCATTGGTCGTGGCGATGTCCAGGTCCAGGAACAAGCTGCGCAGAGAGGCGCCCTCTATGGACTCGTTTTCCGTATCGTCGGTCTGGCCTGTATCAGTCTCTTCTTCCTGCACGCTTGGCCACAGATCCTTTGTCATGGTTGCTGCTACACACCTATTGGGATCCAGTTTCTTTGCCGGTTCCGGCGCGTGCTCCTGGCCGTCGCCCTATGAGCTACCAGCAGGGACACGCACTTTGGCATCCTCGTGCTGGCGGCGGCCGGAGATCGATCTCTCATTCACTGCTTGTTCCAGTTTTCGTATCCTCGCCGTGTTCTTGACAATCGATTGCCCGTGGTTCCTGTACATCTCGCGATCGCCCGCTGCTTGTGCCTCTTCCTGCAGGAACTGCAGCTCCCGGTTTCGCCTTCTCAGGTTGTGGAGGCGGAGGCGGGCAATGGCATCGAGGACCTGATCCCGCAATAGCTCCTCGGGCACCTCCGGCTGATCCTTTTGGGCCTTGAGCAAGGCATCGACCCGGTCCTGCAGTTGCTCGTCCAGCGTGTCGTAGAATGGCCCCCGAGCGTCGCCGCTGCTTCCGGTCGCGAGCCATCCACGCCATGCAGTCAGGATGACCCGGTCGTCCGGCCGGCCCAAGTCTTCCGGCAGGAGCGACGGTTCTTCACTGGCCGTCATGGCCTCGTCCGCCCGCTCCAACAGGGCCGGATGGCACAGCACGAACGACAGGCAATGGCCATCCAGTCCCAAAGGGATCTCGCCGGGTTCCTTGGCCGGCGGTTCGGACCGTCTGGGCCGCGAAGGTTCCTGGTGCCCGGCCGTCTGCCGGATCTGCTGCCACAGGGAGCGTTCGTCAACCTGGACCATGCGCGCCAGTTGCTGCAAATAGTGCGTGCGCTGCACCCCGTCGCCGATGCCGGCAATGAGCGGCCCAAGGGCGCGGGCAGCGTCTGCCTTCCCCTTGGCCGTTGTGAGATCCAGTCCGGCTGTGAGGGCGCCAAAGTAATAGTCCATCACCGGCTTGGCCTCGGCGACCAACTGCGCCCAGCGGGAAGGGCTTTCCAGGATCACCTCGTCGGGATCCTGCCCCGGAGGCAGCGATACGATGCGGATGTCGGCCGCCAGCCGCTCCTCGAAACGGATGAGGCCCTGGGGCGTGGGCACCGGGACGATTTCGCGGTCCATTACCTGGCGGGCTACGTCGAGGCCGCGCAAGGTGGCCTGGTCACCGGCCAAGTCGGAATCCAGGGCGAGCACAAAGCGCTGGGTATGCCGCTTCAAGAGCTTGAGCTGAGCCTCGGTCAGCGCGGTGCCCATCTGGGCTACTACGTTGTTGATGCCGTGCTGGTGAGCCATGAGCACATCCATGTACCCTTCGACGATGACCGCTTCACCAGCTGTGCGGATGCCCGCCTTGGCCTGATCCAGCCCAAAGAGGACGCTGCTCTTGTCAAAAAGCGGCGTCTGTGGAGAGTTGAGGTACTTGGGTACCCCGTCTCCCAGAATGCGGCCCCCAAAGCCCAGCACCCGTCCCTGGTGATCGCGTATGGGAAAGAGGACTCGCCCGCGGAAGCGATCGTAGTGGCCGCTGCCGTCTTCGCGCTCGATGATCAAGCCTGCCTCGTGCAGATCGGCAGGGGCGTAGCCTTTGCTGGTCAGGTAGCGGAGCAGGCCGTCCCACTGATCGAGGCTGTAGCCCACCTGGAAACGGTCGATCGTCTCCCGCTTGAGGCCGCGTCTTTCCAGGTAGGCCCGTGCCCTGGCTGCCTCGTCGCTATTAAAGAGCAGGTGGTGAAAATAGGTCGCGGCTGCCTGGTTGATTTGCCGCAACAAGTCCAATCGCTTTTCCGCTTCTGTTGCCTGGGGGCTGCGCGGTTCCAGCTCGACGCCAGTCCGCCGGGCCAGGACCTGCAGGGCCTCGCCAAAGTCGAGGTTTTCGCGCTGCATGATGAAGCTAAAGGCATCGCCGCCGGTGCCACACGCCCCAAAGCAGTGCCATGTGCCTGTGTCTGGAAAGACGACAAAGGACGGCGTCTTTTCAGCATGGAAGGGACACAGCCCCTTGTAGTTCCGTCCTGCCTTTTTTAGCGGGACGTAGGATTGGATCAGTTCGACAATATCCAGCCGGTCTTTGATCTCGTCAACGGCGCCCATGGTAGCTCACAATTGGTTCGCGGTCTCATCGGGTGCCCGGATTCGCACGAGCCAGGGAGCGGTTCGTTGCCAGAGAATGCAGTGGGGTGGCTGAAATCCAGGCAAGGGACAGAAGTTGGAGTGAGACGGGTCCCCCCGCGCTGGCAGACCGGACACCTTCCGCATACATTCTACCACAAAATGGGAAGGCGGCCAAAGATAGGCTGCCCATGTGTTGGGATCTGGACACACCTCAGGAAGAACCACCGTCAATGGTCGAGCTTGCCCCGGTTTGGCTCCTACGCGCCCGGCTTTCCTTTCCGATGCGCTTCCGACAGTTCTCGCTCGGCGTCGGCGGGCGAGACCGGTTTCATGTCTGACAGGACCTTTTCGATCTCGACCGTGAGCGCCTGGAAAACCTCCCGGATGCTCCGCGTCGCATCGATCCGTTGGAAGTTGTACTCTTCGACCAAAGCCTCGAACTGGGCCAGAAGGCGGCTCTGGTATTCAACAAAGGCTTCGTAGTAGTCCCGGTTGGACAGATGATCCATCCCCGATTCCCAGTAGTCAAAGCCACGGGCATTCAGCACGCGCGGGATCAGGTGCGGCAGATCGGCCTGAAGATAAAAGACCGCGTCCGGCACTAGCGCAAAGCCGAAAACATTGCGGATCCAGGCCGGATCTACACCGCGGACCAAGGCCCGCGCTACGATGGAATAGATGTACCGGTCGGTCAGGACCACAAAGCCTGCCCGCAGGGCGGGCAAAATGATCTTTTCCAGGCGATCGACCATGTCGGTGGCGTAAAAGAGGTTGGCGGTCAGAAGGCCGAGGGTGTGCCCTTGCATGGCACCCTTGATGCCGGCCCCGGCCAGAGCAGAGCGCTTCAGGCCTGTGGATTGCACGGCGTAGCCTTTGCTCTCCACCCATTCGCGCAGCAGGGCGATCTGGGTGGAACGGCCCACGCCGTCGGTGCCCTCCAGGACGATCAGCCGTCCTGGCAGCGGACTGGTCCGAGTGAAGCCCGGCAATCCCTCCCCATAGAACTGGATCTCGGTCATGGAGCACTCCTTTCGGGCAGGACCTCGTCGAGGTAGCGGCCGTAGATACTCTCGCTGGCCAGCACCTCGCGCCAGGCGCTCGGTTCCACCCGCAACGCGCCCGAGAGTAGAGGCTTGACGAGCTCGCGCACCATTTCCTGCTGCTTTACCAGGGGCAACGTTGCGTCGATGGCGGTGAGGCCGAACTCGTCAACCATCTTTTCGTACTCGTCCATGATGCGGCTCTGGAAGAGGGCAAAGCTCTCGTACGGGTCGTCGCTCAGGCCGATATCCATCCCCGCCTCGTAGTGCTTCAGTGCGGGCCGCCCGTCCAATATGCGCCTAAGCGATTCCTCCAAGGGCACGCGAAAGTAGAATGCCACCGTCGGCTCGACGGCAAACGCATAGACCTTGCGAACCCAACTGGGCGGAACGCCACGCGCTACGTCTCGACCAAAGGCAGTGTAGATGTAGCGATCGGCCAGCACAATGGCCCCGGCTCTCAGGGCGGGCAGGATCTGGCGTTCGAGCCGGTCGGCCAGGTCAGCGGCGTGAATCAGGCTAAAGGATGCCGGGGTCATGAGCTGCCTCTTTTTTCCGACCTTGGTGGTTTCCTTCACCAGCGGGGACGAGTTCCACTCGCTGAACGCTACGCAGTACCCCTGGCCGATGAGCCACTTGCGCAGCAGGTCCAACTGTGTGCTCTTGCCGGATCCGTCGATCCCCTCGACGATGAACAGCTTGCCGGGCAGGGCCCGGCCGTCAGGTAGTCTTGCCATGATTTACCTCCTTGTCGGCCAAGCGGTGTGCCTGGGGAGAGCGCATGGCACAATACCAATGCTCACATGCTTGCGCTGGGTCAGAGTATAGCACAAGATACCCGCTACGGCAACTACCTGCCCTAATCTAATCAGTGAGCCAGGGGAATGGTCTGTGGAGACAAGCCGAGCTCTGGGGAAAGAAGGATGGATCGCCGCGGGTGGCAGAGCCGAATTCTATCAAGTTGCGTCTTTAGCTCCTCCGGGCCACCCTCCTTGCCGAGAAAGCTCTGCTGGCAGGAACAGGTGTTGGCATGGTGGTACCAATGTCTCACTTGACAGGAGCCTGTAGATATGATACATTAGGCCCGACAGGAGACGGGGGAAGTCAATCTTCTGTCAATAGCGGGGAATCGCATCACAAGCGCGGCAAGAACATAGATCAAGGCAACTCGTTGTCGCATCATTGACCCACGTCGCAGCTTCGTCGCTGTACATTGTCGTTTCGCGGACCTACTTTGTTGCCGGCGTCGGACTGTACTTGGCAGCAATCGTGCGATCTCTCGCCGGGGACTTTTTCACCCTGCTGACTACATCGTTGCCTTCGTCGCAGGGCCGTAAGGCCAGGAAGGCAGGGTGAAAAGGTCCACTTTTCTGTCTGGATCCAAGATCGACGACGCATTAATCCCCTCGACTTTGTTACGGCGCGGACGTTGGTAGAGCATATTCCAGGCGTGGAGCCCCATAGCCTCCAACTCGTGCAGCCTGGCCCAGGCGCCAGGCAATCTCTTGAAATTCCATTAGACAACCGAATCCGCTCTGTGATATAATAGGGCTGTCGCGAGCATCCGGCGGGCGAGGACCCCGACAGGGTGGCGCGACGACGCCGGAGTCTCAGGGGGGCATGGACAAGGCACGCGATACGCAGTCGTGGGTCACATGATGCCATGACCTGACAAGGGGTCAGGCCGGATCTGGTGAAGCCAGACCGCAGATCGGTAAGGGAGAAGCATGCTCATGCAGAAACAATGGCCGCGGCTGCTCCGTCTCTTGAATGAGGATCTGGGCTATGCCGTCCGTGCGGACAAGCCCGCGCTGGGGTACGATCTCTTTGCTGTCGACCTTTCTTCGTGGAAGCTGCGGCTTTCGAATCGCACACCTGTGATCTGGGTCAAGAGCGCGGATATGGTGGGCGGATCTCCCAGGAATCTTCTCCAGAGCCTGGCAGATGTGATTCGGGAGCGCAACCTGACGCGCCAGATCGTGTTGGTGCTGCTCGATGCCGATAGCAGGCCCCTCCTCAGACATACCGCCAGCCCGCTTTACAATCTGGTCGTCATTGGTGCTGAGGAGCAGGAACAGATCCTCCAATCGCGGCGGCCCAGCGGAGAGCTGCTGGATCTGATCTCGGCCCAGATCCCGATCTCGGCACTGGCTCCTTACGAAACCAGAGCGCCGGTTACCGGCAGCCGCTTCTTCGGGCGCGAGTACGAGACTTCGCGGATCATCAGCAGTCCCGACACCAATCATGCCGTTTTGGGGATCCGCCGCATAGGCAAAACCTCGTTGCTGCGGGAAGTCGAACGCATTCTGAGAGAAAGCCAGGACCCCGCCCACATCGTCTATCTCGAATGCAGTGACCTGCTTTCCACGGACGATTTTGTCCGCGAGGTGGTGCGCAAGCTCAACCCCAGGGAGTTGCCTCGCCTACACCTCCAAAAGTATGTCTTCTTCTTTCCCGATTTTCTCGAGCGGATGAGCCGCGCCCAGAAGAGCAAGATCATCTTTTTGCTGGACGAGATCGACAATCTCGTGCTCATGCAGCGCGGGAACTGGGAGCTATTTCGCATGTTGCGCGCTTCAGCCAACAAGGGAGCCTGCCAGTACATTATGGCCGGTTTTCGCGAGGCGATGCGCGAACAGTACCTGCTTGACTCGCCGTTCTACAACTTTGCCCAGGAGATACGGCTTACCGAGTTCACCCGCCGGCAAGCCCATGACCTTATCCTGACGCCCATGGAGAACCTGCGCGTGCGCATCAAGAGCCAGGATGAGGTGGTGGGCCGTATCTACGAAGAAACCGCGGGCCATCCAAACCTGATCCAGTACTACTGCATGATCCTATTGAGGCAGTTGGACATAACCGGAAGGCGCGAGATTGGCCCAGAAAGCTTGATCGATATCCACTCGGACGAGGGATTCAAGAGTCACCTGCTCACCTCCTTTATGCAGAACACAGAAAACCGCGAGAAGGCGCTCGTATATGCCATTCTGCTGGCGTCGACGGAGACAAAGGTCCAGGGCTTCTCTCATCCCTACATCGACGCTGTGTTGCGAAAGCGGGGCATCATCCTTCCGCAGGACGATATCGACGAAGCGTGCAATGTGCTGATGTTGGCAGGTGTTCTCCATCGGAAAGGAAAAGAGCACTTTTTCACCTCGCCGGTCTTTACCAAGGTCCTGCGCCAAACGTATGATCTTGAGTACCTTTTCCGCAAGATCAAGGAGGAAGGCATATGAGCGGGGAGGATGTAACACATCACGCTCCCGCCATCGCGCGCTACAATCGCGACGCCGTGGAACAGATTGTGCAAGGCGTGCGCGATGGCGCCTACTGCGCCGTCCTCGGCCCGCGCCTGTCGGGCAAGACCGTGCTCCTGCGCTATGTGGAAGAGCTCCTGGCCCAGTCCCTGGGCTTGATGTGCGTCTATGTTGACCTGCATGCACTGCGGGCTCTAACCCTGCAGGGGTTCTTTGCGGATCTGATTCGTTTGATCGCGGGGCGTATAGAGGAACTGGCGGGAGAGCCACCGCCGCTTCCTGGGGTCAATACGGTCAGCAGCGCCGTGTTTCGCGGTTTCCTGGCGGACGCTGTTGCGGCGTTGGGACGTGACCTGGTCCTGATCATCGAGCACCTGGAAGCGGTGCCAACAGACCTGGCACAGGCGCTGTTGACCTCGCTCCGTGCCGCCTTTATGGACCAGCAGACACACCAGCATGGGGTCTTTGTGGTGGTTTCGGGAGCTTTGAGCCTGGCTGCGCTCACGGTGGGCGAGTCATCGCCGTTCCGTGGGATCGCGCGCCGCGTGTTCGTTGGCGATCTTACCAAGAGCCAGAGTGTGGCACTGATCGCCGAGCTGCTCGCCGCGGAGGGAGTAATGCTCACCCAACGGGCGCGGCGCCGGTTGTTGAGTTCCACGCGAGGGGATCCCTACCTGATCCGGCAACTGTGCCAGCGATGCGTGGAGGTGGCCCGGGCGAATTCGACGGATCGCCTCCGGGCGGGGAGCGTCAGGCAGGTGATGCGCAGCTTCTTGCGAAAGGACGTTTATCAGTATGCGCCGCTCCACGAGGCGGTGCGCCTGATCGAAGAGGACCCGGACCTGCTGCACTGCATCCTGCTTTTGCTGGCCCATGGGACGGTTCCAAAAGCAGAGCTGCCTCTGCCGCTGTCTCCCGACATCGATCCACTCTATCTCACCGGGGTGGTGGAGCAGGTGGGCGAGGGCAGCTACCGGATCCAGAACCGGATATACCGGCGCTTCCTGGCCAAACATTTCGCCGCCGGCCGCGTTGGCTATCTGCTGGCCACGGCGGGTCGCTGGAATGCGGCCATCGACTATTTGGAAGCTGGCATCAGTGCCGGGGAC
>Ga0068714_10007933_pt1 | contig 10093 bp, 10 predicted proteins | sample MTBNYHSulfiMetaG_FD_62988 | JGI IMG/M metagenome (GOLD analysis project Ga0068714, IMG submission 62988) | Enrichment culture microbial communities from rom New York Harbor, USA that are MTBE-degrading - MTBE-NYH (New York Harbor Sulfidogenic)... | ecosystem: Environmental > Aquatic > Marine >...
GTAAACGGGAGAAGACTTCATTTTTTCTATATCACGCAAGTAGGAGTAAATCCGCCTGCGTTTAAGGTATTTGTAAATGAACCTGATCTCTTATATAATTCTTATCAAAGATTTCTTGAAAATCAATTTATAAAACAGTTTGGATTTAAAGGCATCCCAATTGTATTTCATTATCAGAAGAGAAAAAAATAACAGATCCATGGGATGATTATAAAATGACATATATTCTTTTGATTTTATTGAGCTATCTAATAGGTTCCATACCCTTTGGTTATCTTATAGGAAAATACTTAAAAGGAATAGATATCAGGGAGTATGGCAGCGGCAATATTGGTGTTGCAAATGCCTTCCGGGTTATGGGAACTAAGTATGCCTTGTTGGTATTAGCAGGAGATTGCTTGAAAGGTTTTTTTTCCATTGTACTGACAAAATGGTTAGTAATAGAACGAATAGAATTCTATCTATTCATTGGACTGGTCGCCATCATTGGCCATAACTGGTCTGTTTTTTTAAAGTTTAAAGGTGGCAAAGGTATTGCAACAACATACGGTGTTGTGTTGGCTTTCTATCCCTATATTGCAATTGTTGCAGCAGTAATATGGGGAGCTATTGTATTAACTACAAAATTTGCCGCATTGGGTTCTATTATTTCTGTCTTTTCCATGTTTATTTTATCATTTTTGTTTAAAACACCTTTGGAATTTAAAATTTTTATTATATTCATCTTTTTATTTGCAATCTTAAGACATCGTAGTAATATTATTAGGTTATTGCAGCAAAAAGAAAATAAGATTATCATTGAGAATGATAAAAAATGAAACTCTGTTTTAAAATATTCTTAATTTAAAGGGAAATAAATTATACATGAAAGAATATCTAATTATTGTAGAATCTCCAACTAAGGAAAGAGTGCTTAAAGAGATGCTGGGAGAAGGTTTTCAAATTGCCTCAAGCAAAGGCCATATCAAGGATCTTCCTAAATCCAGGTTAGGAATCGATACTGACAATCATTTTGAACCTACCTGGATTATTATTCCCGCTAAACGCCAGATGATTAAAAAACTGAAACATACTGCTGATGGAAAAGAAAAAATCCTTCTGGCAACCGATCCGGATAGAGAGGGAGAAGCTATTTCATGGCACATTGCTAAAGAGCTGAACCTGGAACAGCAAGAGTGTCGGGTTGTTTTTAATGAAATTACAAAAAATGTTGTTCATCAAGCGGTCAATCATCCCAGAAAACTGAATATGAATGTTGTTGATTCGCAAATTGCACGAAGATTACTTGATCGTTTGGTTGGCTATAAAGTAAGTCCCTTATGTTACAAATATGCCCATGGGAAAAGTGCCGGTAGAGTTCAATCAGTTGCAGTGCATTTGATTGTAAAACGAGAAAAGGAAATTCAAGCATTCCAGCCTGAAGAATATTGGAAAATAAATGCCTTTTTAGTAAAGAAAAACGATAAAAAGGAAAATTGCTTTGAGGCATCGTTAGTATCAAAAAATGGTAAAAAGATTCGCATCAGAAGCCAGGAACAGGCTGAAACTTTTTGTAGTGAAATCAAAGAATGTCAATTTATCGTTTCTGAAATTCGTAATAAGAAGGAATATAAACATGCACCATTACCATTGAAAACAAGCACATTGCAACAGGTAGCTTATAATAAATTAAATTTTTCAGTAAAACGCACAATGCGAGTTGCCCAGCAATTATATGAAGGCATTTCTATAGCCGGTCGTGGCACCTTAGGATTAATTTCTTATATGAGAACTGATTCTACTCGTGTATCCGATGAAGCAAAAACAAATGCCAAAAAATATATTCAAGCCAACTATGGTAAAGATTATGTTTCTGCTGGTAAGGGAAGTAGTCGTTTAACAATAAAGGGAAATGTAAAAGTTCAGGATGCACATGAAGCAATCAGGCCAACTGTAGTCGATTTTAACCCTGATCTCATCAAAGCTGATCTATCATCAGATCAGTATAAACTGTATCAGGTAATTTGGAAGTATTTTATTGCCAGTCAGATGAAGTCTGCCTTTTTGGAAAGAAGTAATATAAAAATTCAGGCTAAAGACTATATTTTTGAGCTAAGTGGTGCTAAAATCCTATTTCCCGGACATCTGATCATTTTCGGTGACAGTGATATTGAAAAAAATATCATACCGAAATTAGAAGAAGGAGAAGAGCTGATACTACTCAAAATTGATCCCAAACAATCCTTTACAAAACCACCGGCAAGATATAATGAAGCAAGTTTGGTAAAAGTCTTAGAAAAAGAGGGAATCGGAAGGCCAAGCACCTACTCGGTTATTATTGATAAAATACAAAGCAGAAATTATGTAGAGATTGAAAATAAAAAATTTATTCCAACTAAATTAGGATTTATTGTAGATCAATTTTTAATTGATTATTTTTCGGATATTATCAATGTGAAATTTACTGCAACAATGGAAACCAAACTGGATGAAATTGAATCAGGAGAAAATCGCTGGCAAAAAATATTAGATGCTTTTTATCAATTACTTTTACAGGATATCAACCGATTAAATCAAAATCCGCCCAAAAAATTAGTACAACAAAGCAAAGAATTAACAGAAGAAAAATGTTCTATATGCGGAAGCCCTATGGAAATCAAGAATGGTCCTTATGGCAAATATCTTGCCTGTTCCAAGTTTACAATAAAACACCCCACTAAACCCTATATGATTAAAATAGGCATACCATGTCCAAAAGAAGATTGTGATGGTGAAATTATTAGACGCAAAAGTAAAAAAGGTAGAGTATTCTATGGATGTAGCCGTTATCCGGATTGTAAATTTTATTCTATTCATATGCCTGTTAACGAAAAATGCCCGAAGTGTGGCTCAATTTTAGTAAAAATAAGCAGTAAAAGAAGAGGAACTTTCTATCAATGTAGTGCAAAGGGATGTGATTACCGTAAAAAGGTAACGAAAGATGAATAAAGTAATTATTCCGGAACTCAATTTAAAATATTATGAGAGTTATCTAATAGAAAAGAAGAATTTTTCACCTCAGACCATTAATGCTTATATCAAAGACATATATGATTTATTACAATATATAAAGAAAGGTGAGAAATTATACGATTTTGCTCATATCGACTATCACCTTCTAAGGAAATATGTTGTTTATATGAAACAAGAGAAATATGCTGAGAGAACTATTGCAAGAAAAATATCATCCTTTCGGGGTTTTTTTAAATATTTAATCCAACAGGGACTCATCGATAGAAATCCAGCCGAATATGTACAAATCCCGAAAATTAATAAAAAGTTACCGGATTTTTTATTTTTTGAGGAAGTTATTAAATTGATTGATTGCTCGAAAATTGATAAACCTATTAGAATAAGAGACCAGGCTATTATAGAGTTGTTGTATGGAACAGGGATGCGAGTAACAGAACTATCAAATTTAGATATAGATGATATGAATTTGGATGATGATATAATAAAGGTTTTGGGGAAAGGTTCCAAAGAAAGGATATTACCATTAAGCAAACCGGTAAAAACCGCCCTGGACAACTATTTGAATATTAGGGAACAGGTACCAAGGGCAAACTATCGTCAATTAATTTTAGGCAAGGCTTTATTTATTAATTGTCTGGGGAAAAGACTTTCTTCCAGAAGTATTCGAAGAATGATTAACAAATATATGCAATTGGCATGTCTAAATAAAAAAATCAGTCCACATGTCTTCAGACATACCTTTGCCACTCACCTGTTAAATGGTGGCGCTGATTTACGGTCGGTGCAGGAATTACTAGGTCATGAAAGCTTGTCTACAACACAGATATATACTCATGTGACAAAAGATAGATTAATAAAAACTTATAAAAAATGTATTCCAAGAAAATAAACAATACTTTTCATAAGAGACTGACTAAAAAATATCTGTAATACCCATTATGTTTGAATTCAATGAACGATTATAAAAAGATTGAAATATTACAATAAGAGGAGATGGTGCGGATTATGTATAAAGGAACAACAATTCTTGCTGTTAGACGAGATAATGAAATAGCCATCGCTGGGGATGGCCAGATTACAATGGGAAATACCATTGCTAAAAACGAAGCAAAAAAAATAAGGAAACTATATCATAATAAGGTTTTAACAGGATTTGCCGGAGGGGCCGCCGATGCTCTTACCCTATATGAAAGATTTGAAAACAAATTAGATGAATTTCAGGGAAATCTGAAACGGGCATCCATTGAACTTGCCAAAGACTGGAGAACTGATAAGGTCTTGAGAAAATTAGAAGCTTTGCTTATTGTTGCTGATTTGCAGGATATGTTTACCATATCAGGGAATGGTGATATCATAGAACCCGATAAACCAATTGCTGCAATCGGATCGGGGGGACCGTATGCTTTATCATCAGCACAAGCTTTACTCCAATTTACCCAATTATCTGCTGCCGATATTGCCCTGGAATCATTGAAAATTACTTCCGCAATTTGCATTTACACCAATGATTATATTACCGTCGAATCCCTTAAAGGTTAATGGAGGGAAATAATGTTAAAGGGTTTAATACCATCTGAAATTGTAGCAGAATTAGATAAATATATTGTTGGTCAAAGACTGGCAAAAGAAACTGTGGCTATTGCTTTAAGGAACAGAATCAGAAGAAAAAAACTACCTAAAAAACTAATCGATGAAGTTACTCCAAAAAATATCGTGATGATTGGACCTACCGGGGTAGGCAAGACAGAAATTGCACGAAGATTGGCTAAATTGGTCAGAGCACCTTTTGTTAAAGTGGAAGCTACTAAATTTACCGAGGTAGGATATATTGGTAAAGATGTCGATTCTATGATTAGAGACTTGGTACAGGTTGCTGTCCAACTTATCCGTAAAGAAAATATTGAAGAGGTTCGCGAGAAGGCGAAGGAGAGAGTAGAAGAAAGAATATTACAGGTGCTGTTCCCCACTCTTCATCAGGGAGATTTCAAAAATAAAGCAGATATGAGTTATAGAAATAATAAAACTAATGTCATTGAAAGTAAAGAAGAGACAGCAGGTATGCACCATGATTTAGCTGATGGGAATACACAAAAAGAAAGATTTATGAAGACTAAAGAAAAGTTGAGAGACAGACTGAGAAATGGTCAGTTTGAAGATAAAATAATTGATATTGAAATTGAAGAGCAAAACCAGTCTTCAATGGAACTATTCTCTAATATGGGGATGGAAGGAATCGGCATCAATTTCAAAGATATCATGGATAGAATGCTTCCTGGAAGAAAAAAACGACAAAAAATAAAGATATCAGAAGCGAGAAAAATCCTGCTGGATGAGGAAATTGAAAAAATGTTGGAAACGAATAAAATAGCCAAAGAAGCTGTTAACAGAACCGAGGAGTTGGGAATTGTGTTTATTGATGAGATAGACAAAATTGCAATGCAAGAAAAATCTTATGGACCTGATGTATCCAGAAGCGGTGTACAGAGGGACATCCTGCCCATTATTGAAGGCTCTTCAGTTATGACTAAATATGGAGTAGTAAAGACAGATCACATTCTTTTCATTGCCGCCGGAGCATTTAACGCATCTAAACCTTCGGATTTAATTCCCGAGTTACAGGGTCGATTCCCTTTGCGAGTAGAATTAAATAGTTTAAAAGAAGATGATTTAGAGAAAATCTTAATTGAACCGGATAATTCACTAATAAAGCAATACAAGGCACTTTTAAAAACAGAAGGAATTGAATTGGAATTTCAGGAAGATGCGATAAAAGAATTGGCCAGGATAGCCGCAATGGTGAATGAACAAAATGAAAATATTGGTGCTAGAAGGCTTTATACTGTCCTTGAGAAATTATTAGATCGCATATCATTTAATGCTCCCAGAATCGGAAAAAAGAAAATCATTATAACTAAAAATTATGTGAGGAATCGTCTGGAGAATATCATTCAGAAAGAAGACTTAAGCAAATATATTTTGTAAAACCAGGAGAAACCTTGCAAAATATATTTTGTTAAGCAAGATAAACAAAAAATTGTTCATCTTGCTTAACAAAACTAATTGTGTTATACTTATTTGGTTTTATCATTCTTTATTCTATTATATAATTGTGATAAAATATTTAAATCATTTTGAAAAAGGAGAGTGGTTATTTGAGCGTTGTATCGATGAAACAATTATTAGAATCCGGTGTCCACTTTGGACATCAGAAAAGGCGTTGGGACCCCAGAATGCGGTCATATATTTTTACAGAAAGAAATAATATTTATATTATTGACCTTCAGCAGACTGTAAAACTGATCGATGAAGCTTATAACTTTGTTCATGACCTTGCAAGTAAAAATGGCAATATTATGTTTGTAGGAACAAAAAAACAAGCACAGGAATCAATTAGTTCAGAGGCTGAAAAATGTGGGATGCCCTACATTAATTATAGATGGCTCGGAGGTACATTGACTAATTTTAATACCATTAATCAAAGAGTCAAGCGTCTTTTCCAATTAGAAAAGATGGAGCAAGGTGAAGATTTTAAAGTTTTACCTAAAAAAGAAGTCATTATCTTAAAAAGAGAAAAGGAAAAACTGGAAAAATTATTAACGGGAATTAAAAATATGGAAAAACTACCAGATGCTTTATTTATAATAGATCCAAAGCGAGAAAAAATCGCAGTAGCAGAAGCCAGAAAATTATCTATCCCCATTGTGGCAGTTGTTGATACTAATTGTAATCCTGAGGAAATTGACTATGTAATTCCCGGCAATGATGACGCAATCAGAGCAATTAAGTTAATGACTTCAGTTATTGCAGAAGCTGTTCTGGAGGGTAAAAAAGCATCTTTAGAAGATAATGTTAAACTAGCAGTGTAAATCTACCTATTGTTTTTAACAATTATGTTGACTAAAAGGAGATAGAGAGAAGATGAGTATTAGTGCTAAACAAGTGAAAGAACTTAGAGATAAAACAGGTGCGGGTATGATGGATTGTAAAAATGCATTGACCCATACTAATGGAGATTTAGAAAAAGCAGTGGATTATCTCCGTAAAAAGGGTATCAAGTCGGCAAGTTCTAAATTTGGCCGCAAAGCTTCAAACGGACTAATTGCCTCTTATATACATTTAAACGGGAAAGTTGGAGTCTTATTGGAAATTAATTGCGAAACAGATTTTGTAGCAAAAACTCCCGATTTTAATGAACTGGCAAAAAATATTACCCTTCAGATAGCAGCTTCCAATCCAAAATACGTTACACGTGAAGAAATACCGGAAGAGGTTATCAAAAAGGAAAAAGAAGTCTATTATGGTCAGTCAGAAAATTTAAATAAACCTCAAAAAGTCCTTGATAATATTGTTGAAGGAAAACTTAATAAATTTTATAAAGAAATATGTTTGTTGGAACAAGAATACATCCGTGATTCTGAAAAAACAGTTAATAACCTGGTATTGGAAGCAATAGCTAAACTTAAAGAGAACATTGTAATTAAACGGTTTGTCAGGTTTCAACTTGGCGAGTAGAACGATTAGAATAAGAAAATAGAAATGTCAATAAATCTTTAAAGCAGATAACATGTCAAATAATAAGAATTACAAAAAATGAGCAAAAATAACCCTGTTTATAAACGGATATTATTAAAATTAGGCGGAGAATCCTTTTCCGAAGAGGGGAAGGGTGGTATTGATGTTGATCGCGTCAAGTTTATTTCAGGAGAATTAGCTGAAATAAAACAGATGGGAATACAGATTGCTATTGTTATCGGAGGGGGCAATATTTTTCGAGGCAGAGAGGCAAGCAAGAAGGGGATCAATCAAGCATCTGCTGACTATATGGGTATGCTTGGCACTGTTATCAATGCACTTGCCCTGCAAGATTCCTTAGAAAAGCTTAATATCGAAACAAGGGTTCAAACTGCTATTGAAATGAAAGCCATTGCTGAACCCTATATTAGAAGGAGAGCGATAAGACATTTAGAGAAAAACAGAATTATCATCCTGGCTGCCGGTACCGGCCATCCCTTTTTTACTACCGACACTGCTGCTGCTTTAAGAGCGATAGAGTTGGAAGCTGATGCTATCCTCAAAGCAACTAAAGTAGATGGAATCTATGAGTCAGACCCCCTTTTAAATGTAAATGCTTTGAAATTTAAAAAAATAAGTTTTCTTGATTTTTTAAATAAAAATTTAAGAGTAATGGATGCTACATCTATATCATTATGCATGGAAAACAAAGTTCCTGTTATTGTATTTAATTTGAATTTACCTGGAAATATTAAAAAAGTCATTTTAGGAGAGCCGATCGGAACGATTGTAAAGGGGGATTAATGATGTTACCTGATATTTTAAAAGAAGCTGAATATAAAATGAAAAAAGCAATTCAGATAATAAAAGAAGAACTTTCTCTCATCAGAACAGGAAGAGCATCGACTGCATTGGTAGAGAATATCAAAGTAGAATATTATGGTGCTGCAACTGCTTTAAAAGAAATTGCCAATATATCAATTCCTGAAGCTGATTTAATTGTTATTCAGCCATGGGATAAGAATTGTGTAAACGATATAGAAAAGGCAATATGGAAAGCAGATCTGGGTCTAACACCAAACAATGACGGTACTGTCATCCGGCTGTCTGTTCCTCCTATGACAGAAGACAGAAGAAAAGAAATAGTCAAAATAGTCAAAAAAGAGATAGAATCTGCCAAAGTTGCCATTAGAAATATCAGAAGAGAGATTAATGATAAGATCAAGAAACTGGAAAAAAGTAGCGATATATCTGAAGACCAGAGCAAAGAACTATTAAAAGAAGTCCAGGAACTAACAGATCGTTATACCAAAGAGATGGATGAAATTTGTAAGGCAAAAGAAGCGGAAGTAATGAAAGTTTAAGCAGAAAAGAAAAGATTTTGTAATTTACTGCTTTCTGTTGATAATTTTTAACCGGAGGTATCTACTGACCTATAAAATAGCTTTTGAATAGATTAAATAATATAGTTCATTATTCCCCCTTTTAGTTATATCAATTACAAATATGGAATTTTTCTTTAAGATAAAATGGGGGATTTTTTATAAGAAAATAAGGTAAAATTATGTCAGAAAAAGAAAATCATAATGCCAAGAATGAAAAAAAATGCAAGATAGTACCTCACCATTTATCTATTATAATGGATGGAAACGGAAGATGGGCTAAAAAGCATAACCTCCCGCGCTTTGCCGGCCATCAAGCCGGCGTAAAGACTGTAAGAATGATTATTACCGAATCAATAAAAGCCGGCGTAAAGCTACTAACTCTATATGCTTTTTCTACTGAGAATTGGAAAAGGTCCAAGCGGGAAATTAATTCACTGATGAATCTATTTCAGGATGTGATTAAAAAAGAAAAAAAATCTCTTGTTGAAAATCAGATTAAAGTAAAATTTATTGGCCATAGAGATTCTTTGTCTGCTCCTTTACAGTTAGCCATGGAAGAGCTGGAGGATGCAACAAAAAATTACAAAAAACTTCAATTAAATATTGGCATCAATTATGGTGGCAGATCAGAATTATGCCATGCATTTCAGTCAATTCTACAGCAAATCAGGGAAGGGAATATAAAGTCATCCCAGATAGACCAGAGTTTGGTCAGTCAACATCTTTTTACAGCAGGTTTACCTGATCCTGATTTACTAATTCGAACAGGCGGAGAAAAAAGAATTAGCAATTTTCTTTTATGGCAAATTGCTTATACAGAATTGTGGTTTACAAAAATGTTCTGGCCGGATTTTTCTAAAGAAGATTTATGGAAAGCTTTTAATGATTATGAAAAAAGGGTGAGAAAATTTGGGGGAGAGGTTTGAAAAGTTAAAAACCAGAACGTTGACCATTGTCATCGGCATACCTATTGTATTATTAATTATTCATCTGGGCGGGTTACCTTTTTATTTAACGATTGCTTTATTGGCTATATTGGGTACCTGGGAACTCTGGCATATTTTCAAGAATAAGAACTATCACCCATCCTTGATTCCGGGAATTGCCGCAACCTTGTTTTTCTTATTTAAAAAGACTTTGCCAGAGGGGTTTTTTATTAATGAAAAGTATCTATTTACACTGATAATATTATTTATATTTATGAA
>Ga0068714_10007934_pt1 | contig 10093 bp, 7 predicted proteins | sample MTBNYHSulfiMetaG_FD_62988 | JGI IMG/M metagenome (GOLD analysis project Ga0068714, IMG submission 62988) | Enrichment culture microbial communities from rom New York Harbor, USA that are MTBE-degrading - MTBE-NYH (New York Harbor Sulfidogenic)... | ecosystem: Environmental > Aquatic > Marine >...
TGCTCCTCGCGAGCAACGCGCACCTCATCCTTCCGTATCACCGGATCCTCGAGGATCTCGAGGGCAGCGGCGCGCGCATCGGAACGACGCGCCGCGGGATCGGCCCGGCGTATCGCGACAAGGCGGCCCGCGCGGGGATCCGCGCCGGGGACCTCCTGACCCCGGACCGGCTGCAGGACTGGCTATCAAGGCGGCTCGACCTGCTGCGCTTCTCGTGGCCCAATGCCGAGCCCATCGCCGACCTCTCGGCCTCAGCGATGGCCGCCCGGCTGCTCCAAGACGCGACGCCGTTTCTCGAGTCGATCGGCGATGCGTCGCGGGCGATCCGCGCGGCGGCCGAAGCGGGGAAGACGATCCTCTTCGAGGGCGCTCAGGGCGCGCTGCTCGACGTCGACTTCGGCACCTACCCGATGGTGACCTCCTCCGCGACGACGTTCGCCGGGCTGGGCAACGGTATCGGGATTCCCAACCCGCCGGTCGATCGCCGGCTCGGCATCACCAAGGCGTACACCACCCGGGTGGGGATCGGGTCGTTCCCCACGGAGCTCTCGGGACAGCTGGGCGCCTGGCTCCAGGAACGCGGCGGTGAATTCGGCGTGACGACCGGGCGACCCCGCCGCTGTGGCTGGCTCGACCTCGTGGCCCTCCGCCACGCGGCCGCGCTGAACGCGCCGACGCATCTCGCCGTCACGAAGCTCGACATCCTCTCGGGGATGAAGGAGCTGAAGCTGTGTACCGGCTACCGACTCGACGGCGAGACGATCGGCGAGTTCCCGGCCGATGACGGGCGGCTCGCCCGCTGTGAGCCGATCTACGAAACGCTCCGCGGCTGGGAGGAGTCGATCGGCGAAGCGCACGAGCTCTCCGACCTCCCAGGAGAGGCGCGGGCGTACCTGGACCGGATCAGCGAGGGCGTCGGGGTGCCGATCGGCATCGTCTCGGTCGGCCCAACCCCTGAGGAGACGATCATTTGCGGCTTTTGACAGGCGGGAAACCGGTCGGTATAATCGGGACCTCGTCGGCAAACTTACTCGAGGAGCAATCCGAAGCATGATGCAACGCACCTATGTGGCCAAGAACGAAGAGATCGGCAAGACCTGGGACCGTGATTGGTATTTGATCAACGCGGACGGCGTTCCGCTCGGGCGCCTGGCGAGCCAGATCGCCACGATCCTGCAGGGCAAGCACAAGCCGATCTATACCCCGCACGTCGACACCGGCGACTACGTCGTGGTCATCAACGCGTCCCGTGTGGCGCTGACGGGGAAGAAGTGGGATCAGAAGCTCTTTCAACGGCACTCCGGGTATATCGGAGGCCTGAAGGAGATGCCCTACCGCCGCCTGATCGAGCGCCGGCCGACCGTGCCCGTGCGCGAGGCGGTGCGTCGGATGCTCCCGAAGACCATCCTCGGTCGGCGGATGCTCCGCAAGCTCAAGCTCTACGCGGGCCCGGTTCACCCCCACGCCGCGCAAGCGCCCAAGGAGATCACGCTCTAGCCTCCCCCACCGGCCGACCCCTCCGGACATTTGTCTACGGGCTTTTAGACAAAGCCGGGGATGTGCATTGACACCCTTCCTTTCTCCCTACCCCGTCCACAGCTAGACTTCGGGCAACCAAACGGACTTGCACGAAACGGGTGGTGGGAAAAAGGTATGGTGACGAAAGCACGCCTCGTCGGGTATGGACTGGTCCTTCTCCTGGTAATCGCCGGAATCGCGATCCCCGGCGTCTCGCAGCAACAGGAGAAGGTGGCGGTGATCGTTCAAGCGGCCGCGGCTGTTCCCATGCAGCAATTGGGCGTTCTGCAGAGCTACGCGGCGCAGCGATGCGCCGTCATCAGCGGGGCACGGATTTGCACGCAGGGCGAGCTGATGTACGCCCAGCGTGCCACAGGCACCTACATCGGCACCGCCGTCACACTCGACGGCATGCGAAAGATCGCTTCAGCGCTCGGCGCGGACCACGTAATCGTCCTGCGCATCATCCGCTGGGAAGAAGACCTCTCCTTCAAGCCCGAGCGTTCCCTCGTTCTTCTCGGGGCGGGATCGCTGCTCGGCGGCTCGCTCCAAATGCTGACCAGCCCCTTGGGCCTACTCGCAGGACTCGACAAGGAAGCGACGGTCGGCCTGCTCGCGACGGTGTTCGACGAACGAGGCAACATCGAGTTCACGACCGCGGTCACGGCCAGCGATCATCCCCTTTTCTCGCTCCTTACGGCCGATCCCGTGGTGGCTGCCAAGGAGGCCATAGAGAAGGCGCTCTACCAGGTGGCGGTCGCGCTGTGACCGCGCCCGGGAAGCGGGGGTCGGGACGAACGATCGCGGAAAGGGGAGAGTGATTGGTGTTACAGACTGAAACCGGGATTTCTGCTAGAGTCGAGTCGGACTGTTTTCTTGTGTATGAGCAGCGTAGAAGATTAGGACAAAGGAGGTAGCAATGAAGCTACAAAAGGTCAGACAGTATGGCCTTTTCCTCCTCTTGGGACTCGCCACCCTTCTCTTGCCGGTGGCCGCGTTCGCCGCGGGGGCGGGGTACTACACGGTCAGCCAAGGGGAGAAGATGGTACAGGTCGTTCCGATCGAGAATGCGAAGACGGCCGTCGATTTCTACAACCTGACGGAGAACCACTCCACCACCGGCCTGGAGAAAGCGAACACCGCGGTCTTCTTCCTTCACCGGAACGCGACGACTGGCGAGCTTTCCCTGTTCGTCCTATTGAGCGCTACGGGCGGAACCGCCGGGACCACGACCATCAGCTTGGCCGGGGTTCCCGCTGGGGCCGGCTTCCTGGTTCAAGACGACGGCCCGGCCGACTTCCGCGAGTCCTGGAGCCTGACGCCGCCCACGGGCAGCGTCACCTGGGCCTGGGATGCGGGCAAGTCGGACGGCATGGCCCTCGGGCCGCTCGGCGCCGAGTTTTCGATGACGCTGTATCCGCAGTTCACGTCCGGGATCACCTCGGCGGAGTTCCTGTCGGGGGGCGGCGCCTCACCGACCACGGTCTCCCTGAACCTGACGGACCCGATCGTGGTCAAGGCCAGCTCGAACCTGCCGCCGGTGGCAACGTTCACCGTCACGCCGGCCTCGCCGCACGTCGACGAGCCGGTCAGCTTCGACGCGAGCGCCTCGAACGACCCGGACGGCTCCGTGACGAAATTCGAGTGGGACTTTGACGGCGACGGCGTCTTCGACCGCACCACCACGACGCCGACGACGACCTACACCTACGCCTCGAGCGGAGCGAAGAAGGTCACCCTTCGCGTCACCGACAACCAGGGCGCGACCAGCACGTCCACCGTCACGGTGAACGTCGCCGCCCTCTCCGTGAAGGTCAACCGGACGATCTCGACGATCGCCGCGTTGCCGGGTAGCACGTTCCTGGTAACGGTGCGCATCGAATCCGAGACCGATCTGGCGGGCGTCGGGCTGCAGGAGAACCTGCCGGTCGGCTGGAAGATCAAGCCGATCGAGAACGCGGGCGCCGCGTTCAAGCGGGCGACCGTCCAGTGGGTGTTCATCGACGAGATCAAGGCGGGGACGACGAAGATCATCTCCTACGAGGTCACGGTGCCGTCGAGCGACGCGCTCCTGTCGACCTCACTGCCGGTCTGCTTCAGCATTACGGGAACCTTCCAGTCGCGCACGCCGGCGCTCGAACTGCCGGTGCAGGGCGATTCGAAGGTCCAGATCGATGACGCGCTGCCGCTCAAGACGGCGATCGCGCACCTCGTGCCGCGCACCAGCCCGGACGGTCAGGACACGATCGACCTGCGGCTCTCGCAGAAGATCGATCCGAATCAGCTGACGCGGGCGATCCAGATGTGGCAGAACGAGGAATCGGTGCCGTGGACGCAGGGCGCCCTCATCACCCTCGAGGCGATGAAGGAGCTGTCGGCGTACGCGTACACCTGCACGCCCGTCGACATGGCGCTGCCGTCCGTCCCCACGGCCAAGATCACCGCGGTCCGGACGATCGCGACCCCGGTGCCTTGCGGGAACGTCCTCCTGAACTACTACGGTCCTGACGGGACCGCACAGGGGAACAAGTTCACCGTCAAGGTGGAGATCAGCGCCGATCAGGACCTCTACGGCGTTGGCCTGGCGGAGGAGCTGCCGACCGGCTGGACGGTGACCCCGATCGAGAACGGCGGGTTCACGTACAAGGCCGCCAAGACACAGTGGCTCTATCCGACCAAGCTCCCGGCCGGGACGATGGCAACGATCATCTACCAGGTCGAGGTGCCGCAGTCGGCCTCCATCGAGACCTCCGGTAGCGACCCGTGCTACGTCAGTGGGAACGACATCTCCGGCGTCGTCGACGCCGCCCTGCCGTGCATGGACACCGTGGTCACCGGTGACAGCTCGGTCGCCGTCAGCGACTGCGTCTCCGTGCTCGTGGCAATCTCGCGCTGGGACGTCACGAACGACCGGCTCGACCTGACCTTGTCCAACAAGATCTCGTTCCAGCAGGTCCAGCGGGCGGTCGCCTTCTGGCTCGAGGACGAGACGGTTCCCAGGACGTGCGGTCAGACGGTTACCTACGAAACGCTGAAGACGATCATCGCCTATTGGCTGACCAACACCGACATCTGCGATCCGCTTCCGGGTTCGGTCGCGCCGGCATGCAGCCCCGAAGTGCTGCCCTGCCAGCCGACCACCAAGTAGCGGCCATAGATGAAAGGGTCAGCGTGTAACAGGAGATGATATCGATGATGAGATACAATGTGACGGCGAGGGGGAAACCCCTCGCCTTCTTCTTACTGGCTCTCGCGCTCGTCGCGGTTCCGCTCGTGGCCCAGAGCTCGCCGCTCCAGGTCCAACAGACGCTCGACGCGCGCCAGATCTACGTCTCGGGCACCGGGACCCCGGATCAGGCCAAGCTGGACCTGACCCTCACCGGGTCGGGACCGGCCGGCCGGTACCCCATCGACTGCGTGCTGGTGATCGACACCTCGGCGACGGCGAATCTCTCCGCCGTCCAACAGGTGGCGTTCGATCTGATCGATCACCTATCGCGTCAGGACCGCGTTGGGATCGTGACCTTCGCGACCAACGCTCAGGTCGTGCTGCCGCTGTCCGGCAATCAGTCGCGGCTGAAGTCGATGATCGCCGACCTGAAGACGAGCGGGAAGACCGCTCTCGGAGACGCGCTGCAGAAAGCGCGCCAAGAGTTCGCACAGAACGGCCGGCCGGATGCGGTCTGGCTGGAGATCCTCCTGACCGACGGGCAGAACGACGTGGGGCGCTCCACGGAGGGTGAACCCGACATCGCCAAGGAGGCGGGCATCAAGATCGTCTCCGTCGGCATCGGAACGTTGATCAACCGCGCCCTCCTCCAGGACCTGGCGGAGACGAGCGGCGGCCTGTTCTTCGCTCGACCGGCCGCGAACACGGTCTCGCAGATCATAGGCCGGTTCTCGGTCACAGCCGCGGCACAGGATGTCACGATCAAGACGGTCCTCCCCACGGGGCTGCGGTTCGCCGGCGCGACCCATTCACCGCAGAGCGTGCGATCGAACGCCGACGGGACCACCTCGCTCACCTGGACCATCCCCGAGATCGGGATCGGCGCCCAGTGGACGACCCAAGTTACGGTGACCGCGATGTCCGCGGGGACGTGGACCATCGACCAGAGCGCCGGAGTCGTCTACACGAGCTTCCGCGGCACGAGTGAGACCCTCGCCCTGCCGAACTTGACGCTGACGGCGATCACCCCACCACCACCACCCACGCCGCCCACCGCCGCGTTCGCCATCGACCCCACGTCGCCGGCCGCGATGGAGCAGGTCGCCTTCCACGACCGCTCGAGCGACGCGACCGGAACGATCACCGCCTGGTCGTGGCGCTTCGGTGACGGGACGTCGAGCACGGCTCAGAATCCCACGCACAGCTACGAGAGTGGCGGCGACTACACCGTGACGCTCGTCGTGACGAACGGCGCGGGCCTGGCGTCCAAGCCCGTCTCGAAGACGCTCCATGTCCGAAATGCGAGCCCGGTCGCTGCCTTCAACGTGCAGCCCGCGCAACCGCGTCTCGGCGCGGAGACGACCTTCGACGCGAGTGCGTCCTACGACCCGGACGGTCACATCGCCTCCTACGCGTGGGACTTCAACGATGACGGCCAGATCGACGCCACCTCCGCGGTTCCCACCGCGTCCACGACCTACACCAAGGCCGGCGAAACGACGGTGGTGTTGAAGGTGACCGACGATGAGGGCGCCATCGCAACCGCGAAGAAGACCATCAGCGTCTTGCCGAGCCTGACTGTTACGCGGACGATCGATACGTGCTTGCCGGACGACGAGACGATCGCCGGCGGCACCGTGACCGTCACGGTGACGATCAGCGCGAACGCGCAGATCAACGGGCTGTCGCTGCACGAGGACCTTCCTATCGATGACTCGGACGACAGCGCCGGTGCGTGGACCTTCAAGGCGGTGGACAACAGTTCCGCGACCCTGAAGCAGAACTCGATGGACTGGCTGTTCATGGAGACGCTGAAGCCGGGCGACCAGCGCGTGATCCACTACACGCTGACCGCTCCGCAAACCACTTCGGAAACGGAGGAGACATCGGTCTCGATCGGCGGAACCGTGGCGAGTTCGTCGCCGAAGCTCTCTCAGATGGTGCTCGGCGAGGACAAGATCACCCTCGTCCCGACCCTGTCGATTCCGGTCGTCATCTCCCGTTGGGATACCAAGAACGAAGCGATCGACCTGTGCCTGCCACACGAGATCGCCTTCGACCAGATCCAATACGCCGTCTCGATGTGGCTCTCCGGCGACGAGGTCCCCCACACCGGGGGCAAGACCATCACGCTGGGCGTCATGCGAGACCTGATCGCCTATTGGCTTACGAATACGCCGGTCGAGGATCCGCTCCCCTAGGGGGGCGGATCCCGCCGCGTGAGGAGGGGGAATGAATAGAACACGGCACGTCGCGATTTGGCTCGGCCTGTTGCTAGTCGCCGTGGGATGTACCGTCTGGGGAGGACAGGCCGGGTTGACCGTCTCGGACTACAACCCCGCTGTCGGCGCCAGCGTGACGTTCACCGTTTCCTATGTGGGGGACGGTGCGCAGTACGCCTGGGACTTCGACGGCGACGGAACCTACGACATGACCACTCAGCAGCCCACGGCTGATCACGTCTTTGCCACGCCCGGATACGTCGAAGTGTCCGTCCGCGCGACCGACGCCGGCGGCCGCGTCACATCCTGGCGACGAGGGCTGCTCGTCGGCGCCTCTCCGCTGTACGCCGTCCGCACCGCGCAGACGGCCTCCGGCGGCACGGTGGTCGTCGACATCACGCTCTACGCGCACGAGGAGATCCGCGCTCCCGGTCTCGAGGAGCGGATCCCATCGGGCTGGCAGCTCGAGATCGTCAACGCGGGCAACGCGGTGACCAAACGGGTCGGCAACGATCTCCAAGTCCTGTGGCTGAACCCGATCGAGGCCGGCGACTTCTGGACGTTCACCTACCGCCTCCATCCGCCGTACGGCGCCGGATTCCCTGTTCTTTCCGGCACAGTGAGCGGCTACGGGGACGGGCGGGTGACGGCCGCGGTCTGCGGAGACACGATCGTCCCCAATTAGGCCAGTCCCATCTCACAAGGCGGACCGGGCGCGAGGAGGACACCCCGCGCCCGGTCCCGCTTCTCCCATCCCAGGGCCGGACGGGCGTCCTTGGCGTTGCCCCCCTTGGGGGCGATAGTTATACTGCGGGCGTAGGAACAGACTCTGGGAGGATTTGATGCTACTGATCGAAGATATCGCTGCACGAGAGATCCTCGATTCGCGGGGCAACCCAACGATCGAAGTCGATGTCATCTTGGAGGACGGGACCTACGGCCGCGCGGCGGTGCCGTCCGGAGCGTCGAAGGGGAGCGCCGAGGCGCTCGAGCTGCGCGATGAGAACCCCGAGCGCTTCCACGGCAAGGGCGTCACGCGCGCCGTCGAAAACGTGATCGAGGAGATCGCGCCGGCCATCGTGGGGCTCGACGTGCTCGCCCAGGACAAGCTCGACGAGCTCCTGATCGAGCTCGACGGCACCGACAACAAGAGCCGGCTCGGGGCGAACGCGATCCTCGGCGTCTCGCTGGCGACCGCGCACGCCGCGGCCGAGAGCCTGGAGCTGCCGCTCTTCCGCTACATCGCCGGCGCGCGCCAGCCGCTCCTGCCGATCCCGATGATGAACGTCCTGAACGGCGGCGAGCACGCCGACAACACCCTGGACATCCAGGAGTTCATGCTCGTCCCGATCGGTGCGGCCTCCATCCACCAGGCGATCCGCGCCTGCTCCGAGGTGTTCCACACGCTGAAAGGGATCTTGAAGAAGCGCGGCCTGTCGACGGCCGTCGGCGACGAGGGCGGCTTCGCGCCCAACCTCGACGAGAACGAAGAGGCGCTTCGGCTCCTGGTCACGGCGATCGAGCAGAGCGGCTACAAGCCCGGAGAAGACATCGCGCTGGCGTTCGACGCCGCCGCGAACAGCTTCCGCCAGTCCGGCGGCTATCGGTTCACGACCAAGGGAAAGGCGGAGACGTTGTCGGCCGAGTCGCTCGTGTCGATCTACGAACGGTGGGTGGGAAGCTACCCCATCGTCTCGATCGAGGACGGCCTGGCCGAGGACGACCGCCCCGGGTGGGTTCACCTGACCGAAGCGCTCGGGGACCGGATCCAGATCGTGGGTGACGACATCTTCGTCACGAACCCGAAACGGCTGCAGGACGGGATCGCCGAGGGGATCGGCAACTCGATCCTCATCAAGCTGAACCAGATCGGAACCGTGTCCGAGACGCTGCGCACGATGGACATCGCTCACTTCGCCGGCTACACGAGCGTGGTCTCCCACCGCTCCGGCGAGACCGAGGACACCTCCATCGCGGACCTCGCAACCGGGACCGCGTGCGGTCAGCTGAAGAGCGGGTCGATGTCCCGGAGCGAGCGGGTGGCCAAGTACAATCGCCTCCTGCGGATCGAGGAAGAAGAGGAGTTGGAGATCGCCACCTGGCCGGCACGCTTCCGGCCGTAGAAAGGAGTACCGGGTGTGAAGCGAACGAGGGGGGGACGCCGGGGGCGGCCGCTGCGCGAGCGCAAGTGGCCTCGCTGGCGGCTGCGTCATTTGGTATTCGCAGCCGTGTTCGTCGCGCTCGGTCTGCTCGCCTCGATCTACATCACCCGTGCGCTCGAGATCGGACACCTGAACCGTCAAATCCAGTCACTACTCGACCAGGAGAAGACCGTCCTCGACCGTCAGGCGGCCCTGCACCGGCGGCTCGCTCAGAAGGACGACCCGGCCGCGATCGAAACGGTCGCCCGCGCGCAGCTGGGGCTCGTGATGCCCGGCGAGGAGAAGGTCATCTTCATCAAGAAAGGGGACTAGCCCGTTGAGCGAGCGATTCATCCATCTACACACGCATTCCGAATACAGCCTGCTCGATTCCTCGTGCAAGATCGCCGCGCTCCTCGACCGGGCCCGCGCGTGCGAAATGGACGCGCTCGCCCTGACGGACCACGGGGTGATGAGCGGCGCCATCAAGTTCTACCGCGAGGCGACCCGTCGCGGCGTCAAGCCGATCATCGGGTGCGAGGTCTACCTGGCGCCTGGCGATCGCCGCGAGCGGCACACGCAGGACGGGCAGCGCTATCACCACCTGGTGTTGCTCGCTGAGAACGAGCAAGGCTACCGCAACCTCGTGAGCCTCGTCAGCCTCGCCCACACCGAGGGGTTCTACTACAAGCCGCGCGCCGACAAGGAGCTCCTGCGACGCTACCACGACGGGTTGATCGCCCTCTCCGCGTGCCAGAGCGGGGAGATTCCCCGGTTGCTCCTCGCCGACCGGGTCGACGAAGCCGAGGCCGCCGCGGCGGAGTACGCGGCGATCTTCGGAGAGGATCACTTCTACCTCGAGCTGCAGGATCACGAGACGCCGCGCGAGAAGAAGCTGCGGAACGCGCTGATCGAGCTCTCGAAACGGACCGGCCTACCGCTCGTGGCGACGAGCGACATCCACTACCTCACCCCCGAGGACCGCCTCGCGCACGAGGTGCTCTTGAACATCCGCGCGAACAAGAAGCTCGCTGACGAGGACC
>Ga0068714_10007939_pt1 | contig 10087 bp, 6 predicted proteins | sample MTBNYHSulfiMetaG_FD_62988 | JGI IMG/M metagenome (GOLD analysis project Ga0068714, IMG submission 62988) | Enrichment culture microbial communities from rom New York Harbor, USA that are MTBE-degrading - MTBE-NYH (New York Harbor Sulfidogenic)... | ecosystem: Environmental > Aquatic > Marine >...
GAGTTCGTGGACGGCACCGCCCCCGGCTTCGCCGCCGTCCTGGGCGCGGCGCCCACCAACGAAATCGCCGCCAAGATCGCCCAGGAGCTCCAGCAGAAGAACATCTACGTCTTCATGGCGGCGGAGTACAACGGCAAGCGGTTCTCAGAGCAACTGGTGGAAGCGGGGGTGCAGGTGGGGTGGCCCACACGCCTGGTCTCCTACGGTCCGGACATCACCTCCGCCGTGTTCGCCATGGGCTTTGCCACCAGGGCGGCCATGTCCTTCGGCGGCATCGGGCCGGGCGACTACCGCAAGATTCTCATCTACAACAAAGACCGCATCTTCGCCTTCGCTCTGCCCCTGGGCTACGTTACCGACGAGTGGTATGCCAACGCCGCCGGGGCCATCAACTGGGGCTTCCCCACCATCGCCGATACGCCCATCCCACAGGTCCTGCCCACCGGCATCACCACCTACGAGCATGTGGTCTCCAACATCCCGCACGACCAGATAGTGGCTAAAGCCATCGAGACCAGAGGCCTCAAGGTAACTGTGAGCGAGATACCCATCCCGGTGGCCTTCGGCCCTGCCTTTGAGGGAGAAAGGGTGCGCGGCGATGACATCTACCTGGAGACCGGCGGCGGCCGGACGCCCATGGTGGAGTGGGTGACCAGCAAGCGCATGGAAGAGGTGGAAGACGGCAAGATAGAGGTCATCGGCCCGGACATCAAGGACGTAGAAGCGGGCGCTCAGCTGCCCCTGGCCATTGCCGTGGAGGTGGCGGGGCGCAACATGCAGGAGGACTACGAGCCCATCCTGGAACGGCAGATTCACCACCTCATCAACTACGCCCAGGGTTCGATGCACATCGGCCAGAGGGACATCGCCTGGCTGCGGGTGAGCAAGCAAGCGGTGGAGAAGGGCTTCAACCTGTCGCACATCGGCACCATTCTCCACTCCAAGCTGCACCAGGACTTCGGCCGCATTTTCGACAAGCTCCAGGTCAAGCTCTACACCAAAGAGGAAGATGTAAACAGGGTAGTCGAAGAGGCCAAAGCAGTCTATGCCACCCGCGACGCCCGCATCGAGGGCATGACCGATGAGACCACCGATATCTATTATTCCTGCACGCTGTGCCAGTCCTTCGCTCCCAGTCACGTCTGCGTCATCAGCCCGGAGCGCACCGGCCTGTGCGGCTCCTACAACTGGATGGACTGCAGGGCGGCCTTCGAAATAAACCCCACCGGCCCCAACCAGCCCGTGCCCAAGGGAGAGACTATTGACCCCAAACTGGGGAGATGGAAGGGCGTGGACGAGTTCGTCGCCAAAGCGTCCCGCGGCAAGATAGACCATTACTACTTCTACAGCATCGTCAATGACCCCATGACCACCTGCGGCTGCTGCGAGTGCATCGCCGCCGTGCTGCCGCTGTGCAACGGCGTGATGACGGTAAACCGCGAATATATGGAGGAAACCCCCTGCGGGATGAAGTTCACCACCCTGGCCGGCACCATCGGCGGCGGCATCAGCACCCCGGGCTTCGTCGGCCACGGCAAGTATAACGTCACCCAGAGGAAATTCCTCCTCGGCGACGGCGGTCTGCTGCGCATCGTCTGGATGCCCAGAAGCCTGAAAGAGGAAATCGGCGACCGGCTCAAGGTCCGCGCCGAGGAAATGGGCGTGCCCGACCTGCTGGACAAAATCGCCGATGAGAGCATAGGCACCACGGAAGAGGAGATACTCCCCTTCCTCGAAGAGAAGGGGCATCCCGCCCTTACCATGGACCCCATACTGGGCTAAGAAAGGAGTGTAATCATGCCGCTTACCGGAATTGAAATCTTCAAGCTGCTGCCCAAGACCAACTGCGGAGAATGTGGCGTGCCCACCTGTCTGGCCTTCGCCATGCAGCTGGCCTCGGGCAAGGCGGAGCTGAGCAAGTGTCCCCACGTTTCTGAGGAGTCCAAAGAAAAGCTGGCCGAGGCCTCGGCCCCACCCATCCTGCCGGTTACCATCGGCACCGGGGAGGGGGCGGTGAAAATCGGCGGCGAGACGGTGCTCTTCCGCCACGAAAAGCGCTTTGAAAACCCGCCCGGCATCGCCATTCTCATCAAGGACACCATGGACGACGCCGAGGTCAATAAGCGCCTGGAAAAATGCAAGTCAATGCAGTACGAGAGGGTAGGCCTTAACCTACACCCGGAGCTGGTGGCGGTTAAAAGCGAGTCCGGCGACCCGGCTAAATTCGAGAGCGTGGTCAGCAAGGTCAAGCAGGGCTCCGACTGCGCCATCATCCTGATGAGCGAAAACCCGGATGTCCTGGCGGCCGGCCTCAAGTCCGCTGCCGACCGCAAACCGCTGCTCTATGCGGCCACCAAGGACAACCTGGATAAAGTGACCGCTCTGGCCAAGGAAAGCTCCTGCCCGGTGGCGGTCAAAGCCTCCAGCCTGGACGAACTGGCTGAGCTGAGCGGCAAATTGAGCGAGGCTGGCATCAAGAACATCGTGCTGGACTCCGGCGCCAGGACCACCCGCAAGGCGTTTGAAGACCAGGTCATCATCCGCAACGCGGCCCTGACCAAGAAGTTCCGCCCCTTCGGCTTCCCCACCATCACCATTCCCGCCGAGATGACCGACGACCCCATGAAAGAAGGCATGCTGGCCTCCATCTTCGTGTCCAAATACGGCGGCCTTATCGTCCTGTCCGACTTCTACGGGGAGAGCCTGTTCCCGCTGCTGGTGGAGAGAATGAACATCTTCACCGACCCGCAGCGGCCGCTGGCCACCAAGGAAGGTATCTATACCATAGGCGCCCCCAAGGAAACCTCACCGGTGCTGATAACCACCAACTTCTCGCTGACCTACTTCCTCATCTCCGGTTACCTGGAGACCAGCCGGGTGCCCAGCTGGCTCCTGGTCAAGGATACGGAAGGCCTTTCCGTGCTCACCGCCTGGGCAGCCGGCAAGTTCAGCGCCGATATCATCGCCCCCTTCGTGAAGAAAAGCGGCATTGAAGAGAAAATAAACCACCGGAAAATCATCATCCCCGGCTACGCCGCCGTGGAGAGCGGCGGCCTGGAAGAAGAACTGTCCGGCTGGGAAATACTTATCGGCCCCAGAGAAGGGGCACACATTCCTGCCTATGTCAAATCATGGGCTCCCTAGGAGGAAATAATGATTCTCATCGGAGAAAACATCAACATCATGTCGCAGAGCATCGGTCCGGCGCTCAAGGAGCGTAACCCGAAGCCGGTCCAGGAGCTGGCCAAAAACGAGGCCGAAGCGGGGGTTGACTACCTCGACCTCAACATCGGACCGGCCCGGAAGACCGGCGAGGAGCTGATGACGTGGGTGGTCAACACGGTGCAGGAAGTCACCGATAAACCTCTCTCCCTGGACACCACCAATCTGATGGCGATGGAGGCAGGGCTGAAGCTGGCCAAGAACACTCCCCTGGTCAACTCCGTCTCCCTGCAGCAGGACCGGATAGGGCCAGGGCTGGAACTGGTCAAGAAGTACGATGCCGATGTGGTGGCCCTGCTCTGGGGCACGGACGGAATGCCCCGGGACGCCAACGAGCGCGCTTCCAACGTGGTCGATTTCGTCTACAAGGCCAATGAAATGGGCATCCCCAACGAGAAACTCTGGATAGACCCCATCGTCAGCCCGGTCTCGGTAGAGATAAACCAGGTCAAGGCGCTGGTGGAGCTGATGGCCATGCTGCCGGACATCGCTCCGGGATGCAAGTCCATCGTGGGGCTTTCCAACGTCTCCAACGGCACCCCCACCCACCTCCGCCCGTGGCTGAACCGCACCTATCTCATGATGCTGATGAAATACGGGATATATGCCTCCATCGTGGACGCCTTTGACACCGACCTGATGGCAATCGTCCGCGGGCAGCGACCGGAGCTGCTGGACCTGGTGCACCGGATGATGGACGGAGAGAGACCTGCCCTCTCCTCCCTCAGCGAAGAAGAGGCCAGGTATGCCAAGACGGTGCGGGTGCTGAGCGGGGAATCGCTCTATTCCCACTCCTGGCTGGAAATATAGCCCTTTCACCAGTGACGGACAGGCGGATAAATCGATAGAAAATTGACCGATGAGAAGTGAGCTTTTGACCTTGTCCGGCAAAGGCAGTGAAGAATATGGCTACCGTCTGGCCCACCGGCTGGCGGTGGAAGCGCTGGCCCGCATTGAGGACATAGAAGAGCAGTGCCGCCGCTGCGGCGTTCGCTACCTGAGGGAACAGCAAGCTATCGCGCTGGACTATCTGAACAGGTCCTACCTCATCGCCTATCCCGATGGCCGGGTAACCCTGGAGGGTCGGGACGAAGAGGTCCCGCTGCTGGACAAAATACTGCTCCTCCACTACGTCACCCAGGCCAAGGGCACCCCTCTTTCCGGCCAGCTTATCTCGTTCAAAGAACTGCCCGAGGGAACAAATTATTTCCGTACCTATTACCAGAGAGCAATCAGGCCACTGGCAACGTACTTTGGAGAAGAGCCGGACAGGTTGCTGAAAATGGCCGCCCGGCTGGGCGGGGAAAAATCCGACTACGGAGACGTCTCGGTAACCATCGATGCGCTGAGCCGGGTGCCGCTGACTCTGGTGCTGTGGCGGGGCGATGCTGAATTTCCCGCCGAGGCGAGCATTATGTTCGACCGCACCATCACCGACTATCTCCCTACCGAGGACATCATTTTCATATGTCAGAGCACCAGCTGGCGGCTGGTCAAACTGCTCCAGGCCGGAGGTGATACCCCTGACCACCGACGTTGATGTGAAGCAAGAGTTAGAAGAGATATTTGCCCGCTATCACGGCCGTAAGGACGAGCTTATCCCTGTTTTGCAGGATATCCAGGCCCGGCTGGGTTACTTGCCCACTACGGCCATGTCCGAGGTAGCCCGATACTTAAAGATCCCGGAGAGCGCCGTCTTCGGGGTGAGCACGTTTTACGCCCAGTTCAAGTTCTTCCCCACCGGCCGGAACAAGGTGAGGCTGTGCCGGGGCACCGCCTGCCACGTGAGAGGCGCGCCCCGCATCCTGGAAGAGGTGGAAAAACAGCTGGGCATCAAGCCCGGCGAGACCACCGAAGATTTAGAGTACAGTCTGGAGACCATCGCCTGCTTCGGTTCCTGCGCCCTGGCACCTGTGATGGTGGTCAACGACGATGTCTACGGGCGCATGACGCCCAAGAAAGTGGCCCAGGTCCTGGGCCGTGACAAGCAAGGCGACTAATTTAAGCAGCAGATTATGAACTACGCCGACATAAAACAGAGAGCGACCGATAAAGTAGAGAGCGTGGAAGGCAGCGGCAGACCCCACATTTACGTGGGCAGCGCCACCTGCGGTCGGGCGGCGGGCGCCAACCCGGTGCTGGAGGCCATCAAGTCCGCCCTGGCCAGGCATAAGCTGGACGCGGTAATTACCCAGGTGGGCTGCATCGGCCTGTGCTACGCCGAGCCGCTGATGGACATGAAGAAGTCGGGCGCACCTCGCATCTGCTACGCCAACGTCACACCGGAGAGCGCCTGCCAGCTCATCGAGGACTATTTAGTAAATGACAACCCCAGGCCGGACCTGGCCATGGGCACCCTGGGGGAGGGCAGCATCGACGGCATACCCAGGCTTTTCGACCAGCCCATGCTCAAACCCCAGGTGAGAATTGCGCTGCGCAACTGCGGCATCATCGACCCCGAGGACATCGACCAGTACATCGCCGGCGGCGGTTACAGCGGCCTGGAGAGAGCGCTGGGCATGACCCAGCAGGAAGTCATCGATGAACTGAAGAAATCGGGGCTGCGGGGCCGCGGCGGGGCCGGCTTCCCCACCGGTATGAAATGGGAGTTCTGCTACAAATCGCCCGGCACGGTCAAGTACCTCATCTGCAATGCCGACGAGGGCGACCCGGGCGCTTTTATGGACCGCTCTTTGCTGGAGGGCGACCCGCACGCCGTGCTGGAGGGGATGCTCATCGGCGCCTATGCCATCGGCGCCACCGATGGCTACCTCTACGTCCGCGCCGAATATCCCCTGGCCATCAAGCACCTGGTGCAGGCCCTGAAGCAGATGGAAGACTATGGGCTCATCGGCGACAGTATTATGGGTTCAACGCTGAGCTTTCATGTCAAAATCAAGGAAGGTGCCGGGGCCTTCGTCTGTGGCGAGGAGACGGCCATGATGGCCTCCATCGAGGGCAAGCGGGGCATGCCCCGCTCCCGCCCCCCCTTCCCCGCCCAGTCCGGCCTCTGGGGCAAACCGACCAATATCAATAACGTGGAGACCTGGGCCAATGTTTCGGCCATCATGCAGCGCAGCGCCGACTGGTATGCCGGCTACGGCACGGAGAAGAGCAAGGGCACCAAGACCTTCGCCCTAGCGGGCAAGATTAACCGCACCGGCCTCATCGAGGTGCCCATGGGCATCACCCTTCAGGAAATCGTCTATGACATTGGAGGCGGCATCCCCGGCGACAAGAAGTTCAAGGCGGTGCAGACCGGCGGGCCCTCTGGCGGCTGCCTCCCCGCCAGTCTCCTAAACCTCCCCGTGGACTATGAGTCGCTCGCCCAGGCCGGCTCCATTATGGGGTCGGGAGGAATGGTGGTGATAGATGAAGACACCTGCATCGTGGACATGGCCCGCTACTTCCTCACCTTCACCCAGGCGGAGTCCTGCGGCAAATGCGTTCCCTGCCGGCTGGGCACCAAGCAGATGCTGGACATGCTCCAGGATATCTGCCGCGGCAAAGGCAAGCCGGAGGACATAGACCTGCTCCTGCATTTGAGCAAGCAGATCAAGGCCGGCTCGCTCTGCGCTCTGGGGGGCACGGCACCCAACCCGGTGCTGACCACCCTGAAATATTTCCGCGATGAGTACGAGGCCCATATCAGAGAAAAGAGGTGCCCGGCGCTGGCCTGCCCGGAACTGACGTCCTACTACATCCTCCCCGATAAGTGTCAGGGGTGCGGCATCTGCCTGCGCAACTGCCCCACCGAAGCCATCGCCGGCGATAAGCGAATGGTGCATGTCATCGATCAGGAGAAATGCATCCGGTGCGGCACCTGCCTAGACGTCTGTCCCCAGAGGTTCGGGGCGGTGGTGAAGGTCTCGGGAGAAGAAATCGAGGCCCCTAAAGAACCGGTGCCGGTGACGGCAGCGAAAGCAAAGGAAGAACGCTAATGGCTAAAGACACGGTCATAGTAAGAATCAACGGACGCGAGATTGTGGCCAGCCGGGATATGACCGTCCTAGAGGCGGCCATCGGGCAGGGCATCTATATCCCCACCCTCTGCTACCACCCCATGCTCACCCCGGACGCCACCTGCCGCCTGTGCCTGGTGGAAATCGAGGGCAGGGATGAGCTGGCCACCTCCTGCAACACTAAAGTGGCCGAGGGCATGGTGGTGCGCACCGAAAGCCCCCGCATTCAGGCGGAGCGCCGGGAAGCATTGAAGCAGAACGTCCTGGCCCACCATCCCTGCGCCTGCCTGGTCTGCGAGCGCCGCGACCGCTGCCAGCCCTATGATATCTGCCTGCGCAACGTGGCGGTGAGCGAGCGCTGCGTGCTCTGCCCCTACAACGAGCAGTGCGAGCTGCAGCAGGTGGTGGACTACATCGGCATTGAGGGAGAGGAGCTCACCTGGCACTACCGCGGGCTGCCGGTGGACCGCGAGAACCCGCTCTACGAGCGCGACTACAACCTGTGCATTAGCTGCGGCCGCTGCGTCAACGCCTGCAAAGAGCTACGGGGTATCGAGGCCATCAAGATGGTCGACCACAATGGCGACCGCTGGCCCGAGCCCTCCGATGGCAAATCGCTGCTCACCTCCGAGTGCAAGTACTGCTGCGCCTGCGTGGAGGTATGCCCCACCGGGGCGTTGATAGACAAAGACCTCAAGTACCAGCCGCAGCTCGACCACCAGACGGTGACCAACCCCTGCAGCTATGCCTGCCCCGCCCACATCGATGTCCCCCGCTACGTCCGCCTCTGCGGCGAGGGCAAATATGCCGAGGCTCTGGCCGTGGTCAGGGAGCGGGTGCCCTTCCCCGGCGTGCTGGGGCGGGTGTGCATCCATCCCTGCGAGCAGGCCTGCCGCCGGGAAGCCCTGAACGAGCCCATCGCCATCAAGTTCCTGAAGTGGGCGGCCGCCGAGCGCGACGACCGGAAATGGAAAGAGAGGGCCAAGAAGTCGCCTCCCACCGGCAAAAAGGTGGCCGTCATCGGCGCCGGCCCCGCCGGCCTCACCGCCGGCTATTACCTGGCCAAACAGGGACATGCCGTCACTGTCTTCGAGGCGCTGCCCGTCGCCGGGGGCATGATGCGGGTGGGCATTCCCGACTACCGCCTCCCCCCGGAAAAACTAAACGAGGAGATAGCCATCATCAGAGAGGCCGGCGTGGACCTCAAGCTCAATACCAGAATTGAGTCCATCGAGGAGCTGTTCCAGCAGGGGTATGATGCCGTGTTCGCCGCGCCCGGGGCACACAAGGGGATGAAGATGGGAGTGGACGGGGAGGACAGCCCCGGCGTGTATGACGGGGCCACGTTCCTGAGAGAGATAAACCTGGGCCACAAGGTAGACGTGGGTGACCGCGTGGCGGTCATCGGAGGGGGCAACGTGGCCATCGATGCGGCGCGGGTCTCCCTGCGCCTGGGGGCGAAAAAGGTGACCATCGTGTACCGGCGCACCCGTGCCGAGATGCCGGCCAGCCCGGAAGAGGTTGAGGCTGCGCTGGAAGAGGACATCGAGATACAGTTCCTGGCCGCTCCGGTGGGCATAAAACGGGAGGGAAAGGCGCTCGAAATGGCCTGCATCCGTATGGAGCTCGGCGAGCCCGACGCCAGCGGCAGGCGCAGGCCTGTTCCCATCAAGGGCAGCGAGTTCACAGCTGCGTACGACTCGGTTATCGCCGCCATCGGTCAGAACCCAGACATTCCAGCCGGGTTCAAGCTCAGGTTACGCCGCAATAACACCATTCACGCCCATTCCACCACCCTGGCCACCAGCATGAAAGGCGTATGGGCCGGCGGCGATGCCGTCAGCGGCCCGGCCTCGGTGATCGAGGCCATCGCTGCGGGCAGGACAGCTGCCTCCGAGATAGATGAATACCTGGGCGGCACCGGCGACATCAGCGAGGAACTGACCGGAGACAGCAAATTCAATCCTTGCGTGGGCAAAGAAGCAGGATTTTTCGGCCAGGTGAGGCCCAAGATGCCGGCCCTGCCAGTGAAAGACAGGGTCAACAACTTCGAGGAAGTTGAGCTCGGCTATGACGATAAAGCGGCCAAGTTCGAAGGCGCCCGCTGCCTCCAGTGCGCGGTACGGTGCCTCATCACCCCGCCTCCCCTCCCCCCGAAGTTAGGCAAGAGCCGGTACCGGGAGCGCAAGAGGATAGCGGTCAGATGACGGAGCAGATCAAACTCACCATCAACGGAATCCCGGTCAGGGTGGAAAAGGGGGCTACGGTGCTGGAGGCTGCCCAGGCGGCCGGCATCTACATCCCCACCCTCTGCGCCGACCCCGACCTGGAGCCTTACGGCTCCTGCCGACTCTGCGTGGTGGAGATCGAAAAGATGCGCGGCCTGCCCACCGCCTGCACCACCCCGGCTACGGATGGCATGGTGGTGCATACCGAAACGCCGGCGGTGAACGAGGTGCGGCGCATGGCCATTGACCTGTTCATTGCTGACCATCCCATGGACTGCCTCACCTGCCGCAAAAACCAGCAGTGCGAACTGCAAAAAGTGGCCGCCTATCTGGGCATCACCGAGCGCCGTTTGCCCCACACCGCCCGCAATTTCGAGGTCGACCGAAGCAACCCGTTCTTCGACCTCGACCGCAACTATTGCATTCTGTGCGCCCGCTGCGTGCGCGCCTGCGATGAAGTGACCGGAGTGGGAGCCATCGACCTGGCCTATCGAGGCTACCAGGCCAAAGTGGCCACCTTCGCCGATAAACCGCTGATGGAGTCAATATGTAAATCCTGCGGGGAGTGCGTGGTGCGCTGCCCGGTGGCGGCGCTGGTGCCCAAACAGACGACTCAGCCCGCCTATGAAGTCAAGACCACCTGCCCCTACTGCGGGGTGGGCTGCCAGATGTACC
>Ga0068714_10007940_pt1 | contig 10086 bp, 10 predicted proteins | sample MTBNYHSulfiMetaG_FD_62988 | JGI IMG/M metagenome (GOLD analysis project Ga0068714, IMG submission 62988) | Enrichment culture microbial communities from rom New York Harbor, USA that are MTBE-degrading - MTBE-NYH (New York Harbor Sulfidogenic)... | ecosystem: Environmental > Aquatic > Marine >...
CAATATCGACTACGTGTACAGTGACGATCCCAAAAAGAACCCGGATGCCGTAAAACTGACCGGCATATCATGGGGCGATTTCAGAAAAATGGTAGGCGATGAGTGGGACCCCGGCCTGAGTATGCCCTTCGACCCCATTGCCTCCAGGACGGCTGAAGCCGCGGGATTGACGGTCGTCATCATCGGAAACGACATCGAGAATCTCGATAGACTTCTGAAAGGCGCGCCTTTCAGGGGAACAACCATTGCGTGAGACATGAGGCGTGAGGCGCAAGAAGGCATCAAATACAATACGATATGCCCTTGGAGGTAGATGATGAACTGGAAAAATTTTTCCCTGTCTGGCGGTCCTGGAACTCATACTCGTTAGCGTCTACGCCTATGCATGGGATTCGCATGAAAACAAACAGGCGTATGGCCGACGTTCTGTTGCTTGCCCGGAATGCCCGCAGACTTGCACGCTGAATTCCGGACACTAAGGTCCTCACCGATGCCCTGAAGGCCGTACGCAGGATTGGAAGGCCTTCCCCGGCCAGACGTCCCGGTTTGCGATGGGCCTCTGACCCTTATTTTCCTCTTTTGCCATAGAGGATGAGAAGGTCGCCAAAATAATTCTCAAGCCATGATTTAAGCAGGGAGCTCTGGAAGTCGGTACTTAGCGCCTTGAGCGAAGCGGGCGGTGAAAAGCCTATCTTATTTATGGAGCTGAGGGGTAACCTGAGAGCAGAGAATAATAAAGACATTGACTTTCTGGTCAAACCTGACCAGACTATATATCAGGAGGTGACGGTTATGCTTATAGCCAATATTTCAGAGGCAAAGGCCCAGTTATCAGCCCTGGTCGAAAAGGTCATGGCCGGTCAGGAGGTGATCATTGGCAAGGCAGGTAAACCGGTTGCCAAGCTCGTGCGGTATGAACGAACCGATCAACCCCGTCGACCCGGTGCATTGAAGGGGAAAATCAAAATAGCCGATGATTTTGACGAGTTGCCTGAGGACATTGCTACTGCCTTCGGTATGGTGGACAAATGAACCTCTTGCTGGATACACATGTCCTTCTGTGGTGGCTTAACGGCCATCCTGCGCTTTCAAAAATGTCACATGCTGCCATAGCCGATGGAGAGAATCTGGTTTTCGTCAGTGCCGTCTCAGTCTGGGAAATAAGAATTAAAGCAGCATTGGGAAAACTGACAATCCCTCGGAATTTTAAAAGGGTGTTGGAAAGTCAGCCCTTTGAAATGCTGAACATCACCGTGGACCATGCACATGCTATAGGAGACCTTCCTTCTCATCACAGAGACCCCTTTGACAGGATGATCGTGGCCCAAGCCAAAGTAGAAGGCTTTACACTTGTGACACATGATGCGCGCCTGAAGAAATACAGGGTTCCCATCATAGAGGCCTGATGATCAAGATATCATCTTCCGTCTTTCGTTTGGCATCTTACATAGTTCTCACCCGTTCCATGCCAAGAAATTGCCTCAAGGGCTAATCTATTCTCCAAACAGGGTCCGAATGAGTTGGATTATCCCTTTTCTTTCTTCCCAGCGAAAAGGAATAAAAAAATACCATTGGCGAACTTCGCGTCTTGAGTGACAATAGCGAACGGGCGGTGAAATGCCCATTCTTAAACATGTGTGATAAAAAACCGCACTCCTCCCCAATTTTTTCAATTTTTGCTTGACACACCCCTGATTTTCACTATGATTCCCCGCAACTGACCGATTTCGGACAAACAGATTTCCAAATTCTGATCCATGATTCATTAACCTTAGGCCTTTGAGCTTTCAGCTTATGGACCATCCCCTCAAATACCCCATACCCCGCTCCTGATGGGGGCTTTTTTCCTGTTGGGAGTGAAAACAGTCAAGCCACACATCCATAGATCTCGACTGATGCAGACCAAACTCAATTTCAGAATGAGCCGGACCACTTGAGTGCCTGTCGCCTATCAAAAGAGTTCCAACATGGCAACACAAAGACCGTCCTCCCAAATACAATGGACTGTTGAACCCACTATTTCAGGCCCTCAATGACCAAATAGCGGTTAACAGCGGACCTGACTGCTTTTTCAACCATATTTATTCACTATGCAAGATTTGAAACCCAATGCACATTGTCCGTGAGACGCCCCTCAGCCTTTGTGTCGGTTGCTCGCTACCCATACGGGATGATTTACCCATGAGCCTTTCGTCTCGGCAAGCGCCTATCTTGAAGTCAGCCGGCCTCGGGCCAACAAAGAGTGCCATTGCTAAGGACAAAAGTATTTGTTATCATAACACCAGCCTGACAGATTGAGGTGCAGCGAAAGGTCCCTGGTTCGCATCTTCTTGGGCGAAAAATCGGCGGAGCATAAACCATGGACTTGGGATACTGAGGATGATTCTTTGTGGAAACCATTTCAGCATTCGAGTGGAACCCAACAAAGGCGGCAGGAAATCTTGCCAAACATGGAGTTGCCTTTGACGAAGCCAAGACGGTGTTCGAAGACCCCATGTTGATCACATTTATAGATGATGAGCATTCTGTTGATGAAGAGCGATACATTACGTTGGGCATTTCAGGGAGGGGGAGGCTCCTCGTTGTTGCCCACACTGAACGGGAGCGACGGATTCGCATCATCAGCGCTCGCAAGGCAACGAAGAAAGAGGTGAGTTATTATGAAAAGGCAGATTGAGACAGATGATTATGAATTGAGAGATGAATATGATTTTTCAAAGATGACCGTTTTGCCCAAGGGAAGGTACGCGCCTGAAAGACGGCTTGGCAAAAATGTGGCGCTTCTTGCCCGTGACATCAGCGAGGCTTTCCCTACAGATGAGTCCGTGAATGAGGCCCTTCGGCTGGTCATGAAACTCTCTCAGGTCCCAAAGTACCCTAAAGGGGACCCCGCCCGACCCTAACGTAGAGAGTATGCCGCCCCTGTCAGGACTTGCCGGGATAGATAAGCCCCCACGTTTCAATGGCCTCTTCACCATCCGCCGGCCGACCCGGTTTACCGGAAAACAGTTGCCGCAGGGGAATATCCAGCCCCGTCGTTATCTGAGACAGCTTCCGAACGGTAAGCGTCTGCTCCCCCCTCTACAACACGCCATCGCGGGACGATTTTATCACGATCACTTCACATACATCGGTCGCCTGATTGTTCTCGGCGAAGCGATTCACGACAATCCCTTTTCCAACCTGTCGGGCTCCCCGCAAAACAGTAAACAATTTCGGGTTCTTAGCGCCTCCAGTGAACCCGTTGGTGGTGTTTTTTTACCGGGGCAGTTCCCCATTAAGAGGCCGGGACAAGGCCGCCATATTTATCCGCCGTCTGCGTGGCGGATGATGCCGGGCGCTCTGCGCTAAAATACCCATCCCCACACATGTGTGATAAAAAACCGCACTCCTCCTCCATTTTCTCAATTTTTTCTTGACATACCCATCAGTTGCACTATTATCCCCAACAATTACCCAGTAGCCAGTACCTTACGCCTTAAACTTTCAGCTTTCAGCTTATGGATCATCCTCTCAAATACCCCATACCCATCTCCTGACAGGAGCCTTTCCGGCCTGTTAGGAGCGAAAACCCCCAACGCAGATCCGTAGATCTCCATTTCCACAACCGGAACATAAAACATCTTAACCCCGGGGTAAGCCGTTCATCGTCAATGCCTGATGTCAAACATCGGGATTTCAACATTGCAACACACAGCCGTCTTCCCAAATAGAATGAACTTCTGAATCTATTATTTCAATGGCGGTCCACAGCAGATCTGACCGCTTTTTGAACCATATTTATTCACTATGCAAGATTTGACACCTAAACAATGGAACGGAAAGGCAGTCATGAGACTCGATGAATCGCAGCACCGATTTTGTGCTTCAAAAGCCTCGCACATTCGCCTCCTTGCCCCTGCAGGCAGTGGAAAGACACTTTCACTGCTCTGGAGATGCAGACAACTTTTCGAGGCGCAGCCAGAAAAACACCAACGTTTTTTGATTTTTACATTTACTCGGGTCGCGCGCGATGAACTGAACCACCGTATGACCGCCGACGAACGTTTCAAAGCCTTGCGGGAAAACGTTCGCATAGATACGCTGAACCATTGGGGTTATAACTATTTGCGTAAACAGGTAAATTCCGCACTTTCACTCAAGGCATCTAATAGGGATCTTTTTCTCCTTGTCAAGCACAATCTCCGGTCAATCTGGACAAATATGCCAGCAATTAGTGAAGTGCTTTCAGGTGGCCAATGGAAATACGTTGACCTCATGGGTGTCATAGAAGCTCTGAAGACATCTGGGTTTAGACACGATGCGCCTGATCTAATTGAAGGGTTTTTAGAAACGCTTGACTGGATAAAAAGATGTGGCCTTTCTCGCTACTTCGACGCAAACGTGTTCCAGCCGCTGGAGAGTATGGGGTTTATTGAAGTTAAAGGATCCCCGCAAGCTGCTAACAAAAGTCTTACCCATTTCTTAAGGTTTTGGAAAGACGCCTGTGAGCATCTTTGGAATAGTGCAATAATAACTCTCGACGACCAAAAATACTGGACACTAATTGCCTTGCAACGGAGGTACCTAAATAGCTACTTTCCAGAGCCTAATCGATATCATCATATCTTTGTAGATGAATTCCAAGATATCAATCCTCTTGATCTTCTACTGATTCAGGAGTTAGTAAGAGTCAATCGGAGTACACTCACAATTGTGGGCGATGATGATCAAGCGATTTACGAGTGGCGTGGTGCAGTGCCAAAATTCATCCTCCAACCTGATGAGTTTTTTGGCGTTCGGTTTGAAACCCACACTCTCGAGACCAATTATAGGTCACCGGCTAACATAATTTTTCACTCACAGAAGTTAATTTCTAAAAACACAAAGAGAGTAGAGAAGAGCGTTGTTCCTGCAATACTTACTAATGCGGAGATCATTCACACGTGTTTTAACACACACGACGATGTTGTGAGCTTTATTCTTGACCTCGCGCGAGATATTAGTCTGGCTGGTACACCAAAAGGACTAGCGGTTCTTGCGCGAAAGAAAAGCCAATTGATCCCACTCCAGATCGTGCTCACATCTGAAGGGATACCGTTTTATGCAAAAGAGGATCTCAATGTCTTGCTCAGTGACGCATTTGAGGATTTGAAGACAATTCTTGAAGCGGTAGCCACTAAGCGTGAGAGGAGGAGCATAAACGACATTGTAAAACTTTTCATGCGTTGTTGCGATAAAGTAAGAACTTACCCGATGACGAAGACCGATTCGAAACCACTGTATGGCTTTCTTATGTCCAGACGCCCTCACACTTTCATGAAGTGCTTGGAACATTTTCTATCATATCCTGGTCGGCTTAGGGGCGATACCTTAGATTATGGCCTTCCAATAGCGAAAGTTTTAGAGGCTGAGACTGTGGCTGAAGCAATAGAGCTAATACAAGTGGAGATGGCTGGTTTACAAAAACACTACGCAAAGGCGGAGGACGATATTTTTTATAAAGACCCACCGTTTCTTCACTTAGCTGACTACGCACGGCGCTATAATACTGATTTTTATAAGTTTGTTGACGATGTAGACGAGGCAATAGCGTCCATGGCAGGAGCTTCTGAGCATGATACAAAAGGTGAAATGGTCGATAACGATCTTCACAGATCTGTTCACCTGATGACAGCTCTGAGGGCTAAGGGAAAGGAATTTAACACTGTTGCTATTCTTGATGCAAACGACGGTATGTGGCCGATTAGATTGGCGGAGACTCAAGCCCAATTGGAGCAAGAACGCCGCGTTTTTTATGTAGCGGTCACGCGTGCACAGAGGCGTCTCCTGATACTATCCGTGAAACAGCTTGCAGGAAGGCCAGTTGAACTTTCTCCCTACTTGGCTGAAATGGGTTTGGACATTTCTTAAAATGGGTTTGCGGGACGTGGGTTTGCGTCCATAAGAAACTCAATAACTTGACGGCCATTCAATAACCAGATAACATTTCGGGCATGCCGAGAACAGCACGATTAGACGCACCCGGCGTATTGCACCACATCATGATCCGGGGAATAGAGCGTCAAAAGATTTTCAGAGATGTCCAGGACAGGGATGATTTTCTTGAACGGTTATCCGTCATTTTGCCGGAAACCCATACCGCCTGTTATGCCTGGGCGTTTTTGGACAACCATGCCCACTTTCTATTCAGGAGTGGTGAGGCCGGAATATCAAGGGTCATGAGGAGGATCCTTACGGGATATGCGGTGACGTTCAATCACAGGTACAACCGTCATGGTCAACTGTTTCAGAACCGTTACAAATCGATCATCTGTCAGGAGGATGCCTATCTGAAGGAACTGGTTCGATATATTCATTTGAATCCGTTAAGGGCAAGATTGGTATCCGATCTTTCAGAACTGAATGGATACCCCTACTGCGGCCACAGTGCATTGATGGGAAAGATACGCCGGGAATGGCAGGACACGGGATATGTATTGAGGAATTTTGGCACCACGGTAAGAAAGGGACGAAGCGAATACTTGGCTTTTGTGGAGGCCGGCATTTCTCAGGGACGGAAGCCTGAGCTGGTGGGCGGCGGTCTGATCAGAAGCCTCGGGGGATGGAAAGAGGTAAAGAAGTTGGGACTGGACCGGCAGGATCGTATAAAGGGCGACGAGAGGATACTGGGCAACAATGATTTCGTAATGGAGGTGCTTGGGACCGCGAACGAAGGATATGAGCGGAGATACAGACTCAAGAGCCTTGGGTACGATATATCGAATGTGGAGCGAAAAGTCATAGGGCTATTCAATATCAAAAAATCGGATCTGTATTCAGGGAGCAGGAAGAATCGAGTATCCGAGGCGAGGAGCCTTTTCTGTTACTGGTGTGTCAGAGAGCTCGGGGAGAGCATGACCCACATGGCAAGGTTATTAGGGGTCACCCAACCGGCGGTCGGTTATGCTGTCGAGCGGGGAGAACTTCTAACGAAAAAAGAAAATTATAATTTGATCGACTGATTTCTTTGTTTCTGATGGACGTCCCCAAGCTTACACAAAGGAGATGAAGTTGACTTTCTTTGCTCCAGACGCCCGAAAGGCGGCGTTCGTCGTTATTGACATGCAAAATTTCTCGTGTATTCCGGTGGACGGTAAACCTATGCCGGGACTCAACGTCGTCATCAAGCGGATCAACCGACTTGCCGGCATCTGCCGAGAAAACGATGTCCCCGTTATCTGGGTTCGGCATAATATTTCGTCAAAGGGTGGCGTGGACGATGGCGGCCTCTATTCCTTGTTTCATGATAATGAAAGAACCCAGACTGTTCTGAACCGTTGCGAGGGAACGGAAATCTATAGGGAGATGGACATCGATTGCGCTCGTGACCACATTGTTTTCAAAAACCGCTATAGCGCCTTCCGCTCGAACCCTCCCGAATTATTTGATAAGATTGAGGCTCTTGGAAGAAGACAGCTCCTGATAGCAGGGATAGCTGCTAACGTTTGTGTAGAGTCCACACTGAGGGACGCGATGCAACTCGATTACGAAGTCATATTGGTTTCGGACGGCACAACGGCACCGGACGAAGCCATGTTAAAGAATACCCTGACAAACACCCGCCTGTTCTTCGGCGACGTACAAAAAATGGATGAAATAGCGGCGAATCTCATAAGGCGCAAACAGAAAGAGGATAACTTAATATGAAAGCTGGGATCTCAAAAGAAGCGGATATAGTGGATTTCTTTCACGCATACAATGAACGTGAGTACGATACGCTTTTCAAAAAATACATGGCCGAGGATTGCCTTTGGTACGCATCCGAAAGTGCCCTTAAGGGAAAGGGCGAAATCTTGAACTACTGGACAAAAAGCCATTCGGCCTTTAAGGAAACCCTGGGCCAGCCCGAAAACGTGGTTTTTGGCAAAAGCCAGGTTTACCTGCAGGTGAAGATTCGTCTCGACTTTGTCGAGGACGGCTCGTTTTACGGCAAATCTTATAAGAAAGGCGATATCTGCAATTTTGGATGTGCCGACTACTATGAGTTAGATGCTGACGGCAAAATCAGGCAGGGACTCGTTTACATTAAATTTTTCGACTAAGGGAACGCCATGCAATTAGAAGAAATCATTGCCAAATGGCTTGTAAACGTTTCATATGAGAGCATCAATGCCGACCTTCTCCATGTCCTGAAGCGTAATATAATGGATTCATACGCTGCAATTTGTGGTTCCCTCATGGACAAGACAATGTTGGCAAACTTCGACCGGCTGGTCTCCGGGCCTGCATCGGGCTCAGACCTCGATGTCTGGGGTATTGAGAAGCGTGGGGGGTTCATGGATGCCGTCTTTATGAATGCAATCCTTGCCAGGCGAAGTGACCTCCTCAGTACATACCTTTCCGATAATTCCATGGGTGGCGCTCACCCGTCAGATAATGTAGCCCTCTCTCTGACTCTCGCCGACTGGAAGAAGATGAGCGGTAAGGAACTGCTGTCCATAATCTACGCTGCATTTTGCCTGTCTGCGGCATTCGCGACGTACTACAACCCTGAACCCGTGAAATATGACCACGACGCGGCCGCAACCTTTTACACAACCCTGATAATCGGGAAGGCATTGGGTCTCTCCGAGGAGAAACTTGTCCTGGCGCAGCGTATTGTCGGTATGTTCGGCCTGGACATCAATCAGGCCGCTGTCGGACAAATGACGGACTGGAAGCATTGTACATATGCCTCATGCGCGCTCCGGGGATTCCAGTCGGTCAAACTGGCGCTGGCCGGTTTTCAGGCGCCTCAGGAAATCTACGAAGGCACAGCGGGCGTCAATCACTTCTTCCCTCACTCCGATGCAATTTTTTACCCTCCTCCCGATCTGACGCGCATCATCTTCAAGCGCTGGCCAGCCCTGGTCTTCTGCCAGACGCCCATCGACGTCGCCCTGGACCTTTCTCCTAAAATCAAGGACAAGAGGACCATCCAATCCATTCTTGTCAAGACCTATGAGGTTGCATTCCGAAACGGGGCAATCCCTGAGGCATATCACCCGACCAGCCGTTCGGGACGAACGCACTCAATCCCCTATTGCGTCGCTACAGCTATGCTCAAGCCTGTCAGATACGAAGATTTCGATGAACCTCACGCTTCTGATGATGCTCTCAATGGACTCATAGCAAAGGTCAAGGTTGTCGAGGACCGTGAAATCGACCACTCCTATCCCGCAAAAGCCAAGTGTGTAATCATAGTAACCCTTACTGATGGATCAACGGTCCAGGCTGAGCGAGACTATCCCAAGGGCGACCCGAATGACCCGCTGTCAGACAAGGAAATCGAGGAAAAACTCTCTGACTACTTCTTCTTTGCCATAGACAAGGCCGAACGGGATGCAGTAATTGAGCGTCTCTGGAGACTCGAAGAGCAATCAGGTTTGGACTGGCTCATAGCCCCACTCAAAAGGAGACTGCTCTGAAGAATGAAAATATGATAAAAATATAGGAGATGGGGGACGGGCATAAATAAATAAGTGGCTTGGCATATTGAAACGATAGATGTGATCCGGCATTTGCGGAGAAAAGTGAAAGGGGACAGGCAAATAATTGACAGGTACTCGGCATCGGGTGCATTTATACATGATGATGGTTATGCGACTTTGAGGGAGGTCCAGAACGCCCGGAATCGCAGGAAATGGATAGAAAAGGAGAGGGGTAAGTGTTTGACAGGGCAATTTACCACGCCATGTCCTGGTCCGTATCAGAGGGTTGGACGGCGTCTATTCCTTTAAACACCTCTCAGAAGCCATTTAGGCTCTCTCAAGTGGGCGCACTGACAGATTCCCGGATGCAGGTATGGAGGTCCAATCGCTCCAGGAAGCGGTCTGCTCTTGACTCATAAATGAACCTGAGAAGAAATATGAAAAACACAATTGAAGCCTTATGAGGTTCCCATTATGTCTAATCTATTCGGCTGATGCCCTCAAGATCCTCCGGGCGCAACCGATAGCGAATCACATTGCCCTCATGCAGGCTACGAAACTCGTTCCCTATATAATTGACCACGTCCTCGCGGTCTGCTTCAGGGATATCAGCCTCCGCGGCCATGGCCTTGATGAGCCTGGGCCGAAACGCCTT
>Ga0068714_10007944_pt1 | contig 10081 bp, 7 predicted proteins | sample MTBNYHSulfiMetaG_FD_62988 | JGI IMG/M metagenome (GOLD analysis project Ga0068714, IMG submission 62988) | Enrichment culture microbial communities from rom New York Harbor, USA that are MTBE-degrading - MTBE-NYH (New York Harbor Sulfidogenic)... | ecosystem: Environmental > Aquatic > Marine >...
CGGCCGGGAACCATGACCGGCTCCCGGCGCTGTGAAGGATGACCCGCACCCCGCGCCGCGAAACCGTGTATCAACGCCCCCGGACGGAGAGCCCCGGAACATCCCGGAAATCCTCCGCGTTGAGGGTCCAGAGGGCGGCGTTCCAGGACAGGGCGCAGGCCGCGATGGCCAGGTCCACCTCCCGGCCCCGGGGTCGCCGGACGGTCCGGTAGAGGCCGGCGGCTATCCGGGCCTCTTCGGGGCCGAAGGGGAGGGCCTCCGCGGCGGGGAAGAGGGCCTCCTGGGCCCGGAGCTCCTCGGGGAGGCGGGGACCCCTGAGCCACTCGTAGAGGACGAGGCACGGAACCACCATGCGATCGCCGCCGGCGATGGTCTCCCGCAGGGCTTCCCGCATGGAGCCGCCCGCTCCCAGACCCTCCACCAGTACGGAGGTGTCCAGACAGATCACGGTCGGCGGGCCTCGGGGCTGCGGCGTCCTCCTTCGCGACGGGAGCGGCGCAGCCCCACCAGCTCCGCCTCCACGTCTTCCCTGGCCCGATGGGGTATGGACCCCGTCACCTCGTCGAAGACCCGGAGGAGCCGTTCGCGCTCCTCGTCCGTCAATCGTCCCACCTGCTCACCGTAGAGCCGGATGGCCTCCCTCACCACCTGGCTCTTCGGCATGGAGAGCCTGGCAGCCATGCGGTCCAGGGAGGCGACGGTGTCGGCGTCGAAGGTGAAGGTGACCTTGATCATGACCAGGCGCGGTTGGGAGATATGGTACTATGGTTCTATGGTAGTATGGCGGCGAGGCGCCGTTCGGTCAATCCTGCCGGTAGGGGCGGGAGGAGATTGCCCGGTGCTACTCCTCCGTGGGAGTCGGGGGCCCCCCAGGGGAAGGGGACAGCAACGGTCGTGCCGGCGAAAGGGGATCGCGGCGGCCGTGCCCGCGGAAGGGGATCGCAACGGCTCTGCCGGCGGCTGGAATCAGAAGCGGTACTCCACGGTCCTCTGTAGCGCCGGGCCGTCCCCCGAGTGGTTCTCCAGCCGGATGACGAGCGTTGCAGTGCCCGGAGCCTGCGAGCCGTAGCTCTTGCGATAGGCCCGCTTCAAGGGTCCCAGATCGAGGTATCGGTCCTCGGTGATGAAGGCGTCGCACGGGTCGTCGAAGCCTTCGTGGGTGAGGAAGACCCGCACCTGCACGGGAAAGGACTCCATCCACCCACCCCAGGCCACCCCCTGGATCTCGTGGCGCGCGCAGCCGCCACCATACTGCACCTTCACGCGGAGGACGTCGCCGGCCACCGACGTCTCCTCCACGGAGAACGGGTCCTGGGGCCAGAGGCGGGGCTGGGTGTCGAGGCCCACGATGAGGGGAAGGGTCCCGCTCATGACCCCGTGGAGGGCGGCCACCGCCGTCTTTACCTCGGCGGGAAGGACTTCCGAGTCCCCCTGGAAGGTCCCTTCCCCTCCGGTATGGCGGTAGGCCACCTCATAGTGGAACTGGTCGCAGCACTGGATGCCGAAATCGACACCCTTCAGCTGGTGGGCCCCCGCGTCCAGGAAGAGTACGGCGAGGTAACGGACCTGGTAGGGGTGCAGGGCCTGAAGGACATCCCCATCCTCAAAGGCACATCCATGCTCGCAGAGCTCTCCCCTCAGGATCCCGGTAGAGCCGTCCAGCGCCACGGTGTAGTCGACCCCGGCGATCCCTCCGGTGACCCGCATCCGGATCTCCTGCAGGGTGTCCGGCCCCACCGCGCTCATGGAGGGGCCCGTGAACCCCGGGCCGCACGAGGTCAGGAAGAGAGATCCGCCCAGTAAGGCCGCGATCCTCCCCGGTGCCCGGTGGCCAATCGTTCCCTTCCCGCGCATGATATCGCCCCCTCGCCTCGATGGTCACGTCCGTTGAGCCCCGCATCCTTAGGAAGAACGATCCAGGGCAGCGAAGGGTGACGCCCTGGGACGAGTGCAGGCGATCGCTTACTTTGTCCGGGTCGAGACACCTGCGGCGCGTCCGAGGGCCGGAGCGCCGCGGGCCACCTGAAACCCAGGGGAGAAGGGAATGCTGACCGGCCTCTTCCTGACGCTCATCGTCGCCGCTCTGCTCCTGCATTTCTTCCTCGTGGAACGACCCCGCCGAGGGCGGAGCCTGGTCGATCCTTCCCTCCCGGAGCCGCTCCCCCTGGAAGAGGCCCTGAGCGCCCTTCCCGAGGGCGCCCTCTTCCAGCCTACCACCTTCACCTGGGTGCGCATTCTTCCCGACAGGCATGTCCTCCTGGGCCTCCACCCCCTGCTGGTGAGCCTGGTGGGATCCCCCTACCGGCTGGACGTCATCCCGGAAGGTTGGCATCTGGCAAAGGGAAAGCCCCTTCTCCGGATCAAGCAGGGACGACGCCTCCTCCAGATCTTCTCCCCGGTGACGGGCCGGATCGCGGAGGTCAACCCCAACGCGTGCATGGAGAAGGGATGGACCAAACCCCGGGACGGCGAGGAGTGCTGGGTCTATCGCGTGGAGCCCGAAAACCTGCTCTGGGAGGTGCCGTCCTGGCTGGAGCGGGAGGAGGCGAACGCGTGGCTCAGGAACCGCTGCCTGGACCTCCGGGGACTCCTCGCGGGTCCGGAGGAGTCCGGTAGGGGGAACGAATGCGATGATCTCCCCGTGGGCGTGCTGGCCGCGCTCGACAGGGAGACCTGGAACCGGTTCCAGGAACGGTTCCTGACGCCGGAGGGATCCGTCCAGCGGGGCAAGACCCGGCGGTAGCCCGGAGAACCCTCCCCGACGGGTCCCCCCAGGCCCCTGTCCGGGTTCCAGCCCGGTCCCCCCAGGCCCCTGTCCCGGTCCGGCGGCGCCCCTCAGGCTCCCACCGGGGTGATGGGCCCTCGTCCCTCCAGCACCGCCCTCGCATTCCCCACCGCCAGCTCCGCCATGGCCCGCCGGGTCTGGGTGGTGGCGCTCCCGAGGTGGGGAATACAAACCACCCTGGGATGGGCCACCAGCTCCGGCGGCACGTGGGGCTCCCGGCTGAACACGTCCAGCCCCGCCCCACCCAGCGTCCCATCCTCCAGGGCCTCCAGGAGGGCCGCCTCTTCCACCACGTCCCCCCGGGAGGTGTTCACGAAGAGGGCCCCGGGCTTCATGAGGGAGAACCGGGCCCGGTCGAAGAGCCCACGGGTCCCGGGCGCCGACGGGACGTGGACCGTCACCACGTCGCTCTCCGCCAGAAGGTGGGAAAGGTCCAGGCGGCCGGCCCCAGTGGCCTCCTCGAAGGCCGGCTGGGGCTCGGCGTCGGTGTAGACGATCCTCATGCCGAACCCCACCGCCCGGCGCCCCACGGCCCGGCCGATGCGCCCGGCCCCGACGATCCCCAGGGTGGACCCCGCCAGCTCCATCCCCAGAAGCTGGGTGGGACCCCACCCCGTCCACTCACCCCGGGCGATCATCTCCTGGCCCTCCTTGAGCCGCCGGGCCACGGCAAGGATGAGGGCCCAGGCCAGGTCCGCGGTGGACTCGGTGAGGACGCCGGGAGTGTTGGTGACGGGAATTCCCCGGCGGGCCGCCGCCTCCAGATCGACGCTGTCGTATCCCACGGCGCAGAGGGCCAGGACCCGGAGGTTGGGCAGGCCCGCCAGCTCCTCCTCCCCGATGCGCCGCTGGAGGATGGAGACCATGGCCACGAAGTCCCCCCTGGGCGTAGGCTCCTGGGCCCGGACCCAGACCACCTCGTGGCCGGGAAAGGGCTCCTCCGGAAGGAGCCCCCTGAGCTCCGCGGCCACCAGGACCCGGGGGAGGGCGGCGGCCCTCACCGCTCCCCACCCCCTCCCCGGCGGTCCGGCCGGCGCCACCGGATGGGAGCCGGGGGCTCGGGCTTGAGCTCGACGCTCTCGGTCCGGAGTAGCCGGAGGGCCTCCTGGACGGCAGCTTCCAGTTGGGGATCACGGCCTTCCGCCACGGGCCGCGGGTCGTTGCGGACCTCGATGTCGGGAGGCACACCGTCGGCCTCCACGGCCCATTCCCCCTCCACGTCGAAGAACCCGCCCCGGGGAGCCACGAACCCTCCACCGTCGATGAGGGGCGGGGTGTCCCAGGTGCCCACCAGGCCGCCCCAGGTCCGGGTGCCCACCAGGGGTCCGAGACCCCTGAACTTGAAGAGGTAGGGAAGGAGGTCGCCCCCGGAGCCTGCCCGCTCGTTGATGATCATGACCTTCGGCCCGAAGAGCCCCGCCATGGGCTGGGTGAAGGGCTTGCGGTCCCCGGCCCGGGAGTTGAAGTAGCCCGTGAGCTCCCGGGCCAGGACCTCCACGATGTAGTCCGCCGCGGAGCCGCCCCCGTTGTTCCGCTCGTCGATGACGGCCCCCTGCCGGTCCTGCTGGGCGAAGTACATCCGGTTGAAGTACTGGTAGCCGCCCTGTCCCGTGTTGGGGAGCCAGACGTAGGCCAGGCGGCCGTCGCTCATCTCGTCCACCTTCTTCTGGTTCCCCGCCACCCAGGCCCAGGTCCGGAGCTGTCCCTCGCTGGCGATGGGCTGCACCACCAGGTCCCTGGCCCCGGCCAGGCCCGGGCGGTCGTTCACCCGGACGGTGATGGTCCTCCCGGCGGTGCCCTCCAGGAGCATGAAGGGGTTGGTGGGAGCCCGGAGCTCCTTGCCGTCGATGCCCACCAGGAAGTGCCCCTCCTCCACCCCCATCCCCGGGACGGCCAGGGGGCCCATGAGCCCCGGGTTCCAGTCCTCCCCGGTGTAGATCCGGGCGATGCGGTAGAAGCCGTCCACTTCCTCCAGGTCCACCCCCAGGAGGCCCGTGCGGGGGCTCCCCACGTCGGGGTAGTCACCCCCCCGGACGTAGGAATGGCCCACGGCCACCTCACCCGAGAGCATGTCCAGGAGATGGTTGAAATCGGAGCGGTGACTGACCTCCGGGAGCCAGGCGGAGTACCACTCCCAGACCTCGTCCCAGGGGGCACCGTGGACGTTGTCCACGTAGAGGAAGTCCCGCATGAAGCGCCATCCGTCCCTGAGCATCTGGGGGTATTCGGCCTTCGGGTCCACCAGGATCCTCATGCCTGCGGTGGTGATCCGCTCGCCCCCCTCCCGGGGCGGGGCGCCACCGGCGTCGGCCACGCTCCAGTTGCTCCCCACCCTCACCAGGAGCTTCTTCCGGTCGTGGGAGGCCGTCACGGCTGCCACACCCGTGAGGAACTCCTCGGCCTCCTTGTCGGCCAGGGTGTATCGGTGAAGGGTGACGCCCTGGCCCCGGGGGGGGGTCTCCGCCACGAAGACCCTGCCCTCGGGACCCTCCACCAGTCCGGCGTAGTTCCTCATGGGGAGGTTGGGAGCGTCCACGATGCGCCGGGCCATCCCCTGGAAGTCGATGACGACCTCGGGAGGGGCGGAGCTGGATGAGGCTTGCTCTCCAGAGGCTGCACCCTGCTGCGAGGCGCTGGCGGAGCCCCCGGCGCGGCTGGCGGCCCCGGCTCCGCTCGCCCCTGGCGCGTCCCCGGACGCCGTCCCCTCCTCGTCGCTCCTGGGAAGGAAGGGGGAGGGCTCCCCGGCCTTGAGGATGGCCACGTACAGAGCCCGGGTGACGGGGCGGTCATAGGCCGTCATGTCCAGCCACCCGGTGTTCAGGGCGTAATCGGTGGAGGCCAGGAAGTAGAGGTACTTCCCGGATGCGTCCCACAGGGGGGTGATGGCGTCGGCCATGCCGTCGGTGAGTTGGTGCTTCTCGCCGGTCCGGGTGTCGTGGACGAAGACGGCCCGGAGTTGGTTGTCCAGGCGCCGGGCGTAGGCGATCCAGCGGGAGTCGGGGGACCACGCCGGGTGCATCGTCCGCTGCGGGTGGGCGAACCGGTCCGTGTCCACGTGGGTGAGGGCTTCCGTCTCCAGGTTCAGCACGAGGAGACGGTAATCGGTATCGGTGAAGGCCAACCGGGTGCCGTCGGGCGACCAGGCCGGGACGAAGAAGAAGGTGGGGTCGGGGATCTCGATGCGGCGAGGGTTCCCCCCGTCCTGGTCCGCCACCACCAGCCCGTACTCCCCTCCCTCGTCACTGAACCACGCGATCCGCTTCCCGTCCGGCGACCAGACGGCGTGCCGGTCCGCCACCCCGGGGCTCCGCGTGACGTTGCGCCAGCTCCCCTCGTCCACCGGCACCGTGAACAGCTCCCCCCGGTGCTCGAAGAGGGCTCGCTTCCCCGTCGGGGAGAGGCGGGCGTCCCGAAGACCCGTGGGAGGCACGTCCTGCCAGCGAGGCATGGCCCAGGTCATGTCCCCGGCCACGGTGATGACCAGCTGGCGGGTGGCTCCGGTGGCGGGGGTGAGCTCGTGCAAGTACCCCGCCTGCTCGTAGACCACCACCCCGTGGCCCGCTCCGAGGCTCTTCACGTCGAAATCGGAATGGAAGGTGAGCTGTTTCTCCTCACCGCTCCGAGGGTCCCACGACCAGACGTTGGCCGCCCAGTCCCGCTCGGAGATGTAGTACACCACGCCGTCCATCCAGACGGGGCTCATGTGGCGCTCCCCCTCCCAGGGGGTCATGACGCGATCCAGGCTCTGGAGGTCCACCACGGAGATGGGTTGGGCCTGGCCACCGCGGTAGTTCCTCCACTCGGGGTCCCAGAAGCCCACCTCCTGGAACGCCATGAACCGGCCGTCGGCAGAGATGTCCCCATTGTCGGCCTGCGGGATGGGAAGGGCCTTCGGGAACCCGCCTCCCAGGGGAACGGTGAAGAACTTCCCCAGGGCCGTGGGATAGCCCTCCCGGCCCGACTGGAAGACCACGCTCCTGCCGTCCGGCGTCCAGCCCATGGTGACGTCGGCGCCCGGATGCCAGGTCAGGCGCCGGGGCTCCCCGCCGCCGGCGGGGACCACGTACACGTCACGGTTCCCCGCGTACTCCCCCGTGAAGGCGAGCCACCTCCCGTCGGGGGAGAACCTGGGAGAGGACTCCTCCCCCATCCCGCTGGTGAGGCGGACCGCCTCCCCCCCTCCCCTGGCCACGCTCCAGATGTCGTTGGCGTGGACGAAGGCGATGTGGGCGGAGCCCACGGTGGGGGTCCGGAGCATTCGGGTGCCCTGGGCCGCAGCGTGCGATCCGCCCGTGAAGGCTCCCACGACGAGGAACACAGCGAGGAGACAGGGGGCGAGGAGAGGCCCGAGGACCTGCGGGCCGGCCAGGACGAAACGGGGGATGCCCGCGGGGCGGCAACGGTGCCCGGGGCGCCGGCGATGGGACGGGGTGAGCGGCATGGCGCGTTCTCCGTGATCGGGGTCTGGTCCGGCACCAATCTGGCCACGGCGGGGGTGCGGATGAAAGGGGCCGGCGGGCCGGAGTCTCCGGATCATGCCGGAACCGAACGAAGCCACTTGCAGATCATGCCCCACGGCCCGTATGGTGACGCAAAGCAGACGCCGCCCCTCTGGACATGGACGCCGGTCCTTCGGACCCAGGTGCCGACGAGGAGGTCAGCATGGCCGATGTGAGCCCCCGCACCCTTCAGGTCCGGTTGCTGATCCTCGTGTTCGTGGCCTTCCTGCCGGCCATGGGCATCTTCTGGTATGCCAACCGCCAACTCAGGAACCTCCAGCTCGAGGCCAAGCAGCAGGAGCTGGCAGGGCGGGCCGAGGTGGCGGCGGCGGAGTACCGGAGCCTGATCCAGCAGACCCAGGCCCTTCTGGCGTCCCTGGCCGAGTTCTCCCAGATACGGAGCGTCCGTTTCCCTACCTGCACGGATCACCTCGCCAGGGTCACGCAGCACACCCCGCACCTCACCACGATCTCGGTCGTGGGCATGGACGGGTACCTGGCCTGCGGTTCCCTGACGCCGGAAACGCCCCTGTACCTTGGAGACCGGGCGTACTTCGTCCGGGCCACGTCGCGGCAGACCTTCGCCGTGGGAGAGTTCGCCCGCGGCAGGATCACGGGCAGATCCGTGGTGGGCATGGCCCACCCCATCCTGGAGAACGGACGGGTCACGGCGGTGCTGGCTACGAGCCTGGACCTGAACATCCTCTGCAACCGGCCCGGCGAGCGAGTCCTTCCGAGCGATCACACGTTCACGGTGCTCGACCGGAAGGGGAGGGTCATGGTGCGTCTCCCCCGGAACGGGGGGTTCACCCTGGCCGACTCGGTGGGTGCCGTTGCCGGCGAGGAGTTCCCGGGCCTGCCCGAGGGGTCCCGTGCCGTGATCGTGGAGGGCACCGACCTGGACGGCATGGAGCGCCTGTTCGCCGTCGCCCAGCTCATGGGCCCGGCGGGGGGAGTGGAGGGATACGTGGCGGTGGGGCGCGCCCGGATGAACCTCCTTGAGGAGGTGAACGAGGTCGTGGGCCGCCAGCTGAGGTTCCTGGCCCTGGGGGGAGCGCTCCTCCTGGTGCTGGCCTGGGTCCTGGGCCATTTCTGGCTCGCCCGGCGTCCGCCGTCGCATCATGAGGAGGAGCCCTCCATGGACCTGCCCTTGCCCTGAGCCCCGCGGGACTTTCACGGTTCGAAGCCCGCCGGCCCTGGGTTCAGGGGATTCTTTGCTGTATCGTACTCCGACGACATTCGACCCAAGCATCCTGGGAAGGGCATCCGGCCGGGGCGCGTCATCCCGGGGCCGGTCCCAGGGCCACCACAACCCCCACGCTCCCATGCGTCACGACACCATCGCCGTCATCGACTTCGGAGGGCAGTACGCCCACCTCATCGCCACGAAGATCCGCCGGATGGGAGTCCTGGCCGAGATCCGCCAGCCCGAGGATCCCCTGGAGGCGTTTCGGGGCTACCGGGGGATCATCATCTCCGGGAGCCCCTCCCTCTCCTCCCACGGGGAGGACCAGGACTACACGAAGGCCATCTACGACATGGACATCCCCATCCTCGGCTTCTGCTTCGGCCACCAGGAGATCGCCAAGCACTACGGCGGGGACGTCATCCACGGGGGGCGGGAGTGGGGGCTGGCGGACCTCCAGATCCAGGGGGAGCATCCCCTGTTCAAGGGGCTGGGGCCCTCGGAGCAGGTGTGGATGAGCCACTACGACTCGGTGGCCTCCGTGGGACCGGGGTTCCAGGAGCTGGGCTACTCGTTGACCGGGGGAGGGGAGCATCGCTACGCCGCCATCGGGTCCGACTCCCTGAAGCGTTACGGATTCCAGTTCCACGCCGAGGTGGACGACACCGTCCACGGCACCGAGATGATCCGGAACTTTGTCCTGGAGATCTGCCGGTGTGAGCCGTCCTGGAGCATGGAGCAGTATCTGGAGGAGGAAGTGGGGCGGATCCGGGTGCAGGTGGGCGAGGAATCCGTGTTCCTCCTGGCCTCGGGAGGGGTGGACTCCACCGTGGCGGCGGTGCTCCTGGGCAGGGCGTTGGGCCCGGAGCGCCTCCACCTCCTCCACATCGACAACGGCCTCATGCGCAAGGGGGAGAGCGCCCGGGTCCTGGAGCGGTTCCAGGAGATGGGCCTCGGGGAGCACCTCCACTTCGTGGACGCCAGCGACACCTTCCTGGAGGCCCTTTCCGGAGCCGTGGAGCCGGAGGCGAAGCGCCGTGTCATCGGTGACACGTTTGTGCGAGTCTTCCAGGAACAGGCCCGGGAGCTCAAGATCGAGGACCATCTCCTGGGCCAGGGGACGATCTACCCGGACACCATCGAGACCGGCGGCACCCGTCGGGCCGACGTCATCAAGACGCACCACAACCGGGTCCCCGTCATCCAGAGGATGGTGGAGGAGGGGAAGGTGGTGGAACCCCTGGCGGAGCTCTACAAGGTGGAGGTGAGGGAGCTCGGGGAGCGGCTGGGGATCTCCCGGGAGCTCCTCTGGCGGCACCCCTTCCCCGGGCCCGGCCTGGGGGTGCGGCTCCTCTGCAACACCGGCCAGGCGGACCGGACCGGGTTCGAGGCCGCCGAGCCCCTCCTGGAGGGCGTGAGCCGGAAGTTCGGCCTCCACGCCCTGCTTCTCCCCATCCGCTCCGTGGGCGTGAAGGCCGACCTGCGGGCCTACGAGCACCCCGTCCTCCTCAGCGGGGACGCCTCGTGGGACACCCTGATCCAGGCCGCCTCCGCCGTCACCAAGGAGGTGCCGGGCATCAACCGCTGCATCTGGAACCTGGCCCCCGGCGC
>Ga0068714_10007945_pt1 | contig 10081 bp, 7 predicted proteins | sample MTBNYHSulfiMetaG_FD_62988 | JGI IMG/M metagenome (GOLD analysis project Ga0068714, IMG submission 62988) | Enrichment culture microbial communities from rom New York Harbor, USA that are MTBE-degrading - MTBE-NYH (New York Harbor Sulfidogenic)... | ecosystem: Environmental > Aquatic > Marine >...
GCTACACGCTCGATGAACTTCCGAACGATATCACCCGGGAAACCATGGCTTCCTTCGAGCCGGCCATTGATTACTGCGTCGTCAAGATCCCAAGATGGACTTTCGAGAAATTCCCCGGAGCACGGGATCTTTTGACGACATCGATGAAGTCCGTCGGCGAAACCATGGCGATAGGGCGGACCTTCAAAGAGGCGTTGCAGAAAGCCGTGCGCTCACTGGAAACGGGCCGATTCGGTTTCGGGCCCGCGGGGCGCCGGACTCGATCCGGGGACGGGAGTTCCCCCGGGGTTGAAGTTGAAGCCGCCCTGGCCATGCCGAATTCACTCAGGCTTTTTTCGGTTTACGACGCGTTTTCTTCAGGGATGGACTTTGAGCGGATCCATGAATTGACCGGCATAGACCGGTGGTTTCTTTTCCATATAAGCGAGCTGCATCGCATGGAAAATGAAATCAGGAACCGCGTAGCGGAGGGCGAGGCCCCGGGCACATGGAGTGCCGAATTCTGGACGCATATCAAGCAGTGGGGGTTTTCGGACAGATTCCTGGCGGCCGTGTGCGGCATTTCCGAAGGCGATTTAAGACAGGCGAGGGAGGAGAAGGACGTTTTACCGGTCTACAGGCTTGTGGATACCTGTGCGGCTGAGTTCGAGGCATACACGCCGTATTTTTACTCCACATACGAGCAGGAAAACGAGATCCGGCCCTCGTTGCGACGGAAGGTGGTCATTCTGGGTGGGGGGCCTAACCGCATAGGCCAGGGAATCGAGTTCGACTACTGCTGTGTGCACGCGTCCTTCGCCCTGAGGGAGCTGGGGATCGAGAGCATCATGATCAACAGTAACCCCGAGACGGTCAGTACGGACTACGATACTTCGGACAAGCTTTTCTTTGAGCCTTTGACCACGGAAGATGTCCTGAATATCGTGGCCCGGGAAAAGCCGGAAGGGGTGATCGTCCAGTTCGGAGGCCAGACGCCCCTCAACATTGCGGGGGAGCTTGCAGAAGCCGGGGTTCGTATCCTGGGCACGCATCCCGACGACATCAACCTCGCTGAAGATCGGGATCTGTTCCAGCGGCTTCTTGCAAAACTGGCGCTCAGGCAACCCGAAAACGGGACGGCGGCATGCGTGGAGGAGGCGTTGTCCGTGGCACGGAAGGTGGGGTATCCCGTCGTCGTCAGGCCTTCGTTCGTGCTTGGAGGCCGGGCCATGGAAATTGTCTACGACGACCATGAACTGCTACGTTACATGGATGCGGCGGTGGAGGTTTCTCCCGGGAAACCCGTTCTCATCGACCGTTTTCTCGACAACGCCGTGGAAGTTGATGTGGACGCCGTTTCCGACGGGCGGCAGACGATCGTGGCGGGCATCATGGAGCATATCGAAGAGGCCGGCATCCACAGCGGGGACAGCGCGTGCGTGCTCCCGCCGATCAACTTGAGTCGGTCGGTCGTCGATTCCATAAGGAAATATACCAGGGCCATCGCAGGGGAACTGAAGGTGATCGGGTTGATGAACATCCAGTATGCGGTCAAGGACGAACAGGTCTACGTGCTGGAAGTGAACCCCAGGGCTTCCCGGACGGTTCCTTTCGTCAGCAAGGCCACCGGCGTCCCGTTGGCGAAGATGGCCACGCGGGTGATGATGGGTGCGAGCCTTGAATCCCTGGGCCTTGTTTCAGATCTCACGGGGGGAAGGGCCGGCCCGGAGCATATATGCTGCAAGGAATCGGTTTTTCCTTTCAGCCGTTTTCCGGGTGTGGACACACTCCTGGGCCCGGAGATGAAGTCCACGGGTGAGGTCATGGGGATAGACCGGAGTTTCGGTCTTGCATTCGCGAAGGCCCAGATAGGTGCCGGCCAGAGCCTCCCCGTTGAAGGGAAAGTCTTCATCAGCGTCAAGGATCGCGACAAGCGCGCGGTAGCTGATACGGCCGCCATCCTTCACAGCCTGGGCTTCGAAATTCTCGCGACCGAAGGCACCGCTCGTTTTCTCGGCTACCATGAAATTCCGGCTGAAAGGGTATTCAAGGTACGCGAGGGCAGGCCCAACATCGTGGACATGATAAAAAATGGTGAAATCCGCCTGGTGATAAACACCACGAACAACAAGAAGGCGGTTTCAGATTCGGCGGCCATTCGGAGGGCCGCTCTCGAAAACAATGTGGCCTATACCACCACCGTGGCAGGCGCGAGGGCAACGACCCTGGCCATAAAATCATTAATCAAGGGAGAGATCCAGGTTCGCAGCCTCCAGGAGTATCATGGCGGGTGACTAGCTTTTAGCTTTTAGCTGTTAACTTTTAACGATTGAATGTTGTTTTTTATTTTAGAATAAACAATGATAAAAATGATTCAATCCAGTTGTTTTTCAGGGCGTCCTCGGGAAGAGTGCGGGATATTCGCGGTTTATGGGCACCCGGATGCCTCGCGGCTCACCTACTTCGGCCTTTACGCCCTGCAGCACCGGGGTCAGGAGTCGGCCGGCATCGTTGCTTCAGACGATGGAATCGTGCGTGAGCACAAGGCCATGGGCCTTGTCCACGATATTTTTACGCAGGAAATCCTTGAACGGCTTCCCGGCCGAATGGCTCTCGGGCATGTACGCTATTCGACCACCGGATCTTCGGTCCTGGTGAACACCCAGCCGCTCAAGGTTCAGTTCTCCGGCACGTCTCTTGCGGTGGCCCACAACGGGAACCTGGTGAATGCAGCTGCTATACGGCATGAAATGGAGGAGCGGGGGTCGATTTTTCAAACCACGATGGACAGCGAAGTGGTGCTCCACCTGGTAGCCAGAAGCATTCGGCACGGAATCGAATCCGCGGTGCGGGATGCGGCCACCCGCATCCTGGGGGCCTACTCCATGATGCTGATGACCGGGGACAGCCTGATTGCATGCCGGGATCCACACGGGTTTCACCCTTTGAGCATCGGGGTGCTCGACGGCGCCTACGTGGTGGCTTCCGAGACCTGCGCCTTCGACCTGGTGGGGGCGCGGTTTCTTCGGGATCTGGAACCAGGGGAACTATGCATCATTGACCGCAACGGGTTGAGGTGCCTGTCTTTCGGGTCCTCTGAACGGAAGGCTCAGTGCATATTCGAACTGATATATTTTGCACGGCCTGACAGCACCGTGTTCGGACAGAATGTTTACCTTTTTCGGAAGCGCCAGGGGGAAATGCTTGCCGCAGCGTACCCGATGGATGTGGATTTCGTGATGCCTTTTCCTGATTCGGGCAACTATGCAGCCATAGGCTATGCCCAGGCTTCGGGGGTGCCTCTCGAGATGGGGATGATTCGGAACCACTACGTCGGGAGAACGTTCATCGAACCATCCCAGCAGATGCGCGATTTCGGCGTGAAAGTCAAATTGAACCCGGTGAAGGAACTGCTTGCGGGGAAAAAAGTGTTGATCATCGAAGATTCGATCATCCGGGGGACCACCTCTCGGACCCGGGTAAAAACCTTGCGGGATATCGGGACCCGCGAGGTTCACATGCTGGTAAGCTGCCCTCCTCACCGTTTCCCCTGCCATTACGGAATTGATTTTACCAGCAAAGGGGAGCTTATCGCCGCGGATAAAACCGTGGAACAGATCCGCGCTTATACGGGGCTTGACAGTCTAGGATATCTAAGCCATGAAGATTTGTCTGCGGCAGTCGAAAATCCGGCGGACTTCTGCATGGCCTGCTTCGACGGCCGCTACCCTGTCCCGATTGATGAGGGTTTCAAGAAAACCTGCCTTGAATGATCCGATTTGTACCCCACCGCCCGTTTTCCACCGACTTCTTTTTCCCTGATCCACCTCTGGTATTTCTCATGGAGAAATTAGATAGTGGATTTAGGTTTTTCTGAAACCTTGCGTTTTTTTTCTGTAAAACGTTACTATAGTTTATTCTCAGAGTATAGGCTCGATAGGAACATGAAATGAAACCCAAAAAATGGAGCGTTTTATGGAAAAAAAGATTGTTCAGACTTCGAATGCACCAGCTGCAGTCGGACCGTATTCCCAGGCGGTCAAAACGGAATCGCTCGTGTTTGTTTCGGGACAAATAGGTCTTGTTCCCGATACAGGGCTTATGATTGAAGGCGGTGTGGAGGACCAGGCGAGGCAATGCCTGGAGAATGTCCGGGCCGTGTTGGAGGCTTCCGGTTCGTCCATGGAAAAGGTTGTAAAGGCAACGGTTTTCCTTGCGGATATAAACGATTTTGCCGCCGTAAACGCCGTATATGGTGAATACTTTCGGTCCGCTCCGCCCGCGAGGGCCTGTGTCCAGGTTGGTGCCCTTCCGAAAGGGGCGCTGGTGGAAATCGATGCCGTGGCCTTGTTGTAGACATTGAGGGAATGAGCCTGATGAAGGATCCGTATAAGTTCAGTGATTCGGGAAATCCGATACCCTATCGCATCATCCTTTCTCAAATCGATCTGGCGGTGGCGGTCATCTCCAAGGGACGGATCCTTTATGCCAATTCGGCTCTATGCGGGATTGTTGGTAAAAACCGTGGGGAAATTTTGGGGCACCTGTTGCTTGACCTGGTGAATGAAAAAGACCGTCCCAGGGTTGAAGGGTATTTGACGTCCCTGGAATTCTCATCGGGCGGGAGCATCACCTTTCGAATCGTGAGGGGGACAACCGCTGACAGAGACGTCACATTGAAAGCGTTCCCGTTGGAACTTCAGGGGGTTTATGCCGATCTACCCGGCCTATGTTGCTGTTTGACCGATGTCACCGAAGAACTGGATCGGATGGAAGAGCTCAGAAGAGAGAATCGGCGTCTGCGCAGCCTGCTGGATGATACGGAAAGCGTCGTGATGTCTTTCTCTCCTTACGACTGCAAGGATATCCTGCTGACAAACCGTTACGTGGAGGCGCTGCTCGGCTGTTCAGTCAGGGAAATCATCAATGGCAGGGTTCATCTCTTTGATTTTGTTCATCCGGCCTATATCGGCAAAGTAATCGAATTTTACAAAGGGTTCCCTGATGTCCATGAAAATGAATGCTTGGAATACATCATTATAAGCAAAGACGGTAAACAAAAATGGGTTCGTGATACCGGAAATTCGCTATTTATTGAAAAAGGCCACGGAATTCCCAGGAGAATTGACCATACGATCGTTGATGTCACAGAGCAGAAAAGACGAGAACTTGAATTAGAAAAGGAACGATCGAAACTCAACAGTATTATCACAAACAGCACCGATATGATATACCGTGTGGACCACAAAGGCAGGTTTCTCGATTTAAATCCGGCGGGGATGCAACTGCTTGGAATCGAAGGAGATCCTGGAAAGAAGAACATCCTGGACTATTATGTGGACCCCGGGCAGAGAGATCGGCTGGTTCAGCAGCTCGAGGAAAAAGGCCGGGCCCATCAGACCGCCAAGTGGAAGATTCCCCCCGGCGTGACGATAGATGTGGTGATCAATGCCGTAGCCGAAGCCGACGATGATACGGAACGATTTTCCTACCAGGGGATCATTCACAATGTAACGAAGACCCTTGAAATACAAAAAATAGAATCAGTGAAAAAAATGTGTGGGGGTTTGAGCGACAAGATAAACACCCCTTTGATGACTTTGTCCATGAACATGCAGATGCTCAGAGACATGCTGCACTCAGCACATCTGGACGCCGAAGAGATAGCGGCCTGCCTGGAAGGTATGGAAAAAGCCTATGACAGGATCCTTGGGCCGATGCAGACGGTCAGGGATAAATACTGGAACATAGAAGAAGTGGCTGATGGTGTCGGCGGAACCATTTACGAGATACATGAAAAAGAACCGCCCAAGCGGTGAAAAGACCTGAAGGGAAAACCCTGGGCCTGCCGTTTCTTCAGGCGGTTCAGCCTATCCGGCGGCGGATAAAGCGTTCGATTCTATCGAGCGCCTCCGATAAACGGGATATTCCAACGGTACAGGAAATCCTTATGCATCCGGCCCCTGAAGGCCCGAATGCACTTCCGGGAACCACGACGACCTGCTCTTCATCGAGCAGATCCATTGCAAAAGATTTGTCGTCTTCTGTGATTGCAGCGATCGAAGGAAAAAGATAGAAAGAGCCCGCTGCCGGGTTGATGCGGATGCCGGGCATAGCCCTCAGGCGCTCGCAGGCGACGTGGCACCGTTCTTCAAATTCGTTTTCCATGGCGGCAAACACTGCACGATCCGCTTTGAGCGCAGCCAGTGCCGCCCGTTGGCCGATGCTGCTCGGGCAGCTGGTGAAAAACATAGCCACTTTGAGCATTTCTTCTATCAGCCAGGAAGGACCGAAGCTGAAACCGACACGCCATCCGGTCATGGCAAACGTCTTCGAAAAGGAGTTTACAACCAGGGTGCGTTCCGCCATGCCCGGGCGTGTGTAAATTGAATCGTGCGTCCCGCCGTAAACAAGGTGATCGTAGACTTCGTCGGATATGACGATCAGATCGTGTTCCAGCGCAATGCGGGCCAGTTCGTCGAGTACCCGCCCGGTTATAACAGCGCCGGTTGGGTTGTTGGGGGAATTTATAAGCATCAACTTGCTTTTTGGTGTCACAGCCGCTCTTATACGGTCGGCCTGAACGACGAAGCCATTGTCGAAATCGGTTGGGACGTCCACGCACACACCGTTTGCCAGCTCGATCTGGGCGGCGTAACTGGGAAAGCAGGGCTCAGGAACGATCGCTTCCTCCCCCGGGTCCAGCAGCGCTCGAAGACCGGCTGTCAGGCCTCCCATCCCGCCGTGTGTGACGATGATGGCGGATTGATCCAGGCCGATCCCTCTATCCCTGAGCAGGTATTCTCGAAGCGCTTGCACGAGTTCATCGTCCCCGCGGGTGGGTGTATAATGGGTTGCGCCGTTTTCGGCATCGGCCGGTGCGGCACGGCAAATTGGTGAAGGGGTGTGAAAATCCGGTTCCCCGATGCCCAGAGAAATGACTTCCCGGTATTTGGAAGCCCGAAGGGCCATTTCCCTGATGACGCTGGAGGCGATCCGGTGGACATTTTTCGAAATTTTTTCTTTCATATCCAAATCCTTTTCAAAGGGAGAATCCGGGGATATTCGTTCGCAGACGATTGAAGAGCTGATAGCACCGGCGGCGGGAAGATGTCAATCTTTTGCCTGGATTCAAAAGTCTGGAAGACCGGTCCGGGAAATGCTAAACTATAACTTTAGAGTAAGAAATTCGGGAAAGGGAGACTTGGCATGGAAATCTTTGATTTTCTTGACCAGCAGGGGATTCACTATGAACGGTGCGATCATCCGGCGGTTTTTACGTGCGAGGAGGCCGAGCGGTTTGTACCGCCGCTTCCCGGAGCAAAGGTTAAGAATCTTTTTGTCACCGACAAGAAAGGCCGGCGACACTTTCTCGTGATGGTGGGCTATGACACTTCCGTGGATTTGAAGGCGTTGGGCGGGCTTCTGGGTGCAGGAGGCCTTCGGATGGCTTCGGCGAAAAGACTCCAGGCCCGGCTCGGAGTGACACCTGGCTCTGTCACCCCTCTTGCACTGATCAACGACAGCGACGGAGCGGTTCAGGTGGTGATTGATGATAAAATCTGGGAGGCACAGGCGGTTCTGTGTCATCCGCTGGTAAACACGTCGACCCTCGTGGTGTCGAGTGGAGACTTCCGGCGTTTTCTGGACGTCACCGATCACGGCGCACGGGTCTTATCTGTACCTGCAAGGCTTACAGGAGAAAATGATGGAAATGAAAATAACTCATGTAACCAGTGAAGTTTTCGAGTGGGACCGGCCGGCTATATGGAATGGGAGCCATTTTTATGACAAAGGGAGGCTGCATAAGGTCATGGTGTATACAGACCAGGGAATCGTCGGGAGCGGCTGGAACGGAGGTACGGCTTCGACCAGGCCCTTCGGCTTGATGCCCAGGTTCGTCGATTATTACAGGCCGTTGATGATCGGGAAAAGCCCGCTCGACACGCGCAGACTCTTGATCGATCTCTGGGAGCGCCAGATAAAAATTCTGGGACCTGCCGGCCTCCATACCCAGGCTCTCGCGGCGCTTCTGGCCGCATGTGCGGATATTAAGGGGAAAGCGGCGGGGCTTCCCCTCTATAAAATGCTTGGAGGCGCCAGGGAGAGAGTGCGCGCGTATATCGCCGGGGGTTACTATGCCGAGGGTAAAGACCTTTCCAGGCTGAAGGACGAAATGATCTACAATGTCGAGGAACTGCATGCAACCGCGGTGAAGATGAAGATTGGAGACCCGTCGGTCGGCGTTTTCGGGGACATGAAGCGGATCGCCGCTGTTCGCGAGGCCATAGGGCCTGATGTGCTTCTTCTTACAGACGCCAACTGCGCCTGCGATCGGGAGACTGCCATGGAGTTTGCAGACGCGATGAATGACTATGATGTCTACTGGTTTGAAGAACCGCTTCCCATTTACGACTTCGACGGGTACCAGGCGCTCGCTGCTCATTCGCCGGTAAAGATAGCCACCGGAGAGAACTACTATCTTTTCTCGGATTTCGAAACGTTGCTTGAGCATGATGGAGCCTCCATCCTTAATGTGGATGTGGCGATATGCCCGGGCTACGATGTTGCAGAGGATGTCGCGCGCTCGGCTTTGAATCGAGACGTTTCGATCGCCCCACACGGCTGTCAGGAACTGCAGCTTCCTCTGGTGGCGGGTGTGGCGAACGGAGATCTGCTCGAATATTACCCCACCGAGGTGGATCCTTTACGTGCCGAGATGTTTCAACCCTCTCTGGTTCTGGCAGAAGATGGGTTTGTTGATGTTCCTTCCGCACCCGGAATAGGTTTCGATTTGAACATGGACCTTCTAAACCGATATCGGGTGGCGTGATGGAATCCCTTGGAACATGGTATTCCCGGGTAAAGGATGCTGCAGGCCTGCTCCAGGGCCATGCCCACGTAACGCCGGTTATGACCTCGAGCACGCTGGATCGGCTCGTGGGTGCGGACGTGTCTTTAAAATGCGAGAATTTCCAGCGCATGGGGGCCTTCAAATTCCGCGGTGCCTTCAATGCGATGACCCGCTTGAGCGAAGAGGCGCGTCGAAAAGGGGTCATTACGCATTCGTCGGGAAACCACGCTCAGGCTGTGGCACTCGTCGGGCGTCTGCTGGGCATTCATACCGTGATCGTGATGCCGGATAACGCTCCTGCCATCAAGCGGGCGGCTACAGAGGGCTACGGTGCGGAGGTGGTCGAATACGACCCGGAAAACGGCGATCGACAGGAAATTTCGATGCGCCTTGCAGAAAAACATGGGTATCATCTGGTGCCGCCGTTTGACCATCAAGACATCATAGCAGGGCAGGGGACGGCCGCGCTCGAGCTCTGCAATCAGGCCGGCAGCCTTGACGTCGTACTCTGCCCCTGCGGAGGAGGGGGGTTGTTGAGCGGTACCGCGGTGGCGGTGAAAGGATCGTGCCCTAAATGCCTGGTGGTCGGCGTGGAACCGGATGTTGCCAATGACGCCTGTCTGTCTTTCCAAACCGGAACCCTTCACACCATTCGCAATCCTCCGACGATTGCGGACGGCACCAGGACGCCGTCGCTCGGAAAACTCACGTTTCCGATGGTACTGGAGTTCGTGGATGACATGAAATCCGTATCCGAGGCTGCAATCCGGGAAGCGGTGAGATTTCTATTCTACCGGATGAAACTTGTCGTTGAGCCCTCCGGAGCGTTGGGGGTTGCCGCCCTTCTCGAGGGGAAGGTCAAAACAAGCGGACGCGTCGGGGTGATTGTGAGCGGAGGGAATATCGACGGCGCGACGATGTCGGAAATTTTGACTGAACATTAGTCGGCTTGAGGTAAGGTCGTTGTCAGCGGAGCGGTTGTCGTTGTCGTCATCGATCTTCCCTCGGCGTCGGTATCGGCTGTTTTTCAGGTAGTGCTTTTGGGTTCCGAATACCTAAGAGTTGACGGCTCATGGCTGGATGCTTCGGATGCCGGCTGCGTCGGGGGCTTCGCTGCGGGATCTTCATATTTCGTAGTCTTCCACGAGGAAGACATGCCCTATCCTGTGGGAGCGAGTTGTACTCGCGATGTTGTTTCACTGGCGTTGCGGGCCAGATCGCGGTTAAAAACCGCTCCCACAGCCTGAA
>Ga0068714_10007946_pt1 | contig 10081 bp, 8 predicted proteins | sample MTBNYHSulfiMetaG_FD_62988 | JGI IMG/M metagenome (GOLD analysis project Ga0068714, IMG submission 62988) | Enrichment culture microbial communities from rom New York Harbor, USA that are MTBE-degrading - MTBE-NYH (New York Harbor Sulfidogenic)... | ecosystem: Environmental > Aquatic > Marine >...
AAGGTTCGTCTTACCGGCCAGGGGGAGAAGGGCTCTCTGGGGGGGAAGCCCGGGGACCTCATCATCTCCTTCAAGGTGAAGCCGCACCGGTTCTTCCGCCGGGAGGGGATCAACGTGGAGGTGACCGTCCCCATCAACATCGCCCAGGCTTCCCTGGGCTCCAAGATCCGTGTGCGGACGGTGGACGGGAAGAGGGTGGTCCTCCGCATCCCGCCCGGAACCCAATCCGGGACCCGGTTCCGGATCCGCGGGCAGGGTGTGGAGAAAGGGGGCCGCGTGGGAGACCTGTTCGTGGAGGTGAAGATCGAGGTGCCGGATACCCTCTCGCCGGAGGGACAGAAGCTGATGGAGGCCCTGGCCTCCGATGCCGGCCTGAAGTACTGAGGCCCGTCCGAAGGTCCGGCTTCCTTCTCAGCGAACGGCGTCCGCCTTCCCCCTCCGGGCGATCCGTCCCCCTCCCAGCATGCACTCGCCGGAGAAGAGTACTCCGGATTGTCCCGGCGTCACTGCGGCCTGAGGCTCCGCGAGGCCAAGGGTCAGGGTGTCGCCCACGTGCTCGACCCGTGCCCTGGCGGGCCTGGCCCGATGGCGGAGCTGGACCTCGAGGACTTCCCCTTCCCCCGGCGGATCCCGGAGCCAGTTCAGGTCCCTCAGCACGACCCGGTCCGCCATGAGGTCTTCGCGTGCGCCCACCACCACCTCCCGGCTTTCGGGCCTGATCTCCACTACGAACATCGGGGTTGGGGATCCTCCGGGGAGGCCTCTCCTCTGGCCCACCGTGAAACCGGCGTACCCTCCGTGGGAGCCCACCACCCTGCCCCGCACGTCCACGAAGGCACCCGGCTGAAAGCCAGGGTGGGCCGGGCCGAGGCGACCTCGGAGGAGATCGCGATAATCCCCGCCAGGAACGAAGCAGATCTCCTGGGACTCGGGCTTATCGGCGGTGAGGAGCCCTCGTTCCCGTGCCATCTCCCGGACCCGGTCCTTGGCCATCTCGCCCAGGGGGAAGTGCAGGAACGGGAGGGCGTCCCGGGGGATGGCCCAGAGAAAATAGGCCTGGTCCTTCGCCCCGTCGGCACCCCTCAGGAGGGTCGGACCCCCGGCCTCCTGGCGCCTGATGCGAACGTAGTGCCCCGTGGCGATCCCGTCGGCGCCCATCTCCCTGGCCCGCCGGAGGAGGTCCCGGAACTTTGTGAAGGAATTGCACCGGACGCACGGGTTTGGCGTCCGTCCGTCCGCGTACTCCCGGACGAAGTCATCGATGACGTCCCGGGTGAACTCCTCCTCCACATCGAAGACGACGTGGCGTACTCCGAGCGTCCGGGCCACCTGCCGGGCATCCTGCACTCCCTCCAACCCGCAACAGGTCCTGGCGTGTGCGGGGCCGGAGCTGTAGCAGAAGGTCCGGAGGGTGGCGCCAACGACCTCGTGGCCTTCCTCCACCAGGAGAGCTGCGGCGACGGACGAGTCGACGCCCCCCGACATGGCTACCAGGATAAGACCCAACCTGCCTCCTTGAAGCACGGGACACCGGATCTGAAAAACCCCAGCATCGTCCCGGTTCCCTGGCGTGCCCTCAGAAGGTGGAGACCGGTAGGCTGCCCAGGGAGGGAACGGAGAGGGTCTCCCGTGTCCAGAACGGCTCTCCGTAGGCCGTCCGGATGAGGGATCCGGCCCGGGCGGCGTGGGTTCGAACCTGCTCCTGCAGGGTCCTGGCACCTCCCGGGAAGACCTCTCCGGCCTGGTTGGCTCCTTCGAACTGGGACCGGAAGGCGGCCACGGCCTTCAGCTTGCGGTCCATCTGATGCGTGATCTCCACCACGAACGTGGGCCTGCTGGGATCCTCCCGGAAGGAGAGGGCGTGGACCACCTTGAAGGGACGGTAGGCGGCCCCAGGGGCGTCGAAGTTCTTGAGCCCTGCCAGGAAGGACGAGTCGTAGACCAGCTCGGCCGCGGCCCGGTGATCCGGGTGGCGGCTGCGAAGCCAATGGGTAACGACGACCCGGGGCCGAAGCTCCCGGAGGAAGCCGACCACGATCCTCCTGGCCTCGGGTGTGTTCTGGAGCTGCGAGTCGGGCAGCCCCGCGTTCCGGCGCACCGCCAGGCCCAGGATTCCCGAGGCCTCTTCCGCTTCAGCGGCTCTGATCTCCGGGGTTCCCCGGCTTCCGGTCTCGCCCCGGGTAAGGTCGAGGATTCCCGTACGCTCTCCCGCGTCGGCGCACCGGAGCAGGGTGCCGCCGCAAAGCAGCTCGGCGTCGTCGGGGTGGGCCATGACGGCAAGGACGTCCAGCGGTTCCATGGAGGCACCCTGTGAGCGTGGAGTTGAAGGTGGTTCCTGGACCCACTGGCCTACTCGTACCGGAGAGCTACCACTGGATCCAGGCTCGAGGCCCGCACTGCAGGGAGGAGTCCGAAGAGCATTCCCGTCAGAAGCGCCATGGCCAGGGCCGCCGCGACCGACCAGAGCGGGATCGCGGCGGGAATGGGGGTCACCGACTCCACCCCCTTCGCGGCCAGAGCTCCCACCAGCATGCCCAGGGCTCCACCCAGAAGCGTGAGCACTCCGGCCTCCACCAGGAACTGCCAGAGGATCTCCCGCCGCGTTGCGCCCACGGCCTTCCGAACGCCGATCTCCCGGGTCCGTTCCGTCACCGAGATGAGCATGATCCCGATGACGCCCACTCCCCCGACCATGAGCCCCACCGAGGAGAGCGCCAGCATCACGATGAAGAACACCCCCGTGAGCTGGTTGAACAGGTCCACGAGCTGGCCGGAGCGGAGGATGGCGAAGTTGTTCTCCTCCTTCGGCCCGAGGCCCCTCATGGTCCTGAGGAGGCTGATGACCTGGTCCTGAACCTCGATGTCGGCCACTCCCTCCCGGGGGACGACCAGTACCTGGAAGAACATATCGTTGGCCTTGAGGCGCTTCAGTGCCGCCGTGTACGGGACCACGGAGAAGTGACGCACCACGTCCGAGAAGACGTTCTCGGCGATCTCGAACACGCCCACCACCGTGAACAGCTCGTTCACCCCCCGCCGGCCGGAGGAGACCCGGACCCTCTTCCCCACGGGATCAAGGGCGCCGAAGAGCTCCTCGGCAAGGGGCCGGGAGATGACGACCACCGCTCGGGCCTGCTCCACCTCTGCCGGAAGGAAGTTCCTGCCCGCCACGAAATCCCCGACGGTGTACTGGGGCCAACCGGCCGTGCTGGCGCTGGAATTGACGCCGGAGACGCGCCTGCCCTCGAAGGCGATGGCGACGGTGAGGTCGAAATCTACAACAGCCTCCTTGACTCCCTCCAGGCGACTGATCCGCTCGGCTTCCAGCGGACTGATCTTGGGCTTGTCCCACCACGGTGGCCGCCCCGATCCGTCGTGGACGATCCGGACGTTGGTCATGTCGAACCGGGTCACCACGAAGTTCTCTGCCCCGGCCGACTCGAAGGCCTCCAGGACGCTGCTTCGAATCCCGGTGATGAGGGCGGCCATGGTGACCACCACCGCCACCCCGATGGCAACCCCCAGGATGGTGAGGCCGGCCCTGATCTTGTTCTCCCGAATGGCGGAGAGGGCGATCCGGATCCCCTCGCCCAGGGTGGGGAGCAATCCCACGCCCTTCCCGCCGCCCGGGCTCCCGGCCGAGTCACTCATAGCGCAACGCGTCCACGGGATCGAGGCTGGCGGCCCGGGCGGCCGGGTAGACCCCCGCGATCATCCCCACCGCCACCCCGAGGAGGACCCCCAGGGTCACCCAGTGTGGGGCCACCACCGCCGGGAGGGGGGAGACGGCCCGCACCAGCCAGGTGAGGCCTATGCCCACGAGCACCCCCAGGAGGGCGCCGGTGCCTGACAGGGTGGCAGACTCGATGATGACCTGCACAAGGACGTCCCGCCTCCGGGCCCCGATGGCCTTCCTCACGCCGATCTCCCGGGTCCTCTCCATCACCGAGACGAGCATGATGTTCATGATGACGATCCCTCCCACCACCAGCGAGATCCCTACCAGCCCCGGCAGCGCCATGAAGAGGATGGTGGAGATGCGGTCCCAGAAGCCCAGGGAATCCTCGGCGGTCTCCAGCTCGAAGTCGTTGGGATCGGAGGGGCGGAGGCGGTTCCTCACCCGCAGGATCCCCTCGATCTCCATCATGGCGGGGCGGATGTCGGCGGGATCCAGGGTCTGTATGACGATTTCGTCCACCACGCCCCGGGGGTTCACCACGTTCTGGATGGGTGAGCGGGCCGGAGCGACGGCCCGGTTGTCCATGGACATCCCGAAGATGGATCCCTGCTCCTCCAGGATCCCCACGACCCGGTACGGGAAGCCTCGTATCCTCACCGTTCGTCCCACGGGGTCCACATTCTCGAAGATAACGTCGGCCGTGCTCTTCCCCAGGATCACCACGGGCACTCCCCGCTCAGCCTCCTGAGGGGAGAAGGGACGACCCCGCTCCACTTCGAGGCTCCGGATGCGGAGGATCTCGTGGGATGCGCCGGAGATGAAAACGTTCTCGACCTTTCTCCCGTTGTCTCCCTCCAGCTGGCTGCTCGTCCTGCTTTCGACACCCACCAGGGCCGGGATGGTCAGCCGTGCCCGGATGGCGTCCGCATCCTCGAAGGTGAGGCGCCGACGCCGGGACCAGGCACGCTGCTGCCCCCCGTCCGGGTTGATCTGTACGGAGGGAGTGCGCCGGACGGTGATGGTGTTGAGGCCGAAGATCTGGCTGGCGAAATCCTCCTTGATGTACCGGTCCATCCCCTCCACGACGCTCACCACCACCAGGAGGAACATCACCCCGATGATGACTCCTAGGAGGGCGAAGAAACTCTTCAGCTTCTCCGTCCGGATCTGGTTCAGGGCCAGCGCCACGCCCTCCCACACGTTCATGGGTAGGGGGCCCGGTCGGTGGATGGTGGCAGGGCAGTGGCGGCCCTCATGGAGTCCCGCCCAGGCTGGACTCACCTCCGGTCAGCGTGGCGGGGAGGGGCCGAACCGGATCGCCGTCCTGAAGCTCCCTGATGAGTTGGTACGGCCCGGCCACGACGGTATCGCCGGGCTGGACCCCCGCCAGGACCTCGAAGTACTCCTGGCCGGTGATCCCCACCTCCACCGATGTGAAGTAGGCGACTCCGTCCCGGACTACGAATACCCCTTCCACATCGACGGGCTGCTGCTCACGGGCGAGGGGCCCCTGCGGGCGTGTCGGCAGGCCCGTGGCCGTATCGTCCTCCGCCACGGCCGGGATCTGCTCCCCTTCGGGGCTCCGGACGGTGAGGGCGATGATGGGGATGGAGATCACCGATTCCCGGACCGCGGTGATGATGTCGGCGGTGGCGGAGAGGTCGGGCCTCAGGAGGATTCTCGGGTCGTGGAGGGTGATGACGACTTCGAAGTCGATGGCCGCCGTCTGTCCTGTCCCGGCGGTCTGGGAGGGGCGTACGATGGCGCTGTTGCCGATCTTGGTGACCTCCCCCGTAAAGCGCTGGCCCGGGAAGGCGTCCAGCTCCACGAGGGCGCTGTCTCCCAGGGAGATCTCCGGCACGTCCGTCTCGTCCACGGCCATGAGAGCCTCCACGATGGACAGGTCGCTCACCGTCAGGATCAGGCTCCCGGGGTTGTTCATGGTCCCGATCACCACCGTCTCCCCGGCCTCCACGTTGAGACGGGTGACCTTCCCCGAGATGGGAGCCCTGATGATGGTCTTGGAGAGCTGGTTCTGGGCCTCCTTCAGGGCGGCCTCCGCCTGCGACACGCCGTGCTCTGAAGCCTGGAACAGCGACCGGGCCACCTCGAAGCTCGTCTCGGCGTCCTCCAGCTGCAGCGGGCTCACCAGGGTGGAGTCCCGGTTCCAGAGAGCCAACATCCGGGCGTGTTCCCGCTCGGCCCTCAGGAGATTGGCCCGCTGCTGCGCGGCCTGGGCCTGCGCCTGGCTGAGACCGGCCTGTGCCCGGGACACGGCCGCCTCAGGCTGGCTCGGATCGATCCGCAAGAGGATCATCCCCTCGGTCACGTCCTGCCCTTCCTCCACGTTGAGCTCGATGATCCTACCCATGACGTCGGCGCTGATGTCCACCGCCCGGCGGGCCCGCACGTTCCCGCTCACCGTCACCGTGGACACCAGGTCCCTCCGCCCCACCTCCTCCATTCGGACCTCAACCCCCCGGTTCTGCCCTCGCACGACGCTGATGACCGCGGCTGACCCCAGGACCAGCACCAGGGCAGCCCCGATGACGATTTTTCCGCGTGAGCTCATGGATCTATGCCTTTCCGCGACGCGTCAGAGCGTTCGAAGAGATGTGCCGACAACGCTTTCGAGACTCGCCAGCGCGTCGTGGTACGCAAAGATGGCGGCGATGCGCTCCCGGTCCGCTCGGGCCTTCACCGTCTCGGCCTCCACCAGCTCCAGGAAGGTAGCCACACCCAGCTGGTAGCGCTCCTGGGCCAGCCGAAGCTGCTCGTCCGCCCAGATCCGGTTCTGCTCCTCAATGAGGGCTGCCTCATAGGCGGTGCGAAGGCTGGCCAGGCCGCTGGCGATGTCCGCCTTCAAGGCCAGCTCGGAGTTCCTCACCTGCAAGCGGCTGTTGTCCCTGGCGATCTTGGTCGCCTCCAGGTCCCGCTGGCGCCGGAGTCCCTGAAAGATCGGTAGGCTGATGGAGAGGGAGGCCGAGGGCGGCTGGCGGGTGTAATTGAATGGGAACTGACTGTTGGCGTCGAGGATGGCCCGGCGCTGCGTCTCGGTGAACAGGTAGCGGGAGCAGTCCACCGTGGGGAGCGGGTCCGCGAGTCTGCGATAGATCTCGTTCGTGGCCTCGCACTGGTAGATCCGGCTCAGGGAGGAAGCCTGTGCCTGGCCCACGAGGTAATCGGGATTGGATGCTTCACGGGCGAAACCGCTGGTGCCGGCCGAGATGGAGAGGGTGGGGAAGTAGGCCGTTCGGGCCATCTTCACCGAGTACTCCTGGGCCTTGAGCCCCGCTCGCAACCCTCGGAGGGAGGGGTTCCGCTCCAGGGCCATCTCCTCGAGCTCCTCCTCTGCCCAGGTGGGCTCCGCCAGCTCGAAGGTGGTGCTGGTGACGAACGTGTCGTGCGGATCCAGGCCCATTCCCTGTGCGAGGCGGAACTTGGCCGTCCTCACCCCGTTCTGGGCCACCAGGACGGAAACCCTTGCTCGCCCCACCGCCACCTCGGCCTGCCGGGTGTCCAGCGGGGTTCCGGACCCAACCTCCATGCGGCCCTGGGCCAGCCGGAGATTCCCCTGGGCCCTGGCCAGCTCCTGTTCGGCCAGGGCCAACCCCTCCGCCTGTCTCAAGACCTCCAGGTAGGCCTGCTTCACCATGAAGACGACCTGGGCCTCGCTGGCGTTCCCCTCGGCGATCCTGGCGTCCCGCTCGGCCTGGGCTTGGGGGATTCCCATGAGGATCCGGCCGTCGACGGTGTAGGACAACCCCAGCCTGTAGGACGAGAAGTAGTAGGAGGGCTGGTTCCCGAAGCCCAGCTCGGTGAGGGTGACGCTCCCTACCTGCTGCTCACCGGACCCCTGCCACGAGAGGCCCGAGCTGGCGATCGCGGTGGGGAGGAGAGCGCCGTAGGCGGCCTTGATGTTCCAGTCCGCCAGCTCCCGGCCGTTGAGGTCCGCCTGGAGGAGGGGGTTGTTCCTCAAGGCGATCCGCGTCGCCTCCTCCAACGAGAGGACAGGAGGTGCTTGCTCTTGAGCAAACAGTGGACCTGCGGGGGCCAAGAGGGCCAGGAAGGCTGCCATCCACGAGCCGGATCGGCGATGGGTGGTCACGGATTCGCTCCGTTGAAGCGGAAGGACGAAGGATCTCATGGTCTGCGGACTCTACGGCCCTGGAAAGGCCTCTGTTTCAGGGGTAGGAGGGGAAAGCCTGGCTCCTCGCTCAGGTAGGATACGGACCCCGGAAGCGGGCCCTTCATGCGCCGGGCGGTGGGATGCCTCAGGAGAGGCTCTCCCGCTCGGCCAGATAGCCCTTCGAAGGGATCTCGATCCGGAGGATGCGTCCCTGCTCGTCGAACCAGATGTCCCTTGCGCCCTCACCGCCGTCCAGGCGAAAGCGGCGCGCCTGCCAGAGGTCCTGTCCGACCCGGACCTCCTCCCTGCCCACCAGCGAGAGGGTCATGCGAAGCTGGCTCTGGGTCCTTGGGGTGAGAATGGTGAGGGACACCGTGGACCCGTCCTCCAGAAAGGGCGTCAGGAGATAGTGATGATGGGCCACACCCTCGTCCAGCAGCACGGAGCCGGGGCCGGCCCTGAACTCCCTGAGCTGCTCGCCGAGGGAGGAGACGACCCGGACGAGGTAGCGGCGCCCGGAGAGGCTCGCGGAGATTTCGGTGGTTTCGCTCCCTGAAACCTTGATCTGATAGGCCGAGACTTCCAGCTCGCCTCCACTGGCGTCCATGGCCGGAGCGAGGTTGAGCCGTCCGCTCGGTAGATCGAGGTTCACGGCACCCCTCAGGATGATCCGCGCTTGCGCCCCGACCCCGGCTCGCCGGATCGAGAACTCCTCCCTCCCCACCCGCTGGCCGTCGAGGTACAGACTGAACGCGCCTTCGTCCAGTGACACGTTCTGCGCGTGGGTGGGGTAGGAAACCAGTAGGACGAGGAGCAGTGCAGCTACCGACATTCTTGCGGACATGGCCCTATCTCTGCCTTTGGCGAGAGGCGATCTTCCCCAAACCTTTTATTACCCGGGTACTGGCCGGACGGTCCCCGACTGGGTGGGTATTACGGGAGCTCATCCTTCATCCGGGGGGGTCGCCGGGCTCCCGCAGAGGATCTCTTCCAGGGCTTGGACGTACCGGTTGAAGACGGCGGCCCCCTTCGTGGCGGAAGCCCGTGACGGGAACCCCAGGGTTCCCCTGGAGCCAGGTGGGGGTGTGGGGACCTTTCCGCGAGCATATCTTCGATGGGTCGGGGGGCCGGGAGCGACGTCCATGGCATGGCTCGTCCTGACCCGGGAGGGGGCGAGATGGAGCATCAGGGATGTCTCCAGCTCCCCGCCATGCTCGCCTGCGGGGGACCCCTCCAACAGATCGCCGGCATCGATGCTGAAGAGGTTCACCACGGAGGTGGGAGCAGACGAAGTCATGGCCATGAGGAGGGCGTCCAGGTGAGGCTCGTGCCGGTGGGCGGTGAGGATCATGAACTCCCTGATCCCATGGTTCTCCCAATGCTCCAGGAGTTCGTTCATGGCACGGTGCAGGGTCTTTCGCTGGAGACCCGCGGATCCGGCGAACCCCTCCGCCCCCGGGCCCCTCACCCCGTAGCGGAAGGTCGGCGCCAGGAGCACCTGGCATCGCCTGGACACCTCCAGGGCCACCTCCTCCACGATGAAGGTGTTGGTGCCGAGGGGGAGGTGAGGCCCATGTTGGACCAGCGCGCCCACCGGGAAGATGAGGCGGGGGTCCCGGGCCAGGATCCGGCCCACCTCTGGCCAAGGGAGGTGCTCGAGGTGCCATGACCGATCAGGGTCCTCGGCTTCTGCCGCCCGCCCGGGCGGCTCTTGCTCATCCGACATGGAATTTCCTTTGGTTGGGAGTCCTGGGACTTGCCGCCTGGACCCGATGGCTCTCGCCCTGGTGGCTGATGCTCTCCGCAGCGTCAGCCCTCGTCTGGCTGGCCCTACCCGGTTCGAGGCGGCCGCTCCAGATGGCGGCAGCTCTGGTGATCCTCCTAGGAACCCTGGTGGGTTTTGCCGGCCAGCGCCAGGTCGAAGGGCCAGGACTCGCCAGCGGCGATCTCTGGAGCATGCGGGAAGAGCGGGTCTCCATCGAGCTTTCCCGGCGGTTCGAGGGGCTCCTCGACAGGGGTGACAGGGCCGTGCGGGAGGCCTTGGCCCTTATCGCGGAGCCTGGTCCCCAGGACCTCCATCGCGGGCTCTCCCGCATCCGCCAGCGCCGGAGTGTCACCGCCCTGGCAGCCTATGACGACGAAGGCAGCCTCAAGGCATGGGTCGGCGTCCACCGGGGTCAGGTTCCGCAGGCCATCCGGCTTGGGGAGGTCCCCTACGCGTTCGCCGGCGCCCCCCTCTTCCGGTACCTCTACTTTACCGCCCGGGATCCGGA
>Ga0068714_10007947_pt1 | contig 10081 bp, 12 predicted proteins | sample MTBNYHSulfiMetaG_FD_62988 | JGI IMG/M metagenome (GOLD analysis project Ga0068714, IMG submission 62988) | Enrichment culture microbial communities from rom New York Harbor, USA that are MTBE-degrading - MTBE-NYH (New York Harbor Sulfidogenic)... | ecosystem: Environmental > Aquatic > Marine >...
ACTGTGACGTTGTCCGATTCCACCACCCGGAAGAGCGGCGCGGCGACGAGGGCGACGAGCCGGTTGTAGTGTGGCACGAGCGGGCCCCAGAGAGCGGACAGCGCGATGAATGACACGAGGAGGATGGCGGTGAATCTCAGCAGCCGCCGTCCACCATCCGGCCTATGCACTGCGCGTGCCATGCGTCACCTTCCTTGCCCACGTGAGCCACAGGAGCAGCGCCAGGAGGATCAAGAGCGACTGCCAGATGAGCAAGTGGGCGCGGTCGAAGACCGCGGGAGCGTGCACACCGATGAGGAAGAGGCTCACCAACCGAATCACGTTGAGAACGAAGATCGAGGTGATCCCGAGCGCGACGCCGATCGCCTTGGCGCGCCAACCGGCCGGGAAGGCCAGGACCGCGACGACGAACACCCCAGTCGTGAACAGTCCGGTGCACGCTGTGACCACCGATAAGGAGAACTGGTCGGAGCGGATCGTGTTACCTGCAATCTGCGTCCGCCCGCCGAACAGGTTCAGGATGGCGCCCGAGATTCGGGCGAGCGCGTGCTGCACCCCTCGCATCGCGGTCTCCTGTCCGATGAGCGCCGAAATCCCAAGGGAAACAGCTGCCAGCAGCAGCACAAACGCGCCGATTCTCAAGAGATCCCGGCGTGCCCACTGGATCCGTCGGCGCTGCTTCGGTCTTGTCATTGCGTTGTTCCCTTCCTAGGTCGCTGTCCGCTTGCGGCGGAGCAGCACGGCGATGAACGATCCGGTCATGAGCAGGCCCAGGAGGATCTGCGCCCACTCGGAGAGCGTCGGCGCATCGATCGTCCCCACTGTGGCGGGGTCGGCCGGAATCGAGACGGTGAAGCACGTCGGGTCGTCGTCGGTGTCGGTCTCCGGATCGTCGGTCGGCTCCTGTGCGTCGTTCGATCCGTCGGCGTCGCTGTCCCAGTGGACCGTTCCCTGATTGCAGATGACCTGGCCGTCCTCGGCGGCCTCGTCGACCTTGACCGTCACGGTGATCGTCACCGAGCCGCCCGAGGGGATGGCGCCGTCCCAGTTGAGGGTGTTGCCATCTAGGGCGACTGTTCCGCTGCTCGCGCTCACCGTCCCCGTCGCTGCCACGCTGTCGGGGAGAACATCGGTGAACTCGTGCCCGGGATTGTTCGGCTGATCGGCGCAGCCTTCGTTGCGGATGACGATCGTGTACTTGACGGTGTCGCCGGGATAGACCTTTCCGCCGTCGAGGTCGGTGTCCGTCTTGGTCGCCTCGATCCACGGGGCGTAGGGATAGACCATCACCTCGGTCGTGAGCTGGTACTTGTTGTTCACGTAGTCGTCGGTGAGCTCGATCACCGTGTTGTCGGGGTCCGCCCACACGAGCACTGAGTGCGCGCCGGGAGGGACACCCGTCGTGTCCCAGGTGAAGGTGTGCGTGATGTGCTCGCAGCCGTCCAAGCCGGGGATGTAGAGGGGGTTGTCATCTGCCGGGAGAGTCTTGATCAGATGGGCCTCGTCGTAGGCGTCGTAGTAGACAGCGAGGTCGAACGCGCCCGCGGCGCCACAACTCATGTTGTCCACGGTCACCGTGATCAGGATCTCCTCACCCGCGCAAACGGACGAGGGAACGACCTTCTGGACGGAGACACCGTTTTCGAGTTCCTCTCCATTCGACGGAATCCAGAGTTCCGGCTTCTTCGTGCACTCTTCAGCCACCGCGCCCACCGAGCACGCGGCGCAGAGCACCGCCAGGATCAGGAGTCGGGCGGTCCATCGAAGCGGACTGCCCCGCGCTTCCAGTTGCATGTACATCTCACTACCTCCAGCACACTCGGACTCTTGAACGGAACAGAGCCTAGTGCATGAAGGCGGTGTCCTCGATGACGCGGGTTATGTCTCGTGTAATCTCTATCACACCCGGGGACGCCGGCGGCGTCCGCGACGAATGTGACGGCTGTCACAGTCCATTGAGAGGACATCGGTTCGCACACTCATTCAACTGGCCTTCTAGTGAGGCATTGACTGTCTGCAGGCCGCAAGCGGCTCAAGCGGACGGGTCGCCGCCGGGCCGTGACATCCGTTACACTCGCCCGACGAGGAGGTCGAGATGCCCGAGTTCGCTTCGCCGTTCTCCGGGTTGGCGAGTGGGAAGACGCTGACGCGCGAGAGCTCATTCGCGCCGTTCGCTACAGGGTGGCCGCGGAGTACGAGGCGATTCAGCTCTACGGGCAGCTTGCCGAATCGACGGACGAGGAGCTCGCTATTCGTGTGCTAGAGGACATCGCCGACGAGGAGCGCGTTCACGCCGGCGAGTTCCTGAGGCTCTTGCGCGAGCTTGCACCCGATGAGGAGCGGTTCTACGGGGAGGGCGCCGTGGAGGTCGAGCAGCAGATCGACGCGCTTCGCCGCGGCTGACCGCCGGCTCGTGGTCGGTCGATGTCCGGTTCTGCGGACGTCCTGTATACTGCGTGCATGATCCGGTGGGGGTGACCTGGATGCGGTGGGTTGTCTTGGCGGTTTTGTCCGTGTGTACCGTTTCGGGAGTCGGGGCGATCGGGAGTGCCAGCGAGATCGCGATCTCCATGAGCGGCGTAGGCACAGCGTTCATCGACGCGCCCGCGTTGATCATGACGGGCACGCTCGACGCCCGGGTCGAGCAGACCGGCTCGGTCAGCGCCTCGCCTCAGCTGGCGGAATTCGTCGCGTCCGGGGAGTGTCGGGGGGCCGGCTACCGGGATTTCCTGACTGGGACGACGGAAGTCTGGGTCGCATATGACACCTCAGGGACGACCTCGTCCGGCGAGGAGATCGAGCTGCGGGGGCTGCTCCATCTCCTGCTGCACACGACTGCGCCGCTCCTGACCGAGGAGGTCCTGACAGGAACGCACTATGTTGCTATCTCGGTCGGTGGGGTGGACACCCGATTCCTTGGGCAGTTCGCGGGCTCGATCGGCTCGGGGGATCTGGCTCCACCACATGCCGGCGCGTTCGTCACGCTGGCGGGAGACGGGTTGGTCGAGTTGTCCGGAGAGGCGGTTCCGAAGGAGCTTCCCGTTTCTCTCTTCGTTCCTCTCGACTCCAGCCGGTGGCCCACGCCGTTTGCCGAATACCTGGACAGTCTGTTCGACGGGGCGCTCTAGGTGGAGTGGTCGCGTTCGAGTTCCAGTAGGAAACGCTTCCGCCACAGGCCGCCGCCGTACCCAGTGAGCTTGCCGTTCTTGCCGATGACCCGATGGCAAGGGACGAGGATGGAGATCGGGTTGGCGCCGTTGGCACGGGCGACCGCTCGCACTGCGCTGGGTCGTCCCATGCGCTGCGCCTGCTCGCCGTAGGAGCGGGTCGTCCCGTAGGGGATGGTCAGGAGCTCTCGCCATGTGGCTTCCTGGAACGGAGTCCCCGAGAACGCGATCGGCACGTCGAACGTGCGTCGCTCTCCCGCGAAGTACTCGCCAAGCTGTGTTTCGAGGGTGACGAGGTGCGGGCTGCGGCCCGGCAGGATCTGCGCCTTCATCGCACGCTGCAGGCGCGCGAGCTGAAGATCGAGTCGAGGTGGACCGCAATACTCGAGCAGACAGACGCCCGAAGCGGTTGCGCCGCCCAGCATCGGCCCGAGGGGGGTCGCCAGTTGGGTGGTCGTGATGAGCGCTTTCTCTGTGCTCTGACTCGGCGGGAGCCCGGTGGTGCGCGCGAACGCGTCGCAGAAGCCGCTGAGGGATCCGTGCCCCGTGCCAAAGGCTGCCGCGGCGACGTCGTCGCCGTCCCGGATTCGTTCGAATGCCGCGCTCACGCGCAAGGCCCGCTGGTAGGCATGAAAGGTCATACCGTGGTGAGCCTTGAAGTAGCGGCGGACCTGCTGGGGGCTGAATCCACGCCCAGTCAGATCCCGATCGGTCAGCCGGCGCTCCGGACGTGCGTTGACTTCGCGGAGCAACGGCGCGATCCATGCCGGCGGCTCCCCCGGCGTTTCGAGGGGGCGGCAGACGCGGCAGGGCCGGTACCCGTGTGCCAGCGCATCACCGGCGGATGGGAAGAACTCCACGTTCTCCGGCCTCGGCTTCCTCGCCCGGCACGTCGGCCGGCAGAAGATCCCCGTCGTCTTCACCGCCGCGACGAACAGACCCTCGTACTCGGGGTCTCGCTCGACGAACGCCTGGTAGAGGATCTCGTCGCTCGGCAATGGATGGGCCATATCGGTATCTCCCTCGTCGCTGCATGATGCGGCGTTCAGTGTAGGGGCGATCCAGGTCAGCCACAACCGGAAATCGATCAGACAACTTCACCTTGTCCACACGACCTTACAGCGCTATGATCCAGAGGGGGTGAGTCAATCAACAGGGACATGGCCTCAATAGACCAATCCAGTCCGGACAAGTTTCTCAGCGACGTTTCGCGCTATGGGTTCCAGCTCTCGGGCTCATCCTCGATTCCGTTGTATCACCAGCTCCAATTGATCCTTGTGCAAGGCATCCGCGAAGGGCAACTCCAGACGGGCGATCGATTCCCTTCGGAGGATGCGATTGCCGCCCATTTTGACGTGAGCCGGCCAACCGCGAACCGGGCGGTCCAGGAACTGATCCGCAAGGGGTGGCTCGAGCGACGCCGTGGACGCGGCACCTTCGTCCGCGCCAAGCAGCCGGCACAACTCTCGCTTCTCCAGTCGAGCCTCAGTTTCTCGGATGAGATCGGCGCGCTGAAGGGACACCGCACGCGATTCATCTCAAGAACGACGATCCCGGCCAACGCCGAAGATGCGGATGCGCTGGGAGTGACCCTCGGAGACGACATTGTGTATCTGCGCAGGCTCCATTCGATTGCGGGCCGGGTCGTGATGGTCTGCGACTCGAAGCTCCCCGCCCTCCGATTTCCCGAGTTGGAGAAGACGCCGTTGGTCGACGGGAGTCTGTTTGCGACCCTGCAGACCACCTATGGATGTGCGATTCGCCGCGCGGAACGGTGCGTCGAGGCGGCTCAGGCGCTTGACGCGGAGGTCGCCTCGCTGCTCGAGGTGCCACAGTTCGCACCGATCCTCCTGCTGACGGGGTTGGCCTTCGATGAGGACGGCGAACGGGTGGAGTCGATGACCGCCTACGTGAAGGAAGGGGTGCTGTTCCGAAGCGTGATCGATGCGCAGACTCGAGGCGCAAGCCCGAGCACTGAGGAGTGTCCGCACACCCATCCGCCGGCTGAGGGAGCCTGCTAGACCGACATGCCGCTCAGTCATCCCAGGCCGGTTCGAAGTCCGGCCGGATCAGCCGCTCCCCCCGAGCCAGGCGCTTGATCCGATTGCACTCCTTTCCGGAGAGCGCGAAGTCGAAAAGGTCGATGTTCTCTTGCGCGTGAGGCGCGCTCAACGCCTTGGGGATGGCCGCGATCCCGGGCTGCGAGATCAACCACCGCAGCGTCACTTGGGCCGCCGACTTGCCGTGTGAGGCACCGATTCCTTGGAGGACCGGATCCTGAACGATCCGCCCCATGGCGAGCGGCGCGTACGCCGTGACGACCGCATCGTGCCGCCGCGCCGCGTCGATGACGCGGCGTTGTGACAGGTAGGGATGATACTCTACTTGGTTACAGGCGATCGGGGCGATGGCTGCCGCCCTCTCGAACAGCGCAACCGGGAAGTTGCTCACACCGATGAGCCGCACGCGCCTCTCCTTGACGGCATCCATCATCGCGGTCAGGGTCGCCTCAAGCTCGAAGGCCGGGTTCGGCCAGTGGATGAGCCAGAGATCGACGTAGTCGGTCCCAAGCCGCCGGAGGCTTGCCTCGAGGCTTTGCCGGATCCCAGCGGGCGACAGATCGTCACGCCAGGCCTTGGTCGTGAGAAAGAGCTCCTCCCTCGCAATGCCGGAGGCGGTGATTCCCTCGCCCACCGCCGACTCGTTGTCGTAGACCTCGGCCGTATCGATGTGACGATACCCGACGCGCAGTGCCGTGTACACGGCTCGCGCGCAGGCTTCACCGATCATGCGGAATGTACCGAATCCCAGAGCCGGGATCGCGACGCCCTGGGCGTGGACGAATTCCATGTTCACCGCGGTCGTCGTCCCTCCTTCACGTCCGGAACCTCGTTGCGTATTCATCGGAGAACGCTCGCGCCGCCGCCTCGACCGCGGGATTGGCGCAGATCTTCCAGATGACCGGCGACTGGACGGCTGCGTAGTCTGCACCCAGCTTCCAGGCGAGGAGGAGCTCTTCAGGGGTCCGCACGCTCGCGGCGATCACCCGCGCTTCCAGCGTCGCGCCGCGAACGAGCTCGACGATGTCTCCCACCACCCGGCACCCATCGCCGCCGATGTCGTAGATTCGCGCCAGGTACGGGGCCAGGTACTGTGCACCGGCCAGAACGGCGAGCAAGGCCTCGTTTGCCGCGCAGATCGCCGTTGCAGTGATGCGAATCCCTTGGGCCGCCAGCTTGTGGATCGCCCCGATTCCGGCAGCGGTCACCGGGATCTTGACGACGACGCGTTCGGGATCGATCTGTGCGAGGGTCGTGCCTTCAGCGATCATCTCCTGCGTGGTCAGACCGGCGACTTGGACGAATACCGGATCGTCGATCATCTTCAGGATCCGTTTGACCATCACGGGCGATGGGGTGCCGGCCTGCGCCACGAGCGACGGATTGCTCGCCACGCCGCAAAAGACGCCAAGCGCGTAGGCCTTCTCGATGTCGTCCAATTCCGCCGCGATGAGGATCAGCTTCATCCGCTACTCTCCTCGTGTGCCTGGATCGCGTCCAGCACGTCGCCGAACCGGGCGAGCGCCGGCCCGCCGTCCATGATCACAGCGACGAACGCCGCCTCCACGATCTCCTGCGACGAGGCCCCGGCGACGAGTGCTGCACGGACGTGGTAGGAGATGCACCGCTCGCAGCCCTTGAGGATCGATGCCGCAACGGCGATCAGTTCCTTGTGCTTCCGGGCGAGTGCCCCGTCCGCGTGGGCCGCTGCGGTGAATCGTCGCCACGCGGTGACGACTCCCGAGTGCTCGGATCTCGAGAGCCACGACATGGTCTCGGCGAGCGCATCCGTTGCCGCCCGCATCTTCTCGCTTCCGCTCATGCGAACGCCTCCTCATCCGCAAACCGCCGTAGGAGACCGTGGCGCGCTTCGAGCGCGACGCGCGCGGCACCCGCCCTCAGCAACGCTTCGACCTCGGCGCGGGTGGAGATCCCTCCGATCGCCTTCACGCCGATCCGCTTGCCCGCCAATCGAATGAGCGCTTCAATCGCCTCGGGCGTTGCCGCCCCTTGAGTCTCCGGACGTGTCGAGACTGTGCGAAACCCGATGGAGTTCGCGACCAGTGTGTAGTTGAGGTCCGCCGCCAGTGCGCAGGCCCGCTCGACGCTCGCGCGATCGAGTGCACGCGTCTCGAGAACGAGGGTCAACGTGGCGCCGTTGCTGGCCTCTCGAATCGCCCGGAGCTCGTCGGCGACGGTCTGCCACCGGCCGGCGCGCAGCGCGCCGAAGTGTGGGACCACCTCGAGCTGCCTCGCGCCACCCGCTACGGCGTTGCTTGCTTCCGTCGCCTTGACGCTTGCGGCCTGCGTGCCGAACGGGTAGCCGATGACGCAGGACACGACGGGGCCTGCGCCAACGCAGGCTACTGCACGGGGCACCAGCATCGACGGGACAACGATCGTTCCGATCCCGTGGACCAGGGCCTCCAGACACAACGCTTCGACATCGCCGTAGGTCAGATCCTTGCGCAGATCGGTGTAGTCGATCACCTGGGCGAGGGCCGGCGGCAAGAGCGGGGGCTTTGTCATGGCCATCGCTCCTTGGCCTCGTCGAGGAGGCGGAAGATCGGACTGGCGTGGATGTGGTCGGTGCCGATCTCGAAGTAGGTCAAGGCGTCGTCGAGCGTCCGAACCCCGCCCGAAACATCGATCTCGAAGGCAGTTCCGAATAGCCTTCGCACGAAACGCACCTGCTCGGGCTGGGTGTTCCAGCCGTAGCCCGACGAAGTCTTGATGCCCCGGATCCCTGCGCGTGCAAACGCCTCGAGCGTTCTGGCCAACTCATCGCTCGTCAGGATTGCTGTCTCGGGAATGGCCATGAGGCGGATGTCGTCGCCGGCCGCGTCAGCCATGGCGCGGGCGTCCGCCTCGACCGAGGCGAAATCGCCGGACTTGATCGCCGTGAAGTGACTACCGATGTCGATCTCATCGGCTTGCAGACGGATTCCCTCGGCGATCGCCGCCACCTTCGTGGCGGTCGACGTGTTGCCCACCGGGTAGGCGGCCTCGATCCCGACGCGGATGCCTTGCGGAGCCAGAATCTCCCGGGCGAGGGGCACCCAGGGCTGATCCACGAAGAGCGCATTGATCGAAGGATACGCCTTGAACCGCTCGAGAAAGGCACGGGCCTCGTCCTCGGTCGCCGCCGGAGAGAAGGTCGCACTCATCATGCGTTTGGCGAACTGTTGGAGCGTCTGCGGTGGTCCTTGAATGCTACGAGCCATCGGACGGTCCTTCCTCATCGGACTCAAGGCGGGCAAGCCCGGCTTGCAGGGTGGCGAGCCGGTCGAAGACCGGTTCGAGCGCCCGGTAGGCCGCGGAGAAGAGCGGCAGGAGCTCCCCGTACGCGGAGACGCCGCTTGCTTCCGGTTGCTCGTTGAAGGCTACCGGACAGAGACGTTCGGCCATCTCGAAGCTGTCGAACACCCCCGTGGCGACCCCGGCGCACACCGCGGCACCGAGCGAGGTCGCGTACTCCCCGCTCTCCAGACAGGCGATCGGAATGCCCAGGAGATCGGCAAGGATCCGGCGCAGGATCGGATTGCGGATTCCGCCGCCGATCATCCGCAACGCCGGCAGCGACGCGCCCTGCTCGGTCAATGCGTCGTAGATCAAGCGCAGGTTGAAGCACACCCCCTCGAGCACCGAGCGAACGAGGTCGCCGATGCCGTGGCTGCGCGCCAGGCCGACGAAAGCGCCGCGCGCCTTCTCGTTCCAGTGGGGACTGCGTTCGCCAAGGAGATACGGCAAGAAGAGCACGCCGCGAGCGCCGGGCGGGCTCTCTGATGCCCACCGGTTGAGCTGCTCATATGCCTGATCGTCCGGCACCCCTCTCTCTTGGGGGAAGAGAACACCGCGGATCCAATCGTAGGAGCCGCCGGCGCTCTGCATGGTGCCCACCGGCATGTAGAGGTCAGGCGCCAGGTGACAGAGATTGAATGTGCGCATGAGTGGGTCGATGACGGGCGCCTCGGTTGCGACGGCGATCCACGACGACGAACCGAAGTAGGTGTACCCCTGATTCGGACGGATGACGCCCGCACCGACGGTGGCGCACGGACCATCCCCGCCCCCCATCGCCACGGGAACGCCGGTGAGGTCAACGCCATCGGAGTGCCTGACGCTGCCGACGATCTGCGTCGAGGGCACCGCTTCGGGGAAGCGAGCCGCGGGGATCTCCGCGGCTGCGAGGATGTCGCTGCTCCATGCCTTGGTGTGCAGGTTGAACGCATTCGTGGCCGAGGCGTCCGAGTAGTCCGTGAGGAGGGCCCCGGTGAGCCGGCCGACGATGTAGTCCTTGGCCTGCAAGACGAGGCGCGTCCGTGCATAGATGGCGGGTTCGTTGTCACGCAGCCACATGAGCTTCTCGAGCGTGTAGTTGGGGTTCGGACGCGTTCCGGTGATCTCGTAGATCTTGGCCTGTGATACCCGTGAGAGGAGCTGGGCCACCTGGTTCGAGGCGCGCTGGTCGGCCCAGATGATCGCTCGGCGCAAGGCGCGGCCCTTCGCATCGACGGGAACACAGCCCATCATGTGCCCGCTGAAACTCATCCCTGCGAGGCTGGCCTTGTCGGCGTCCGCCTGCGCCAGGACGGCGGCGCTCGCACGACAGACCGCGGTCCACCAGGCGTCGGGATCCTGTTCCACGAAGCCGGGTCGGTCGTAGAAGGTTTCGTAGGGTTCGAAGGCACTCGCGACCAGCCGGCCCGTAGCGTCGAACAGGGTCGCCTTGTTGCCCGTCGTGCCGAGGTCGTGCGCCAAGAGGTAGGTGGGTGTTTGCATGAGGTCTCCGGTCTACCCGCCGAGATCCACGGTGATCTTGATCCCGTCCTTGGAGGCGACGAGATCGAGTCC
>Ga0068714_10007949_pt1 | contig 10079 bp, 8 predicted proteins | sample MTBNYHSulfiMetaG_FD_62988 | JGI IMG/M metagenome (GOLD analysis project Ga0068714, IMG submission 62988) | Enrichment culture microbial communities from rom New York Harbor, USA that are MTBE-degrading - MTBE-NYH (New York Harbor Sulfidogenic)... | ecosystem: Environmental > Aquatic > Marine >...
GGGGCGTCCAGGATTTCGGCCGATTTCTGGTAGGGATCGCGCTGGGAACTCTGGCAACGACCTTTACGGTCTGGGTAATCATCGATCCGGCCGCCGGCCTGATCGAGATGCTACTGCCGACCAGCCGCAAGCATCGCGCCGAGCGATTGGCTCGAACCGAGGCTGACCGCCGGGCCCGTCGCGAGCGGCGCGAACGCGTCCTGGCGGAAGCCTTCGCCCGTGAGGCCCAGGAACGACAGCGATGGCAGGAGCGGCTTCAGCCTCATGCCGAGCGGCTGGCCGTACTGCTAACCACCGATGCCTCCGGCTTCCGAAGGGCTGAGCAGGAGGCGGTTGACATCGGCGCCAAGGCTTGGCGATTAGGCGGCCTGATGTGCATGCGCCAGCTGCGCGACATGGCGATGGACATCTGCAAGAATCAGCGAGGTCAGGCTAAGGCGGTCGACTACGTTTCCTACTGGTGGGACGGCATAGGGGATTGGCGAAGGCCCTCGCTGGGGTGATCCGTGTCTCCATCGGTGTCACCATGTCTCCCCGCTACGGCAAGCAGGTCCAGAACAGGATGCGGCCGCTTGCGGTTCAACCACACAGGAAGTCACATCGAAGCATGCTTCGATCACCGGGCCGAACGGATGCCCGGCCGTCTTCGAAACCACCCCAGAATTCCCAAGCCCGCGGCACCCAGCGCGACGGCGCCGGGCGCAGGAACCAGCAAAACGAGCATATCCTGATCGTCCGCAGGCGGCTCACCTTCCACGGGCGACGACAGATTCAGAACCCGAACATCCCCAATCGAGGTCCATCCGGAATCCTCCGCTTCCGCGACGAACGCACTCGCCCAAGCGTATTCGAACGAACCGCTGTTCACAGGATACCGCTGCGGATCGGCATTGAGAAGATCCAGAAGGCTTCCGCCAACGCCCTGCACCGACAGCATGGCGGCCTGGAGTATACGCGCCGACGTCTCGCGTCCCGGACCCCGCGCGTAATCGTAGCGGATGACCAGCGTTCTTCCAATGAACGATGGGTAGAGATACGCCGCCTCAGGTGTCAGCACATCGCCGCTCGGCATTACGCGGTCACGGAGCGCCACCTCATAGGCTCTGCCAGGTATGGATCCCGTTGCCGCGACCGTCTCGATACGAAATGACTGAAAGGGGCTCTCCATAGGCAGACCGGACACCGGGTCCCCATGCAGCGTGAGTTGATACTCGCCTCCCCAGCCCGGCCGGTAGTAGGTACCATCGGCCCGCCCGACGGTGACAGTCTGCGCCGCCACCGCTTGGCCTGTCAGAGCCAACAGGCCAAGCGCTGGCACAAGAAACCGCTTCATCTTTTTCTCCTTGCGTCCTTGCAGAACCCTTCTTACCCGCCTGCAAAGAATGGAAACCGTCTCTTTTCCATCACCCCCTGGTAAGCATCCGACCAGCTCAAATCCGGACGAACGCGCGCACCAGACACACCTATCAGACGAACGCCCACCTGCGGCAGCCACGCCCCGGCGCGTCGGCAGACCCTGCCACGGTCACACCACCGAGGGAGTTGCCGCGCGAACGCTCACACGCACCGGTTCGGAAACTCACGGGGATAAAAGGCAGGAGGACACCGTCTTCCAGATGAAACGATCCGACGCCATACTCTCGCTCGGCCTCGACGACCGCGGCGTTCGCCAAGCCAACCGAAAGGGCAGCACCTGCCAAAAGCATGAACAGGATTCCGCGACCCCTGTTCAGGAACATCTCCCGTCTCCTTACGGTGTTGCCCTTCTATGGACTTATCGGACCTGCCAGTGACCAACTCAACTACACGTAGAGATGGCCCTCGTCCAAACTCATACGTTATATAGCCCTGCGGTTTTGGGACGTCAAGCCAAAAGCTTAGAAAAATCACAACTGCTGCATTGCGCCAACGCTTCTTCTCGGGCGTAACGACCCGGCGTGGTCACGTTTCGGGCTGGCGCACGCTGTGGGGGCTATGGTGTGAATCCGATACGCTGTGACATGGAGGCTCTGCGCGCTGCCATGGAACACCGGTGGCGGTCCCGCTCGAGGTCGGTGGATGTGCTTCTCCGCAAACCACTGGAGGTTCACCGTCTCGCGATCCGGGCTGGGCACGTGACGAACGCCGCGCGACGTAGTGTGCACGTCGCTGCTCCGGCCCATCCCGGCGACGATCGAAACAAGGGATTGATCTTCGCCGGGGAGAACAGACGACATCAGTGAGTCCGGGTTCGACGACGCTTCAGCGCCAACAATGCGCCGAGGCCCAGCAGACCGACGGTTGCCGGTTCCGGCACGACGTCAGTGGTATAGACGATGGTCAGAACCGAGTCGCCGAGCGTGACGCGACTCCCGCTGGTAGCGGAATCGATGTCCACGTAGATGGACAGCTCGCCATCTTCCCAAAGGTCACTCAGCACACTTTCCGGCAGAGCGAACGTCGATGTCCCCCACTGACGTCCCCAGGTCTCGTCCAACGTGCCGATGGCGACCCCGTTGGCATAAACCACGTCGATTTCTCCTTCGTAGTAGTCGACGTCCCAAGCCGATATGGAAAGGGTTGCCGACACAATTCCCGTCGCACCGGCCGGCACGGTCGTCAGATCGTGCGACCAGCCCCAATCCTCCCACGAACCACGATAGTAGGGCCAATGATCCAAGATGACGCCCGGGGGCGCAAAATAGTACCCGTCGTTCCAGTCCACCGTGTTGACCACCGTAACCGTATCGGCATGAACTGCGCCGCACAAGAGAGCGACGCAGACAACCCCTGCTGCAACTGCTGGCAGCCTCATACTCCTTCCTCCAGATTCTTGTCACCTTCTCTTCCACCGCCGTACACGGGACGCCTGATGCCACCGGCGGAGCGCCGTCTTCCTCCTTGGGTGGTCTCATATCCTGTGTCCGTCGACAACTCCACATAAGAAGTTGTCTTGCCTTGCATCGTGTCGAGAAATCCAGGAAGAGGGCACCCGCGAGCCCGGAGTGAATCACATCGCGATCGGATGCGCTCGAATCCCGGCCCCCCACCTCTTCTCAACGCTTCGTGTTTTCTTCCATGGCGAGGCGATCACCGCAGGCAATCGATCCTCGAAAGCGAAACCGCAGAGGGAACCTCGGTTCCCTCCGCGGTCTTTCATCCTGTCACACAACTCGCGTCCGCCGGCCGATATCGTATCCGCCACCGGTCAACCGCTATGACCGACCACACCCGACAGTCACAGGGTTCTGCGTTTCCGCAACCAACCCACCAGGCCCGCACCGAGGGAGCCGAGCACGATAGCGCCGGGAGCCGGAATCGTCGCCGGCTCTTCGGGCTCTTCGGGCTCTTCCGGCTCCACTTCAGCCGTGTAGGCCTCGACCACCGCGTAGGCCGTTAGCGACAGCCGCGCGCTGTTGGTCTTATCAACCTGGTGATCCGGAGTAGTCACGCTGACAGAAACCACTGTCGGAGTTGTGAGGTCAGCGCCGTCGACCACTGTCACCAATGCCGGGTGGAACTCGTCAGAGTCAATTGGAGTCCCCGCCCAGCCCACCAACTCCAGCTTCACCCAGTATTCCATCTTGGCCCAATCTCCGGCATTGTCCGTGGACAGGTCCGGAGTCATCGTGAAGTTGGCCGTGATCGTCGTCCTGGGATCCGTAGCGTAGTCGATCATCCACTGCATCGTATGGCTTCCGGACGTAGACGTGCTACCTCCCCCGACCGGATCAATGGCCATCACATCAGGCCATAATCCCGTGGCGATGTTCGTACTCGCCGGGTAGATATACGGCGTCCAGCTCGATCCAGCTGAGACTATGCTCAGGCTGCCGGTGCCGGTGATCGTGACACCGGAATACGCCGCCTGACTGGCCGACGCCGCCAACAGCAATACGGCACACATTACTAACGCTTTTCTCACATTCATACCCTGATCTCCTCCTTACTCTCTTGTCCAGCCGTCACACGAAATCGACGGCCTCTTGCGTCACGCCTGATGCTACCTCACTCCATTCCCACCATCTCCTTCGTCGCAAGCGAACGCAGGTTCCCTCCGCTCGCGGTACCACTGCTCCCCGTCGAGAGCGAAGAATGTCGTGGACGAGTTCTTGATACGAGGGCCTTGCGCGCACCGGCCCTCCACACCAATGAGTTCGCCGCGACGTTCTTCCAAAGAGCACGCGGAAGTCCGTCGGACGGTTCCGCACTATACGGCCGTAACGAGCCGGCGATGCCCCCATCGCTTGCTCGATCCGGCGCCAGACCGATCCTTTCAACCGCGGTAGCAGGACGCCCGTGGCCGGCGCGATATCTCATCGTGCCTGACGTTTCTGCTTTGGATCGTTACACGAACACCAAGAACACAGGTCGGAATTTGCGAAACAGATGACGGCGCCGCAAGAAGCGGCTCGCCGACGAGATCCAGAACGAAACGAAGCGGCGCAGCCACACCGGAAGCCGCCGGACGTGCCGCACAGAGACTGTCCCTTCCCGTCACGAGAAGCAACAGCATCGCCACCAGCCATCGTTCGAACCTCTCAAACACCGCTCCTCCTCTCCGACAGCACCGTGTACCAGCAACACATCTTGCTGCATACGCACCATCAGAGAAAGCGCCCTCTCTCGAAGCGTCTATCCTTGACATGACGAAAACGCGGTATACACCCTCTCCTCTGAGGCATATATACTCATGTATTTTACCGCTTTGCCCTATATCTGTCAAAGCTATTTGCATAAAAAAAGGGCAGATATCCCATTCTGCCCATGCTGCGCCAGACCACTGGTCGTCCGCCAGCCGAGATTCAACAGAGGAACTATGCGCCCCTTCGACACAGCCTGCATATGGCCGCCGCTCGGCACCAGAACAAGTACACGGCACCACTCTTATACCACTTATAGGTTATCTATTAAGGAATACTCGATCTCCAAAAAAAGAGCGGGCAAACGCCCGCGTGCCGTGCTCTCCGTCGAGCCGTGAGATGCTCAACGAAATCCAACAGCAGTACCAATCGAACGGAGACGTCCTGATACGTGGTCTCGGAGATGCTGATCGCGGGTCCCGGGCCGCATCGGACGCCGCTCAGTCGAGGGATTGCATGGGGGGCAATGGGCTCTGGAGCCCGGCAGGACCGCTGGCCTCCTTGACGAAGCGCAGAAGCATCGCGATCTTGCTCTTGACCTTCACCTTGCGGTAGATGTTCCTGACGTGTGTCTTGACCGTGCCGGGACGGATTCTCAAATCACGAGCAATACGGTCGTTTCGGAACCCCCGGCACACCAACTCCGCGATTTGCAGCTCTCGAGCGGTCAGTTCATAGCGTCTTCGTACGTATGACCACTGCCGGCTGTCCAATAGCACGGGCGGAACCTCCGGGACCGCTCGATCAGGCTCTCGGCCATTGCTCTCTTTTATCTCGTGTGGCGGGGACATTATCCATTGCCTTTCTTCAACTGATCGAGAAGACGTTCCGCATCGGCCATATCTTTCTCCGACAACTCGCTCCTGCGTTGTCCGGGATCGGCGGACTGCCTGCTGCGGCGATGCAGGGCCAGTGCCTGCTCGACATGTCGAATCGCATCCGCCTCGCGTCCCATTTCCGCGTAGACGCGGGCAATGTGGAAATGCGTCGAGGCCATCGCAGCCGCGTTGACCGGATACAACTCCAGGCTCCGGCTCAGGTCCTGGACGGCCTCGTCCAGATGACCGAGGCGGTAGTGGATGACGCCGCGCGTTTCAATCAGATCGATGTACTCCGGCCGCAACTTCAGACCCCGATTCGCCAGCTCCAGCGCCTTTTGATACTGCCCCTGCTCCTCGCACAGAAGCCACGCAAGATTGTTCAGGGCAAAGACGTTGTCCGGCTCGATCTCCATGATCTTCTGATTCAGGGCAATCGCTTGCTCCGACCGCCCCATCACGGTGACCAGGTTGGCCAGCAGGTGGAGCGGAACCAGAGCTTGCGGATGACGCTCTATTTCAGACCGCAGCAGTTGTTCGGCGATCTCAAGCCCCTTCTGTCTGCCGTCGGCAATCAGGCTGCGTGCAACAGCCGTCGCAACGGTGGTATCCTCCGGGTGCTTCGCGCGCCAGTCTGCGAGAAGAGAGTCCACCTCGGTCCAGTGCTCGGCGGAAAGCAGCAGTCCGGCCCACGTGATGACCAGCGACGAATCAGCCGGCTCCGCCTGCATCAGGCCTTTGAGGATCTCCGCCGCCTCATTCGGCTCGCCACTGTGATACAGCACCGTCGCCAAGGCGACCTCGGCCTGCTTCCGCGCCGAACCCGTCTGGGCGTCCAAATGGTGGCGAAGGAGCCGGACGGCTTCCTGAGGCCGATCGGAGTGCAGATACGCGTAAGCCAATTGTGAAACCACGTTCATGTCGTTGGGATCCTGATCGATCAAACCCTTGAGGGTCGGTACGGCCAGCATGGGCGACCGGCGGGCTTCTGCCTGTGCCTTGAGCAGCAGCAGTTGCCGGTTGTCCGGGTTCTCGGCCAAGCCTCGAAGTGCGGTGTCCATGGCTTTGGCCAATTGGTCTTCCCGCAACTCCAGTATTCCGAGCAGCTCCCACGCATCGGGGAGGTCCGGATTCTTCTCTGTGATCTCGCGAAGCAGCGTACGCGCCTGCTCGGCGGCCGGCGCCGTCTCACGTCGGAGCAGCGCTCGAGCCTTGTGCAACTTCAATCCCACATCCTGCGGATGCAGTTGGAGCGCCTCCTCGAGCAGAGCCTCCGCCCGCTGAAACAGCACTGGATCACCCGAATTCAGGAACAGGAACAGCGCCCGCTGCTGCACCGGCAGACTGGTCTGGGCCAGCTCCAGGGCCTTCTCGATGTCGGAAATGGCCTCTCCTATGCGTCCCGTCCGGAGAAAGAAATCGGACCGCGACATCCAGACCTCTGCCTTTTCGGGCGCCAGGGCCACCATTCGGTCATAGTCGGCCTGTGCTTCGTTGTATCGGTTCAGCGTCTCAAAGGTCCTGCCGCGCAGCAGCCGCGCGAAGACGGTGTCCTGTCGTGCAATGGCCTCACCACAGAGGCGTAGAGCCGCATCCGCGTTGCCGCGTTCGACATCGAGTTGCACTTGGGCGATCATAACCGAGACCGATTCCGGATCCTTCGCCTTCACGGCATTGAGGGCCGCTTGAGCCTCATCGTATTTCTTCTGTGCTCCCAGAATCGATACCAGTCGCAGACCGGCGGCAGTGTCATTTGGGTCCTGCTGAACCAGGTCCTGCAGGATATCCGACGCGGACACCAAGGCATCCTGCCGCGCAGCGGAATCGCTGGCCATGGCGCTACGCCGCAAGTGCCCTTGTAGCTGCAATCTCTGAATGTCCGGGTCGTAGAGGTCACGCGACTTGGCCCGATCCAGAATCTCCTGCGCCTCCTGATCTTCGCCTGCCTGGTAAAGAGCCTGCACCGTTCGCGTGACCACTCCGACATCGTTGGGCCACCGTTGGATCGCCTCTCGATACGTGGTCAGAGCTAATTGCAGGTCTCCGGCCTTCTCATAGGCGGCCGCCAGAAGCAAACGACTGGAGCGATCTTCCGGATTGGCCAGAAGGTTCTCCTGAAGCAGCCGGACGATCTGACCATAGTAGCTGTGAAATCCTTCGGACAGAATCCAGACTCTCGCTTGCTCCACACGCCATTGCCAACCATCCTGCCCTTCGATCGACTTGATCTGATCTACAAGGGACTGTGATATCGCAGGATCCTTCAACACGCGATCGAGCGTCAGAAGCCGGCGCTTCGCTTCGATATCCTCCGGGAACTCTTTTGACAGGTCAGTCAGGAGTTCATAGAGCGGCTCGTTTCGCCCCCAGGAGGCATACAGCTCGGCCAGAAGCATGCCGAGACTTCGACGACCCGCCTTGTCCATCCTGGACATGGCACTGCGGACAACGGCCTCGCACTGCGATCGATCATTCTGCCGGTTCAACAGCAGGGCAAGGTGCCTGACAGGTTCCGTGCTCTGCGGGAACTTCTCGATCGTCTGACGCAACAACGAGACTGCCTCAGATCCCTTGCCTTCGTCTACATACAACTGCGCCCGTAGCAACGTGGCCGCAAGCCCCTCCACCTGGCTGCTCTCCAATTGACCGAGCAACGTCGCGGCCTCCGCGTGCTTGCCCTGGAACATGGCGGCCTGGACCTGGAGCAGCCTGACTTGGGCCGGATCGACGGCCGCCTCGCTCAGCTCGGTCAGCCTTGCTTCGATGGCGCGCCAAGCCTCGCGCGCGGACGCCAAATCACTTGCGCCAGCCAACACGCGCATGCGCGCCTGGATCTCGAGAAGTGCAGCGCTGCTCCTCAGTTCCGGGACCTTTCCGTTCGTCGGTTCGGGCACCAGTCGTTGCACCTGCTGGGCTTGCTCGAGAACACCCGGCCAGTCCTCAGCCTGAGCCAGCAACTGTGCCAGAGCCAGGTGGAACTGAGGGTAGTCCGGCACATCGGAAACCAGCAGGCGGAGTTGTTCAATCGCCGAGTGGAGGTCGCCTATTCTCTGAAGCACGGAGGCCAAGAACATCCGGACAGGAGGAAAGTGGCCGCGCCACGTCCGGTCCCGCCGTGACTGATAGCCCAGTGCGATCGCCTTTCTCCAGAAGGTCGCCGCCTCCTGCAACTGCCCTTTCTGCTGAGCGAGGTAGCCTTCGAGGAAGGCGGTTCGGGCCGGCTCGACGTCCTTCTTCTGCATCTGAAGGATACAATCGGCCGCCTGCTCAAACCGTTTGGATCGGATCAGCAGTTCCCCCGCCCAGGGCAGAAAGTCCCAGGGGTAGGCCGCCAACTCTTTGAGACCCGCCTCCGCGACGGCCTGCATCTCCTGCTCGGAATTCGATTGGATGGCCATCATAGCCCAGTATCGCCAGAGGTCCGGCTCTCTCGGCGCTTTGGCTCGCAGAGCAGCAATCTGGGCCCTGGCTTGGTCGTAGGCTCCGGCGAGAATCAGCTCTCCGATCAGACGCAGATGCACCTCCCGATCCGACAGGTCGAGACCCGCCGCACGCTCGAAATCAGCGGTCGCATTGGCACGGTCCCCGCTTCGCCGCAAGAAAGAACCACGCACGATACAGGCCAGAGCAGATTGCGGATTGACCCTGACGGCCTCCTCAAACCAGTAGTTGGGCGGCTGGTTGACTTCCGCCGGATGCTCCGCGGCCAGTAGCCCCATGACTTCATAGGCCGTCACGTGATCCGGATGATCGTGGATCAGACTCGCGAGCGTCTGCTGCGCCTGTGGAAAATCCCTCTGCTGAATCAAGGCCACGCCCAGATATTGCCGGACGGTCGGATCGTCGTAGCTCTCCAGGAACTGTCTCGCCTTCAGTTCCGCTTCGCCGGGACTTCCGCTCAGATAGATGGCGATCAGCCTCTTGGCGGCCTCGACATTGCCTGCATCCAGCCGGAGCACCGTGGAATAGGCGGCGATCGCTTGCTGGATGCTGCTCGACGTACTGGGCCTGATCTTCTCCTGGGCTTGGCCATATTTGAGCAGTTGGACAGTGTCGTCACCATTGATGGTCAGATAGCGGCCGATCTGCTTGGCTGCCTCCTCCCAATTTTGTTCGGCAAACGCCTGTTCGCCCAGAGGAAGGGCCTCCTCCGCAAGAGTGCTCCGCTGCCACTTGTGCAGGGATAGAGCCGCCGCGGCCAGAACCACCACACCCACCACCAGCACGATTGCCAAGGTCCAATTGAAGTATCGCTGCGCCATCCGATGTATCCTTTCCACTGAATCAGGGCGATTTGCTGCGGCGGTGGTTTTCGCGCCGCATGCCCTCGTCCCAGCCGCCGGGCACGATCGCCTTACCGTGACACGGCGAGTATCCGATCAGAACTGACGGATGAAGTTGGCCACCATCTTCCGGAAGGTACACCAACACACCCACAAATCCATTTGCGGTGACAGTTCCTGCACGTACTTGGTGTCGTAGTAAATCCATTCCTGGAAGTCTTTGAAGGGCTCACGTGTTCGGTAGACCTGCCAGAGTCCCGTGATGCCCGGCCGCACCGAAAGCCTGGCGTCGCGCCACGACGGACACAGCGTGTTTTCCGATTCCGGCGACGGTCGGGGTCCCACGATGCTCATCT
>Ga0068714_10007950_pt1 | contig 10079 bp, 12 predicted proteins | sample MTBNYHSulfiMetaG_FD_62988 | JGI IMG/M metagenome (GOLD analysis project Ga0068714, IMG submission 62988) | Enrichment culture microbial communities from rom New York Harbor, USA that are MTBE-degrading - MTBE-NYH (New York Harbor Sulfidogenic)... | ecosystem: Environmental > Aquatic > Marine >...
TTATCCGTGAGTTCAATAGCACGGGGCAACACCGGGCATCGGCTCTATGTCGGTTTGAAGCGTATGCTTCAAGCTGTCCCTGATTAAAGGACGGGCTCCCGGCTGGCGTAGCTCTCTAGCCTAATGACACCCACATTTTATAGTAAACGTTTGCTCAAGAGAAGTGTTTGTAATGCCGATAGAACTGAAAAGAAATGTGGGAATAGATAGAAAACAGGCCGTTTTTACTTTTGCAAGACTTTACAAAAGGCACTATAATATTGGCTTGATACATTACTTTAGACTTGGAATACACTGATACGGAGAGGCGATGCGTCCCAAGAAGGTTTTGATTCCTGTCAACGGTACTAAAGCTGATGAAGAGGCTGTAAGCTTATCCTGCACACTGGCCAAAAAGGGGGGGGGGAAGATATACGTCACCTATGTTATCCAGGTTGAACGCACTTTGCCTCTGGATGCGGAAGTCAGGCCGGAGATTGAGAAGGCTGAGCAGGTTCTCGATCGGGCAGAGGTCATTGCTGAAGAACATGACTATAATGTCGAAACTGACTTATTGCAATCCAGAGAGATAGGCCCGGCAATTGTCGATGAGGCAATCGAGCGCGGCGTTGACCTGATAATAATGGGAGTCAGTTACGAGAAGAAGTTCGGGGAGTTCAGCCTGGGTGAAACAATCCCCTATGTGCTTAAAAATGCTCCGTGCTGGGTGCTGCTCTGTAGAGAGCCGATTCCTGAGGAGGAAGACTGATCGACTATGAAAGTGATTATAATGGGCTGTGGGCGTGTTGGTGCTGCCCTGGCGGGAATGCTTGATTCAAACGGACACAAGGTCACCATTCTGGATATCGAACCGTACAGTTTCAGGAAGCTTCCTGCAACCTTCAACGGTGTGGCGATGGTTGGGAACGGGCTGGAGGAGGAGTCGCTTAAAAAGGCCGGAATAGAAGAGGCGGACGTATTCGTTACGACGACACAGGGTGACAACCGTAACGTTTTGGCCTGTCAGATTGCGAAACATATTTATCACGTACCTAAAGTTGTTTCCCGTATCTACGACCCGATACGTGAGGAAATGTATCGCAATCTGGGGCTGGATACAGTTAGCCCCACTAAAGTGGTTGCCGAGCTTTTACAGGACCGAATCGAAGGATAGAGAGATATGTATATTATTGTTGTAGGTGGCGGCGAAGTAGGCTACCACCTTTCGAAGATACTGCTTAACGAAGGGCACGAGGTGCTTATCCTGGAGCAGGACGCAACCAGATGCGAGAGGCTTACCGAGGAACTGGGGGCTGTGGTCTATCGCGGTGATGGATGTGAAGCGGCTACTCTGGAGTCGGTGGGCACGGGCAGGGCTGATATGCTGGTCGCTGTGACCGATGGCGATGAAGACAACCTGGTGGCATGTCAGGTGGCCAAGCACAAGTTCAATGTTCCCCGCACTATCGCGAGAATTACAAATCCCGGCAATGAGACTATTTTCAGTATACTGGGCGTTGACGCCACAGTAAGCAGCACTAACCTGATCCTGGCGCATATCGAGCAGCAACTGCCTTCCCATCCCCTGATACCTCTGCTTAAGTTCAGGAGCGGGACCCTGGAGGTTGTTGAGGTAAGGGTGCCCCAGGGCTCAAAGGTGGTCGGCAAGAAGATCGGTGACTTCCGCATGCCTAAGGGGAGCGCTGTTCTGCTGGTTGTCGGCAAAGAGAAGGGCCCCTTTATACCGACCAATGACACTGTTATCGAGGAAGAGGATGAGGTAGTGGCGATCACCAGCGCTGAGAATGAAGAGATAATGAGGGCGATGCTGACAGGGGAACAGTAGACTGTCACGCTTGGCTTGAGTCTGAAGGGAAAAATGACCAGGGTTGCATTTCAGGGTGAGAGAGGCGCTTTTAGCGAGGATGCCGTAGTAAGGTTCTTCGGTGATGTTGAGCTCTTACCCTGTCGCGCCATACGCGATGTTTTTCAAACGGTTGCCGGAGACAGGGCGGATTTCGGCGTCGTCCCTGTAGAGAACTCCCAGGCCGGCAGTATCAATGAAACCTATGACCTTCTGTTGAAGTTCGATCTCAATATCTGCGGCGAAATCGCTCTTGAGGTAAATCATTGCCTGATGGCCCCTCCAGGAGAGAGTTTAGCCAGCATCAAAACGGTCTACTCGCATCCTCAAGCTCTGGCCCAATGTGAGGAATTCCTGAGAAAACTTGATGCCGAGATCATTCCAAGCTACGACACGGCGGGCAGCGCCAAGCTGATAAAGGAGAAATCACTGATACATTGCGCTGCGGTAGCGAGTAAAAGGGTGGCCGAAATATACCAGATGCAGACCCTGGCCGAGGATATTCAAACTATTCATGATAACTATACAAAATTCTTCGTTATCTCCAAGAAACAGGCCGAGCGCGCTGCGGAGAATAAAACTTCGCTGGTATTTGCTACTAAAAATGCTCCGGGTGCGTTATATGACTGTTTGGGTGCCTTCGCTACCAGGAATATAAACTTGACGAAGCTGGAATCGAGGCCAAGCAGAGACCGGCCGTGGGAATACGTTTTCTATGTGGATTTAGAGGGGCACACGGAGGATGATATTTGCAGCCAGGCCTTGCAGAAACTTAAAGGAATAACCAGCTTTCTTAAGATTCTTGGTTCCTATCCCAGGAGCGTGATGTAGCTGTTGGGAATCAATAAATAAATAGCTAGTCGAACTTATGTCTGGCCTGTTCAAGCTTCGCTTTCAGTTCCTCGCTTTTCTGACTGGCCGCCTCTTTCCCTTCCTCCCATGCCGACTTACCCAGTGAGGTTATTTCATCGATTTTACCCCGCAGTTGTTCGCGGGTCTTCTCCCCGGGCTGGGGTGCGAACAGTAAACCCAGAATTGCACCGATAATGCCGCCTAAGAGCAGACCGGTGAAGAAATTCGGGCCGTTATTTTCACTTGCCATCTTTTCTCTCCTTTCTATGAGAGCGTTCAGATACGGTTCTTATAGCCTTTCTCACCCCCGCAGCTAAAATAGCACCCCTGGTGACCGGTTTAAGCATTTTGCCGCTCACCAGCGAAGAGACACTCCTGAGGTCGGTGAAGAAATCGTGTGCTGCATTCAGTGTGGGTGTTATTTTACGGAAAATAACGATCGTCAGAATAGTGAACGTCAGGGCGGCTCCGATCACTAGAAAGGCCGAGATAATGATCATGATGTCCCTAAACTGCTCAAGCATAAGACCCTACCTCTCCCACGAGTTTTGACTCCGCAACTAATATACTACGTTAATCAAACAACAGCAACAGTACATTGGTGGGGTAACAGCCTGTTCGATAGTGCCATTTTTCGGTATTGTATATTGTCAATCGCTAGATGGCTGCAACCTCATCTTTCTCTGTGCTCAAGTTTATACTTGGTCATCAATATATGCAATAGCCCGCTCGAGTTGAGGGTCTTTGCCCTGTATAACATCATCCTGTGTTATATTGACTATCTCATCCGGAGTAATACCTTCTCCCTCTATTTGATGCTTATCGGGAGTAAACCACCTGGCTGTTGTAATGTAGATAGCAGAGCCGTCGGTTAGCTGGGCAAACTGGTTAACCACTCCCTTGCCATAAGTCTGGTTGCCGATAATTATGCCACGGCTGTGGTCCTGGAGGGCGCCTGCCACTACTTCGCTGGCGCTGGCGCTGTTGCCGTTGACCAGCACTGCCAGGGGCAGGTCGGGGACCAGACCTCCCTCCTCCACATTCCAGGGCTCTTCGTGTCCGTCTCCATATATCACATAGGTTACTGCGCCCTCTTCCAGAAACTGGCTCGCTACGGTCACTGCGGATGTGAGAACGCCTCCGGGGTTGTTACGGAGGTCAAGTATGACACCCTTCACATCGTTGACAGCTATGTCTTCGAGGGCGGCCACCATCTCGGATCCGGTACGGCTGGAGAAATAGCTGATCTCAATGTGCGCGATATTATCGGCCAGCATCTTTGAAATGACGCTGCTGAGCTCTATCTTTTCGCGGGTAATGGTATAGTCCTCCGGTATTTCCTCTCCTGCGTGCAAAATGCTGAGCGTGACCTGTTCACCGATCTCTCCTCTTACCTTCATTACGGCCTCTACCATGTCCATGCCTGCGGTCGGTTCTCCATCGATCGCTACGATTACATCTCCGGGCATTATGCCTGCCGCGTATGCCGGAGTACCGACTATCGGGGCGATTATCCTTAACTGTCCCTCGCTGGTATAGCTTATCTCGACCCCTATACCGCCGAAAGAACCCTCCAGGCTGTACTCGCTGAGCTTGTACTGCTCGACATTGAAATAAGCGGAGTACGGGTCATCCAGGGCTTCGATCATGCCCTTTATGGCACCCTGGCTTAACTTGGACAGATCGATGTCGTCGCTGTTTACATAGTCATTGACGATTACCTGCCATGCCTCTCTCACCAGGTCGAACTCTGATTCTTTAGGTGAGCTACTGAACCACGGCGAGCCCTGATTCACAACCAGAAGGACGATGACCAGGACCAGCAGTATGACTAAAAGAATGTGGGTTCTAGATGTATTTCCCATAAACGTCCTTTCCGGCGGTATGGATACTGATGTTAGCAGCTTTTACCGGTACTGGCAATCAAATTGACAGTTATAGTTGTGGGCTGTTATCCTAAATAATGCTGATCGAAGCTGACTACAAGGAGGATAATAGATGGCCGGTATCACGTCCTATGGAGCCTACGTACCCCTCTGGCGACTGAGCAGGGAGGCAATAATGAAGGGGCTGCGAGGCGAGAAGTCTATCCGTAATTTCGATGAGGACAGCACTACCATGGCGGTGGCAGCGGCCATCGATTGCCTGAAAGGAAAAGACAGGGCGGCGATCGATGGATTATTCTTCGCAACGACTACCGCACCGTATAAAGAGAAGCAGATTGCAACCACGATAGCTGCGGCTGCCGACCTGCGACAGGACATAATTACCGCTGATTTCACGAATTCGTTAAGGGCCGGAACCGCTGCCCTGAGAGCGGCGCTTGATGCGGTAAAGGCAGGCTCGGTAAAGCAGATGCTCGTGGTAGGGGCGGACTGCCGTATGGGTGCTCCCGGCACTGATTTCGAGCAGAACTGCGGCGACGGAGCGGCAGCGCTGTTAATCGGCGATTCGGGGGTTGCAGCCGAGATAAATGCCTGGCATTCCGTTTCCAGTGAAATTCACGATGTCTGGCGCCGCGATGACGACGAATTCATCCGTGCCTGGGAAGACCGGTTTTCATATTCCAAAGGTTATCTCAATACTGTAACTCAGACCGTCACAGCAATGATGGAGAAAGCCGGCATCGGTCCCGGAGACGTTGCCAGAGCCGTTATAGCCGCGCCAACCCCGAGAATACACGGCGAGGTATCGCGGAAACTCGGGTTTGACCCCAAGACACAGGTCCAGCCTCATCTATTCGATATTATGGGTAATACCGGTGCCGCCTATCCCCTGATGCTGCTGGTAGCGGCGCTTGAGGATGCGCAGCCCGGAGACCGTTTGCTCCTGAACAGCTACGGCAATGGCAGCGATGCCCTGGTGCTTCAGGCGACCGGTCAAATCGGCGAGACCGGCGCTCGAAGGGGCATGAAGGTGCATCTGGAGACGAAGCGGATTGTCGATGACTACCGGATCTATTTGCAGTGGCGTGGGTTACTGGTTTTCGAGGCCCAGCCGACCCCTCCCGGAGGGCTCCTTTCGGCGTCTGCGCTGTTTAGGGATCGAAATCAGGTATACCCGCTGCACGGTCTGAAATGTAAAAACTGCGGCGGCGTACACTATCCGCCGCAAAGAGTATGTCCCAAATGCCGCAGCAAAGACCGATTCGATGAAGAGAGATTGTCGGATAAAATGGGTAAAATATATACTTTCTCCGCTGACAACCTGTGCTCCAGGCGTGAAGCGCCCAGGGTGACCGCTATTGTTGACTTCGAGGGCGGGGGGCGGATGGCGACGATAATGACGGACAGGGTGCTTGAGGAGATAGAAGTGGGGATGCCTGTTGAGATGAGTTTCAGGAAACTGGTTTCACAGGATGGGATGCACAACTACGGCTGGAAGTCGGTACCACTCAGGAGCTGAAACGATACCATAATTAAGGAGTAGAAAATATGCCAGGCATTCGAGACAGAGTTGCTATTGTCGGCATGGGCTGTACGAGATTCGGTGAGCTCTGGGATAAGAGCGATCAGGATATGATGGTCGAGTCCTGTCATGAAGCCCTGGAGGACGCAGGGATCGACCTTAAGGAGATACAGGCGGCCTGGCTGGGTATACAGGGCGCCGAAACCGGCTGCTCGGGAGCGAGACTGTCCCGTGCTCTGAAGACCGATTATATTCCGGTTACACGGGTGGAGAACTACTGCGCTACCGGAATCGAGGCCTTCAGGGGAGCCGCTTACGCGGTGGCTGCCGGTATTTACGATATCGCATTGGCCTGCGGTGCGGAGAAGCTGAAGGACTCGGGAGCGACCGGTCTCACGCAGATGGGCGGCGAGCCGCAATTCGGAAGCTGGGTGTGGGCGCCGATCGTGGCACCGGCCCGTTTCGCTCTCTCGGCTACCAGGTATTTCCATACCTATGGATTGACGCCTCAGGAGGGCAAGGAGATGCTGGCCCGGATCGCGGTTAAAAACCACCGCAACGGCAGCCTGAATCACAGGGCGCATTTCCAGCGCGAAATAACAATGGAACAGGCCTTAAACGCGCCGATGATCGCCTGGCCGCTGGGGCTATACGACTGCTGCGGGGTAAGTGACGGCTCGGCGGCGGCAATTGTCACCCGTCCTGATATAGCCAAACGTATAAGGGACGATTACGTCATGATAAAAGCGCTTGCGATATCCTGTGGGGGCGGACCCCAGGGGGTAATAGCGGATGATTATGACTATATACATGTTGACGAGATCGTACGTTCCGGCAAGATGGCATACGAGGAGGCCGGAATCAAAGACCCCCGCAAGGAAGTCGATATCGCTGAAATCCACGATTGCTTCACCATAACCGAGGTCTTGATCTGTGAGGATCTGGGTTTTACCACAAGAGGGGGGTATAATCAGGATAGTATGGCAGGCACATTTAATATGGATGGAGAGGTGGCCGTAAATATCGATGGAGGGCTGAAATGCTTTGGCCATCCCATAGGAGCCAGCGGCTTAAGGATGATATTTGAATCGTATCTCCAGCTTCAGGGCAAGGCCGGGCCGCGGCAGTTGAAGGACCCGAAGTTCGGAGTGGCTCAGAACTACGGCGGCCTTCCCGGCGGCGGCGTGTCAGGCGTGGCGATTATCGGAGCCAGGGACTAGATTGAAACGTGCGGTTTAATAAGCGGATTCGCAGGGGAAAGCTGCTCAAGTCGGAATGGGGGAGGGAGTGGTGATATCTGGTATAGTTCACAGGGCGGCGAATCGGGGCCATAACTTGACATAACTAGTGTTTTCTGTTATATTTAGAGATGGCTCTTAAAACGATCACCGTCAACCGCAAGGCATATCACGACTATCATATCGATGATAGTTACGAAGCGGGGCTGGTGCTGACCGGTACCGAGATAAAATCGGTTCGGATGGGCAGGGTGAACCTGCGCGATGCCTATGCCAGGGCTGAGGGCGGTGAGATGTGGCTCGTAGGGGCGCACATAGCTCCGTATCCCGGTGGCAACAGGTATAACCACGAGCCCAAGAGAAAGCGGAAACTGTTGCTTCACCGCAGAGAGCTGGCAGAGCTGGGCGGTGATACGATGAGAAAGGGGCTTACTATCGTGCCCCTGAAAATGTACCTTAAAAATGGAATAGCCAAGGTGGAGCTGGGGGTTGCCAGGGGCAAAAAAGCCTACGATAAGCGTGAGACGATAGCCCGGCGCGACGCCCAGCGGGAGATGCAGCGAGCATTCAGCCCGCGAACTCAAAAAAAGAAACCCTAATCCTAAAGCTCGAATTCCTAACCTGAATGGTTGAAAGTCTTCAGAACCTGAATTTGAGCGGGAGAGATTCGATATTGTTTATGGTTCAGGATTTGCGATTTAGCATTTGATAACTTATGGGGACGTGTGGTTCGACAGGGGAGTGGCGTTGCAGAGTTGCAGGCCGAGGTGTCATCACCCTCGTAAATCAGGTGGCAAAAAACAACTGACGAACGCGAATACGCACTGGCAGCTTAAAAAACGGCAGCCACGTCCACCTCAACCTCTCCTCGAAGGGTGAGTACTGGGCGTCGAAAAGTCGGGGTGCGGCGGTCCTGATGCCGGTGGGGGTCGCCTAAGATAAATCGGCTGGCCCGGCCGTAATCGGTCAGCGGAGAGCGGTCGGGCGAGAACAAACAGCGGACTAAGCCTGTAGAAGCTCTGGATGGAATTCTTCTGGACGGGGAGTTCGACTCTCCCCCGTCTCCACCAGCAATAATAACGGCCTCTCTTTACGTGAAGAGAGGCCTCTTTATATGGAATGCCACGTTTCGGGATTGATTCACAGGATGTGGATAATAACATCCACAGCGAGCAAAGGAATTGTAACGTCGTGACTCCTGTCACGACGTCGCCCCGGATATCCCTGACAGGGATTCGTTGCCACTCCCGTGGCAACGCTACGTGACGTTTCTAACGCTTCTACAATTGTGATAGTCGGGACGTCGTCCCGACTGACCGTTATAGCACACAACTCTCTACGGGAGCGGATGCTCCGGGCTACCATTACCTCTGAGCGCTCTCTCTTTGAAGGTAAAGACCAGAGCCTGTTAGAAGTCTGCCTGTGGATGAACATGATGCCAGCCGTAGCGGCGGGTTACAAACCCGCCACTGCCATTCTATCTGAACAACCTATTCCAATGTGTTAAAGGAACAGTCGGAGGACATGTCGTTCCTTTTCCTGGATTCCCGCGTACGCGGGAATGGCAAATTACCCTATAGTCCGTTGTTCCTATGAAGGCAGGAATTCATTATGGGACACGGCATGCCATACTTCGACTGTTGGACTCGCCAGATTACCATGCAAACAGGCCGGGTTGCGCAGAAAGAGGTCAGCTATTTACGTTCAAAGCGGCAGGAAGAAAGCGTTTGGGCTACATCCTCTGACACCCGTCGCAGAAGTAGATACTGCCTCCCATGTACGGTTGTTTGACGATCGTGCCGCCGCATATCGGGCAGGGCTTATCCAGAGTATTCTGACTGAGCCTGGTCCTGTATCCTCCCGGCCTGCCGAATAAATCTCTTGTCGTGTCCCTGCCTCGCTGTTCGGTCATCTCCTTGAGCGTAGACTTCACGGAATGGAAAAGGGTATTCCTCTCATTATCGGCAAGTGTACCTATCCTCCGCTTCGGATGAATCCCGGCTTTGTACAGTATATCCTGCAAGACACCATTCCCCAGACCTGGTATTCGCTGCTCAGTGGCCAGAAATGCCTTGGCACTCAGCTTCTGAGCATCGGAGGAAGTAATGAGGCGGTCGAAGTATGCCATATCAAACTCGTCTGACAAAGGCGATGGCTTGCACCTGGCGGCATCGTAGTAGGGATTCTGAAATTCACCATCCCTGAAACACCATAAGCCACCGTACATCTGGACCGATGCGCTGATGGCAGTCCCATCCTCGAACTCAATCAGCAACTGGTGCTTCTGAGGACGCTGTTCATCCCTGGGATGAAACCTCAGGACCGTACCATCGCTAAACAGCGCCACAGCATCACCGATCCTTATTTCTACCATACCTCCGTAAGCTACGGCTCTATCAATGGTCTTGCCGCGCAGTAGAGCATCATATAGTCCTTGGGATCGCCATGGTACCAAGCGAATTTATGCGGCGAGAGACCGGCGACTATCCCTGTAATCATCTTGCCGCCAACTGTCTCTGTCAATTGCCTTGCCAGGGCTTCGGCTTCCGGTATTTCGATCATACATCACCCCCCGTTTAGGAATGTCTTAGTATTATACATTAGCGCCGGGGCCCGCCTGTTGTACTGTTTCCTGATTCTCCAACTGCGCGAATTTATTTTGTTTCGCTATTGCGTTTTATACGTCATTGCTTTGAAAATAATATACAAACCGTTCGTCCTCAGTGGCATGTAAAAGG
>Ga0068714_10007951_pt1 | contig 10079 bp, 7 predicted proteins | sample MTBNYHSulfiMetaG_FD_62988 | JGI IMG/M metagenome (GOLD analysis project Ga0068714, IMG submission 62988) | Enrichment culture microbial communities from rom New York Harbor, USA that are MTBE-degrading - MTBE-NYH (New York Harbor Sulfidogenic)... | ecosystem: Environmental > Aquatic > Marine >...
AGTGCTTCTTAATAGAACGAGGGGAATCCATAGGAGGAATCGCCGTGACCCAGCCAACCAGCGTGTACGAAACCCTGAATACCCAGATCGGGGCGCCGCCCTCGGAGCGGATCCGGAACCTGTGGAAGATGCTCTGCACCGAGGAGGAGGCCGGACTGCTGCTTCACATGCCCGGGACCCTGGAAGAGCTGGCGGGCAAGAGCGGCCGGAAGCCGGAAGAACTCAAGCCTGTCCTGGAAGAGCTTTTTCGCCGGGGCGTGGTCTTCGAGCGGGTCAAGGAGGGGACGCTCCGGTACTTTCGCCCCCGGGACCTGATCCAGTTTCACGACGCTTCCATCCTCTGGCCCGAGGCCCCGCCCGAGTTCCTGCTTCTGTGGCAGGACTTCATGGAAACCGAGTACGTGGAGTTGACCAAGCTCATCGCGGGCATGGACCTGGCCCCGGTGACCCGGGTGATCCCGGTGGAGCAGGCCATGGAGGGGGGCGGTTCCCGGGTGCTCCCCTTTGACAGCGCCTTGGCAATCATGGAGCAGGCCGATCGGCTGGCGGTGACCAAGTGCACCTGCCGCTTGACGGCCAAGAAGTGCCGGTCCCCCCTGGAGGTGTGCATCCAACTGGACCGCGCCGCGGACTACGCCCTGAAGCGGGGCACGGGCCGGGAGATCAGCCGGGAAGAGGCCCGGGAGATCCTGCGGCAGTCGGAAGAGGCGGGCCTGGTTCACGTGACGGACAACCGGGCCGCGCACGGGCACATTATCTGTAACTGCTGTTCCTGCTGCTGCATCGTGCTGCCCGTGATCCTGCGGACCCGCAAGCGCGTGCTCCTGGCGCCGAGCCGGTTTCTGCCGGCCGTGGACGACGACCGCTGCACGCTCTGCTCCGTCTGCGTGGAGATCTGCCCGGTTCAGGCCCTCTGCGTGCAGGACGCCGGCAGCGGAGACGTGGTGCAAGTGAACCGGGACCTCTGCCTGGGGTGCGGCCAGTGCGCGTACCGGTGCCCGGAAGGCGCCATCGCCATGCAGGAGGTGCGCAACCCGGACTTCATCCCCGGCGCGGCCGCCTGATTCTCGAGATCCCTACAGGAGAAGTGCCATGTACATGGAAAAGTTTCGCATGGACGGCAAGGTCGCGGTCATCACCGGCGCGAGCCGGGGGATCGGCAAGGAGATCGCTCTGGGGTTTGCCGAGCAGGGGGCCCGTCTGGTCATCACCGGCCGCAAGCAGGAGGGGGTGAACGCCGCGGCCGAGGAGATCCGTGGCCGGGGCGCCCAGTGCCTGCCCCTGGCCTGCCACATGGGCAACCCCGACCAGATCCGGGACCTGTTCCAGCGGGTGGTCCAGACCCACGGCACCGTGGACGTGCTCGTGAACAACGCGGCCATCAACCCGTTCTTTGGGCCGGTCTTGCAGGCGGACGAGGGGATCTGGGACAAAACCGTGAGCGTGAATCTCAAGGGGTGCTTTCTCGCAGCGCAGGCGGCGGCTCGGGTCATGGTGGAAAAGGGAGGCGGTTCCATCGTGAACATCGCCTCCGCGGCCGCCTTCTCTCCACCCCCGGGACAGGGGATCTACGGGATCACCAAGGCCGGGCTGGTGGCCATGACCAAGTCTTTTGCCAAGGAACTGGCCCAGGCCGGGGTGCGGGTGAACGCCATCTGCCCCGGGCTCACGGAAACCCGGTTTTCGCAGATGCTGATCGACACCAAGGAGATCTACGAGATCGCCATGCAGATGGTGCCCATGAAGCGGCACGCCCAACCCTCGGAGATCGTGTGTGCGGCTCTGTACCTGGCCAGCGATGCGTCGAGCTACGTGACCGGGTCCTGTATCACCGTGGACGGCGGCCAGTTGAGCTGAGAGCCTCTCGAAGAAGAGCGCACCCGCAAGCCGCTTCCCAGGCTCGCGCCCCATCTTCGGGCCGTCTTCGTCTGAACGTTCCGGGGTTTCCCCCCGAAGACCCCTCTCTCTCTCGAACGGAGGTCCTCAACATGTCGACCCGACCCGCAAGCCTTTTCTCTTCCTTTCTTCTCTTGGCGGCTTTTGTTGGCTGCAGCCCGGTGGTGCTGGACCCGATCGGCGACCAGGCCGTGGACGAAGGCGCCACCCTCCTGGTCACCGTGACGGCTTCGGCATGGGACGGGACCACCCCCTCCCTCACGGCGTCGAACCTGCCTCCGGGCGCGCTGTTCACGGACAACGGGGACGGGAGCGGAACCCTCGCCTACGACGCGCCCGCGGGGGCCAGCCTGGTCTTCGAGGACGTGACCTTCACGGCCACGGTGCCCCAGGGGACGGCGAGCCGGGCCATCCACCTCTTCGTGGACGACACGGATCCCGGCGGGTACCGGGTCCGGTTCTTCCACCAGGGGAAGACCGGCCAGCACGGGATTGCCCTGGACGCGGCCGGGGACCTGTATCTGGCGGATTTCAAGAACACGGTGTGGAAGGTCTCCGGCGGCACGGAGTCGGTCTTCGCCCAGATCCTCGGGGGAACCCCGGCGGGCCTTGCGTTCGACGGCGCAGGGGTTCTCCATGTGTCCGCCACCAACGGAACGGGCATCTGGCGCGTGCAGCCGGACGGGGTCAAGAGCTTCTTTGCCGCGGTGCCCAACCCCTGGGAGCTGGACTTCGACTCCGGGGGGAACCTGTACGCGGCCTCCCACGGGGGGAGTATCTACCGGGTTGCCCCGGACGGCACAACGGCCGTGTTCTCCGCGGGGTACACCCTGCCGTTCGGCGTGGCCGTGGACAGCTCGGACCACGTGTTCGTCACGGAACACACCCTGGGGAACATCCACCGGATCGACCCCGCCGGGAACCCGCAACTGTTCACCGTAGGCCTCACCAACCCGGAGGGCTTGGCCGTGGACACCCAGGACAACCTGCTCGTGGCGGATACCGCGGACGGCACCCTCACCCTGTTCACGCCCGCCGCCGTTCCCGCCCTGCTGGCGGCCGGCATGCGCTTTCCGGTGTGCATGGCCTTCGGCCCGGACGGCGCCCTGTACCTGGCCTGCGCCGGGGACAGCGGCCGGGTGTACCGGCTCACCCGCAACCCGTAGGGCGGCGAGACGGTCTGGCTGCGGCAACCGTCCTGCCGGCTGGATAGCGAGCGAGGGCCGATCCCCCTGACCCCTGTGTGGGTCATGACCCGTTTTTCCAAGGGGGACAGCGATGGCCCAGGCCCGGAAGCGATTGCCCCCCGCGGGAGAGGAGTGCGCCGGCCACAGGGGGAAGGGGTGGGCGACCGCCGGCCGGGTGAATGGCCGGGTCAGGGCCGAGAGAGGGTTTGGAGGAATCGTGCGATGACCGTGTTCTCAAGCAAGGTGACCCGCCTCGGCGGTCCGCTTCTGGCGCTGGGGGTCCTGGGCGTGGCCGTCCTCTGGTTGAGCGGGGCTTTTGAGAGAGGCCGGATCCCGCCCGGGCAGGGGGAGAGGCCGCCGGGCCTGGCGGCCCCGGAACGCCAGGGCCAGGTGACGGTGGAGAGACGGCCGGCCTTCCACGCCGCCGTGGGGACCCTCCGCTCCCGCACCGAGGCGACCGTTTCCGCCCAGATTTCGGGCCGGGTAACCGTTGTGCGCGTGGACGCTGGATCGGTCGTCGCGAAGGGGGACCTCCTGGCCGTCCTTGACAGCCAGGAGATCGGGACCCGTGTGGGGCAGGCGCAGAGCGCGCTGGATGCCGCCCGGGCGGAGCAGGCCGATGCGGAACTCCACTTCAGGCGGACCCAGCGGTTGCTCCAAGAGGACGCGGCCCCACGGGTTCAGATGGAAACCGCAGAGGCCCGGCTCAAACGGGCCGAGGCCGGTGTTGCCGCCGCTGAAAAGAGACTCCAGGAGACCGCCATCGTGCTGGATTACGCCAACATCCGCGCACCCATGACCGGCGTGGTGTCCAAGCGGGAGGTGGACCCCGGCGACCTGGCCTATCCGGGCAGGCCGCTCTTTGTGCTGCACAACCCCAGGGGGCTGCGATTGGAGGCCCACGTGGGGGAGGGGTTGATTGGGCGGGTCGGCAGAAACCAGCCGGTGGAGGTGGAACTCACGGCCCTTTCCAGGGTCGTGCAGGGAACCGTGGAAGAGATCGTTCCTCTGGCCGATTCCCTGAGCCGCAGTTTTCTCGTACGGGTGGCGTTGCCGGAAACCGAGGGGCTCTACCCCGGGATGTTCGGCCGGCTGCGTTTGCCCCTGGGGGACCGCTCCACGGTCCTGGTCCCCCGAGCGGCCGTCTCCAGGGTCGGCCAGCTCCATACGGTTCGGGTGCTGGACGAGGGCCGGTGGGTTCGCCGGTACGTGACGCTGGGACCGCCCGCGGGGGAGTTCGTGGAGGTGCTTTCCGGGCTGGAAGGCGAGGAGACCATCGGCTGGGACCCCCCGCCGGCCACCGAAGAAGCCCGCTAGAAGCGTAGGCTTCCGGTCGTCGCAGCCGGGAGGGGAAGTGCAACACCGCAGACGGGGGTTCCCCAGCCCCCGGACGGGGAGGAAATCGATGGGCCTCGCTGAAGGGCCGCCGGGCAACGGGGACGAGCCGGTCACGGGATTCATCCCCGGAGTCGTGCGCCGGTTCCTGTCCGGCCGGCTATCGGTCCTGCTGATCCTCCTGGCCGTGAGCCTCGGAACGGCGGCCATACTGCTCACCCCGCGGGAGGAAGAGCCGCAGATCGTGGTGCCCCTGGCGGATGTCTTCGTGGCGTTCCCGGGGGCGAGCGCGGCCGAGGTCGAGAAGCTCGTGGCCACCCCCCTGGAACGGCTGCTCTGGCAGATCGACGGCGTGGAATACGTCTACTCGGTCTCGAGCTGCGAGCGGGCGGTGGTGACGGTTCGCTTCTACGTCGGGGAGGACCGGGAACGCTCCCTCGTCAAGCTGCACAACCGGATCCAGGCCCATATCGACGAGGTGCCGCCCGGCGTCACCGGCTGGGTGGTGAAGCCCATCGAGATCGACGACGTGCCCATCGTCACCCTCTCGCTGTTTTCCAAGGGGGTGGAGGACCCGGTGCTGCGCCGCATCGCCGAAGAGGTGCGGGCACGACTGGATGCGGTCAAGAACATCTCCCGGACCCGCATCGTGGGGGGCCGGCCCCTGGAGGTGCGCGTGGAGCTGTCTCCGGAGACGGCCGCCGCACGGGGGGTGTCGGCCCTGGACGTCTATCAGGCGCTCCGGGCAGCGGACACGGCCCTGGCGGCCGGGGACTTCTCCCGAAACAACCGTTCGTTCAAGGTTCACAGCGGCCCCTTCCTCCGCTCGGTGGAGGACGTGGGGGACCTGGTCGTGGCCGTCCACGAGGGCAGGCCCGTGTACGTGCGCGACGTGGCGCGGGTGAACGAGATCCCCCGGGAAGCGCTCAACTACACGCGCATCGGGCTGGGGCCGGCCGACCCCGCCGGAGAGGGCGGCCGGGGCGAAACCTTTCCGGCGGTGACCCTGGCCGTGGCCAAGAAGAAGGGGACCAACGCCGTCGGCGTGGCCCAAGAGGTGCTGGAGAAGATCGAGGAACTCCGGCGTGATGTGATCCCCTCGGACGTCCAGGTGGTGGTCACGCGCAACTACGGCCAGACGGCGGACGACAAGGTCAACGAGCTGCTCAAGTCCCTGGTCTTTGCCATGGTCACCGTGGTGGGGCTCCTCCTGTTCACCCTGGGCTGGCGGGAGGGTCTGATCGTGGCCCTGGCCGTGCCCGTGAGCTTTGCCCTGGCCCTGTTCGTGAACTTCATCTTTGGCTACACGATCAACCGGGTGACCCTGTTTGCGTTGATCCTGACCCTGGGCCTAGTCGTGGACGATCCCATCGCCAATGTGGACAACATCCAGCGCCACATCCTGATGCGCCGGCGGAACCCCCACGACGCGACCCTGGCGGCGGTCAAGGAGCTGCTCCCCCCGGTGATCCTGTCCACGCTGGCCATTGTGGTCTCCTTTCTGCCTATGTTCTTCATCACCGGCATGATGGGGCCGTACATGCAGCCCATGGCGATCAACGTGCCGTTGACCGTGGCCTTTTCCACGCTGGCGGCCTTGTCCATCGTGCCCTGGGCGGCCCACGGGCTCCTCAAGGGAAAGGGCGCCGGGGGCACGGAACCCGCGGCGCCGAGCCGGGGGGCGGCGGTCCCCGGCTGGATTCGCTCGTTCTACCGGGTTCTGCTGACACCGTTCCTTCGGGAGAGGCGGATGCGGGTCGGCCTGCTGCTGCTCGTGCTGTTTCTGCTGGGGGCCTCGGCGTTCCTGGTTCTCACGCGCCGCGTCCCCATGAAGATGCTCCCCTTTGACAACAAGAACGAACTCCAACTGGTGGTCGACATGCCCGAAGGCACCACCCTGGAGACCACCGACGCCGTGGTGCGCGCCCTGGAGTCGGAGCTGTTCGCCGTGCCCGAGATCGAGCACTTTCAGAGCTATGTGGGAACGCACAGCCCCCTGGACTTCAACGGCCTCGTGCGGCACTACTACTTCCGGGAGAACCGGTACCAGGCGGACATCCGGATCGGCCTGGCCCCGAAGAACAAGCGGGTCCAGCAGAGTCACGAGATCGCCCTGCGCATCCGTCCGGGGCTGACCGAGGTCGCCCAACGGCACGGCGCCACGCTGCTCATCGTGGAATCGCCCCCCGGCCCGCCGGTGGTGGCCACGGTCACGGTGGAGGTGGTGGGGCCCGCGGACGCCAGCTATGCGGAGTTGATCGACGCGTCCCGGACCGTGATGGAGCGCATGCGGGAGGAGCCCGGGATCGTGGACCTGGACAGCACCGTGGCGGCCCGGCACATGCGGGTGGATTTCGAGCTGGACAAGGAGAAGGCGGGTCTTCACGGGATCCCTGCGGATGCCGTGGTGCGCACCCTTCGCTTCGCCCTGGAGGGGGGGGTGCCCGCCACGGTGCACAAGGACGGTGAGCGGACCCCCCTGGTCCTGCGGCTTCAGCTCCCGCGCCCGGAGCGTTCCGGGATCGAGGAGCTGGGCAGGGTCCGGGTCAAGGGACAGGGCGGCGAACTCGTGGAACTCCGGGAGATCGGGGTCTTCCGGGAGGTCCCCGGCGAACAGCCCATCTTCCACAAGAACCTGGAGCGGGTTGTCTACGTGTTTGCGGAAGCGGCCGGGAGGGCGCCGGCCGAGGCCATCCTCGACCTCGTGTCCCACTTCAAGAAGAACCCTCTGCCGGGCGACATCCGGCTTGAGTGGGCCGGGGAGGGGGAGTGGAAGATCACGCTGGACGTGTTTCGCGACCTCGGCCTGGCCTTCGGGGCCGCCATGATCGGCATCTACATCCTCCTGGTGATCCAGACGGCCTCCTACCTCATGCCCCTGGTGATCATGACCTCCATCCCGCTCACCGCGGTGGGTATCATTCCGGGGTTCTGGCTCTTGAACCTGCTCACCGGAAAACCGGTGGGCCCGTTCGAGAACCCGGTGTTCTTCACCGCCACGGGGATGATCGGGATGATCGCCCTGGGCGGCATCGTGGTGCGCAACGCCATCGTGCTGATCGACTTCATCCAGAGTTCCCTGCAGGAGGGGACGCCTGTGCGCGAGGCGATCCTGGAGTCCGGTGCCGTGCGCATGCGCCCGATCCTCCTCACGGCGGCCACCACGGCCCTGGGGGCGTGGCCCATCACGCTGGACCCCATCTTCTCGGGACTGGCGTGGGCCCTGATCTTCGGCCTGTTCGCGTCCACGGCGTTCACGCTGGTGGTGGTGCCGGTGACGTTCTACGCGATTTACGGCCCGCGCCTGGAGGCCGCAAGGGCGGAAGCGGCGTCCAGGCCGGGGAAGCCGCCTCTCCCGGAAGAGCCGGGCCTCCCACCGGGGTGAGCTTCCTTGACAAGGCCCTACGGGGGCGATAGACCGTGCTCTCGAGAAAGGAACCCCTATGAAACGTGCCATCGCGGCTTTTCTCGTCCCCGTCTGCCTCCTGCTCGCCGGGTGCGGCCTCTTCGTGAAGCGCATCCCCCCGGGGGAGATCCTGCACGCCACGGAGAAGGACCATTTCATCCAGGTGGGCGGCATCCACTACCACTACACCGAGTATCCGGGCCCGGGCGAGACCGTGTTCCTGCTGCACGGGTTCGGCTCCTCCACCTACTCGTGGGAGAAGGTGGCGCCGCTGCTCCAGGATGACGGCTTCCACGTCTACGCCCTGGACATGAAGGGGTTCGGCTGGTCCGACAAACCCCGGGGGGCGGACTACAGCCCGTTTGCCTTGGCGGAAGAGGTCAACGCGTGGATGGACGCCCTGGGGCTCCGGGACGTGGTGTTTGTGGGCAACTCCTTGGGCGGGGCGTTGGCCGTGGTGATGAGCATCCTGCACCCGGACAAGGTGGGACGCATGGTGCTGGTGGACGCGGGCGGCTACCCCATGAAGCTTCCCACCATCGTGAAGGCGGCCCGCACGCCGGGGGCGGCTTTTGTGACCAATCTCTTCTACGGCCGCTGGATGGTGTCGTGGAACCTGAAGGAGGTGTACCACAACGACGACTGGGTGACCCGGGAGCAGATCCAGGCGTACCACGACCGGCTGCGCACGCAGGATGCGCTGGACGCCATGGTGGCTCTGGCCCGGGCCATCGACTTCAACCGGTTTTCGGACTACGTGGAGCGGGCAAAAAGCCTTCAGGTGCCCACCCTCATCCTCTGGGGGGAGAACGACCGGTGGATCCCCCTGGAGGTGGGCCGGTGGTTTCACCGGGACCTGCCCGACTCCCGGCTCGTGGTGATCCCCGAGTGCGGCCACGTGCCCCAGGAGGAGTACCCGGGGGTGACCGCACAACTGATCATTGATTTCATCCGGGGGACCCTGGACCCCCGAAATCTCTCGTGAGAAACCGCTCGGCACCAGGTGAAGAGGATGCCCCGGCCGTGCCGGCCGGTTCATGGCCGGCACAGGGGGGTCCGCGCGGCTCCGGCGCACGTTTCGGCGCGACGCGCCACAAGCTGCCGCACGACCGGCCCCAAGCCCGGAGGGTTCTTCGCCTCGGCGGGAGCGTATTCCCGGAGTTCTGGCCGTGACCGCACGGAAAAGGAACCGGCGCAGCCGAGCCGGGAGGAAGGTCTCGGCCTGGGGGAAGGCCGGGGTCGTTCTTCTCGGGAAGCTCCTTCTCGTGTGGGCCCTGGTCACGGTCCTGGCGGTCCTGGCCCTGCGCTGGGTCCCGCCGCCCACCAGCGCCTTCATGCTCCAGCAGCGGGTAGAGAACCTGTTCCAGGACGGGAAGGCCGCCCCGGTCCGCTACCGCTGGGTAAGCTGGGACCGGATCTCGCCGCACGCGGCCGTGGCCGTGATCGCCTCCGAGGACCAGAAGTTCCCCTTCCACCGGGGGTTCGATCTCCAGTCCATCCGGAACGCGGTGCGCAATAACCCCTCCCGGCGCCTTCCCCGCGGCGCCAGCACCCTCTCCCAGCAGGTGGCCAAGAACCTCTTCCTGTGGCCGGGCCGCAGCCTCACGCGCAAGGGGTTGGAGGCGGGCTTCACCGTGTTGATCGAATCGCTCTGGCCCAAGCGCAGGATCCTGGAGGTGTACCTCAACGTCGCCGAGTTCGGGCCAGGGATCTACGGCGTGGCCGAGGCCGGCCACGCCTTCTTCCACAAGGAGCCGCGGCGCCTGACCCGGGAACAGGCGGCCCTCCTGGCCGCGGTGCTCCCCAACCCGAAGCGGCTCCGGGCGGACCGCCCCTCTGCCTACGTGGAGCGCCGCACCCGGGAGATCCTGACGCAAATGGACCGGATGGGCGGCACCCGGGTGCTCCGGGACTTGTGATCCCGCACCCGCGCCGGAGGACGAGGAACCCTCCCCGCGGGCGCGGCCCACACAGCGACGAAGCTCGGTGCCGGACCTCCGGCTTCATGCCTCGGGGTCCATCCCGACGGATGGAAAACTATTAAGAACCACTTCCTTCGACGTCCGGCACTCGGTGGGGCCAGCAAGCGCCCGCGGCGGAGGTCCCGCAGGACGACGGGGACCGGTTCAGGTCTTTTGAAGGTTCCCGGAGGACAGGGGAACCTCCCCGCGGGAGCGGCCCACACAGCGACGAAGCTCGGTGCCGGACCTCCGGCTTCATGCCTCGGGGTCCATCCCGACGGATGGAAAACTATT
>Ga0068714_10007953_pt1 | contig 10077 bp, 7 predicted proteins | sample MTBNYHSulfiMetaG_FD_62988 | JGI IMG/M metagenome (GOLD analysis project Ga0068714, IMG submission 62988) | Enrichment culture microbial communities from rom New York Harbor, USA that are MTBE-degrading - MTBE-NYH (New York Harbor Sulfidogenic)... | ecosystem: Environmental > Aquatic > Marine >...
CGGCTGTTTGCCGCTTTCAAGCACCAGAAGGTCGACCGCGTGCCGAACTTCGAGGTGCTGATCGAGGACAAGCACGTTGAGAAGCTCCTGGGCCGCTTCGCGGGCAACACCCTGTCCTACGGCGGCGACCCGGCCAAGGGGGTAGAAGAGTCCGAGGGGGCCCGGCCGATGTTCCCGAAGGACTACATCGAGCTCTGCAGGATGATCGGCCAGGACGCCATCATCGTGGAGGCGATCTGGACTCCCTTCAAGCACCGGAAAGCCGACGGCAGCACCGGCGGGCTGGTGGCCGACCGGAGCATCAAGAGCCCCGAGGACTTCCGGGCCAAGGTGGTGCTGCCCGGCGACGAGGACATCGAGGCCAAGATGGTGTTCGTGCGGGAGTACCGGAAGGCCATCGACGAGTCGGGCACCCGGATCGGCTTCTGCGTGCTCATGGCCGCCTACTTCCAGACCCTGTACGAGTTCGTGATCGGCCTGGAGGACACCATGACCCTGGTGTACGAAAAGCGGGACTTCATCGAGGAGCTCCTGGAGATCTCTACCGAGTACTGGGTCAAGTTCTGCAGGGCCGCGGTGGACAACGGGGTGGACTTCATCTGGACCGCCGACGACGTGGCCTTCAAGACCGGGCTCTTCCTGCCGCCCCAGCTCATGCGGGAGATCTGGGCCCCCCGGCTCAAGAGGATCCATGAGCCCGCCCTGTCCGCGGGCAAGCCGGTCATGTTCCACTCGGACGGCAACATCAGCGACCTGGTGCCCATGCTCCTCGACGCAGGAGTGGACTGCGTGCACCCCTGCGATCCCTATGGCGTGGAGTACCGGGAGTTCAAGAAGAGCTTCGGGGCCCACGTGTGCATGGCCGGCAACATCGACATCGAGTTTCCCCTGGCCCACGGCACCCCCGATGAGGTCCGGGAGGACGTACGAAAGCACATGGAGGTCCTCAAGCCCGGGGGCGGCTACGTGTGCAGCTCCAGCCACAGCATCGTCAACTACATCCCCCACGAAAACTTCATCGCCATGCTCAACGCGATCCACGAGTACGGGCGCTACGACGAGAAACAGTGGGCTGGGGCTCCGAAGGGCGCGGCGGCCAGGCCCGCGGCCCTGAAGGTCGAGGAGAAGAAGGAGAAGATCCACGAAGAGGACTTCCTGGAGAAACTCGAGGCGGACACCCTCAAGCACCTCTTCGACCAGGTATACAAGGGGGACGCCAAGGGCATCCAGGCCACGGTCAACGCCGCCCTGGGGGAGGGCCGGGACCCCCTGGACCTGATCGCCACGGCCCTGACCCCGGCCATCAAGGCGGTGGGGGACAAATTCTCCACCGGCGAGATGTTCCTGCCCGAGCTGCTCATGGCCGCCGGGGCCATGCAGGAGGCCATGAAGATCCTGGCGCCCCTGCTCAAGGAGCGCAAGGAGGCGGCCAGCAAGGGCCGGGTCGTGATCGGCACCATCGAGGGGGACCTCCACGACATCGGCAAGAACATCGTCAAGGCTCTCCTGGAGGGCAACGGCTTCGAGGTCGTGGACATCGGCATCAACAACGCCCCCGCCAAGTTCGTGGAGGCCGTGAAGGCACACAAGCCCCAGGTCGCCGGATACTCGGGCCTGCTCACCACCACCCTGGCGGGCATGCCCCAGCAAATCGCCGCCCTGGAAGAGGCGGGGCTGCGCGACCAGGTCCTGACCATCGTAGGGGGCGCTCCGGTCACCGACGAGTTCGCCAGGCGCAACGGGGTGGATCTGTACGGTAAGGACGCCAACGAGGCGGTCAAGGTCATCGAGAAGGCCCTGGCCGGGCGCCGATAGGCGGGGCTCGGGGCAGCGAGATCCGCCTATCGGCTGGGGCACGTGCTCCTGGCGCACAAATTTCTTGCGAATTCTAAGGACTTATTGTAAAATTATCGCTCCAGAATGACGCGAGCGTACGCAAGGATGTTGCCCAAGGAGCGAAGAAACCGGATTCTCGAGCTGCTCGAGCGCAAGGGGCGCCTGAGCGTCCGCGAGCTGACCCGGGAGTTCACCGTTTCCGCTCCGACCCTCTACAAGGATGTCGAGGCCCTGGAGCGCGAGCGCCGGGTGGAGACTTCCTACGGCGAGATCCGCCTCGCCGAGCCCGACCGGTACCAGCACGACTTCTTCGAGCGCCTGAAATCTCACCAGGAAGAAAAGGTTCACATCGCCCGCCTCGCGGCGGCTCTGGTTGGCAGCGGGCAGACCCTGTTCCTGGACGCCTCCACCACGACCTTCCACCTCTGCGACGAGCTCAAGCGCCTGAGGCTGCAGGAGCTCACCATCGTCACGAACTCCCTGTTCATACCGGTGGAGTTCCTGATGCATCCCCGCTTCCGGGTGATCGGATTGGGCGGGGTGCTGGATCGGGAGACGGCCGGCTTCGCGGCGACCCACCCCGAGCGCTCCCTGGAGCGCCTCCACGCCGACCTGTCCTTCTTCTCTGCCGCGGCGGTGGACCCGGCGCTCGGGGTAATGGATGCTTACATCCTCGGGGACGTGCGGATCAAGGAGCTGTTCTTCGAGAACGCCGACCGGACGATCTGCCTGGCCGACTCGAGCAAGTTCCTGGCCAAGGGCACGGTCAACTGGATCGGCTTCGACCGCCTCAAGACGATCGTCACGGACCCCGGCATAGATCCGCGGATCCTGGCCCTCCTGCGGCTCCAGGGCGTGGAGGTCCTGCTGTGACCGCTCGGGACAGGTTCCGGGCAGCCATGAGCTTCGAGCCCTTCGGCGGCGGCATGAAGACCGAGTTCGGCTACTGGGCCGGGGCAATCCGCCGCTGGTTCGCGGAGGGGCTGCCCGCACGGGTGCCGCTCCCGTCGGCCGCCCTGGGCGGGGACCTGGTCCGGGGCTCCCTGGCCCTCGGCTCGGAAGGAGAAACCGAGACACGCGCCGGATCGGCGGAGCTGGTGGACCGCAACGTGATGCCGCTCCTGGGGCTGGACTCCTACCTGGCCAAGTTCCCGATCGATTTCAGCCCCCGCCTCACCAAGCGGATCGTGGAAGAGGACGAGAAGCAGCGGACCCTCACCGACGCCTACGGTCTGACCGTCAGGGTCCTCAAGGACGGCGCCGCCACCCCTGAGGTGCTGGACTACCCGATCAAGAGCCGGGCAGACCTGGAGCGCTACCTCGAGCGCTACGACGCCGGACTGATGCGGCAGCTGCAAGCCGAGGCGCGCTCCCTCGCCCCGGGGCTGGCGGACAGGTCGTACCCGATCCGCCTGGGCGGCGGGCCCTTCGGCTTCACCTTCTTCCCCCGCAGCCTCATGGGCGAGGTGGGCTACATGACCGCCCTGTACGAGGACCCCGGCCTGATTCACCGCTTCAACGAGTTCTTCCTGGGCCACGCCATGGAGTACTGGGGGAAGATCCTCGACGCGGTGGAGATCGACTGCGTCATGATCCTGGAAGACGTGGCCTACCGGAACGGGCCCATGATTTCACCGGAGATGTTCGAAAGCTTCGCCCTGCCGTACACAGAGCGCCTGGTGGACTTCGTGCGGCAGTTCGGGGTCGACTGCATCGTGGTGGACTGCGACGGCCGCATCGACGCCCTGATTCCCCTGTGGGTGCGGGCGGGGGTCACCGGCCTCTTCCCGGTCGAGGCGGTGAACGACATCGTGTCCATCCGCGAGGCCTTCCCGCGCCTGCAGCTCCTGGGCGGGATCGACAAGCGGCCTCTCATCCGGGGGGACCGCCGGAGGATCGACGAGGAGCTCGAGCGTGTCCGCCCCCTCGTGGAAAGGGGCGGCTACCTGCCCCACGTGGACCACGCCGTCCCGGCGGACGTGGCCTGGGAGAGCTTCCGCTGCTACCGGGAACGACTCAACCACATGATCGACGGGAGGAAGGGATGAAGAACCTGAAAATCGGTTTTGCCGCCGGTTTCATGGACGGCTTCTCGAAGGCTGGGCTGGACACCTTCGCGGAATACCAGAAGGCCCTGGACAAGTTGGGCAGGAGCATGGGCTTCGAGATGACCCACTACACCAGGCCCGTGATGACCGTTCAGGACGCCCGGGCGGTCCGGGAGGACGCGGACACCAGGGGGCTGGATCTTCTGCTGCTGTTCCACCCGGCCTACATCATCGGCGACAACGTCTACGAGCTGATGAAGACCCGGGCCCACGTCGGGCTCTGGGCCATCGAGGAGCCCCGGGAGGAGGGGCCGATGCCCCTGGCCAGCTTCGTCAACCTCTGTCAGAACACCGGCATCGCCAAGGTCATGTTCAAGGGCTTCCCCAAGAAAGTCAAATGGTTCTTCGGGCCCATGGACGGACCGCTCTTCGCCCCCCGCTTCGAGATCACGATCCGGGCGCTGCGGGCCATGGTAAACTTGCAGGACGCCAAGGTGGCCCAGATCGGCAAGCTCGCCGACGGGCACATCAACCACACCGTGGACAACCGGGATGTCTACAAACACCTGGGTGTCGACGTGAGCCGGGACTACGAGGTCGAGGACGTGATGGCCCTGGGCGAGAAGATTTCCGACAAGGAGGTCGAGGCCGAGCTGGCCCGCCTGGAGAGCGCGACCACCCGCCGGCGCGTGGGCGCGGACAAGGTCGAGCACGCCGTGCGCCACTTCCTGGCGGTCAAGAGGATCTGCGAGGACAACGGCTACTCCGCCGTGGCCTTTTCCTGCTGGCCCAAGCTGATGCCCCTGATGGGGATGAGCGGCTGCCTGACCAACGCCCTGCTCAACAACCTCCAGATCCCGGCGGGGTGCGAGGCGGACATCATGAGCACGATCTCGATGCTCGTGCTCAAGCTGCTCACGGGGCAGACCACGGCCCTGATGGACCTGCCCAGGTTCGACCTGGAGGACAACAGCCTCATGCTCTGGCACTGCGGCACCGCCCCCTTCGACATGGCCACCGACCGCGGGGTGCTCCTCGAGCGGCACTACTTCGCCGACTATTCCGAAGACCCGGGCCTCCAGGACTGCGGGCCGATCACGGACGTGGTGTTCAAGGAGGGGGACGCCACGGTGTTCAGGGTCACCGGGGAGGCGGACAGCTTCTACTACTTCACGGGGCGTTTCTTCGACGGAAACAAGAAGACCTTCTCGGGCAGCCGCGGCTGGCTCGGGGACCTCGAGCTCTACCGGGAGCCGGTCAAGGTACTGGACCTGATGAACACGATCCTGGTGAACGTCCACGCCCATCACTATCCGATGGTGATGAAGGACGTGAGCCCGTACCTGGAGGAGCTGGCCTGGTGGCTGGGGCTCAGGCGGGTGCCCAAGGCGGAGTACCGGGACTACATGGCGGTGGAGTAGCGCCGGCAGCGGCGCGAGTGCATGGACGGGCGGCGCGGTTCTGCTATACTGGCCGATGAGGTGAGCGATGGAGCTGCTGAGGACTGAGGGGCTGACCAAGACCTTCCCGGGGGTGGTGGCGGTCGACGACGTGGACTTCGACGTCGTTCCCGGGGAGATCCACGCCCTGGTCGGAGAGAACGGGGCCGGGAAGAGCACCCTGATCAAGATCTTCGGGGGGGTGTACCAGGCCGACCGGGGCAAGATGTACTTCGACGGCCGGGAGGTATCGTTTTCCTCCACGCATCAGTCCCAGGCCAGCAAGATCTCGGTGATCTACCAGGAGTTCAACCTGGTCCCGGACCTGAGCGTCGCAGAAAACATCTTCATCGGCCGGGAGCCCCGCACCGCCGGAGGCCTGCTGATCCACTGGGGCAGGATCAACGAGGCCGCGGCAGGGCTCCTGGAGCGCCTGGACATGAAGATCGACACCCGCACGTACGTCAGTGACCTGCCCGTGGCCGAGCGGCAGATGGTCGAAATCGCCAAGGCCCTGTCCTACGAGGCCAGGCTGATCATCATGGATGAGCCCACTGCCACCCTCACAGAGAAGGAAGTGGTCAAGCTCTTCGAGATCATCGCCGCTCTCAAGAAGGAAGGCGTTGCCATCATCTACATCTCTCACCGCCTCGAGGAAGCCTTCCAGCTGTCGGACCGGATCACGGTCCTCCGGGACGGGAAGAAGATCGGGACCAAGGCGACCTCCCAAACCGACAAGGACGAAATCATCGAGATGATGGTGGGCAAGGTCGTGACCGAGTACTTCGTGCGCCGCGAGCGCGCCGAAGAGAGCAGGGAAGTCCTGCTGGAGGTGCGGGGCTACTCCGTGGCCGATCACGTTGAGGGGATCGATCTCAAGCTCCACAAGGGCGAGATCCTGGCCCTGGCGGGGGTGATCGGCTCGGGGGTGCACGGCTTTCTCCAGTCCCTGTACGGGGTGATCCCCAAGAAAAGCGGGGAGGTGTACTTCGAGGGCCGTCCGGTGGAGATTGCCCGCCCCAAGGACGCCATCCGCCTCGGGATCGGGTACGTGACCGAGGACCGCAAGAACTCAGGGCTGCTGCCGGACATGTCCACCCTGCACAACCTGACCCTGATCATCATCCGGGCCATCGCCCGCCTCCGGGGCCTCCTGATCCGGGACCGGGAGGAGCAGGCCCGTTTCAAGGACATCCGGGACAGGCTGGACATCAAGGTGGCCTCTTCCGGCCAGAAGGTGATCTTCCTGAGCGGCGGCAACCAGCAGAAGGTCGTGATCGGCCGGACCCTGCTCACGGACTGCAAGGCCCTGATTCTGCTGGAGCCCACCCGGGGAATCGACGTGGGGGCCAAGGCGGAGGTGCACCGGATTCTTCGGGAGCTGGCCGATCGGGGCATGTCGATCATCCTGACCTCTTCGGAGCTGCCCGAGCTGGTCAATCTCCCGGACCGATGCGTCGTATTCTATAAAGGAAGAATCGCCGCTGAGTTTTCCCAGGACACCATGGACACCGGTCAGCTGGTGGCCGCCCAGATCGGGCACTCGGCGGAGAAGGCCGCGGGAAGGGCACGGGCATGATACGGTTTCTCAAGCTCTACGAGCGTTTCGGCATCGTGATCTTCATCGTCATCGCCTCGGTGTTCCTTGCCGTCGCCTCGCCGAACTTCCTGAAGGTGGACACCCTCCTGAACATCGTCGCCCAGGGCACCTATGCCGCCATCGTGGGCTTCGGCATGACCCTGGCCATCACCAGCGGCGGCTTCGACCTGTCCGTGGAGTCGGTCATGTCCCTGGTGAGCGTTTCCCTGGCCCTGCTGTTCCCCCTGATCGGGATCCCCCTGTCGATCCCGGTGGTCCTGGCCGTGGCTGCGTCCGTGGGGGCCCTCAACGGACTCATCATTGCCAAGCTCAAGGTCAGTCCCCTGATCACTACCCTGTCGATCATGACCATCATGAAAGGCGTGGCCCTTCTGGTGGCGGGGGGGCGGCAGATCGTGATCCAGGAGAAGCAGTTCATGGAGCTGGGCACGGGGAAGGTGGCGGGAATCCCGATCCCGATCTTCATCATGGTGTTCTTCTTCGTCCTCTTCTATATGATCCTGTATCACACGCCCCTCGGCCGGCACATCAGCGCGGTTGGCTCCAACGAGAACGCCGCCAGGATTTCCGGGGTCAAGGTCGACGGAGTCAAGATCATGGTGTACACCCTGGTGGCCCTGACCTCCGGAGTGGCCAGCGTGATCCGGACCTCCCAGGCCCTGATCGGCAGCCCGTCCATGTCCCCGGGGTTCGTACTGGTGGCGATCACGGTCACGATCCTGGGGGGCACCAGCCTGGCCGGGGGTCGGGGCAACCTGTGGGGGACCATGCTGGCGGCCATCTTCATCTCCATGATCTACTACGGCCTCAACCTGATCAACGTCCAGATTTTCTACCAGATGCTGTCCGTGGGCCTGGTTCTGCTCGTGGCCCTGTTCATCGAGGGCCTGCGGGTCCGCTACCTGGCCGCGGCCAAGGCCCGGGGCATCAAGGTGTGAAGGGAGGGGTGCCATGAGAGAGGGTCAGAAGCGCAGCGCGGGAGTCTGGTTCGCCTCCCAGTGGGAGAGCTTCGGTCTTCCCCTGCTCCTGGTGGTGATGGTGGCGGTGTTCGCGATCATCGCCCCGGCCTTCGCTTCGGTCTTCAACCTGGTGATGAACGTCAAGTTCTCGGCCATCGCCGGCATCGGGGCCATCGGCATGGCCTTCTGCATCATGAGCGGGGACTTCGACATCTCCGTGGGATCGATGTCGGCCCTGGTCGGTGTATTGGGCGCCTCCCTGGTACCGGTAATCGGCGGCTTCGGGGGGGTGCTGGCCACCATCGTGATCGCGGCCTTCCTGGGGTTCGTCAACGGGGTGTTCGTGACCAAGCTCCGCATCCCGGCCTTCATCACCACCCTGGGCATGATGTACGTGTACCGCGCACTCGCCTACATCTATACGAACAACTCCCCCGTGTACATCCAGAGCACCTTCTGGTACTTCATCGCCAACGGCAACGTCCTGGGGGTGCCCTTCGTGATCATCCTCATGCTGCTGTGTTTCGGGGCAGCCGTCTACGTGCTGCGCAAGACCCCGTTCGGGCGCTACGTGGTGGCCGTGGGAACCAACAAGACCGCGGCCATGCTTTCCGGGATCAACGTGGACAGGATCAAGATCACGGTGTTCACCCTGGTCGGGTTCTTCGTGGGCATCGCGACGGTGGTGCTCGCTTCAAACCTGGGCAGCGTGAATCCCGGCATGACCGGACAGGGTTACGAGTTCCAGGTCATCACCGTGGTGGTGCTCGGAGGAACTGCCCTGGGTGGAGGCAACGGCAACCTGCTGGGGGCCCTGTTCGCCGCCATGATCATCACCTCGCTGCGCAACGGCCTGGGGATGAGGCAGGTGGATTCGTACTGGCAGTTCGTGGCCACGGGGCTGGTGCTGATCTTTGCCGTGGCTCTGAACAAAATACGGTACTCGCTTCTGGGCCAGAGGGAAGCCTGAGGCGCGTTTCCGCAGAAGGAGGAAGTCCGAAGTTCCCTCGCGACCAATCGGGTGCGGAACCCCGGGGTATCCCGGGCGGTAATCCCGGCGCGAAGCCGGGACCAAGGAGGTATCGATGAAAAAACTGTTGGCAGTCGTTGTGGTACTGGGGCTCCTTTCGACGGGGCTGCTTTTCGCCGCCGGCGGCGCGGAGCCGAAGACCGAGGAAGTCACCATCGGCTTCTCCCTGTGGACCATGGAGTTCACCTTTTTCCAGGCCGTTGAGAAGGGCGTGCGGGACGCCTGCAAGGACCTGGGCTACAAGTACGTCATGCTCGACGAGAACTCGGACCCGGCCAAGATGGTCCAGGACATAAACACCCTGGTGGGCCAGAAGGTGACCGGGATCGTGGTCACCCCGGTGGACCCGGGGGCCATGGGCCCGGCCGTGCAGAACGCCCGCAACGCCGGCATCCCGGTGGTGTGCGCGGACATCGGCAAGAGCGGCCCGGTCAACGCCCTGCTGATCTCGAACAACCGCCAGGGCGGGGCCATGGCCATGGAATACATCGACAAGCTGCTCAAGCAGCGGGGCGTGGCATCCAGGAAGGTCGGGGTCGGCCGAGTCCTGCCCCAGTGGAACTACGCCCGCCAGCGCGGCGAGGGCTTCATGGAGAAGGCCCGGGAGCTGGGCTACACCGTGGCCTCGGAGCTGGTCGTCCAGAACCCCACCGCCGAAGGTGGCTACGACACCATGCAGCAGATGATGTCCGCGGTGCCCGACATCGCCGGCGTGTTCTTCGCCTCCGGCCGCGAGGCCGTTGGGGCCGCCAACGCCATCAAGGCCGCCGGCAAGAACGTCCTGGCCGTGGGCTACAACGGCGACCCGGAGGAGATCCAGGCCATCCGTGACGGGATCCTGGCCGCTACCATCGCCCAGCAGCCCTACAACATCGGCTACGAGAGTGTCATGCTGTTGAAGAAGATCTTCGAGGGCGAGACGTACGAAGACGCGGTCGTACCGGTCGACGTGGCCCTGCTGACGCCGGACACGATCGACACCTTCCAGGCGGAGTACGAAAAGAAGATGAACCGCTAGAGGCGGCGATTCCCGGGGAGGGGGCGGGCTTCGGGTCGGCCCCCTCCCGTCTCTCCCAGCCCCTGCAGCGCCCATCAGATCGTATGAAGAGCCGAGCCTATGAAGAGCCGAGCCGTCGTGTTTCCGGTAGCCCTCCGAGCAATCGTG
>Ga0068714_10007955_pt1 | contig 10074 bp, 9 predicted proteins | sample MTBNYHSulfiMetaG_FD_62988 | JGI IMG/M metagenome (GOLD analysis project Ga0068714, IMG submission 62988) | Enrichment culture microbial communities from rom New York Harbor, USA that are MTBE-degrading - MTBE-NYH (New York Harbor Sulfidogenic)... | ecosystem: Environmental > Aquatic > Marine >...
TCAAAGGCGGCCTGGTCCTCGCCCGGGAACCCGACCAATACGTCGGCCCCCACCGCCGCCCCGGGAAGGTTCTCCACCACCTCCCGGACCTTGGCCGAGTACTCCTGGGGGGTGTAGGGCCGCTTCATCCGCTCCAGGAGGCGGGGATCCCCGGACTGGAGGGGAAGGTGGAGATGGGGGCAGAAGCGGCGGCTTTCCCCCACCACGGCCAGGAGGCCGGGGGTCACCTCGGCCGGGTCCAGGGAGGAGAGGCGGAGCCGGGGTCCCTCGGGCTCGGCCAGGAGCTCCTTGACCAGCTCGGTCAGGTCGGTTGGGGGCTTAAGATCCCGGCCGTAGGCCCCCAGGTGGATCCCGGTCAGGACGATCTCCCGGTGGCCGGCCCGGACCAGGTCCCGGGCCGCGGCCAGGGCCCGCTCCAGGGCCAGGGACCGGGACCGGCCCCTGGCCAGCCTGACCCGGCAGTAGGAGCAGGCGTTGTCACAGCCGTCCTGGACCTTGAGGAGGGCTCTGGTCCGGCCGCCAAAGGCCAGGGTCCCCTCCAGCCGGCCGAAGTCCCGGAACTTTTCCTCCGGTCCCCTCCGGCCGGGGGCCCCCTCCCCGGCCAGGATCTCGCCCAGCCTGGCCTGCTCCGACTGGTCCAGGACCAGCCAGACCCCCGGCAGTCGCTCAAGGGACTCGGCCTCCAGCCGGGCCAGGCAGCCGGTGACCACGATTCTGGCCCGGGGGTGCTCCCGGGCCAGGCGGCGGATGAGCTGGCGGGACTGCTGGTCGGCCCGGTGGGTGACGGTGCAGGTGTTGACCACCACCACCGAGGGGTCGGCGGACCCCTCGATAAAGCCGGCGGAGACCATGCCCTGGGCCATCCGGTCGGACTCGAAGCGGTTGGTCCGGCAGCCCAGGGTCAGGATCCTGAACCCCTGGCTCACCCCAGCCACCCCCCGCCCAGGACCCTCTCCCCGGAGTAGAAGGCGGCCAGCTGGCCCGGGGCCACGGCCCCTTGGGGCTCCTGGAAACGAACCCGGACCAGGCGGTCCCGCTCAAGGCTGAGCTCCGCCGGGACGGGACGGGCCCGGTAGCGGAGCTGGACCGCCACCCCTCCCCGGGGAAGGTCCCCGGGCTCCACCAGCCAGCTCACCGCCCGGACCAGAGCCTCCGCCCGGAAGAGGGCCTCCTTGGGGCCCACCACCAGCCGGTTGCTGATCCCGTCCAGGGCCAGGACGTAGTAGGGCCGCTTGGCCGGCAGGCCCAGACCCCGCCTCTGGCCCACGGTGTAGTTGAAAAGCCCCCGGTGGCGGCCGATGACCCGGCCTTCCGGGTCCACGATCTGGCCGGGATGGACCGCCCGCCGGGCCTGGTAAAAGTCCCGGTAGCCCCGGCCTTCCAGGAAGCAGGCCTCCTGGCTCTCCTTCCGGGCGGCCGAGGGCAGACCCCTGGACTCGGCCATCTTGCGGACCTGGTCCTTGGTCAGTGAACCCAGGGGGAAGCGGAGCCGGGAGAGCCACTGGGGCTTGAGCCGGGCCAGGAAGTAGCTCTGCTCCTTGGCCCCGGCCAGGCCCCGGAGGAGGGCCGGGGGGCTTATCCCCAGGTCCAGGCGGGCGTAGTGCCCCGTGGCCAGAACCTCGGCCCCCATTCTCCCGGCCGCGGCCAGAAGCCCCTTGAACTTGACCTCCCGGTTGCAGATGGCGCAGGGGTTGGGGGTCAGCCCCCGGCCATAGAGGTCCAGGAAAGGCTCGGTCACCTCCATCTGAAAGGTCTGCCTCAGGTCCACCAGCTCCAGCCCGATCCCCAGGTGGCGGGCCACCTCCCTGGCCGAGGCCGACCCCCCGGACCCGAGCCCCAGGTCCATGTGGAGGCCCACCACCTCCTCCCCGGACTCCAGGAGAAGGGCCGCGGCCAGGGCCGAGTCCACCCCTCCGGACAGGGCCACCCCGATCACGGTCTGAATCCCTTCATTCTAAAAGCAAGGGGGGAACCCCTCCCGGAGTTCCCCCTGAGGAGGACCGATTACGAGGGCCTAGGCCGGATATTTCATGGGCGGTCATGAGATATCCGGGCTATCGTCAAGCCTTCTCCAGGGCCCGGCGGAACCCTTCCAGGGAGGCGGAGATGGTCCGGTCGGGAACGGCGTAGCTGATCCTGAAGTAGCCCGGGCCGCCGAAACCGCTGCCCGGCACCACCAGGATCCGTTCCTCCTTGAGGAGGCCGGTAAAGGCCACGTCGTCCGGAAGCGGGCTCTTGGGAAAGAGGTAGAAGGCCCCGCCCGGTTTTTCCACCTGGTAACCGGCCCGGATCAGGCCCTCATAAAAGATGTCCCGCCGCCGCTGGTAGACCGAGACGTCCACACAGACCCCCTGGAGCCGGCCCACGGCCAGCTGCATCATCGAGGGGGCGTTGACGTAGAAGATCCGGTTGGCGATGACCATGACCTGACAGAGCTCGCCCACGTCCTCGGCCTGGGGGTGGACGGCCACGAAGCCGATCCTCTCCCCGGCCAGGGAGAGCTCCTTGGAGTAGGAGGTGACCAGGAAGGTGTGGGGGTAGACCCGGAAGATGGAAGGAACCTTGAGGCCGTCGTAGACGATCTTGCGGTAGGGCTCATCCGAGATCAGGTAGATCCGCCTGTTCCACCTGGACTTGGCCCCCTCCAGGACCCGGGCCAGGCCCTCCAGCTGCTCCTGGGTGTAGACCGCCCCGGTGGGGTTGTTGGGGGAGTTGATCAGGACCGCCCTGGTCCGCTCGGTCAGGGCCGCCTCCACCGCCGCCGGGTCCAGACCGAAGCCCGGTCCGGTCGGGACGGTGACCAGCTTCCCCCCGGAGATCTGGGCGTAGGTTCCGTACTCCACGAAGTAGGGGGCCGGGGTGATCAGCTCCTCGCCCGGGTTGAAGATCGACTTCAGGGCCACGTGCAGCCCCCCGGCCGCGCCGGGGGTCATGACCACGTGCTCCATCTTCAGCTCGACCCCTTGCTCCCGGGTCAGGTACTCGGCCACCGCGGTCCGGACCTGGGGCCAGCCCGGGTTGGGCATGTAGCCGTGGCCGTCCATCTCCTCGACCAAGTCCCGCAAGGTCGTTTTGAACTGGGGCGGAGGGGGCAGGTCGGGGTTGCCCAGGGAGAAGTCGAAGACGTTTTCCGGGCCGAACTGGGCCTTGAGCTTGATCCCCTCCTCGAACATCTTCCTGATGAAGGATGAACGGGCCACCATGTCCCGCATGTACTCGGCGGCTGGCATGACCACTCCCTTTTTGAGGATGTCCGTTAAAGTTAGAGGAGCGCCCCGGGGCTGTCAAGAACCCGGTCCGGGCAACTTGGCCCTTGACCCCGGGCCGGTCTTAACCTTATAACCAAGCTTGATTTTGACCTGTACCTCAGGCGGGGGGAAGCTCGGACCCAGGTTTTCGGGCCGGGACGGAGTCTTGTTTTTTTGGCCTTAAGGTGGCGTTTATAGGTTAATATAACCATCAGGTTACGTATCGGCTCCAGGCGGGACCGTGAAATATTAATAATGCTCCGCAGTTGGGCAAGTAGGAAGGTTGGTAGGCCGCCAAGGTTAGGGAGGTAAGCCGTTCATGCCCGCGATAAAGATAGCGGTGGTGGGGCTCGGCAACTGCGCCAGTTCTTTGATTCAGGGGATCCATTACTACTCCAAGCGAGGAGCGGATACGGCCATCGGGTTGATGCACTGGGAGATAGGGGGCTACCGGCCCTTTGACCTGGAGGTGGTCTGCGCCTTTGACGTGGACCAGCGGAAGGTGGGGCGGGACGTATCAGAGGCCATCTTTGCCAAGCCCAACTGCACCGCCGTCTTCTGCGAGGCGGTCCCGCCCACCGGGACCAAGGTCAGAATGGGCCGGATCCTGGACGGGATCTCGGAGCACATGCGGGAGTTCGATCCCTCCCGGACCTTTGTCCCCTCCTCCGCGCCCGAGCCGGAGATGGAGGAGGTGGTGGCGGCCCTCAACGAGTCGGGGGCCGAGGTGATGGTCAACTACCTCCCGGTGGGTTCGGAGAAGGCGGTCAGGTTCTATGCCGAGTGCGCCCTGAAAGCCGGGCTGGGCCTGGTCAACAACATGCCGGTCTTCATCGCCTCAGACCCCAAGTGGGCCGCGCGCTTCGAGGAGCTGGGCCTGCCCCTGGTGGGCGACGACATCAAGGCCCAGATGGGGGCGACCATCGTCCACCGGACCCTGACCGACCTGTTCCGGAAAAGAGGGGTCAAGCTGGAGCGGACCTACCAGCTCAACACCGGGGGCAACACCGACTTCATGAACATGCTCAACCGGACCCGGCTGGTCTCCAAAAAGCAGTCCAAGACCGAGGCGGTCCAGTCGGTGGCGGCCTCCCGCCTTTCGGCCGACAACATCCACATCGGCCCTTCCGACTACGTGGCCTGGCAGAACGACAACAAGGTCTGCTTCCTGAGGATGGAGGGCAAGCTTTTCGGAGACGTGGGGATGAACCTGGAGCTCCGGCTGTCCGTGGAGGACTCCCCCAACTCGGCCGGGGTGGCCATCGACGCCATCCGCTGCTGCAAGCTGGCCCTGGACCGGGGCCTGGGCGGGGTCGTCCACTCCCCCTCGGCCTACTTCATGAAGCACCCCCCGATTCAGTACACCGACGACGAGGCCTACGCCATGACCGAGGCCTTTATCAGGGGGGATTGAGGCCGCCCCCGAAAGCTCGACCGCTCCCCTCCGACCTCCCGGGAAAGAGTTATGGGTCCTGCCCCCCAATTCCCCCAGGAGTATAACCGGTGAGCCGGCTGGAACCATACCCCCTCCTTCTCTCGGCCAAGCCCAAGGTAAGCCCTTGGGGGGCCAGCGACTGGTCCGGGCTGACCGGGCGGAGTTTCGATCATCTGCCCCGGGTGGGGGAGCTCTGGCTCAACGACGACCGGCCCAACGGGTCGGTGGTCCTGGAGGGACCCCTGGCCGGCCTGGAGCTGGGCCAGGTGATCGCCCTGGACCCGGAGCAGATCCTGGGCCGGGCTTGGGGCCGGCAGGGCCGGTTCCCGATCCTGATCAAGTTTCTCAACACCTCCCAGTGGCTCTCCATCCAGGTCCACCCCGGCGACGGCGGCCCGGCCTCCCCATCCGGCCCGCTGCGGGGCAAGACCGAGGCCTGGCACGTTCTCTCCGCCGGGCCGGGGGCCGGCCTGATCCTGGGCCTTAAACCCGGCCTGGGACGGGATGACCTGGCCGAGGCCATGGGCCGGGGCCGGGTGGCCGAGACGGTGGCGGTGAGGCCGGTCTCGGCCGGCCAGTCGTTTCTCATCCCCGGGGGGTTGATCCACTCCATCGGCCCCGACCTGCTCCTCTTCGAGATCCAGCAGAACAACGACCTGACCTACCGGATCTACGACTGGGACCGGCCCGATCCAAGGGGCCTCCCCCGGCCCCTCCACCCGCGAAGGTCCTTGGAGGCCATCAACTTCAACCAGGGCCCGGTGGCTCCCCTGGCCGGGGCCGAGCTCGAGGTTGAGGGCGGGCGGCGGACCTACCTGGCCGCCTGCCGCCACTTCCTTCTCAGCCGCCTCGAGCTCCGGTCCCCCTTCCGCCGGGAGGCGAGGAAACCCTCCTCCAAACCTTCCTTTGTCCTCCTGACCGCGGTCCAGGGCCGGGGCCTCATCCGGGGCGGGGCCGGTCAGACCGGGATTGAAGGCGGGGAGACGGTCCTCATCCCGGCGGGCCTGGAGGAGTACGAGATCGTTCCCCATCCGAACCCCAGCCTGGTTCTTCTGGAATCCAGGCCCCCGGACCTCCGGGAGGAGCTGATCGCCCCCCTCAAGGCCGGGGGCTTCGGCGACCGGGAGATCGAGGCCCTGGCCGGCGACAGGGGGCCGGAGGAGCTCGGGCCGGCCCTCAAGGGATGGGACGAGGTCTGAAAAGTGGCCGGCTGTGGTTCCTGCTTCCGATTCTGGCCGGGTTGGCGGCGCTGATGGGTCTGGGCGGCGGCTGGCGGAGGCTGGTGGAAAGCCAGATCTTCTTCCCCGACCCGGTCCTGGTGACCTCTCCGGGCCGGGAGGGGCTGGCCTACGAGGAGGTCTGGGCGGAGACCGCCGACCGGGTCCGGATCCACGGCTGGCTGATTCCCGCCCCCAACCCCTTGGGCCTGATCCTCTTCTGCCACGGCAACGCCGGCAACATCTCCCACCGGATGGACAACCTCCGGCGGCTCAACCAGGCCGGGTTCGCGGTCTTTATCTTCGACTACCGGGGCTACGGCAAGAGCCAGGGCCGGATCAGCGAGAAGGGCTTCTACCTGGACGCGGAGGCGGCCTTTAACCTGGCCCTGGGACAGGCCCAAAGGCTGGGGACCAGGCTGGTGGTCTTCGGCCGGAGCCTGGGCGGGGCGGCCGGGGTCTACCTGGCGGCCGAGCACCCCCCGGCCCGGGAGGCCCTGGCCGGCCTGATCTTAGAGTCCACCTTCACCAACCTGGCCGACATGGCCGCCCTCCACTTCCCCCTGCCCCTGGCCGGCAGGGCGGTCAAGGGCCGGCTCGATACCTTAAGCCGGATAGCCAGGATCAAGGCCCCCCTCCTGGTCATTCACGGCGACCGGGACGACCTGGTCCCCCTGGAGCTGGGCCGCCGCCTTTTCCAGGCCGCGCCCGAGCCCAAGGAGTTCGTGACCTTGGCCGGGGCCGGCCACAACGACACCTACCTGGTCGCCGGGCAGGCCTACTTCGACAAGCTCCGCGCCTTTGTCAGCTCCCTGCCGCTAGCCGCTCCTCCTTCCGGTGCAGCCCATGCTCCCGGGCCAGCTCCCAGATGACGCAGGCCGTCCGGAACTTGCAGTAGACCTCCGGCTCGAAGCAGGGGGCCCCCTCCTCCAGGCACTCACCGCAGTAGCCCCGGTGGTTCAAGCGCTGGCAGACCACGTTGGTCTCCCGATCAGGATGGTTGACGCAGAAGGCCATGATCGCTTCCTTGGCTTCCTTAGCAGTTCATTATAGATCATATCAAGATCCGTACCAGCCTTCCGGCCGAGCCCAGATCAGAGATAATAGATTGAATGTACTTGATATAATAGGAAGGCAACGATCCCGGAGGACCGTTTTTAAGGTTACACCTGTTAAGGGAGAGGCTTACACCCGTTCAGGCCGGGTGTGGTCGGAGCCCAAAAGACGAGGTCCTCGGAGAGGGCCCAACCGCTTGAGTTATAGCCCTTATGGATTATCCGGTTTAACCCTTGGCCTTCCGGGCCAGGTCCAGGCCCAGCTCCAGGGCCTGCTTATTTGTCTCGATCATCCCCTTGGGGACCTTGGTCTCCAGGACCTTGAGGATGTGCTCCGGCTTGACCAGCTCGTCCAGCCCCAGGAGGGCTCCCAGGACGCAGATGTTGAAGACGATGGGCTGGCCGATCTTGTCCATCACCTCCCGGTACATGTCCAGGTTGAAGGTCCGGGCGTCGGCCTGCTGGAGCTGGCGGACGTGGAAGATATCGGTCAGGAGGGTCCCTCCCGGCCGGATCAGGTGGATGTACTTGTCATAGGCCAGTTGGGTCAGGCAGACCAGGACATGGGGCTTGATGACCTTGGGGTAGCGGATCACCTCGTCGGAGAGGATCACGTCGGCCCGGGTGGCCCCGCCCCTGGCCTCGGGGCCGTAGGCCTGGGCCTGGACGGCGTTTATCCCCCCGTAAAGGGCCGCCGCCTCGGCCATGATGATGCTGGCCGTGATCACCCCCTGGCCGCCCGAGCCGGTGAAGACGATTCCCTTTCTGAACATCTTAGGCCGAACCTTTCCTGGCCTGGTCAATGACCTGGTCGTAGGCCGCGGTGTACTCCAGCTTCTCCTCCTGGACGAAGATGCCCCGCTCGATGAGCTCCGGGTTCTTCTCCTTGGCCTTGGAGCCCCGGGGGGTGGTCGACTCCTTGAGCTGGATCATCATGTCCACCGGTCCCCCGAGCTTGTTCTTCCGGCCGAAGTAGGTCGGGCACTGGGTCAGGACCTCGACCACCGAGAACCCGGGATGGGCCAGGGCCTGCTCGAAGTACCTGGTCATCTCCGGGGCGTGGAAGGCGGTGGTCCGGGCCACGAAGGTGGCCCCCGACCCGCTGGCCAGGGCCGCCACGTCAAAGGCCGGGTCCACGCTGCCGTAGGGGGCGGTGGTCCCCTTGAGCCCCCGCCCGGTCAGGGGGGAGTACTGGCCGCCGGTCATGCCGTAGATCCGGTTGTTGACCACGATGGCCGTCAGGTCGATGTTCCTCCGGGCGGCGTGGATGAAGTGGTTGCCCCCGATGGCCACCGCGTCACCGTCGCCCATGGGGACGATGACCTTCAGGGAGGGCCGCCCCAGCTTGATCCCGGTGGCAAAGGCCAGGGCCCGGCCGTGGAGGGTGTGGAGGGTGTGGAAGTCCAGGTAGCCCGACATCCTGGCCGTGCAGCCGATGCCTGAGACCACGGCCACGTCGTTCTTCTTGTAGCCCAGCTTCTCCACGGCCCTGATCAGGGAGTTCATGACGATCCCGTTGCCGCAGCCGGGGCACCAGATCTGGGGAAAGAATCTCTGCCGGATGTAGTCCTTGACGGCCATGGGTCTAAACCCCTTTGCCCTGAATCAAGCGGAGGGTGTTCTTGATGTCCCCGTGGGAGATGAAGACCCCGTCGATCCGGTTGGCCAGGAAGACCCTCTCCGGCTGCCGGACCGCCTTCTTGACCTCCAGGCTGATCTGGCCCATGTTCATCTCCACCACCAGGACCAGCTCCCGGCCCTCGCAGCGGTCCCGGATCAGCTCCACCGGAAAGGGCCACAGGGTCTGGAGCTCCAGCAGCCCGATGGGCTCGCCCCGGTTCCGCCTCTCCTCCACCAGGTGGAGGGCCGAGCGGGCCGACGAGCCGTAGGAGATCAAAAGGACCTTGGCCCCCTCCACCTCGTGCTCCTTGTAGCGGGCGATGACCTCGGCGTTCGCCTCCAGCTTGTCCACCAGGTGGCGGAGGAGGGTGTGGGTGGTCTCCGGCTCGGTGGTGGGGAAGCCCCACATGTCGTGGACCAGGCCGGTGACGTTGTGGCGGTGGACGCCCCCGAAGTAGGACATGGGCAGCCGGCCGTCGTCCCGGGCCAGGTAGGGGTGGAAGTCGGTCCCCTCCGGGACCTCGGTCCACAGCCGCTCGATGAGCTCCACCTCCCCCGCTTCAGGAACCTCCAGCCTTTCCCGCATGTGGGCCACCACCTCGTCGTAGAGGAGGATGACCGGGGTCCGGTAGGTCTCGGCCAGGTTGAAGGCCTCCACGGTGGTCAGGAAGACGTCCTGGATGTTGGAGGCGGTCAGGGTGATGATGGAGTGGTGCCCGTGGGTCCCCCAGCGGGCCTGCATCACGTCGCCCTGGGAGACGCAGGTGGGCAGCCCGGTGGAGGGGCCGCCCCGCTGGACGTTGACCACCACCGTGGGGGTCTCGGTCATGACCGCGAAGCCGATGGCCTCCTGCATCAGGGAGAAGCCCGGCCCGGAGGTGGCGGTCATGGCCTTCGAGCCGGTCAGGGAGGCCCCGATGATGGCGCACATGGAGGCGATCTCGTCCTCCATCTGGATGAACTTGCCCCCCCTTCGGGGAAGCTCCAGGGAGAGCAGCTCGGCGATCTCGGTGGAGGGGGTGATGGGGTAGCCGGCGAAAAAGTCCAACCCGGCGTAGAGGGCCCCTTCCACGCAGGCCTCGTTACCCTGAACGAACTTCACCTGGCTGGGCATGGCACCCTTTCCTTAGCCCGGATATTTCACGAGCCCAAGTTGGCCGCAGATGCAAGGCGCGGGACTTGGAAGCCATAGTCGCTCTATGGCGAGGGTCACGCAACGCAGCAGATGCGGCCAAATCGGCTCGCTCTGTTTTCTCCCCAGGGGGTGAAGACCGCCAAATTTTCCGGTCCTCACCGAGGTTACAAACTGCCACCATGCAAAACAACCTTAAAATACTTATATCTATTCGATATTAATATCTAATTCCCCTTCGTTTTGGCGATCTTCACGAAATATTCGGGTCAGGCCGCCCGGTCCTCATGGGCCGCCTCCTCGATGATCTCGATGGCCAGGTCCGGGCAGCGCTGCTCGCACAGCCGGCAGCCGGTGCACTCCTCGG
>Ga0068714_10007956_pt1 | contig 10073 bp, 8 predicted proteins | sample MTBNYHSulfiMetaG_FD_62988 | JGI IMG/M metagenome (GOLD analysis project Ga0068714, IMG submission 62988) | Enrichment culture microbial communities from rom New York Harbor, USA that are MTBE-degrading - MTBE-NYH (New York Harbor Sulfidogenic)... | ecosystem: Environmental > Aquatic > Marine >...
GAAACTCAGTTCAGTCATGGCTGACTCCTTCAAAAGAAGGAAATATTGGAATAGTGGAATGATGGAATAATGGACCCAGATCCGACCACGCCCGGCCTTGCGCCGAAACCATCATTCCATTTTTCCAGTATTCCATGATTCCTTCCTACTTCAGCGCCTCCTGCCCTCCGAATTTACGGTAGGGCGAAAAGCCTTCGAGAATGATTTTGTCATCGTCCGTCACCTTGCCGGTGATCAACCTGGCCACGACCTCTCCGAGGCCGGGCCCGAGCATGAACCCTTGACCGCACATGCCCGCGGCATGGAGCAGGCCTTCGACCTCCTTGTTCCATCCCACCAGGGGAGACCCGTCCGGGGTCATGGGGTAGAGCCCTCGCCACATTCTTCTCACCCTCAGGTTCTTGAGCCTCGGAAGAAGGTTCACCATGCGCGACCCGACCTGGGGCAAGAACACGGAGGTCTCCCGCTTGTCATCCCCGACGATGAGCGGTTCCGGGGTGATGCAAAACACGACCTGGCCCAGTTTGTTCTGGTAAAAGTAGTAATTCTTGGAATCCGGCCCGGGCCTCAGGTCCACGACCATGCAGGTGAAGAAAGGTTTCACCGGCTCTGTAATAGCCGCCTCGTGGGAGTCGGGGGTCACCGGGACATCCACGCCCGCGGTCCGGCACAGGGCTCTCGACCGGGGCCCTGCCGCATCCACGACCACGGGCGCCGAGTAGGTTCCGGTCTTCGTAACCACGCCCAGCACCTTGCCCTGGGCCACCATGATTTGCTCCACCGTTTCTTTGAAGAGAAACGTTGCGCCCATTTCCTTGGCCCTGCGGTAGAAGGCATTGACGGCCCTGAGTGGAGAGGCCGAGCCGTCATCCGGCGACACGGTGCCGCCCCGCAGGTCTTGCCCATTGATCCCGGGAACCACTTCCCGGATCTTCTCCGGCCCGTAGAAGTCGATGTTCAGACCGTATTTCTTCTGAATGGGAAGGATGCCCTTGAGCGCCTTTTCCTCCGCCTCCCGGTAAACGGGGAACGTGTAGCCTCCTTTCAGCCATTCGATGTCGTCCCCGTACTGTTCCGCCCAGGTCGAAAAAATCTGCAGCGACCTGAGGCAGGTGAGGATTTTTGCAGGATCCGAATGGGTGGCTCGAATGCCGCCGATGGCTTTCTTGTTCTCCCCTTGACCCGGAGAAGCATAGTTGTCGAGCACCAGGGTCTTCACGCCCAGCTCTGCAAGGGCAAGGGCCACGGGCACGCCGGCTGATCCGGCACCGACGACGATCACGTCATAAGAAGTTTTTTCAGCCACAAGAACCTCCATGAATTCGAACGGTACACGGGCCACGGCTCACGGTGCACGGAAAAACCCTGCTTGAATTCAGCCCTTCCGTTCTCCCGTGTGCCGTGCACCACATCCCTTTTGCTCTTCCATGTACCGTGCGCCGTGCACCGTTTTATTCTTGCTTTCTCATTCCTGCCAGGATGCCCAGCGGGACCTCCACGAACAGGGGACGATCGGTCCTCTCCGTAACTTCTCCGAGGTCCACGCCCTCGTCCTTGAAAATGCGCCAGATCATGGGCCTGCAGGTCTTTGCCCCGCACGCCCCCATGCCGGCCCGTGTGACCGCCTTGAGCTGATTGATGTCTCTCAACCCTGCCCGTACCGCCGCTCTGATCTCTCCGGCGGTCACCCGCTCACAGCGGCACACGATGGCTTCGTCCGGAGGAATCTCCCTCTCATAGACGAGAGAGGGCTCGAGCTGTTTCTCCTGAACCCAAATTCCTACCGCCCTCTTGGCCACGGCTTTTTCCAGCTTGACCTGGACCAGCAGCGTGCCCGGATACTTCTTCTGGTTCGCGAGCACCTTTTCCACGGGGTAATATCCGAGGATGGCACCGTCCACGTCCGTAACCGGCACCCTTTGCCCCACCTCGACCTTTTCTCTCCACACTTCGTAGGGGAGGGTGACCGTGGGGTGTTCCCCGTCCTTCCGATAATCCACAAGGGTGGCGGCAAGCCCCGGACAAATGAAGACGCAATTCATGCATCCCTTGCAGAGATTGACGTCCACGATGTAAGGAAGGCCCGTGATCTCGTCCCTTTCGGTCCGGATCGCTCCTTCCGGGCAGACGGACGTGCAGGGGTTGCATGGGACCTCCTGGGCGCAGTGAAAGATAGGCATGACCCCTTTTTCCTCTCCGGGCTTGTCTCGCTGGATCACGGGACCCGGCTTGGATTTGAGAACCCTTTCCTTTTCTCCCCACTCTGCAGGGATGTCTCCCTCGTGAAGCCCGAGGGACCCGGCGATCTTCAATCCCTCGATCTTTCCCGTGAACATGGCGGCCGAGGCTTCAGCGATCTCGCTCGCATCCCCGGCGGAATAAACGTCCATGCCCCAATCCCCGGCCTTGGTGTAAAACTCGTTCACCTCCGCCAGTCCTACGGCGATGAGGACCGTGTCCACGTCAAAGGTCTTGTACGTCTCAGGCACGATCTTCCACTGCGGGTCCAGGGCCGCAATGGTCACCTTTTCCACCCTGTCTTTTCCTGTCGCGGAAACCACCGTGTGGCTCGTGTGAATCGGCACGCCCAGCCTCTTGAGCTTGTCGGCATGAACTTTGTAGCCCCCGACCTGGGGCAGCGCTTCCACGAGGGCGACGACCTCGATCCCGGCCTGGATGGCATGATAGCCGGCGATGAGACCCACATTGCCGCCGCCCACGATGAGAGTCCGGTCCGAGGATCGGACGAGATCACGATTGACCAGCGTCTGGAAGGCCCCGGCGCCGTAGACGCCGGGGAGCGTGTTGCCCGGAAAGGAGAGCATCTTTTCCCTCGCGCCCGTGGCGACCAGGAGTTTCATGGGCCGGATCTTCCTGTACAGGTTTCCTTTCACCACCCCCACGATGCGGTCCGAGAAAACGCCCACCGCGGTCGTGTTGAGCCAAATCTCCACGGACTCAAGTTTTCTCACTTCTTCCTCGAGAATCCGGGCGATCTCAAATCCACGGGTCCCTGCGTGGGAATCTTCGACCGAGCCGAAAAACTTGTGGGTCTGGAGGAGGAGTTTTCCCCCCAATCTGCTCTTGTCGTCTACGATGAGCGTATCAACCCCTCGCTTGCCCAGTTCAACGGCGGCGGAAAGCCCGGCCGGACCTCCTCCCAGGATCAGGACCTCGACATCCCGCAACGGGGGCTCCTTCATCGCGGGAACCCGGTCATCTTCGGGAAGTTCGGGCAGCCCTTCCAGGCTCTTCACGACCATCCCGTCGCGCAGGGGCGTCATGCACGCCTTGACAGGCAGCCCGTCTGCAATGACCATGCACTGGGAGCACTGGCCGTTGGCGCAAAACATGCCCTGGGGGCTGTTGTCCTTGGGATGATGGCCGAAGATGTGGATGTCGTTGGCGATGAGGGCTGAGGCGATCATCTCTCCTTCATAGCCTTCGAGGGTTTGGCCGTTCCAGGCGAACTCCACCCGGCTTCGCTTGGGGATGTCAAGGATGGGGTGTTTCTCGATTCTTCGTTTCTTCATGGGTGATGAAGCCTCCATTGAGGGTTTGAACGCAACGAGGCATTCTCCTCCATGCGCCGGTTGAACCGGGACACATGGTCTTGAACGAGGCGGGATGCCTTTTCCGCTCGACCTTCCTCCACGGCTTTGACGATCTCTCTGAGATCCCGGTAGTTCTCCCGGATGATGTCTTCCTCCCTTGGAAGAAACCGGTCGAAGTAACGATGGATGTTGTCGTACACCGTCCGAAGCACGGATTCGTAAACGGGGTTTCTGGCCATCTTCGCCAGGGTCAAGTGGATCTGGTTGTCGATTCGGATAAAGGCCTCCCAACCGGGGGTGCCTTGCTTCAGGCAAACGCCCGCCTCTTCGAGAAGCTCCTTGAGGTGGAGGCGGTCTTCATCGGTCGCTCTCTTTGCAGCCAGTGCCGCCACCATGCCCTCTACCCCCTCCCTGAATTCAGCCAGGTCCCGGAGCAGGACCCTTTGGTAGCGAATGAGCAGATCGAGGCTTTCACTGACCGGATGGGTGGTCGGCTGGTTCACCACCGCCCCTCCCTTGACCCCGGTCTTGATGCTGATGAGCCCCTTTTGTTCCAGCACTCTTAAGGCTTCACGAAGGGTCCCCCGGCTGGCCTTGAAGATGTCCGTCAGTTCACGTTCCGCAGGGAGTCTGCTCCCCGGCGTGAGCTTGCCCTGGAGAATCGCCTCCTGGATCTGGTCCACCACGTCCTGGAAGACCCTGTTCTGCTTTGCCTGCTGGAACATGCGCTTAATCCTTATAATGGTTTAACCATTATAATACGCTGATTTCTCTGTCAAGATTTTTCTGCCCTCCTGAACCCTGAACACTTCGTATCAATTAGGGCTCCGATTTCTCCGCAAACGCTTCGATGCCGTCCAGGTAAGACCTGCCGCCCACTACGTAGGTGTCGTTGTGTCCGGCTCCGTTGAGACGCAGGAAGTGTTTGGGCTCAGCCGCAGCGGCAAAAAGCTTCTCCCCCATGGAGAACGGGACGATCTCATCGCGGTCTCCGTGGATGATGAGCTTGGGGAGGTGAAGGCGGGGGACTTTCTCGAGGTTGTTGTAGTTCGCGGGAAGAATCGGAGAAAGCAGAGAGAACAGGGGCATCGTCTTCGCCATTTCCCTGGTCGAGGTGAAAGCGCTTTCCAATATCACGCCCCCGGCGCTTCGGTTCATCGCCACCTCCACGGCCACGGCGGCGCCGATGGAGTGCCCGTGAAGCACGATCTTGCCGGGCAGAACCCCTTGTTTTTGTACCAGGTAGTCGTAGGCCGCCATGCCGTCCCGGTAAAGCCCCTTCTCGGACGGTCTTCCCTCGCTTTTTCCGAACCCCCGGTAGTCGAAGATAAAAACCTGCAGTCTCTTTTGCATCAGGTGTTGGATCAGGTCCAGGCGATGGGAGATGTTCCCCGCGTTGCCGTGGAAGTGAAGAAGCACCGGATGTTCCTGGTCCCCGGGGAAGAACCATCCGTGAAGGGTTTTTCCATCTTCTGATGTGAAGTAGGCGTCTTTGTAAGGGAGCCCGAACGATTCAGGCGCGAAATCGAAGGCTCTCTGAGGGAAGAAGACAAAGAAGTTCTCGATCCTCGGGTAAAAATAGTAGAATGCGCCGACCACGATGGGAATGAGCACGGCCCAGTGGGGCCACTTCAAAGGCATAAACACGATCCTTCCCGGTGTCTTCAGGTTAGGGTTCCTCTCCGGTTCCGATTTTTCTGACTCTCATTCGCACATCCTCGTGCTCGGCCCTCTCATCGACGACCGCACCGCCGTTGTGGGAGACGACTCTTTTCACCTTGTCGACCTTGTCTTTTTCGACGATGAATTCAAATTCTTTGCCCGGCGGCACCAATCTGAGACATAGACCTATGTCCAGGTAAGCCTTTCAGCAGTCGCCCCGGTAATCAATGACGTCGTTCAAAATCTTGTCATAAGCGTTCGGCATGAGTCTCGACCTATGGATGAATCGTCTTATTGACCGTCTCGAAATAGTGTTGAAGCTTCGTCTCTGTCGCCATCCCACCTTTCTGTAGGAGCGACCTCCCGGTCGCGATTCTGTCGTCCCGCCCCTGGCGGGACTCCTGCAAGAACGGGGCGATCGCGGGGGAGGGGGTTGGGTGAGGGGGCCGCTATGGCTTGAGGCCGCTCAGGAATCTCTTCGTGAAGTAAAACACCAGGACCCATACCACAAAAGACAGCCCGGCGCTCACGATCATCGAGACTCCACTGAGGAGTTTGCCGGCCAGGTAGCCGGCCACACTCGCAGCGAGGATGGCGACAAACGTTGGCATCGACCCACCCGTCCGGCACGCCGGTTCAGCCTTCCTAGCCAGGGCCTGCTCCGGCGAAGCCGGCTACACCTCTACTCCATCACTCCAGTACTCCAATACTCCAGCACCCCATTCCTCTATACATGAAACTCAGCCACGTCTCCCTCCTGGAGCACGTAATCCCGCTGCACCATCTGCCCGTCATAAACAGCCTTGCCCCAGATTCTTGCATACTTGAGCTTTTCTTTGAAGTCCTTGTGGACTTTTTCGCCCAGATCCTCCAGTCTGCTCGCCCGCGGCACGACAAAGGGCGACGTGAAGTCGGGCTCCTTGCCGGGAGCCCGGGTGTAAACACGGATAATGTCGAGCATCTCGTAGATCTTCTCGATGAAAGCCGACAGGTTGCGACCCCGGTTCACGGAAACGGCTATCGTTGGGAGCGTCGTTCCTGCCAGTTCGACAAACACCTTGTAATCCTCTTCATCGTCCTCGTCGTCCACTTTGTTCACTGAAAGCAGTATTCGCTTCAGGAAAGGAGGCTTTTTCAGGTCCTCCGGCACGTCGGCTCGCTCCGGAAAGATCCGCCATTCGCCGAGAATGGCCAGCGTGTCCTCCAGTTGCTGGAGCACGTCGGCCTTGAGGTCCAGCATGATCACGAGGAGGTCTCCTCGCCGCAGGAGATCCACCATCAGGGGATCGGTATACTCGTTGCTGATGGGAGGCGTGTCGATCAACTGGAACTGGATGTTCTCGTAAGGCACCATGCCCGGGGTAGGTTTCCAGGTCGTGTGAGGAAAATCGCCCACCTCGGGGCTTGCATTGGTGAGTTTGGCGACGAGCGAGGATTTTCCCGTGTTGGGAGGTCCGACCACCACGATCTGTCCGGCCCCTTCTTTGTTGATCGAGTAGGGGGTGGCGCTCCTCGCCCCTCCCTTTTTTTGCTGGGATTCGTCCTTGAGCTTTGCGATCTTGCGCCGGAGATCGGCCTTGAGCTTGTCCGTACCCTTGTGCTTGGGCATGATGGCAAGCATTTCCTCAAGGGCCTCGACCTTGTCCTCCGGCGTCTTGGCTTCGCGGTAGCGTTTCTCCGCCTCGAAGTACATGGGGGGCAGATTCGCTGGCATGGCTCCGGACTCCTTCTGCTGGGATCAACCTACCAGAAAAAAACGCTTTTCTCAACCCTTCCTCCAAAGGGCCGGAGACAGAAACTTCTTGAAAAGACTGCCCATTCATGTCAAGGTGAGGCGAAAGGCAGGGAGGGCTGACACAATGACCATTCCCAAGAGATCCCTCGGCCGGACCGGCTATGAGGCCACCATCATGGGCCTCGGCGGCGAGGGCGTTTTGAGGACTTCCGGCTACGAGTCCCAGGCTTACGACCTCATCAACCGTGCCATCGATCTCGGCCTCAACTACTTCGAGTCGGCCCGGGCCTACTCCGGGAGCGAGGCCTACTACGGTCTCGCCCTCAAGGAAAGAAGAAAGGACCTCTTCCTCACCAGCAAGTCCCATGCAAGGGACCAGCAAGGCGCCTCGGATCATCTCAGGCAAACCCTGGCCAACATGAAGACGGATCACCTCGATCTGTGGCAGGTCCATGATGTGAGAACGGAGGAGGAGATCGAAACCATTTTCGGTCCTCGCGGCGCCATTCACGCCTTTGCCGAGGCCAAGAAGCAAGGGCTCACAAGGTTCATCGGCGTCACCGGCCACCACGATCCCTTCATCACCAAGCGGTGCATCGAAATGTTCGACTTCGACACGGTTCTCATTCCCGTCAACCCCGCAGAGCCTGTCTACAAGAGCTATCTCCAGCACGTGGTCCCGGCGGCGCAGAAGAAGCACATGGGCATCATTGGCATGAAGGTCTACTTCAGGGGCTTTGCCTCGAAGCTTCCATGGTTCACGGACATGGAGCCCTTTTTTCGTTTCGCCCTGTCCCAGCCGGTCACGCTGGCCGTCATCGGCTGCGACAACCTCGATCAACTCGAGCAGAACGTGAAATTCGCGAGCACCTTCAAACCCATGGGTGACGACGAAATCCAGGACCTCATCGACGAGGTGTACCCTTACGGCCGCAAGTTGATGTACTATAAGCCATGAAAGCCATGATCCTGGCAGCCGGGTTCGGCACAAGGCTTCGCCCTCTCACGGACAAGAGGCCCAAGGCGCTCATGCCCGTAGCGAACAGGGCTATCCTGACATGGTGTGTCGATTACCTCAGGAACTATGGGTGCTCCGAAATCATTCTCAACGCCCATCATCATCATGAACAGGTGGTGGACTATGTTCGGCGACACCCTTCCCACGGGGTGAAAACCGAAGTCAGGGTGGAGTCTGTAATCCTGGGCACAGGCGGGGGGATCAAGAATGTCGAGGACTTCTTCGGCCGCGATCCCTTCGTGGTGATGAACGTGGACATCCTCACGGACATCGATCTCCAGGAGGCCGTCCATCGCCATGGGAGCTCGGGAGCCCTCGTGACGCTCCTGCTTCACGATTGCGCTCCCTATAATCAGATCGAAGTCGACGAAGAAGGCAGCATCACGGACATCGGGGAAACAGCGCACAGCGGGAGACTGGCGTTCACCGGCATTCACATCATCGACCCCCGGGTGCTCGCCGTGATCCCTGCCGGCGGATTCTCGGACATTATCCCCTGCTACCGCAACCTGATTCGAGACGGCGAGCCCGTCAAGGCTTACGTCTCCAGGAACCACTACTGGCGCGATATCGGCAGCGTGACCCAGTACATGGAAGCGAACCGGGATTTCGCGGCCAGGCCTTTTCTCATCGGCGAAGGCTGCCGGATCGATCCGTCGGCCAGGCTCGAGGAGTGGGCGGTCATCGGCGACGGCTGCCGCGTCGAGGAGCGCGCGAGCATCCGGCGATCCGTCCTCTGGGAAGGGGTGGAAGTGAAGGCCGGCGTCGGAGTCCGCGACAGCGTGGTTGCCGCAGGCTGCAAAGTGACAACGGATCTTGACAGCGATATCTTTTCATGTGAAGGAGCTGAGCGATGATTGTAGGAATCCTGAAAGAGATCAAGGCGGAGGAAAACCGGGTCTCAATGACCCCGGCCGGTGCCGAGGTGATGGTACACCATGGACATACGCTCCTCGTCGAAAAAGGGGCGGGCAGAGGAAGCGGATTCGAGGATGAGGCCTACCTGAGGGCCGGTGCTCAGATCGTCGACACGGCCAAAGAAATCTTCGAGCGCTCCGACATGGTCATGCACGTCAAGGAACCGCTCCCGCCCGAGTACGACCTCATCCGTGAAGACCAGATCATCTTCACCTATCTGCATTTGGCCGCCGCCGAGCAGCTGACCCATGAGCTGATCAAACGGCGTTCCGTGAACATCGCCTATGAAACCATCCAGAAAGCCGACTGCTCCCTGCCTCTCCTTACGCCGATGAGCGAAGTGGCCGGCCGCATGGCCATCCAGCAGGGGGCAAAGTACCTGGAAATGACCCAGGGAGGACACGGGATTCTCCTGGGAGGCGTCCCGGGAGTCGACCCCGGCAACGTGTTGATCATCGGAGGAGGCATAGTGGGGACCAACGCGGCGAAGATGGCCTGCGGGCTCGGCGCCAAGGTCTTCCTTCTCGACCTGAGCCTGGACCGGTTGCGCTATCTGAGCGACGTCATGCCCAGCAATTGTTTCCTCCTCTTTTCCAGCCCGGCCACCATTCGTGATCTGGCCGCGAGAGCCGACGTGGTGGTGGGAGCTGTGCTGCTCCCCGGAGCCAAGGCGCCCAAGCTGATCACGCGGGACATGCTCAAGACCATGAAGCGGGGAGCGGTGCTGGTCGACGTGGCCATCGACCAGGGAGGGTGCTTCGAAACATCCAAGCCGACCACCCACGCGGATCCCATCTACACCGTCGACGGCGTGGTGCACTACTGCGTGGCCAACATGCCGGGCGCAGTACCCAAGACATCCACGATAGCCCTCACCAACGCCACGCTGCCCTACGCTCTCCAAATCGCCGACAAGGGGTGGCAGGGAGCCATGAGGGAAAACCCGGAAATCAAGCTCGGCGCCAATGTGATACAGGGGAAGATCACCTACAGGGCCGTGGCGGAAGCCTTCGGCCTGGAGTATTTCCCGATAGACGGACTCCTCTGAGGGGAACCCCTTGTGGATCGGATCCGTAAATTGAATCGCTAAATCAGGGAAAGGGGCATTTGTTCTTGTCGGGCAAGGGGTTCCGTTTTCGTCGGCTTGGTGCTCCGGGTTCTCTGCTTCTTGCCCGTTTCCCCCTTC
>Ga0068714_10007957_pt1 | contig 10073 bp, 4 predicted proteins | sample MTBNYHSulfiMetaG_FD_62988 | JGI IMG/M metagenome (GOLD analysis project Ga0068714, IMG submission 62988) | Enrichment culture microbial communities from rom New York Harbor, USA that are MTBE-degrading - MTBE-NYH (New York Harbor Sulfidogenic)... | ecosystem: Environmental > Aquatic > Marine >...
CAAACCGTCACGCAGTGCAAAGCATGGAAGGAGCATGGGGCTTTTCTTAAGTTCCGAGGCTCCCGGCCTCAGAAAAGCCCCACGCCCCATGAGATGCAAACAAGAATGTGATCTTTTAGTCGTTGTACGGTCAGGCATCAGGTTGCAGGGATGACGGAATGGTACGCCTTCAGTATCGCTGCCCTCGTGCTCATGGGGGTGCAGAGGTTCCTTTACAAAGTCTCCGCTGAGAGGAACTGCCCCACCCTGTGGACCACGTTTTCATTCATGGCCACGGTCACCGTGTTGAGCGCGATCTTTCTTGCAGCCCTGAAAGAGCCCTTGTCGGATGTGCGGATGCTCGTGGCCATGGCGCTCCTCAACAGCGCCTCCTTTGTCCTCGGCACGATCACTCACATTGAGGCCCTGAGACATGTCCCTGCCGGCGTGGTCTATCCCATCCTGCGCCTGAACATGGTGGTGGTGGTTCTTTTCGGCGTCTTCGTCTTCCGCGACCGGTTGTCCCTGCTTCAGATCCTGGGCATCCTCCTGGCGGTGGCGGTCGTGCTGATCCTGAGAAAAGACGCGGAGCATGCCGGGGACTCCGTGGGAAACGTGCGGCGCGGACTTGTGCTTCTCTTCGTCTCGCTGCTGTGCGGAAGCGTGGCTTCCATCTCGAGCAAGTACGCCGCACTCTACGCCGGCAAGCTGGGTTTCATGGCCCTTTCCTATTTCCTGGGGGCCCTCTTTTCGGCGGGTCTCATCAGGAAATCCGGGTCGAAAGGGAACGCGAGGGAACGCAAGGAAGCCGTCCTCATCGGCATCGTGATGGGCCTCATCAATTTCGCGGGCTTCTACGCGTTCCTGGCGGCCCTCTCCGTCGGTCCTCTTGCCGTCATTGTTCCAATCACCGGCATGCACTTCGTGATCGCCGTCATGCTGTCGGTGATCCTTTACAAAGAGAAACTCGGCCCGAGGCGCGTGCTGGGCATTGCGCTCACCTTTCTATCCGTGCTTTTTCTTCGATCATGAAAAGGGACCTCACCACACAGGGGCATTTGAGGCTGTTCACCGGCAACCGCCTGGAGATTCTGGCGGATCAACTCGCGGCCGTGCTGGCGGAACCCCTGCCGTCCCCTTTGGAGCCGGAGACGATTGTGGTTCAGAGCAAGGGAATGGAGCGCTGGATTTGCCTTCAGCTCGCGGAGCGCCACGGCGTTTGCGCCAACGGCCTTTTTCCTTTTCCCAACGCCTTTGTGCGTGAGGCTTTCAAAATCGTCCTCGGAGATCTTCCAAGCTCCTCCCTGTTCGATCCCGAGATCATGACCTGGCGCGTCATGAAAGCGCTGCCTTTCCTCATGGGTCATCCGGCTTTCGAACCTCTCCGGATTTACCTCCAGAGCGGGCGGAGCGACCTCAAGCGCCTGCAACTCTCGCAGAGGATCGCCGATCTTTTTGACCAGTACCTTCTGTTCCGGCCCGAGATGATGTTCCAGTGGGAAAAAGGAAAGGCCCGGCACTGGCAGGCGGTCCTCTGGAGGGAACTGGTTCAAGGCCATGAACAGGTCCACCGTGCGGCCCTGGCCGGATCGTTCTTCGACGCCCTTCGAGAAAGCCCGCCGGCCGGTCTTCCGGCCAGGATATCCGTTTTCGGTATCTCGGCCCTACCCCGTTTTCACATCCAGGTGCTCGCAGCCCTTTCGCGGGTGGTCCGGGTCAATCTGTTCCTGATGAATCCCAGCAGAGAGTACTGGGGGGACATCCTCGAGGCCTGGGAGATGAAGAGACTCGGGTTGTCCGGGAAAGAGGTGCAGGAGGAGTCCCTTCACATGGAACGGGGAAACTCCCTGCTCGCTTCCATGGGTGCACTGGGAAGGGATTTTTTTGAGATGATCCAGGACATCCAGGTGGAAGAGGTTTCCTGCTACGCCGCACCGGAGAAGGACGGTCTCCTGAACTCCATCCAGCGAGATGTCCTGGATCTCAGGGAAATAAAGGAAAAGACCGCCATTTCCGCAGACGACCGATCCCTCCAGATCCATTCCTGCCACAGCCCGATGAGGGAGGTGGAAGTGCTTCGGGATCAGCTCCTGCGAATGTTCGAGGAGGATCCGGGCCTCCTGCCGAAAGACATCCTGGTCATGATGCCCGACATCGAAGGCTATGCCCCTTACATTCAGGCGGTGTTCGACTCGGAAGCCGGGGATCCCCGGAGAATTCCTTTCAGCATCGCGGACCGAAGCGTTCGAAGGGAGGGAGGTATCAGCGACGCCTTTCTCGACCTGCTCGACCTTCCCGCGAGCCGCTTCGGGGTCGGCCGGGTCCTCAACCTGCTCGAGTGCGGGGCGGTGCGCCGCCGTTTCGGTTTTCTGGACCATGACCTGGAGACGGTTCGCAGGTGGGTGTCCGACACCCGGATCCGCTGGGGAATCGACGAGGATCACAAACGGTCGTTGGGGTTGCCTTCCTTTTCGCAAAACACGTGGAGGGCGGGCCTTGACAGAATGCTTCTCGGTTTCGCCATGCCGGGGCGCGAGGAAAGCCTGTTCTCGGGGATTCTCCCCTATGATCCCATCGAGGGGAACGAGACCCGGATCCTCGGCTGCCTGGTTGGTTTTGTCGAAACGCTGTTCACCCTGGCGGATTCCCTGGGGCGGCCGCGGACCCTGGAAGGCTGGCAGGAGGAGATCGCAAAGCTCCTGGAGGAATGCTTCGAGCCGGGGGAGGAAACGGAGCGGGAGATCCAGGTGATTCGACGGATCCTCGAGGGCCTGGTGCATGCGGGGTCCCTGTCTTGTTTTGAGGAAGAGCTGCCTCTCGCAGTCATCAGAAGCTTTCTTGAAGGCCGCCTGGATGAAGCAGGCTTCGGGTACGGCTTCATCACGGGAGGCGTCACCTTCTGCGCCATGCTCCCCATGCGGAGCATTCCTTTCAGGGTGATCTGCCTCCTCGGCATGGACAGCGAGGCCTATCCGAGGCAATCCAGCCCCCTGGGTTTTGATCTGATGGCGAGATATCCAAAAAGGGGCGATCGTTCCCGGCGCAACGATGACCGCTACCTCTTTCTTGAAACCGTGCTGTCGGCCAGGGACAGGCTCTACATCAGCTACGTGGGACAGAGCATCCAGGACAACACCGTGATTCCTCCCTCGGTGCTGGTGAGCGAACTGATCGATTACGTGGAGCAGGGGTTCGAGGCGCCGGACGGCGACATCCTCGCGCACCTCTACACCAGGCATCGGCTCCAGGCTTTCAGCCCGGAATACTTCAGGGGACCGTCGAAGCTCTTCACGTACTCGGAGGAGCATTTCGAGATTGCCCGGATCTCGGTCGGGGCGCGCAAGGAACCCGGACCTTTCCTGGCCGCAGGATTGACCGAGCCGGACGAGCACTGGAGGAAGGTCGATCTTCCCAGCCTCTGCGCCTTTTTCTCGAACCCCGCCAAGTTCCTTCTCACCAGGCGGCTGGGGATTCATCTGGAAGATGCCGCCTCTCTGATGGATGAGAGGGAACCCTTCGAGGTGCAAACCCTGGAGCGCTACCTCCTGGAGCAGGACATGGTCCGGAGGCTCATCCGGGGTGAAGGCACGAAGGAGGGCCTCGCGCTGAGCGCCGCCGCCGGCAGGATTCCTCACGGACCGGTGGGGCGTTGCATTTACGAGGACCTGAGTCCCGGGGTGGAGCGGTTTGCCCGGGACTTGTCGACGTTCATCCGCGAAGGGGCGCTCGACACCGTGGATTTCCAGCTTCGGGTGGGACCCTTTTCCGTGACGGGTTCGCTGGATCACGTGTTCAAGGACCAGGCCGTCCACTACCGATATGCCCGCCTCAAGGGAAAGGACTTCATCGCGGGCTGGATTCATCACCTCCTGCTCAACGCGATTCGGCCGGAAGGTTTTCCGCAGGACACGCTGATCGCAGGTCTTTCGACGAAGAAGGGCAAGCAGCGCGAAAGGGCCTACTACCGGTTTGAACCGGTGGAGCGGGCGGAAAGGGTGCTGCAGGCCTTGTTGAACCGATACTGGGAGGGATTGAGAGTCCCTTTACACTTCTTCACCGAATCCTCGCAGGCCTATGCCGCGGAGCGGATCGGGAAAGGAAAGGCTCCGGAGCTTTCTCTGGAAACCGCGAGAAGAACCTGGGGAGGGAGCGGATGGGACAAGGGCGGAAGGGGGGAGAGTGAAGACCCTTACTATCAACTGTGTTTCAGAACAGGGAACCCGCTGGACTCGGCCTTCGAAGAGCTGGCCATGGAACTTTTCGGGCCTTTGCTGGAAAGCCTGAGCGAAGTCACAAGGACCGAGGACCAATGACAACGGACAAGTGACCATTGACAAATGACCAATGACAACGGACCAATGACCACTGACCAATGACCACTGACTCTCTCATCTTCGACCCTGTCGAGACGCCTCTCGAAGGGACCAACCTCATCGAGGCCGGCGCAGGAACGGGGAAGACCTACGCGATCACCGGGCTCTACCTTCGGCTCCTGCTCGAAAGAAACCTCGCGGTCCATCAGGTTCTTGTGGTGACCTACACGGAGGCGGCCACGGAGGAGCTGAAGGACAGGGTGCGACGGAAGATTCGCGACGCTGTGGGGGCCTTTTCGCGGGGAGGAAGCGAGGATGCTTTCCTGCAGAAGCTGGTGGAGCGGCATCCGTCTCCGGACAAAGCGCTGGACATCTTGCGGGAAGCGCTCAGGACCTTTGACGAGGCGGCCATCTTCACCATCCACGGCTTTTGCAGAAGGATGCTCCGGGAAAACGCCTTTGAAAGCGGCAGCCTCTTTGACACGGAGCTGATCGCTGACCCTTCAGCCATGATCCGGGAGTGCGTCGACGACTTCTGGCGAAGACACCTCTACACGGCCTCACCGCTCTTCGTGAACTTTGCGCTGGCCAATGGTTTCAGCTCGGCGGCGCTGCTTCCCCTGCTGGAGTGCAAGCGAAACCAGCCCTTTCTCCGCATCATCCCCCGCATGGAAGAGAGGGACACGGCGCCGGAGGAGTCAAGGTTCAGGGCGGCCTTTTCAAAAGCCCGTGAGGCGTGGACCTTTTCCAGGGACAAGGTGACGAATCTTCTTTCATCCTGCGAGGGGCTGCACAAGGGGCAGTATCCTCCTCTCAAGATTCCCCTCTGGGCGCGGGAGATGGATGACCTTTTCGCTTATGGAGAAAACAGCCCGCGCCTCTTTCCGAACTTCGTGAAATTTTCTTGCAGCGGCGTGGGGAGGACGGGCAGCCTGAAAAAAGGTTTTGCTCCGCCCGAACACCCCTTCTTCGAACTCTGTGAAGAGCTTTATCGAGCTTCCCTGGAGCTCGAAGGCGCTTTCGCGCAGCGCCTTCTGGCGCTCAAGGCAAAGCTGTTCGAGGAAGTGGGCGAGGAGTTGTCCCGAACAAAGACGGAAAAAAACGTTCAAACCTTCGACGATCTCCTGGTCAAGCTTCACAGTGCCCTGGAAGGGGAGGGAGGGCGCGGTCTTGCGGAGGCCGTCAGGAGGAAATACCGGGCCGCTTTGATCGACGAGTTCCAGGACACCGACCCCGTGCAATACGCCATCTTTCAGAGCGTCTTCGGAACGGAAGGGAGCACCCTTTTCCTGGTGGGGGACCCCAAACAGTCGATTTACGGCTTTCGCGGCGCCGACGTTTTCGCGTACATGGAGGCGGCGGACAAGGTCCTCTCCCACTACACGCTGGTGGAGAACTGGCGATCGGAGCCGCGCCTGATCGAGGCGGTGAACGCGCTTTTCTCCAGGACGGATCGTCCTTTCGTGTACGACAAGCTTGCGTTCAAGCCGGCGGTGCCCGCAAGGAAAAAAACACCGGAGTTTCTCACCCTGGAGGGACGAAGGCCCCCGCCCTTCTCGATCCGGTTCGCGGACCCGGAGAAGTGGGGCGTGCAGGGCGGCGTCATCGGCAAGGGGGTGGCCCAGGAGAGACTCCCGGGTCTGGTGGCTGCAGAGATCACCCGGCTCCTCAACCTGGGGAAGGAAGGAAAGGCTCGAATCGGCGGGAGAGATCTCCGGGCCAATGACATCGCGGTGCTGGTGAGACAGAACAGACAGGCCCTGCTCATGCAGAAGGCCTTGTCGGAGAGAGGCGTTCCGAGCGTGCTCTTCAGCATGGAAAACCTTTTCGATTCCCGGGAAGCGCTGGAGATGGAGAGATTTCTCGCCGCGGTGGTGGAGCCGAACAACGAAGCCTTTCTCAAAGCGGCCCTGGCATCGTCCATGCTCGGGGTGAGCGGTGAAGACCTCGAACGGTTGATGCTCGACGAATCAGGGTGGGAGCGCCGGCTCGTAACCTTCAGGGGCTACCACGACCTCTGGCAGGAACGGGGTTTCATCCGCATGTTCCGCGCTTTTCTTCAGGAGGAGAAGGTCCTCTCCCGGCTGGCGGCCTTCACAGACGGCGAGCGAAGAGCCACGAACCTCCTCCATCTCATGGAGGTCCTGCACCAGGTCTCCGCGGAGAGGAAGCTGAACATGGCCGGGCTGGTGAAGTGGCTTTCGGAGCAGCGGGATCCCGAAGCGCTCCGCTCGGAGGAGCATCAACTCCGGCTCGAGAGCGACGAGAACGCCGTGAACCTCGTCACGATCCACAAGAGCAAAGGGCTCGAGTACGGCCTCGTGTTTTGTCCTTTTTCCTGGGACGGCATCCGGTCCAGGAAAGACCCCGAGCCCCTGCTTTTCCATGATCCGCAAAACCGCATGCAGCTCATCATGGATCTGGGGTCCGAGGAACGGTCCTCCCACCGCGCCCTGGCGGAAAGAGAGGATCTCGCCGAGAATTTGAGGCTCTTCTATGTTGCGCTCACTCGCGCCAAGTGCGGCGTCACCCTGGTCTGGGGGCGGTTCAACGGAGCGGAAACCTCGGCGCCGGCCTACCTGCTTCATCCCCGGAAGGGCCGCCAAGGCGACAACGTGGTGAAGGACCTTTCGGACGATTTCACCCGGCTCACGAACGAGGAAATCCTCTCCGGCGTGAAGGCCCTTTCAAAGCGCTCCGCAGCCACGGTGGAAATCATCGGGGCGGACGGAGAGGGGAGGGAGCGATTTTCTCCCTTGCCGGAAGAGACCCTCATCCACCCCCCGAAGCCCTTTGCAGGGCGAATCGACCGGCGGTGGAGGATCGCCAGTTTTTCTTCTCTCGTCTCGGACCGGGCCCATGCCGAGGAGGAGGCCGACTACGATACAGTCGTGGAGCGGGCACCTGAGGACCTGTTTGCCGGGATGGAAGAAGGGGCCGGGGTGTCCGCCTTTCCGAAGGGAACGAAGGCGGGCATTTTTTTCCACGACCTTTTCGAGCATCTCGATTTTCGAGCTCCCGCCGTCCCGTCGAGACAGGAAGCGGTTGCGGCAAAGCTGGCCCAACACGGCTATGATCCATCCTGGATGGGGAGTGTCTGTGAGATGGTGGACAAGGTGCTCGATGCGCCGCTCGATCCGGAAAGGCAGGATTTCCGTTTCACCAGGGTCGGGAAGGAGGATCGCCTCAACGAGCTCGAGTTCTATTTTCCTCTCAAGGTCCTTTCTCCGGAAACCTTGGAGAGACTCGCGGGAAAAAGAACGGGAGACCGGGAGATTCCCGAAACCATCGGCGGTCTGCATTTCTCGCCCGTCAAGGGGTTCATGAAGGGGTTCATGGACATGGTTTTCAGGGATGAAGGCCGTTACTACCTGGTTGACTGGAAATCCAACTTCCTGGGCCCGAGCCCGGAGGATTACGGCCCCGAAGCCCTGCAAAGAGCCATGGACGATCACGTCTACACGCTTCAGTACATGATCTACACCCTGGCGCTCAACCGGTACCTGACGCTCAGGGCCCGCGACTACACCTACGAAAAGCACTTCGGAGGAGTCCTTTACGTGTTTCTGCGCGGTGTGGACCCTGGAAAAGGTCCTCAGTACGGCATTTACAGGGACAAACCCGATCGGCGCCTGATCGAGAGATTGAGTGAAGAGGCGATGGGGGTGGGTTAGAGAAAATATTTCGAAGCAAAAGAGGCTCCTGCTGCAAGGAAATGAACAACCCATGAGTGACATGGATTCCCTATATAAGAAGGGTGCCCTCTCTCCCTTGGATTTTCACTTTGCCCGGTTCATGGAGCGGCTGTCCGGAGGTTCAGTGCCGGAGCTCGGCCTCGCCGCCGCGCTGATCAGCCGGGTCACGCGAGAAGGCCACGTCTGCCTGGATTTGTCCCGAGCGCCCTCCGCCGATTCCGGGGATGCAATCGTCTTGCCCGAACGAAGACGGTGGGAGAAAAAGCTCAGGCAAAGCGGGGTGGTCGGCGAACCGGGCGAGCTCAGGCCCCTGATCCTCGACAGCAGGGGGAGGCTCTATCTTTATCGGTACTGGGAATACCAGGAAGAGCTCGTGAAGGCGATCAGGGGCCGCCTCGACCGGGACAACCGCGAGGCTGAGGTCGAATCTCTGCGCTCGGGACTGGCTGCGATTTTTCCCGAATCGGGGAGTGGGGAGGTTGACCGGCAGAAAGTGGCGGCCCTGGCGGCTGCGCGGAGGAGGTTCTGTGTGATCTCCGGCGGCCCCGGCACCGGAAAAACGACGACCGTTGCCAAGATCCTTGCGCTGCTCCTGCAGCAGAGCAAGGGAGATCGACTTCGCACCGCGCTTGTTTCTCCTACAGGGAAGGGGGCCGCCCGGCTCCAGGAGGCGATGAAAAAGGCCAAGGAAGACCTGCCCTGCGTTCAGCAGGTGAAGGCCCTCCTTCCGGATGAGGCTTCTACCATCCATCGTCTCCTCGGAACCGTGAGGGGGTCTCCCTATTTCACCTTCAACGCTCAAAGGCGTCTGCCCGTCGATGCCCTTGTGGTGGATGAAGCCTCGATGGTGGATCTCGCTCTCATGTCCAAGCTGGTTCAGGCCCTTCCACCGGAGGCGCGCTTTATTCTTCTCGGCGACAAGGATCAGCTTTCTTCGGTGGAGGCCGGGGCCGTGCTCGGGGACATCTGCGACACGGGGAATCCTCATCCTTTTTCCGACGGGTTCTGCAGAGAGATTCACCAGATTACCGGTTACAGGATCGAAGGGAACAGGGAGGCTCCGCTGCTGAGCGATTCCATCGTGCGTCTTACAAAGAGCTACCGGTTCGGCCAGGAAAGCGGAATCGCGTCGGTCGGCCGCTCGGTCAACGAAGGCAAGGCGGAAGAGGCCCTGCAGGTTTTGCAGGAGAAGGCTTACGAAGATTTGTCCTGGAAACCGCTTCCTCCCCTGAGATCCCTGGCCGGGGCCCTGAAAGAGAGGGCGCTGGAAGCCTTTCACGATCTTTTCAAGGTCGACGAACCTGAGGCACTCTTTGGGCGTTTGGACCGGTTCAGAGTCCTCTGCGCCCTGCGTGAGGGCCCCTTCGGCGTCAAGGCGGTCAATCTCGCCATGGAAAAGATCTTCCGGGAAAAGGGGCTCATTCATGGCCGGGAAAAATGGTACAGAGGCCGGCCGGTCCTGATTACCCGCAACGATTACACCCTTCGGCTCTACAATGGAGACGTAGGGATTGTCCTGCCAGACCCCGGGGCCGGCGGAGATCTGCGCGTCTTCTTCCGGTCGCCTGACGGAACGCTCCGAACCTTTCACCCGGTGCGGTTACCGGAGCACGAAACCGTCTATGCCCTCACCGTCCACAAGAGCCAGGGCTCCGAGTTCGATCGCGTGCTCTTCATCCTTCCCGATCGGGATTCCCCCGTGCTGACGAGGGAGCTGATCTACACGGCGATCACACGCGCACGAGAGCGCGTCGAGGTGTGGGGCGAGGAGAGCGTGTTCCGGAGGGCTGCCTCGAGGAGAACGGCGAGGCTGTCGGGGCTGAGAGACGCACTGTGGGATGAGGATTAGAGGTTGTATTTGTGGCGGCAGCGTTTTAGACTGTGACTGGGTGCAACAGCACCGCACCCCTGATGCAGGCAGCCGATGAAGGGAGGGGTTCATCCCCCCGGGGATCGGGCGGGAATAAATCCCGCCCCTACATGGGGCTTCAGGCCGCATGACGAGAGGCGGCGCAGGGGAGGGGTTCATCCCCCCGGGGATCGGGCGGGAATAAATCCCGCCCCTACATGGGGCTTCAGGCCGCAT
>Ga0068714_10007961_pt1 | contig 10068 bp, 7 predicted proteins | sample MTBNYHSulfiMetaG_FD_62988 | JGI IMG/M metagenome (GOLD analysis project Ga0068714, IMG submission 62988) | Enrichment culture microbial communities from rom New York Harbor, USA that are MTBE-degrading - MTBE-NYH (New York Harbor Sulfidogenic)... | ecosystem: Environmental > Aquatic > Marine >...
GCTTAAATCCGAAATTCGAATATCGAAACTCGAAACAAATTCTAATTTTCAAATTTAAGAATGCCCCAAACTGCGGCGGATCTAATTCGTTTTGAACATGCATAGCGAGTGCATTCCCCGCTACTTGCAGCGGGGTTAGCGAGCGAATACGATGCATTTTACCTTGCATACGGAGATTCCCCGTCCGCCGTAGGCGGGCTGCGGGAAGCTTCAATTTCTCATTTTGGTAATTCGATATTGTTTCGGATTTCGTGCTTCGGATTTCGAATTTACCTGTTTTACAACGTATTCTCAATTCTGATAAACATGGTCTTTGCGGTTGCTACATCCAGGCGGTCGATTTTGGCCACGGCCTTGCGCACGTTGCTCTCCCGGGCCTCATGCGTCATCATGACTATCGGAACAGAGCCGCGGACATCACGACCTTTTTGGATGACTGATTCTATACTGATGCCGTTGCGTCCCAGTATCCCGGCAATTTTGGATAAAACACCCGGACTGTCCACAACGGAAAAACGCATATAGCACCGGCAGGCCAGATCATCCATGGGCTTGATCGGCAGCGACCGCATTTGATTAATAGCACATGAAAGGGCCGGGACACGCTGGGTCGTGCCCTTCAGCACATTACGGCCCAGATCAATAATGTCGCCGACCACCGCACTGCCGGTAGGCATCATGCCTGCCCCCAACCCGTACAAAAGCACCTGCCCCACTGCATCCCCTTGTATATAAAAGGCATTATAGACGCCGTTTACATTGGCCAGGAGATGCTCGCTTGCAATCATGGTGGGGTGGACCCGGACTTCAATGGACTGACCGTCGCAGCGGGATATGGCGAGAAGTTTAACACGATAACCGAGTTCCTTGGCAAAGGCGATATCCACGGGTTCAATGCCCGCTATACCCTCTGTATAAATATCTTCCAGCCGCACAAAACTGCCGTAGGCTAATGTACTGATAACGGCCAGTTTGTGGGCCGCATCGATCCCCTCCACATCGTAGGCGGGATCCGCCTCGGCATAGCCTTTGGCCTGGGCCTCTTTCAATACATCCCCGAAAGAACTCCCTTCATCCGTCATCTTGGTCAGGATATAATTCGACGTACCGTTCATAATGCCCAATATGGACTGAATATGGTCTGCCACCAGACCTTCCCGCACAGCCCGGATGACCGGAATACCTCCTCCTACACTGGCCTCAAAACCAATATCCACGCCCTTACGCCCGGCCGCCGTAAATATCTCCTTCCCATGAGCAGCGAGCAGGGCCTTGTTGGCGGTAACCACGTGCTTACCCCGTTCGATAGCCTTGAGGATAAAACTACGCGCCGGCTCGTACCCACCGATAAGCTCCACCACTATGGAGATCTCGTCATCGTCAAAGACGTCCTCAATATTGGCAGAAAGCAGCTTTTTCGCTACCTTAAGCTTGACCCTGTCCGGATACTTATCCACAATCCGTTTGAGGACAACAGGCGCGCCCACCCGTTTAGCCAGTAAGTCTCCTTTCTCAAGGAGAATTCTGGCCACACCGCTCCCCACTGTTCCTAACCCAATCAACCCCACGTAAATAGGTTTTGCCATGATAACCTTCCTGCCGTGCCTTAATGAAGACTTAAACTTTTACCTTATTGCGCCAATCGTTGTCAAAAGAAATAATGCACTTACCCTACCTCGGACAGCGCCAGGCCCTTGGCCCAGCGATCCTCCACAATCTCCCTAAGCGCCCTATGCGTGGGCAGGCTAAGTTCCGGGTCCTCTTCTATAAGGCGAAAAGCCTCTTCCCGGGCCGCCGTCAGGATAGCTATATCCCTCACAATATTGGCCGTCCTCAGTTCAGGCAGTCCGGACTGACGCGTCCCCAGGAACTCTCCGGGGCCTCTGATCTTCAGGTCCTCTTCAGCGATGCGAAAACCGTCCGTGGTCTCTTCCATCACCCTGAGACGCTGAGCGGCATCGGAGTCGCGGCCCGGGCGGGCAATAAGAAAACACGTTGCTTCCCTTTCGCCCCGCCCTACCCGACCACGCAGCTGATGAAGCTGTGAGAGGCCAAAGCGTTCGGCATGCTCGATCACCATAACCGTGGCATTGGGCACATCCACGCCGACCTCCACCACAGTGGTGGAGACAAGCACCTGCACCTCTCCCCGCTTAAACCGGTTCATAACCGCCTCTTTGTCCGCCCCTTTGAGGCGACCATGGAGAAGGCCCACTGCATAATCCGGAAAGACCTCCTTTTGCAGGTGCTCAGCCATCTCCTTGGCATTGAGCAAATCCAGGGTCTCCGATTCTTCAACCAGGGGATAGATAATATAGGCCTGTCCGCCCCCGGCCAGTTCACGCCGCACCATTTCATAAACCCGCGGACGGGCCCCTTCTGCATACACCTTTGTCTGTACGGGCTTCCGTCCCATGGGAAGTTCGTCTATTATAGAGACATCCAGGTCGCCATAAAGGGTCATAGAAAGCGTGCGCGGTATAGGAGTGGCGGTCATGACCAGGATATCCGGGCTTGGCCCTTTTTCCTTCAAAGCCGCCCGCTGCAAGACACCAAAGCGATGCTGCTCATCGACAATTACCAGCCCCAACCGGCCAAAGCCAAAACCCTCCTGGATCAGGGCGTGAGTCCCTATGACCAGACCGGGATTACCCCTGGCCACCTCATGATATATCTCCTTCTTGGCGGGCCCGGGCATACTACCGGTAAGAAGATACGCAGGCACAGACAGACCTTCCGCCATCTTTCCGAAATTGGCGTAATGCTGTTCGGCCAGAATTTCCGTGGGGGCCATAATGGCCGCCTGAAAACCGTTGCCGATGGCCGTCATGGCCGCAGCAAAGGCCACCACGGTCTTGCCGCTGCCCACATCTCCCTGCACCAGTCTGTGCATGGGGTAGGGCCTGCCCATATCTTTTTCGATCCCGGCCAGGACGCGCCTTTGGGCCCGGGTCAGCGGAAAAGGGAGCCCGGCCATGAAATCCTGAAAAAGCCCGGTCTGACTCTTGAAGGCAATTCCCTTTTGTCCGGCCGTGCGCCTGCGGCGGAGGGCCAGACCCAGCTCCAGGAAAAAAAACTCGTCAAAGATCAGGCTATGGTGATAGGTATCCTTACCTTCTATAAGGGCCTTCAGACCGGCATCATCACCCGGGAAATGGAGGGTAGAAAGGGCCCGGGGGAGCGAGACGAGCTTTCTTCTCCGCAATATATCCGCAGGTATAAAACTTTCCGTGGCATAGGCATACGCGGTAACCGCGTCATCTAGGATGCGGCGCATCTGCCTCTGCGATATCCCCTCTGTCTCTGAATAAACGGGCATAATCCGGCCGAAACTGGTATCTTTGCCTTCCTCGCTATCCAGGATTTCTATATCCGGATGGATAAATTCCCTTTGTTGACGGAAGGAGTGCACCTCGCCGGAAAGGATCACCTTCAGTCCTCTTTTATATGCCCGCTCCATATATACACGGGAGAAGTGAAACCATTTGGCAGATATCTGGCCGGTCCGGTCCCGGACGATCATCTCAAACACCGTCCGCCGGCCGGCCCGGTAATGAATAGTGCCGGACAAGACAATCTCACCTATTACTACCGCCCTTTCTCCCGTCTTAAGGTCGGCAATCTGTGTAACCATTCTTCTGTCATCATAGGCGCGCGGTATAAACAAAAGGATATCTTCCAGGGTCTTGATGCCCTTCCGGGCCAGCCTGCCGGTCCGGCTTTTACCCACTCCCTTCAGGAACTGGACATCCTGTGCCAATATCTTTCTGTCTTGCCGGTATCTGCTTAAGAGGACCTCTGCGGCCAGGCCGGATAATTCCCTCAGGGCCTTTGCTACCCTTTCCCGCCTATCCGGCAAGGCCTTTCCTTCATAGTCCTGGAATAGCCCCTTTATATCCAGCAGCCTGGCCTTCGCTTCTTCAGGTATGTCCTGAGATAAAAGCTGATCGGCCGCTCCGTTTATCGTGGCGCCTAATTTCTTTACCGCCCCCAGGTTGGCAAAATCTTCCTTCGCAACGAAAAATAGCGGATTAAGAAGGCAATCAAAATAAAAGGCGAGATGGGGCATATATATCTCCCATGCTTTGACGGATAAAAAATCTCCTCACGCGGTCTTTATAAGGCCGGTTTACTCTTGACAACGTCCGGGAATAGTAGCATATATTTATGTTTTGTAAAAGACATTACAGGCTGGATATAGGACTCCATCAAAGTCAACGTGGTTGAAGTCATATTGCCGTAAAGGCATTAGAAACATAATCGAAAGTTCAAATAAAATCCGAACAATCAATAAAGGAACTATAGACTGATGCAAAAAAAATATCTATTCGCGCCCGGGCCGGTGTCCATAGCCCCGAGCACCTTGCTTGCCATGGCCCAACCCATTATTCATCACCGGGCGCCGCAGTTTGCCGCTATACTGCGTGAGGTCGAGGAAGGGCTTAAATATCTCTTTCAGACAAAAAACGACGTCCTTATCTTTGCCTCTTCCGGTACCGGGGCCATGGAAGGGGCCGTAACCAACACGTTATCCAAAGGCGACAAGGCCCTGGTCGTCCGCGGCGGTAAATTCGGAGAGCGCTGGACGGAAATCTGTGAGGCCTACGGCGTTACGGCTATAAATATAGACGTAGCGTGGGGTGAGGCGGTAGATCCGGCCCTTATCCGTTCCGCCCTGGAAGCGGATAGAAGCATCAAGGCCGTATTCATTCAGGCCCATGAGACATCCACCGGTGTAAAGCACCCCATAAAGGAAGTAGGCGGGGTGGTCAAGGCCTATCCTGACACCATACTGGTCGTAGATGCCATCTCCGCCCTGGGCGTCTTTGACATCGCGGTCGATGACTGGGGTTTGGACATCGTCGTGGCCGGTTCCCAGAAGGCATTTTGCTTGCCTCCGGGTCTGGCCTTCGCCAGCGTCAGCCCCAAGGCCTGGCAACTGGTCGAAAAATCGAATCTGCCCAAATATTATTTCAATTTCCTTAAGGAAAGGAAATCCCTCAAAAAAGACCAGACCGCTTATACCCCGGCGGTTTCCCTGATCGCAGGTCTAAGAGAAGTACTGATTAGCATAAAAAAAGAGGGTCTGGAAAAACTATTCGCACATCATCGCCTGCTGGCCGAAGCGGCGCGCAAAGCCGTATCCGCCATGGGACTCGAACTCTATACGGCAGTTCCCTCGGAGGCCGTCACCGTAGTTCGGGCGCCGGAAGGTGTGGACGGGCAACAGGTCGTCAAATTGCTGCGTGAGAAGTACGGTATAACCATTGCCGGAGGCCAGGGTGAGGCCAAAGGCAAGATATTCCGTATCTCTCACATGGGATATACCGACAGGTTCGAACTCATACTCGTACTCTCGGCTGTGGAGATAGTCTTAAAAGAACTTGGTTACCCTATGGAATTGGGCAGCGGGGTCAGGGCCGCGGAAGAACATCTCTTCCAGCACAGGGATGTAGCTTAAAGGATTAGACTGCAAGGAGCCAATGATGAAAGTACTGGTCAGCGATAATCTATCCCCTAAAGGCATCGAGATACTGAAACAGGCCGGTCTTAAGGTGGTCTTCAAGACCGGACTCAAGCCGGAAGAACTCAAGAAAGAGATAAAAGACTGCGATGGCCTGGTCATCCGGAGCGCCACTAAAGTGACCCCGGACATTATCGGGGCCGCCGGGAAACTCAAGGTCATTGGCCGGGCGGGCATCGGACTGGACAATGTGGATATACCGGCGGCCAGCAAAAAGGGCATTATTGTAATGAATACGCCGGGCGGTAACGTGGTTACCACTGCCGAGCACACCATAACCATGCTTCTGACCCTCTCCCGGAATATTCCCCAGGCTACTGCTTCCATGAAGGCCGGCAAATGGGAAAAGAAAAAATTTACCGGCCGGGAAGTATTCAATAAGACCCTGGGCATTATCGGTATCGGACGGATCGGCTCTATCGTCGCCGACCGCGCCCGCGGCCTGAAAATGCACGTCATAGCCTATGATCCATACATCAGGCCGGAAACTGCCGAGAAGTTGGGGGTAGGTCTGGTATCTCTGGACGACCTTTATACCCGTTCCGACTATATCTCCATCCATGTCCCCCTGACTAAGGATACGAAAGACTTGATCAATAGAGAATCATTCGCCAAAATGAAAGATGGGGTCATGTTGATTAACTGTTCACGCGGGGGTATTGTGGATGAAGATGCCCTTTATGAGGCCATGCAGAGCGGCAAAGTGGCCGGTGCCGCCCTGGATGTTTTTGCCCAGGAACCGCCTCCGGAGTCCTACCCTTTATTTGCTATGGATAAATTTATATGCACGCCGCACCTTGGCGCCGCTACCGAAGAGGCCCAGGAAAATGTAGCCGTAGCCGTAGCCAACCAACTGGTTGATTTTCTCAAAAACGGCAATATCTCCAATGCGGTCAATTTCCCTTCCGTAAGTTCCGATGTACTGGCCGGCATTCAGCCTTACCTGACCCTGGTCGAGAAGATGGGCAGTTTCCAGATGCAGATAGCCAAGGGCGGCATCCAGGAAGTGACCATCGAATATGTCGGCGACGTCGCCAATATGGATACCCGGCCGATAACTATAGCGATGTTGAAGGGCCTGTTCGCTCCCATCTTGAAGCACGACGTCAATTTCGTTAATGCGCCTATTATTGCCAAGGAACGGGGTGTAAAGGTCACAGAGTTAAAGAGCACGACAACCGAAGATTTTACCAATCTTATCACCCTGCGCGTCAAGACACCGCAGGAAGAAAACGCCATCTCCGGAACGATCTTCGGGAAAAAAGAGCTGCGCCTGGTCAGGATAAACACCTTCCGCCTGGAAGCGGTGCTGGAAGGGCACATGCTTTTTATTTACAACATAGATGAGCCGGGGGTCATTGGGGCTATCGGTACGACCATGGGCAAGGCCGGTTTGAATATCGCCCGTATGCACGTTGGCCAGGAGACAGGACCGGGCAGAAATGTCATCCTGTTAAATACAAACGCCCCGGTGTCGGCTAAGGTGCTCAAGGAAATGCTCAAGATACCACATGTGGTGTCGGCACAACCGCTTGAATTCTAAACAGTTTCGTGGCAATATAACTACTCAGGGATAATCGGCCATGAACGAGGACAAAGAAAAAGGATATACGGTAAGAGACAGGCGTAGTTTCTCCCAGGAAAAGTCCGGGCAAGAAGCGGAGAAGGCCGAGGCAAGGTCCGGCCAGGAGACTACTGCCGCCTCAAAAGAAAGGCCGGCAGAAGAGGAGATACCGAAGGAATCCAAACGGCCCACTGTCTTGCCGCCGGTTGATTTTTCCACCTTTATCTTCTCTCTTAATACCTCTGCCCTGGTTCACCTGGGTGAAATAGCCGATCCGGTCTCCGGGAAAAGGGAAAGAGACCTAGTTTTTGCCAAGCATACTATAGATACCATTGCCATGCTGCAAGAAAAGACCAGGGGCAACCTGACCAAAGACGAAGAAGCCCTGATCCAGCACATCCTTTATGACCTCCGCATGCGTTATGTCCGCGAGGTCTAATAAAGGTTCCAAGAGGCATCTCTATGGATAACAGGAAAAAACGCCAGCTAACCTTAATTGCCGTGGCATTGGCATCCATGGTCTTTGGGCTGGTTCTGGCCTCCCGTTTTGATCTCATGGGAAGGCCGGCGGCCTCAAATACAGTGAATCCCCAGGCGCTGCCGGCATCCTTTGCAAGTTTAGTGAAGGCGGTAAGCCCGGCGGTCGTTAATATAAGTGCCGTCCGCACCATCAAGGGCGGAGGACGGGTATTCCGCCATTTTATGGGGCCATCTGATAAAAATGACCCCTTCCGGGATTTCTTCGAGAAGTTCTTCGGCGATCAATCCCCTGAACGTGACCTGAAACAGCGGAGTTTGGGATCGGGCATCATTATCGATAAGGATGGGTATATCATAACCAACAACCATGTGATTGAGCACGCGGACCAGATAAAGGTGCGGCTGGCGGATGAGAGAGAATTTTCGGCAGAGATCATCGGCCGGGATCCCAAGACAGACCTAGCTCTGATTAAAATCGATTCCTTCCGCGACCTCCCATCGGTAACCCTGGGTGATTCAGATGCCCTTTCCATCGGGGATTGGGTAATAACCATCGGCAATCCCTTTGGCTTAAACCATACTGTGACCGCCGGCATTGTCAGCGCCAAGGGAAGGGTTATCGGGGCCGGGCCATATGATGACTTCATCCAGACAGATGCCTCTATTAACCCCGGAAATAGCGGGGGTCCGCTCTTGGATGTCAAAGGGGAAGTAGTCGGTATCAATACCGCTATAGTAGCCACCGGCCAGGGTATTGGTTTCGCCATCCCGATCAATATAGCCAAAGAAATTATTGTCCAGCTAAAGGAAAAACGAAGGGTAGTCCGGGGATGGCTGGGTGTGGCTATCCAGAAAATGACCCCTGAATTGGCCCGTTCTTTCGGCATCAAAGAAGGCAGGGGCGCTCTGGTGGGCGACGTCTTTGCCGGAAGCCCGGCCGAGAAATCAAATATTAAACGCGGTGACGTGATAATCGAATTCGACGGGAAGAAAATAGACGAAATGTCGGACTTGCCGCGCCTCGTGGCAAACACTCCAGTCGGGAAGACAGTCCTTATAAAAATTATTCGCGACGGGCAGGGACAGACTTTAACCGCGAAGATTTCCGAAATGAAAGAGGAGAAACCACCTGTTGCCAAAACTGAGGTGGAGAAAAAAATCGGTCTAAGCGTCCAGGAAATCACACCCGAGATAGCCGAGGAATTAGGACTTGAAGATGAGACCGGCGTTATCGTCACAGGCGTCGCGCCGGGCAGCCCGGCAGAAGATGCTGATTTCAATCAGGGAGACATTATCAAAGAAATCGATCGCAAGAGTATAAAAAATCTGAGAGATTACCGGATGGCCATGGACAAAGCGGCTAAAGAGGATACCATCTTATTCCTTGTACAGCGCGAAGGGCAAACCTTGTATCTGAGTATTACTCCGGGTGAATAATAACGGTATCCGTTCACCGTTATCAGTAAGGATCTGAAAGGGTTTTTTCGGTGAACAGTCAATGGTAATCGTATTTTTCGGCAACCGTTGCCCCTCAAAAAACGTGAAAAACTCTGCATGTTGAACGGCGAACGGACAACGGTGAACGACTATATTACCCTTTATGCGCCTGCCAAGATAAACCTTTTCTTAAGAGTGACCGGGAAAAGGCCTGACGGGTATCACTCGCTCTTTACCCTTTTTCAAAAGGTAACCTTATTTGACTACATAATTATCAGAAAAGTGGAAAGGGGAATAAATCTGTCCTGTCCTCAGGGCACGGTGCCTGAAGATGATACGAATATCGCCTATCAGGCCGCTTCTCTTTTTTATAAAGTCACCGGCTTATTACCAGGTGTTGACATCGAAATCCGGAAAAATATCCCTGTAGCAGCCGGCTTGGGCGGTGGAAGCAGCGACGCGGCCTGTGTACTGAATGGATTGCAGGAGGTGTACGGAAATCCCTGCGCCCAGGCTAATCTCAGCTCCATAGGCAGCAAGTTGGGGGCAGACGTACCGTTTTTTCTTGAACCCTGTACCATGGCTATCGGGCGTGGAATCGGAGATCAACTGGAGCCTATTTACTCATCTCCTCCGCTATGGTTTGTGCTTATAAGTCCTTGTTTTCCTGTTAGTACTAAATGGGCTTATAAAAATTTAAAGTTGACAATCGGAGAAAATCTTTTTATCTTCTCGCCCGAAGACATTATCAATATAGAACAATTTCTACATAACGACTTAGAAGAGGTTACTGCCTCAGAGTATCCGGTTATTCATACTATGAAGAAATCTCTGCTTTCCTATGGGGCTGAGGGGACATTGATGACAGGAAGCGGCCCCACAGTATTCGGGCTTTTTAATGAGGAAGAAAAAGCCCGGCTAGCCTATGAAAGGCTAAGGTCCAATTCAGACTGGACAGTTTACCTCGTAAGATCATTATAACAGTTGGGGTGTCGTCAAGCGGTAAGACACGGGTCTTTGGAACCCGCATTCGGAGGTTCGAATCCTCCCACCCCAGCCAATT
>Ga0068714_10007962_pt1 | contig 10066 bp, 10 predicted proteins | sample MTBNYHSulfiMetaG_FD_62988 | JGI IMG/M metagenome (GOLD analysis project Ga0068714, IMG submission 62988) | Enrichment culture microbial communities from rom New York Harbor, USA that are MTBE-degrading - MTBE-NYH (New York Harbor Sulfidogenic)... | ecosystem: Environmental > Aquatic > Marine >...
GGGTGCGCCGGTGAGGGCCGGTAGAACTTGCGGCCAACAGAAAAGAAGAGGGGCGTAGGCCTTCCGGCCCCGCCCCATGCCGTCCCATGCGGCCTGCGGCCGCCTTGGTTTCTTCCTACCGGTCGATCTTGACTGTGTACTCGGCCGTGTCCGCCGGTTCGCCTTCCCACGGACGCACGTACTCGAACGTTACCTTGGCCGTCCCTGCCGTCAGTGCCTTGAACGTGAACTTCTGGGTGCCGGGGGCGCCCATCAAGGTCGATCCGGGGGGCGTAAAGGCCTCGTCGACGAGCTCGAGCAGCGTCTGGTCGTACTTGGCGGTCCAGGAGTAGCCGGTGGTTGGATTGGACTCCAGGCTGATGACCACCGTATCGCCGGCGTCCACGTTGAAGACCGACGGCTGCGCACCGGCCGTCTTTGCATGGCTGACGACGGCATACGCTCCGCCCGCCACGCCCGCCAGCACCAGGACGACCAGGGCCATTAGTGCATACCTTCTCACGATCTATCACCTCCCAGGTTGATTCCAGCTATTGCAGACGTTCCGGGCCGCTCGCAGGTTCCGCTCAGTGTGCGACGAATACACCGTAGTCCCAATCAATGAACGTGAAGGAGGAAACCATGGAGTACTCTCGACTTGGAAGTCTGACGGTGTCCCGCGTCGGGTACGGGTGCTACGGCATGAGCGGCGTATACGGCCGGCGGGACCCCGCCGTCTGGGGCCGGGCGTTGCGCCTGGCGCTGGAGCTCGGGATCACCTACTTTGACGCCGCGGAAACCTACGGGCCCGCCGAGGAGCTGTTGGGGCGGGAGCTCGGCCGTCAGCGTGACCAGGTAGCGCTGGCCACCAAGGTCGGGATCGGCCCTGAGGGAAGGCCGGACCTGTCTCCGGGCCGCGTTGTTGAGGCGTGCGAGGGCAGCCTCCAACGCCTGGGCACGACGTGGATCGATCTATACCAGGTGCACTTCGACGACCCGCATACCCCCGTCGCGGAAACCGTCACGGCCCTGGAGCAGCTCAAGGAGTCGGGAAAGATCCGGGAGTACGGGGTGGGCCATCTTCCTCCGGCCAGGGTCGCCGAGTACATCCGCCTGGGCCGGCCCGCAAGTGTCCTTTGTGAACTGAGCCCCGTGGCTCGCGCGGCGCTGGACAATGTCCTTCCCCCGGCGCGGGAGAACGGGGTGGCGGCCGTCGCCTTCAGTCCGACCGGGAGGGGCATGCTCAGCGGGGCGATAAGGCCCGGGCACCAGTTCGAGGAGGGCGACTTCCGCCGGCTCGACCCGCTTTTCTCGCCGCACAGGCTTGCCAGCGGGTTGAGGATCCACGACCAGCTGGCCCGTGCGGGCAACGCCCTTGGGAAAACCGCAGTCCAGATGAGCATCGCCTGGGTCCTCGCCCAGCAGGGCGTTGCGGCTGCCCTGACCGGGCCCGCGAATCCAGACCACCTCAGGGAGAACGCCGGCGCGGCCGGGTGGGAGGTCCCCGCCGGTACGCTGGAGTCCATCGACCGCGCCCTGAAGGAGGAGGAAACCCGGCTTGCCAAGGCAGCCCTCGAGGCGTGCAGGGGCATTCTGTCCCGTCCGGTCACCCAGGAAGGGGACCAGGGCTACGGCGAGCTCGTCTTCCTGATAGATACAGCGGTCGAGCACGGTTGGGCCCGCGAAAGCGCGATGATGCCCCTGGTGCTCAGGCTCATGGGTCTGAGGAAGGCCCAAAAGGGGCAGTACCATCCCGAGCTCGAGGAGATCCGCCTCGAGGTCGCGCGGGCGGTCGGTCTTCCCGGCGAGGTTTCCGCTCAAGACGGGTAAGGCCCTCGCGGGCGGCCACCGGTCCTCCGGACATTTGGGCGTAGAACTGGTCCTTGGTTGTGTTACCATAGACGCATACTCAGGACAAGCCTCTTTCGGAGGAGCTGGCCGTCTGGATGGAAACGGGCAAGACAAACCGCCTGGGCCACCTCGTCTGGGGCGGGTGCGACTGCGTCGCACTCGCCGCCAGCTTTGGCACCCCGTTGTGCGTCGTCGACGAGGAAATGGTCCTCTCCCGGATCAGGCGGTACATTAGGGCGGCCTCGGATGCCTATCCCGGGCTGCGGGTCGCCTACGCCTCAAAGGCGTTTGCCTGCGGCGCGGTCATCCGTCACGTGAGCAACGAGGGTTTGTGGCTTGACGTTGTTTCGGGCGGCGAGTTGCACCTTGCGCTGGCTGCGGGGATGCCCCCGGAGCGGATCGTTTTCCACGGCAACAACAAGAAGACCGACGAGCTGGCCTTTGGCCTGAGCGCCGGTGCCGGAAGATTCGTGGTAGACAATTTCACGGAGCTCGAGTGCCTCTCAAGGCTCGCAGCCGATGGCGGAAACCGGGCAGCGGTACTGCTCCGCGTCACCCCGGGCATATCTCCACGGACCCACCGCGCGGTTCAGACCGCGAGGGTCGACTCCAAGTTTGGCTTCCCGGTCGCGGAGGGCATCGCCCTGGCTGCGGCCCGTCGCGCCCTTTCGCTTCCCAGCATTGACCTCCTTGGCCTTCATTGCCATATCGGGTCCCAGATAACGGAGACGTATCCGTTCAAGGCCGCTGCGAGAGCGGTGGCTCGACTGGCCTGGGAGATCGAGGCGGCGACCGGGTACCTCGCCGCGGAGATCAACCTTGGCGGGGGCTGGGGCGTGGACCAGCTTCCCACCGACGAGACCCCGCCGCTGGAGCGCCACGTGAGCGATGCCGTGGGGGCGTTCCGGCGCGCCTGGCGGCGTCACGGCAGGCCGGGGGTGCCGGTAGGCCGTCGCACGGGGGGACAGACGGAGGGGCGCCCGTCGCCGCGGCGCTATTCCTGGCCCGTGCTGTACCTTGAGCCCGGGAGGGCGATCACCGCTGAGGCGGGGATAACCTTGTATACGGTGGGTGCCGTCAAACCGGTACCCGGGCACAGGACATACGTGCTTGTCGACGGCGGCATGGCCGACAACCCCCGGCCGGCCTTCTACGGCTCTCTCTACCACGCAGCAGTGGCCAACCGGGCTGGCGATGCGCCTGGGGGCGACTATGTTCTCGCCGGGAAGGCCTGCGAATCGGGCGATATCCTGATCCGAAATGCCCGGCTTGCCAACCCTCGACCGGGCGACCTGATTGCCGTCTACGCAACCGGGGCCTACAACTACTCGATGGCCAGCAACTATAACCGCCTGGCCCGCCCGGCGATAGTCTTTACCGGTCAGGGAAAAGCCAGGCTGGTCGTGCGGCGCGAGACCTATGAGGACATGGAACGCTGTGACCTGGAGCTTGCCCCTGGCCAAACCCGCCTAATGGAGGCCGCCGCCGGGGCGGATACGCGCCACGGGTATGCCTAAGGACCGGAACGGCTCGGTTCCGCATGGATCCGCAGACAGGCCACAGGGCCGTTCGCGGTTTCCACGATGGTTGGCTCGATAAGCAGTCTTATGGGGTAGACGGCGGAGGTGAAGCTATATGTTTTGCCATCCGCGGTCTCCAGAGGCTGGCCATCCACGAAAGCGCCGTAGGATGCCGTCAGGACGGGTGACTCGACGCCCCTGAAGTGTACGAACTCGCTGCTGTAAGGTATGAGCTCCCCACCGCAGCCCAGCCCGAAACGCGGGAACGCGCCATCCTCGTCGGCGACGTCGAAATCCTGATTGAGCATTTTGACCTTCAGGTTTGTCGTCAGCAGGTGATCCCACGCCCAGCGATCGAGGCCGATGCCGTCCACGAAGTGGATCAAGCGCACCGGCTGGGCGAGCACGGATAGGATGGCCAGCACAACCACGAATAGGACGGCAGCAGACCCGAGACCAATGAAGAGCTTCTTCTCAGGATCCATCACCGGCACCCTCTCGAGAACGAAATCGAGGCGCGGGACATCTCACATGCCATGTTACCACGGCGGCTCATGTTCCCACCTCACAATGCTATGATACCATTGGCCCTTCAATGAGTCCCGGCCAGCCGGACGGCCGGCGCTCTGACTTGGGAAGGAGATGGTCGCATGGGTCCAGACTACAGGCACACACAGGTCGGGACAGCAACGTTGGTTGTCTTCCTGCTGGCCGGGGCAATCCTGGCGGCCGTAGCGATACCGATGTGGTCAGGGGGTAAGACCCTCCCGGTCCTGCTAATGGTGATCTTTTTCCTTCTCTTTGCGGGGACGTTCTCCACCCTGACCGTCGAGGTGGGCGAGGGCAGACTCAGTTTCCGGTTCGGCGTTGGGCTTTTCGGTAAGTCCTAGCCTCTGGAGAGCATCCGGTCGGTGCGCGAGGTACAGAGTCCCTGGTACTACACGTGGGGAGTGAAGCTGATCCCCGGCGGCTGGTTGTATGCCGTCGGCCCGGGAAGCGCGGTGGAAATCGTTTTCACGGACGGCAGTCAGATAAGATTGGGGACGGACGACCCTTCGGGGCTGCGTAAGGCCATAGAGGCAGGGTGCAAGTAGGCTGGCGTCAATACAGAAGCAGCGATACAGGACCTCAGCCGTCTGATGGCAGCCAACGCGTGTACCGGACCCCGGTCGTCCGATGCCGCCTGAGCCGGGGATTCGGCCTGATGCCGAGAGCATTTCTTTCCAAAGGAGGAGCAGCATGTGTCCCTCAGGCTGGATACAGACGTTGTTGGGCATCGGTTTCCTGCTGGGAATCGGTATCCTCGTTTGGCTGGCAACCCTCGGCCTGCAACAGGTCTTCCACTCAGGGGGCGATCAAGGGAGTCCCGGGGCGCCGCACTCCGGGGGACATGCATCTGCCCAAGGCCCTTCTCAAGGGGCCGGTGAGGGCCCCGACCAGAGGGCGTAGCTGCTCTCAGGGCTCGCCGGAGAATAAGCGCCAGCGTAAGACCCGCGTGTGGTTACTTCGTTACCCAGAGAGAACAGCTCTCCGTCCTATTCCCGCACAACAGACCCATAGCGAATCCACCCCGTCGCCGCCAACTCGGTCGTGCCCTCAAGCCATAGTCTCTCGGTGCCCATGACTTCGCCTGTGCGCACGTTGACAAACACAACAAGGTGTGTCGGACCAGTGTAACTCGCTTGATCACGGACCCAGAAACCGAGCTGTTCGCGGTAGGTGGGGGTCATCTCGTATGTAAAGGCCCAGCTCGGTGCGATTCCACCCCATCGCTCGCGGTACCACGCCGGTGACTCTGACGTGACCTTTGGTGCGGGTTCGGCGCCCATGACCCGGGCTGCATGGCTCGCCGCGATTAACGCAGCCGTCTTCCTTGACACCTGGGCACTGGGGAAAGCAGCCCCGGCAGCGGTCCGGGTCCGTCGTGTGTGACCGATGATTCTGCCGTCCTCGGCGGCGACACCGATGACGATCGGGTCGGCGAAGTTGACCACCCCGTCCTCCCCCCGCAGCGCGAACACGAGCCACCACTGGCCGGTCATATCGCGGCCGTAGACAAGCAAGACCGCCTCGCCCGTGTACTCCTCATGCAGGTATTTGACCGCGTTGCTGATTACCTCGCTTTCAGGGATGGTCGTGCCCGCCTGGCCCCACAAGGATTCGGTCCAGCCCACGACCTCGCCCGTCCGGGCGTCGACTGACACCGAGATGCCGGCGCGCTCCGGAGCCGCATCGGAAACTGTGACATCCCAATGGTGGATGTCGCTCCACCAGTTGAGGATCCGGTTCGGCTGCTTCGAAGGCGCCTCCCCGAAAGGTTCTGTCCCCGCGAAGCGACAGGCGATCACGGTCGCCTCCAGGGCATCAACAGCTGGCACGCGCGTCCCGAAGACCAGCGCGCCATCCCGGAGGTAGGCCTGGGACAGTGCCTGAAGCGACCCGGACAGCTGAACAACCGCGCTGCGGTGCTCGTCTGTAAAGCGCACCTTAGGGTAAGTGCCTCCTGAGCTTCCTTCGGCCAGGCGGAGCGCCTCGAACAGCCCTTCAAGACCCGTCCGGACGGCGGCAAGGTAGTCACGGTCTACCTGCAGCTCATAGCCGCCTCGAAGGCGGTCACGCACGAACTGCAGGCCTTCGGCGGTCTCCCGCATGGCATCGGCATAGGCCTGTTCCCACTGCACCCTTCTCTGGCCAAAGACCGCGTCGTCGAGATAGCGCATCAGATAAACGTGCTCACCTGTTGCCTGTAGAAACCCGGCAGCTCTGGTCAGCGATTCGCCCTCCGGTCCCTCCGCAGCAAAGAGGTCAATAGACCCGGCCGCCTCCAACGGCTTTGTGCTCAACTCCAACTGGAGCAGCAGAAAGGCGTTCTGGGCGGCGCGGTGACCGGCCCGTCTCGCGCTGAGGTACGACCATCCGGCAACGGCCCCTACAACAAGAGCCAGGACGACTAGCACCAGGACGATCGTCCGGCCGGCGCGGCGGATGAGCCTGGACTCGTGCCTTGTAAGGTCATCTTGTTCCAGGCTGGGGGCAGGTCGCGGCCGCACAGGAGAGTTACTGTACTGCTCCGCAACCAGCTGGCATTCCGGGCATGACCGGAGGTGCGCCTCCACCGTCCGCGCCGCCTCGCCGTCCAGATCGCCGTCCAGGTACAACGGGAGCACGTCGCGCACCAGTGCGCAGATATTGTGTCCGGTCTCAATCATGACTGCACCTCGCTCTCCTGCTCGAGCGCCGCCGCGAGCCTGCGCTGCGCCCGGGACAGGCCCACCTTGACCGAAGCCACGGAACAGCCCAGTACCGTCGCGGTTTCCGCGGGTGTTAGATCCGCGTACTCGCGCAACCAGAAGCATCGCCCAGACCGGCAGTTGCCGGCAGGTGCTATAGGGTTACACGCCGTGTTGCAGGACCCTTCAGTGAAGGGCGGGCGCCTTGCTGTGGACGGTATGGACTGTGTTGGTCGCCGGGCTACACCTGCTCAGGCGGCCACTCCCCAGGTTTGAGGAGAATCCTGGAGACGGTGCGCATTATCGCCTCCTTCTGACGCATGCGCGGGATGACGGTTTCCCAGTTCTCCCCCCACGCTGTCCCGTAGCCGAGCAGCGTGCGGAACTTATCAAAATGCCATGCCGGGTTGTAGCCCTGGTTTCTCAAGGCTCTGTACTCCTCCAGCGCCTCGGGGAACTTGTACATGACCCACCAGTTGACGCGCCTGTCCTCCGGAATGTCCTGGTTCCGCTCGAACCAGAGATGAATCCCCTGTTCCCTGGCTATTGTCTCCGCATCGGGAAGCAGGCTGAGGCGGTCTCCCGGGTAAAAGGGCGGACTGAAGGCCGCCCTCTTCGACTCGCCGGCCAAGCATTCCGCAAAGGCGGTTATCATCCCCAGTATAAAGGACCTCCGGTCAACCACCGGCCTAGACGAAAGGCCTGTCAATCGACGGCGCGGGTTGAGTAAACCACTCAACGCCGTCCTCGGTGATGTGCATGTCGTCTTCCAGGCGGACCCCGAACTGCCCGGGGATGACGATCATCGGTTCATTGGTGAAGCACATCCCGGGCTGCACCGGCGCCTTGTTTCCCTTTACAAGATAGGTCCATTCGTGGCCTTCAAGGCCGATCCCGTGTCCAGTGCGGTGCGGCAAGCCTGGAACCTTGTACCCAGGCCCGTATCCGGCGTCGACGATCACCTTTCTGGCTGCAGCATCGATATCTTCGTGCGGAACCCCCGGTCCGGCCGCCGCAAACGCCGCAGCCTGGGCTTCTTTCTCCAGGTTCCAGACCCTGAGTTGGTCGGTGTTTGGCTCCCCGAACACGATCGTCCGGCTGATGTCCGAACGATACCCCTCCACGCTGCAACCAGCGTCCATCAGGACGATATCTCCTTCCCTCAACTGGCGCGGTTTGACGCTTCCGTGCGGCAGCGTCGACTGAACACCGAAACCCACGATGATGAACGTCCCGCCCGGGAATCCAAGGTCCTCAAACGCCTTAGCGCCTATGGCCTGGAACTCGGGAGCTATCATCCCCTCGCGAAGCTGGGGGATGGCCTTCCTGTAGGCGGCCACCGTAGCGTCGTTAGCCCTCTGCATGAGCCCGATTTCGGCCGGCGATTTGATGCTCCGGCACGGGATGGTCACCGGGTCCGCGCTGACGTACTCCAGCCCGGGTGCCTCTTTCCGGATCCCGTCGAAGATGAAGAAACGAACGCGTTCCTCGATGCCGATGCGCCCCGTTCTGATGCCCGTGTCCTTGAATACGCCGGCCAAGAGCTCGTACGGCGACTCGTCCTCCTCCCACGTGCGAATGTCGGTGCCGAACCGGATAAGCTCGCGGGCGCGGTCCTCTTCGAACTTTGGACATACCCAGACAATGTCGCCTTTGGCGGGCATGACCATCGCAAAGGTTCGCTCTGATTGCCGCCAACTGACCCCGGTAAAGTAGAACATGCTCATTGTGGCGTCAAACACCACAGCGTCTATCCCGTTGCCGGTCATGAGCCGCCGGGCCTTCTCAATCCGCCCGAGCCGCTCGTCGTCAGAGATCATCATGCGTGTCCTCCTCTCAGCTGATGTTTACAGGATTCAAGCGGGCAGGGACTGACCCTCCGTGGCAGCAATGTCATACGTGACAAAGACAGAACCGGGGCATGTCGATAGCCGCCAATCGTCGCGGTGCAGTGAGGGGGTTGTCAACGGAATCGGCGAGTCTGGCCCGGTCGGCGTCCGTCCCGCCTATCGCCGGCGGGGACTGGCGCGCGCTGTCTTGCTCGAAGGGTTGCGCAGGATGCGCAAGCGCGGGATGGACCGCGCGTGCGTTTCCACCGGGATACCGAACGAACCCGCAGTACGGCTCTACGAGTCGGTCGGCTTCCGGGCAGCAAACAGATACCTTGACTACCTGCAGACCGCTAGGGTTTAGACCACGCTCCCAGGCCGGGCTGCCCCTCGCGCTCAACCGTCAGCTCAAAGTCCTTTGGCGCACCCGGCCGTGAGGCGGATGCATGCGAGAAGATGACAATGATCCGCTGCAGCGAGGAGTCGTGCAGGAAGCGCTCGAGTTCGGCGCGCCCCTCCTCGTCGACGGTCGCGGCGTCGAGGTGCAGCACCCGGTATGCGGCCTTGGGGTTCTTGCGGATACCGACGAAGCTCGCAAGCATCGGGACGCCGCGCACCCCTTCGATGCCGCCAAAAACGCTATAGTCGTCAGCAGCGGAGGCAATGCCGGTTTCGGAGATGGCGATATCGTCAACGTAGAAACCGGGCACCGCCAGGTGCCCGTTCCCGAGCGATGCCCAGTCGGTGATGTGCCGGAGGGCGAGCAGGACCTGTTGCCCCGCATAGGCCGTCAGGTCGAAGGTCTGCAGCGTCCACCCGCCGGACCAGCCCGTAAGACCCGGCAGGTTGGCGACGACCGCCGGGTGTGCCCCGGGGTTGTGGACCATGGTCGTGTTGGCATTGCTCAGGCTCGTCCAAGATCGGCCGTCATCCGTGGAAACCTGCGCGTACCCGTAGTCCCAGGTATTCTCCAGATCGTAGAGGGCTCTGAACGTCAGCTGCGGCGCCGTGGTTCCGGTAAGGTCGCAGACCGCGTACAGGGCATAGTCGACCAGATTGCCGTTCTGGGCGTGGAAGACGTTGTTCGCAGGCGCATACGGATCCGCCACGATATCCCAGTTCGGTGGCGTGATCGCAATCCCGTCGAGAGTCATTCCGGTTATTCGGGGCTGCGGCTCAATCTCAACATAGCACGGACCCCATGCTGGCGCGGTCGTCCCGAGGCCCGCTTCCAGGTCAGCGGCGGAAATCATAACAGAGTAGTTGTAGATGCCACCGCCACTGCCCTTGCTGGTGTTCATCAAGGTGGCGACCGTCCACTCCTGGAACAGCCGGACAAACGTCTTGTCGCAGCCCAGCGCCTCAAATGCGAGGTCGACGCTGCCCGGGCCGTTCTCCTGGCACGTCGCCAGGAACTCGAAGAAGGGATCCCCAAAGCGCTCGGCCGCATACGCCGCGAAGAGCTTGACGGCGCCGCTGTCCGCGGGCACGCCATACCCAAAGTTGACGCTGTACGGCCCCTCGGCGACGTTTGTCAGCGAGTTCCTGGGGGCTGCCAGGTACGCCGCCACATCGATGTCGGCATCAAGGTGTGTGTATCCCAGCCGGTGCGCGGCGTAGGCCGCCAGAACGTGATCCATCCACTCTTCCTCGTCCG
>Ga0068714_10007964_pt1 | contig 10066 bp, 7 predicted proteins | sample MTBNYHSulfiMetaG_FD_62988 | JGI IMG/M metagenome (GOLD analysis project Ga0068714, IMG submission 62988) | Enrichment culture microbial communities from rom New York Harbor, USA that are MTBE-degrading - MTBE-NYH (New York Harbor Sulfidogenic)... | ecosystem: Environmental > Aquatic > Marine >...
CGGGCCGCGCGACGGTGCGCCAGGGCCTTGGGCTCGGCGGACGTCTTCACCGTCGACTTCGACCCTCGCTGGGCCAAGAAGCTGCCTCCCGGAAGCTTCGGAGCCCAGCGCTACCTGGAGCACATCGAGGCGCAGGCCGCACAGGTGCTCGCGGTTCAGAACATCAGCGTCATCTTTGCCACGCCCGCCGTGCTGACCGGACTGGCCAGGAGGATCAGTGAAGTCAGACGAGAGGCCATACGCGGGATTCATCTGGGGGGCATGTCCGCGTCAGCCGAGTTCATGAACGAGTTGGGCGTACGATTCCCGAACGCCGTGATCCTGTCTGGCTATGGCAACACATTACTCGGGATGATGCCGCAGTTGCGCTACGCGCCCGAGACGGGATTCGACTATTTCGCTCACGGTGATCGACTGATCGTGCGGCTGATTCTCCGTTGCGATACGGAAGATACGCCGGACATCACATCGCGCGTCGACTATGGCCAGCGAGGACAGGTCATGGTGCATCGTCTGGACGAGATGCAGTTTCTCGCCAATCTGGTCGAGCGCGACACCGCTGTTCGGATTGAGCCCGAGACCAGCGCCTTCGCAGACGGGTTCCTTCAGGACGGCCTTCGCGACCCTCAGCCGATTGTCAATGAGCTGCTCAAGCCGGCGATTGGATTGTACTGATGCGCAGGATTCTGGAAGAACGCATTACCTTCTCCAGTGGACCACTCCGTCTGAGTGGTGCGCTGTCCTATCCCGAGCAGGGTACGCCCAAGCTTGCGGTCCTGGTGTGTTCGCCCCACCCACATTTCGCAGGCGATATGGACAACAACGTGGTCCGAACCGTGGCCGAACGGCTCGCCAGCCACAGCGTGGTCCTGCGATTCGACTATCGCGGCGTCGGGGAAAGCGATATCAGCCTCGGACCCGATGTTTCGACTTTTGACTACTGGACGGAGATCGAGGAGACGCGGGACTATGTCGACGCCGTTGCCGACGTCGAAGCGGCCGCGAAGGCCCTGGTGTCCGCAACCGAATCACTCCCGATAGACCTGTGTATCGTCGGGTATTCCTTCGGCGCCGCCACCGGCATGTTGTTCGGGTATGACGCGGACCGGGTAAAGAAGATGGTGGCTTTGGCACCGCCACTGGGCAAGATCTCATTCGACTTCATGTCAAGCTGTCTGAAGCCAAGCTTACATCTGGTCGGAAGGAATGATTTTCTGTACTCTGAAGAGATGGCAGAGAGGCATCGCCAAGCCATCGGTCCGGCGGCGAAGATGGTGGTTCTCGATACGGCCGACCATTTCTTCCGGGGTGATGAGGACCTGCTTGCGCAGGAAGTCGATCGATTTCTGCGCGGCATGCACACAACATGTACCGCAAAGGAAGAGCAGCATGAGTTTTGATAGAAAGCCGGAAATCCTGGCCCCCGCCGGCACGTTGGATGCCGTGGAGAAGGTGCTCGAGGCCGGCGCCGATGCCGTCTACGTCAGTGGCAAGCAGCTCAACATGCGGCAGCACCGCGCCAGCTACAATCTGACTGTGGCGGAGATCCGCGAGGCGGTCGAGATCGTGCACGGCCGCGGAAAGAAGCTGTACTTCACTCTGAACAGTCTGGTGCGTGATTCGCAGATGAAACTGGTGCGTGAGATACTGGCCATGCTGGGCAGTCTCCGTCCGGACGCGATCATCGTGCAGGACCTGGCCGTGGCATCGCTGGCGCGGGAGATCTGCGTTCACATCCCGCTCCACGCGAGTACCATGATGAACGTCCACAATGCCGAAACGGCGCTGGTACTGAAGATGATGGGATTCGCGCGGATCATCCCATCGCGTGATATACCCTTGCACGAGATCCGCCGCATCGGTGAGCGGTCCGGTCTGGAGATGGAGTGCTTCGTTCATGGTGACATGTGCATCTCTCAGAGCTCGCAGTGCTATCTCAGCGGCATTCTGTTCGGAGAAAGCTCCAACTGCGGCCGATGCGTGAAACCATGCCGATGGAATTGGACACTCACCGTCCAAAGAGGCAAGACCGAGTTGCCTGAACGGGTAGAGGGCTATCTGCTCGCCCGTAAGGACATGTGTCTTCTGCCCCACATTCCGGCATTGGTGCAGAACCATATCGCGTCGTTGAAGATTGAGGGCCGGATGCGCACAGCCGAGTTCCTTGCGCCGGTCGTCGCGATGTATCGTCGGGCGGTCGATACGTATTTCGAAGACCCTGTCAGTTACACCACGAACGTGGCCGACATGCAAATGTTGTTTTCGCAGCGGGTGCGCGAGTTGACGACCGCGCATAGCTTTGGCAACCCCGGCGCCGAGGGGGTTGACATCTCTGGCAAGCGCGAGCCGCGATTCTTCAGCCATGCCGCGCCGGCGCCGGTCCTGACGATGAATCGAGATATCGGTCCGGAATCGGTTCGCAAGGACGCCGAGCTGATCGTTCACGTTTCGAACATGGCAGGAGGCGAAGCGGCGTTGGAGGCCGGCGCGGATGCGGTCTACTTCTGTGGAGACGGCTTCCATCTGCATGGCGGTGTTCCCACAGCGCGATCGCTTTCCGAGTTCGCCGAGAGAGCCCGGCGACACGACACACGTCTCGGCGTGATGATGCCTGGCATTTGCGACGAGCGCGACATGAACGAGTGGAAACGGCGTCTACCTCTGCTGTCGAGCCTGGGTAACGTAACGATCGGAGTATCCAACCTTGGCGGCCTGCAACTGGTGCGGGAGCACCGATTCCGGGACATTCTCATGGACTATCCGTTGAACGTGACCAACTCCGTGGCAGCCGATGAGCTATCGACGCTCGGAGCGAGTCGGATCACGGCCTCGGTCGAACTGACTTTCGAGCAACTGGCGGAACTCACGAAAGACGCGAGGATGCCCATCGAGGTCATCGGGCAGGGACCGGTTTGCGGCATGCTGTTGGAACACTGTGTGTTGGCCAGCGCAACCGGAGAGAATCCCCAGGGCCTCTGTTCGATGCACTGTCGCAAGGGTGTTTATGCTCTGGAGGACGCCGGATCGCAGCTTCATCCGCTGGAATGCGACCGGCGATGCCGCAATCACGTGTTCACCGCCTCTGATGTGTGCGTTCTTCCCAGTCTTTCCCGAATGCTTTCGCTGAATATCTCCGGCCTGCGGATCGAAGGCCAGTTGGAGACCCCCGAGACGGTTCATACGATCACGCATATCTATCGAGGCGCCATTGACCGTCTCCGCGCCGGCGACACCATTCCGGTTGACGACTCGGTCTCGAGTATTTCTGCCGCCACAGGCCGCCCGCTCAGTGATGGTCCCTTCGATTTCCGCTCGATCACGCAGACCAGCAAGGAGGAGAAGCTTGCCCGAACGTGAGCCCATCGGACCGAGCGCGATTCTCGCGAAAAAGCAGCGCTATCTGATCCCCTGTACGTATCACTTCTACCGGGAAGCGCCCCAGATCGTGCGCGGCCAGGGACTGTACGTCTACGATTCGAAGGGCAAACGCTACATGGATCTCTATTCGGGCGTCAGCGTTCATGCCCTGGGGCATTGCCATCCGGAACTGACCGAGGTCATCTGCCGACAGGTCCAGACACTCCAGCACACGACGACGATCTATCTAACCGAGCCTATTGTGAACCTGGCTGAGGCACTGGCCGATATCCTACCTGGCGCAATCTCTCGGACCTTTTTCTGTTGCAGCGGAAGCGAGGCCAACGAGGGAGCGGCACTGCTGGCAACGCTGTACACGGGAAGAAATGAATTCCTGGCGTTCCAGAACGGCCTTCACGGCCGGACCAAGCTCGGAATGAGCCTGACGGGACTGTCCTTCTGGCGCACCGATCCGCACCCGGTCGGCGGGATTACGCACGTGCCACCGCCGGATTGTCGTCATTGCCCATTCGGGCAGACCTATGGCCAGTGCCAGTTCCAGTGCATCAATGCGGTGGAGACCGCCATCAGGACAGCAACCAGTGGCAAACCGGCAGCGATGTTCGTCGAGCCGATCCAGGGAAACGGCGGCATCATGGTTCCTCCGCCGCAGTACTATCCGCGGCTGCGAGAGGTGCTCGACAGACATGGCGCGCTGCTGATCGCCGACGAGGTACAGACCGGCTTCGGACGCACGGGCAAGTCGTTCGCCATGGACCATTGGAACGTCGTGCCGGATATCATCACCGGGGGCAAGGCCCTGGGCGGAGGGACGCCGACAGGGTACTTCTCGACGACCGATGAGATCGCGGCCTGCTACACCCGGCCCGGCGCATCGACCTTTGGCGGCAATCCCGTGACGGCCCAGGCGGGTCTGAAGTTCCTGGAAATCCTCCGGCGCGATGGTTTGATCGAACACAGCGCCACCGTCGGAGAACGGTTGCAGAATCGCCTCAAGGAACTGGCAAGAGAGTGCGACACTATCACAGATGTTCGCGGTCGCGGTCTGATGATCGGCGTCGAAATCGCCGAACGAGCCTCGCTCTCGGCGGCGGAGTGCACCGATCGGATTCTCGAAGGCATGAAGGATGCCGGCTATCTGCTGGGCAAGACTGGCCCTGGTCGGAATGTGCTGACGTGGATGCCCCCTCTGATCAGTGAGGCAGAAGAGCTCATGGAGGCTGTTGCCGCTCTTGAAAACGTGCTTGGAACCGTTTGAATCAAGAACATGGCCCATCACCGGCCCGGTCCTGGCCATCGCGGCCTTGACTGTGGGCCTGGTGAGCTGCGCCTCATTTGAGCATCTCACGCAGGTGAGTGATGCGTTCCCCCAGGCAAAGGAATGCGGCAAGTGCCACATCGACATCTACGACGAATGGTCGAAATCCGATCACGCCAGGGCCTATATGAATCCGCACTTCCAGGCCGCGACGGACGGTCATACCTTTGGCGATTGTCTGAACTGCCATGCTCCTGAGCCCAAGTGGACGGCAGACGTGCCGGCGGTTCGGTCCAGTCAACGAGATGAGGGCGTTACGTGCGTGGCCTGCCATCTGGATCAAGGTGTGCTGGCCGGACCTCTGGAGCCGACGGGCAAGGTCAAGCCTCATCCTATTGGGGTTCGGCCCGAGGTGTACCATGACGTCGGTATCTGCGGGCGGTGCCATCAAGGCACCCTGGAGCAATGGGTCTCGGTCGCCGATAAGAAGAAGACCTGTCAGGAGTGCCACATGCCCGAAGTGACCCGCAAGATGACGCAGTCCTCCGGCGGACTCTCCGGGGTCATCGTGTCGATGGAACACCAGACTCCGCAGCGTCGCCACATCTTCGCCATCGCACCTGCTGAGTCAGTCCGTGGGATGATCGAAGTTGAGGTCCGCCGCGCCGACGTCGACGCCGAGATTGTCTTGCACAGTCGCCTCCCTCACCGCCTGCCCACCGGTGACTATGGTTTTCGGATACTCGTTCTGGAGATACTCGCGCTGGACGAGAACGGCGCAGAACATTCGACAGTGCGCGTGGAACTGACCCCTGAGGTGAGGACGGACATTGCCCCTCTGGGAACGTGGGCTCGTCGTGTTGCCTTGCCCGAGAGTTGCGTGTCTTTGCGGATCCGTTTGCAGCGAATCAGCTACGAAGACGAGGCGGTGTTGGATCTGCTGGATCAGGTTGTGGAGTTGTAACCCTGCGATGTCGGCCAACAGAGAACAACGACCATTTTGCATGCCCTCGACGATTCTCATCTTGGGTCTGTTGGCGACGGGCGCCCTGGTGGCTTGTCTCCTCTGGGGATGGGACTACTATACACTCAGTGCATCGCAACGCCCGTTCCACCCCGGTTACGACCTCCTGCGTCCCGCGGGCCGGGCCGGGCTCCTGTGGGGCGTGATGGGAACAGTGTTGATTGTGTTCAACCTGAGCTATCTGTTGCGGCGGCATCTGATTGGGTGGCACTGGCTGGGTTCGCTGCGTATCTGGCTGGGCTTTCATATGATGACCGGTCTGATCGCGGCGATCGCCATCGTACTGCATTCGACTTTGACCGTATCCAGCCCGCTGGCGGCACTGGCGTTCTGGTGTCTGCAACTGACGGTGATAACGGGCCTGTCCGGAGTCCTCCTGTACGTGCGACTATCAGTCTCCATTGAAGACGGGCACGTGCAGAGGCACGAACCTTCTCGGTCGGTCAAGAATCTGCTCCAAACCTGGCGGTTCCTACACCGCTGGTTGGCCATTCTCCTGTTGATGGCGCTTGTGCTGCACATCATTGTCACCGTACGCTTCGGCGAACTCTGGATTCTCGGGGGGCAACGGTGATGCTGCTGCATCCCAAGACACCTCTGGTGTTCGGCATCGTCGCTACCGCCGCTTTGGCGGGTTACCTGTTCGTGCGCGATCCAATTCCCGGCTCGCTAAGCCTCGCTCACGCCCAAGTCGTTCCGGACACGGATATTCGTTCATGCAAACAATGTCATGCGGCCGAAGGGCTGACCGCCGGTTGCCTGACGTGTCACACCGAGATCGCCGGCCAGCTCGATACCAACAAGGGCTACCATGCATTCCTGGCCCCAGCCAAGACGCTTCGCTGCGCCTCATGCCATCCGGAACACCACGGCAAAGCATTTCCGCTGGTTAGTGCCTTGTCATGGCCTGATGGCGATCTGAACGCGTTTGATCATCCACACTGCGCCTATCAGCTCAGAGAGCGGCACGATCAGCTTGCCTGTGCCGAGTGTCACAAAGACAAGCTCACGCAGATATTCACTCTTCCGGATTTCCCGCGTCATCCGCGAACGTCGACCTTTCTCGGGCTGAGCCAGGACTGTCTGACCTGTCACGTGGACGTGCATGCCTGGCCGTCGGCAAGGGCGTGCCTGGACTGTCACGATCAGACGGCCTTCGAACCGGCCTCGGCCTTTCGACACGAAGACGTTTTCCTACTGGAAGGAGAACACGCCAAGACGGATTGTGCCGGATGCCACCCTGTCGACGAAGCAGATCGCCGTGAATCCGACGCGAAGCAGAGACGGCCCGGCGCCCTTCCGTTCCACCGGGCTACAGGCCAGACCTGCGAAGAGTGCCACCCCAGCCCCCATCGCACGGTCTGGAGTGCAGACTGCCAGAGTTGCCATCTGGGCCGCGATGTCCACTGGCAGGAGGGAACCAGAGGTATGGACATTCAGGCGCACGAGCCGACGGGCTTTTCCCTGACCGGCGGTCACGTGATCGTTGCCTGCGCCGAATGCCACCCGGAAGACCAGAACTACACGAATCGCTACCCGGACCCGAGTTCCGAGAACTACCAACGGCAACTCCGCAACTGTCTGGGCTGCCATGAGGACGTCCACGAAGGGAAGCTGGCTCACGACTGTCTCGCTTGCCATCAAACAAGCGGGTGGAAAGCCGGACACTTATTGTTTGACCATGATCGCCATACCCGTTTCGCGATGGATGCCGTGCACAAGGGGTTGTCCTGCCAGGAATGCCACACTGCTGACGATTTGACCTACCGCGCTGAAGGCACAGAGTGTGAGGCTTGCCACCAGGTCGAAGCCAACGCGCTGCGCGGGCAGGCGCGCCGACTGCGGGTCGGATCTGACCCGCACTACGGTCGGGTGATGTGCACTGACTGTCACGACATGACGGTCGCGAGGCAATCCATGGCCGGCTACGCCCGGAGGTGCGCCGATTGTCATAACGATCACTATGCCCAACTGGCCTATGATTGGGAACAAACGTTCCAACAGAAGCGCTCCGATATCGAGCGGCTGGCTGGACAACCAGGCGACCCGGCCCAGGAGGAAACCCGCGAGGACTTGTCCGAAGCGATCCAGTCCGGTCTTCATCATCTGCACCTGACACAGCAGCTCTACGACCGCATCTTGAAGACTTTGGAAGCGAAGAAGCACGCAACGGCAATGCCACAAGAGGAGAACGTCAATTGAACTGGTCTCTAACCGTCACGGCTTTGGGGGGATTCCTGGGCCTGCTGGCCTTCGTGGGGCTGTGGGAACTTGTGGCGCGCCGCGCACACAATCGGCGATGGCTCGACGAGATTAGTGAAGCCAAGCGCATCGGCACGCACGAACCCCTGACTCAGCATCCCCACATCGATCCTCATCGGTGCATCGGTTGCGGCTGCTGCGCTCGGGTCTGCCCGGAAGGCGTGCTGGCGATCATCCGTGGGACTGCTCATTTGGTCCATGCGTCGCAGTGCGTCGGACACGCCTACTGCGAGCAGGTCTGTCCCGTTGGGGCCATTACTGTGGGCTTAGGCGATATCTCACTACGGTCGGATATCCCCGTCCTTACCCAGGATCTTGAGAGCTCAATACCGGGTGTCTTCATCGTGGGGGAGCTGGGCGGCATGGCCCTGATCCGGAATGGGATCAACCAGGGCGTATGGGTGGTCGACGAGATTGCCCGCCGTCTTCGGGACGGCGGGCCCCGGTCTAAGCTCGGGGCTGTGGCGGACGTGTTGATCGTCGGCTGCGGGCCGGCGGGCATCGCCGCCACGCTGCGTGCCAAGCAGCTCGATCTCCGCTCCATCACCATCGACCGAAACGGCCTCGGTGGTGCGGTGCGCAAGTATCCCCACAACAAGATAACGATGACGCAGCCGGTGGAGGTACCTTTGCATGGCCGACTGCGGCACACGAGATACCGCAAAGAAGAACTTCTGCAACTGTGGGAGGAGTTGTTCTCGCGGCTCAGCATTGAGGTACGCCACGGCGAGGAGTGGGTTGATGTGCGCACCCGCCCTGACGGCACGCTGGAATCGAGAACATCCAAAGAGACACTTCTCTCCAGTTACGTGGTCCTTGCTCTGGGACGGCGTAGCACGCCGCTGCGTTTGGGTGTTCCCGGCGAGGAGCTTCCCCACGTCTTCTACCACCTTGAAGATCCCGCTGCTTACACGGGGCAGACGTTGCTTGTGGTCGGTGGTGGCGACAGCGCGATCGAAGCCGCGATTGCTTTGGCCCAGAGGCCGGGAAACCACATCACCCTTTCCTACCGGCGTTCGGAGTTCTTCAGGGTGCGGCGCAAGAATATCGAGTCTCTTGATCGAGTGCGCCGAACGGGACAACTGGACGTACTTTTCAATTCACAGGTCAAGCACATCGAACGCGATCACGTGGCGTTGACGGTGCATGACAAGGAGGGACTGGTGGAGAAGCATCTGCCAGCGGATGCTGTATTTGTGCTGATCGGCGGAGCTCCTCCGTTCAAACTCCTGCACCGGATTGGAATCCGCTTCGGTCGCCCACTTGATCTCGAGAGGCCTCTGGATCACCCTGAACCGCCGACACATGGATGAGCCATAAGAACGCAGCCTGTGGGATTTCGGTGGAATGTGGCTTATGCCACCCCGCTTGATCTTGCCACCCGCCATTGGAGGCAATACGTCTTTCCTCTCAGACGAGGTCTGCCATGATTGGACACCGTCAATGAATTGCCCACTCCTCCTGGAGTCCCCTTCCCGGCTCGGAAGTGATGTACCGTCGGCTCTTCGAGGCCATGAAAAAAGGACTCGCGAACGACCGCAAGTCCTTTATTGACAACGAATAGCGGGGGCATAATATGCGGATCTGAAGATACTCTCACGTGACATTCCATGCTACATCACAGGAGGGTTGCATGTTCGTAAGTCTTTGTAATACAAGGTGTTATATAACATGACAGCCATGACATGTAACAGGCCCTTCAGGAACCCGGTCCCCAAGCTTACCGCCTGAGTTCCATCTGTCATTCTGTCAGGACGTTCTCAGCCACGCGCGGCAGCTCTCTTGGCTGCATCGCCAACGTATGCCACGCGGGCTCTACGGCAGAACCAGGGTAGAGATTTCCCGATGATTCTCTCTTGAGGGGCGTTGGGCGTCCCGCCGAGTCTATCGTGTGGAAGCGCGCATGGAGCGCGCCGGACCCAAAGCGGTAGATCGGTGCGATATCCACTTGGCCATCATCAGAGAAGACCTAGTGGGTAGGGCCCTCGTAGGTCCACACATCAGGGTACTTCTTGATCAGCTTGTCACGCTCGATCTCACTGACGGTATAGACGGGCCTCGAGTGCGCCGGCGACTAGAGATGGTCTTGCCCCCGAAAATTGGTCCATGTGTTATGAGAGGTTTCCGGAAGATATAGATGGCGT
>Ga0068714_10007965_pt1 | contig 10065 bp, 12 predicted proteins | sample MTBNYHSulfiMetaG_FD_62988 | JGI IMG/M metagenome (GOLD analysis project Ga0068714, IMG submission 62988) | Enrichment culture microbial communities from rom New York Harbor, USA that are MTBE-degrading - MTBE-NYH (New York Harbor Sulfidogenic)... | ecosystem: Environmental > Aquatic > Marine >...
GGAAAACAGGTTTACCTGACAACTACTGATGAAAAGAGACTTCTTCTTGAGAAATACAAAATCGGCCATCTTGTTATTATAGATTTTACTCCCGGGTTCAGCAGAATAACCGCTGAAGAATTTGTCCGTAACATACTTGCTGAAAAGATCGGGACAAAGCATCTTGTAATAGGTTACGACCATCATTTTGGACGGGATGCGGGCGGGGATTACGAGATGATAAGGAGTCTTGCCGAATCTTCCGGTTTCACGGTAGAGCAGGTAGGCCAGGTGATGTCGGGTGATCTTGTTATCAGTTCCTCGCTTATACGCAGGGCGCTGACGGAGGGGAGGATTGAGGATGCCAACGACTGGCTTGGCCATTCCTATCAGCTTGGCGGTAAGATAGTGGAAGGTCGTGGACTTGGACGTTTACTGGGATTCCCCACTGCAAACATCATGCCCGGCGACAGCCATAAACTCATACCGGCCGATGGGGTATACGCCGTGGAGGTGATTCTGGACGCTGAGACTTATCCCGGGATGCTCAGTATAGGACATAACCCTACGGTAAATAAGGGAGGGAAGCCGAAAACTATTGAGGTACACCTCATTAATTTCAAAGGTGAAATATATGGGAAGGAGATAACCGTCATATTCCGGCACAGGCTGAGAGATGAGATAGCATTTGACACTACAGTCCAGCTAATACGGCAGATAGAGCGTGACAGGCAGGAGACCCTCAGACTTCTTTCCTGAACATAAGAATCTATTTTTTTCTATCTTTGTATTCTGAAAAAATTAAATTAAGAGACAGATGAATCTGGTTGATGAACAATTGCTTTATAAGGTTAAGGATATATCCCTTGCCGGTTTTGGCAGGAAGGAAATTGAGATTGCGGAGAAAGAGATGCCCGGGTTGCTGGCGGTCAGAAAAAAGTATTCGGAGGATAAGCCTCTCAGTGGAGCCAGGATAACAGGATCCCTTCATATGACGATACAGACGGCCGTTCTTATAGAAACGCTGAGGGCACTTGGTGCAGATGTCAGATGGGCAAGCTGTAATATATTTTCCACACAGGATCATGCCGCTGCTGCCATTGCTGCTGCCGGCATACCCGTCTTCGCCTGGAAAGGGGAGACCCTTGAGGAGTACTGGTGGTGTACAGCACAGGCACTCTCTTTCCCGGAAGGGAAAGGTCCCAACCTTATTGTCGACGATGGCGGAGATGCATCACTGCTTGTACACATTGGCTACAAAGCCGAGAATGACCCATCGCTTCTCGACAGGAAAGCCTCCAACAGGGAAGAGGCAGTTATTCTGGCTACCCTTAAGGAACTGCAGGTAAAGGAGCCCGGCAAATGGCACCGTGCAGTGGGCGATCTGAAGGGGATATCGGAGGAGACGACCACAGGTGTCCACAGGCTCTATCAGATGATGGAAAGAGGAGAATTGCTTGTTCCGGCTATCAACGTAAATGATTCGGTGACAAAATCAAAATTTGATAATCTGTATGGTTGCCGCGAATCACTGGCCGATGGTATCAAACGCGCCACTGATGTTATGATTGCAGGGAAAGTGGTGGTTGTATGCGGATATGGTGACGTGGGTAAAGGGAGTGCCAGATCAATGAGAGCATACGGAGCCCGGGTGATCGTTACAGAAATTGATCCCATCTGTGCACTCCAGGCAGCCATGGAAGGCTTTGAGGTTAAAACACTTGAGGAGTCTCTGGTTGAGGGTAATATATTTGTGACCGCAACAGGGAACAGGGATGTGATAACTACTGACCACATGAAGAGAATGAAGGATCAGGCAATAGTATGCAACATCGGACATTTTGACAATGAGATACAGGTTGACATGCTGAACGCCATGGAGGGAGTAAAAAAGATAAATGTCAAACCGCAGGTTGATGAATATCTTTTCCCCGACGGCCATGCAATATTCATCCTTGCAGAAGGACGACTGGTAAATCTGGGATGTGCCACGGGTCATCCTTCGTTTGTGATGAGCAATTCATTCACCAACCAGGTCCTTGCTCAGATCGATCTGTGGAAAAACAATTATACGATTGATGTCTACAGGCTTCCGAAGCATCTGGATGAGGAGGTGGCACGCCTCCACCTCGAGAAGCTGGGAGTGAAGCTGACAAAACTCAGCGACGAACAGGCAGATTATATAGGGGTTCCGAAGAACGGGCCCTTCAAACCCGAACACTACAGGTACTGATAATCACTTGTTCCAGACCCTGATCCAGGTTCCGTCGAAAGACGTTCTGTAATTCTTGAGGGGATACCTGCCCGGACCCGATGAGGGAGTGCCATAAACTGAAAGTTCATACTCCGTCCCGCACTCAGGGCATACTGCCCTGATGAAATCAATATTTACCCTGATGCTCTTGCCGTTAACGGCATAATCATGCGGGCAGGTCCGGTCGTAAGCATAAAACTGATCGGCACCGCTGTAAATAATTATTCCGTTTCCCTCAAAACCGGCAGCAGGATATCCGATATTATTGGTTTTAGCGTCTACCGCAATGGCTCCCCCTATCGCAGAAAGGTCTGTAAACTGCGGATCATAGATGCTGATCCTGAAATCTACAAATACATCGGGAATAACATCATTATCCTTCCTGTTGCACGACGTCAGCAAAGCTGCCGTCAGCCAGACGGTTAATAAAAACCATGGTTTTGAACACAATTGCATCTTTGACAGATTTAATAATGATGTATATTAACGGCGCTATTTTAACGTTATAAAATTATCAATATTGTTATTATACAACCATGATGAATCGCATCGCATTTAAATTAATATTCCTGGTTTTTGTTTTTTTTCTTGGCGCATATAACTGTGATGCACAGGTTCTGAAAAGAGCCCCGCGCAATCCCGAACGTCAGCTGTTCGGCAAATCGCCGAACACCGGGAGCAGGAAGGTAAGGGAATCGCGTGGCGTAAGGCAAGCTAAGAAGAAACAGGCTGATAATCAGAGAAGACTGAAAAAGGAATATACTGAGGCAGTGAAGAATAGCCGTGCCAGATCTCTTGAGATACAGTCGCCCGAAGTAAGGGAAAGAATGCTGGCAAACAGAAAGGAGGCCGATCTGAGGAGCATAGAGAGAAGGAAACAGCAGAAAGCAAATTCAAGGAGCGTGGCAAGAAAATACAGATAAAATTGTTTTTTGCTTCTGAAGCAACACGCAACAATTCTTTTTACACTTTTTTTTGTAATTTGTAAAATAATTATTATATTTGTTACATGAAGAGTTCCGGAAACCCCGGAATTCTTCTTATTTTTTTGCAATAAGCAGGAAGAGAGATGTCAGATGTTATTTACATAACGGAAGAGGGGTTACAGAGGATGACCGCGGAGCTGAACCACCTGAGGATGGTTGAGCGTCCTGTTATCTCCAGACAACTGGCTGATGCACGGGATAAAGGTGATCTCACAGAGAATGCCGAATATAGTGCTGCAAAAGAGGCTCAGGCTATGCTTGAGATGAAGATATCAAGACTTGAAGATATTATTGCCCGTTCACGGATTATAGATGAATCGAGGGTTGATACTGCTACGGTAAGGCTCCTTAACAAGGTGAAGATCAAGAATAAAAACAACGATGTTGTAATGGAGTACCAGCTTGTTCCGGAGAGCGAAGCCAACTTCAGGGAGGGGAAGATAGCAATCAATTCTCCTATAGCAATAGGACTGATAGGGAGAAAAGTGGGAGAGACGGTTGACATTAAGGTTCCCTCGGGAATTATTCCGTTTGAGATACTATCCATATCGATTTGAAAAATAACTGAAGTAACAATTCCATGGCATCAATTTTCACAAGGATCATTAACGGGGAAATACCATGCTATAAGGTTGCCGGGGACGACAGGTATTTTGCCTTCCTTGATATCAATCCTCTCAGGGCGGGTCATACCCTCGTGGTTACAAAGAAGGAAACCGACTATATCTTTGATCTTGACGATGATCTGCTGTCGGGTCTGTTCGTCTTCTCCAAAAAAGTAGCAAAGGCCCTGAAGACAGTTTTCCCCTGCGACCGGATAGGAGTTGCCGTAGTAGGGCTGGAGGTGCCTCATGTACACGTGCATCTTGTGCCTATGGACACCATGGAGGATCTTAATTTCAGAAATCCTAAACTGAAATTCTCGCCGGAGGAGTTCTCCATAATGGCAAAAAAAATAAGCGAAAAGGTATATCTTTAGTATCTTTGCAGTGATAAATTCTCTTTCGCTGCATGAGATATTTCCGTGATCTGTGGGACGACTTCATCTCCCTTCTCTTTCCGCGGCTCTGCCAGGCATGTGGTGAGCATCTGTTAAGAAATGAGAAGATAATATGTACAGAGTGCTATGTAAAGATCCCCCGGACGGGTTATCATCTCGACAGAAACAATCCTGTTGCTCAGCTTTTCTGGGGAAGGTGTTTTATTGAAAGGGCTGCCGCCTTCTCTTACTACAACCGCGGGAGCCGTATCACAAAACTGATTCATAATCTCAAGTACCGGGGAATTAGGGAGATAGGTCCGGAGATCGGGAGGATATACGGCTTATCACTAAAGAATTCCGGCTTTATCGAGGGGATGGACCTGATAATACCTGTTCCCCTTCACCCCTCCAGGCTCAGGCAGCGTGGTTTTAACCAGAGCAACACTATTGCTTATGGCATATCTGAATCGACCGGATTGCCGGTCTCTGCAGGCTCTCTTGTACGCATCTCCGCAAGTGCCACTCAGACAAAGCGATCGAAATACGAAAGGTGGACCAACGTTGAAGGCATCTTTGGCGTCCGCGATCCGGAAAAGCTAAGGGGCAGGCATATAATGCTGGTTGATGATGTTATTACCACAGGCTCAACAATCGAATCGTGTGCCGGGGAACTTCTTAAAATTGAAGGCGTTAAAGTCAGCGTTGTCGCACTTGCCTTTGCGGTGGTCTGAACCCGCTTATTTATTTGATCCTTTTTGGGTTTTTACTGATATAATCTTTCCACGTATTATATTGTCCGGAGTTTTGTATCCGGTTTCCCGTCTGGTAGAGATGACAGAGGGCAGCTGCAAGCCCGTCCGTTGCATCAAGTTTCAGTTCCTGCAGGCTGAAGTTCAGAATATGCATCAACATTCCTGCCACCTGCTCCTTTGATGCAGCTCCGCGGCCCGTTATCGACATCTTTATTTTACGCGGTGCATATTCGAATATGGGCACCGACCGGCTTAAAGCGGCAGCTATAGCGGCTCCCTGTGCCCGTCCGAGCTTAAGCATAGATTGTACGTTCTTTCCGTAAAAGGGTGCCTCAATGGCCAGTTCATCAGGGTGGTATTCATCAATTATACCGGCAGTCCGTTCAAAAATATGCTTCAGCTTGAGATAATGGTCACCAAAACGGCTCAGATCGATCGCTCCAATAGTTATAAGCTCGGGACCTGCCGGAGTAGCCCTGATAACACCATAACCGGTTATCGTAGTGCCGGGGTCTATCCCCAGGATAATACGTTCTGTGGTGGTTTTTTTCAACTTGAAATCGGAACTATACTATTTATGGGTTTTCCCTTATAAATGCATTGTCCATCCATGATGGCTTTTCGGAGAAGGTGCGATAGCGGTGAAATTCTGTTATCCCTTTTCCCGACAGAGTGCCCGTCTGCAGGAAATTAATTGCCTCCCTGAGACACAATTCATTTCTGTCGTCGAAATCGCGGGTGATGTCGTCCGGGACTAATTTCCCGGGTATGATACCACCGAAATAGTCTCCTTCGTTATTTGCATTGACAATTTTGAAGGTGACCGGCCAGAACCAGTATTTCCTGGCAACCGGCCAGCCATTCATTCCGGTCGGTTTCCCTGTTGTTGTATCACCAATGCATACCACATCAATAAAAGGAACAAGGCCATTGATAACAGCCTCGCTGGCCGATGCGGTAAGTCTTGTGGTTATCACGACAAGCCTCTGAAGGTTGAGGGGAAGGGCTGTAGCCCTGAAAGTATAATTGACGTTAACAGCCTGCCTTTTGTCATTGTACGTTAGCCTGGCGAAGGTTGACTGCGTTGAGGCGGGACCGTTACCTGCAATATAACTTGCCAGGGTACGGGCTATATCCAGATATCCTCCGGAATTGTATCTGAGATCAAGTATCAGATCCTGCACATTCTGTGCCTTAAAAAATGCGAAGGCTCCCTGAAGCTCATCTGCCGAGGGCTCAATGAACGATTCAAAGACCAGATGTCCCGTAATGCCCGATGTGAGATGGAGGGTATCGTAATGAAGTACGGTATTTATTACAAAAGAAGATTTTGTTGATTGGATTGTTTCCTCACTGCCGTCGGGTCTGATGAAGACAAATATATTTGTAATTCCCGCTACGGCAGGACCAATCAGGGTGCTGTAAGCAGCAGCGTCTCCTGAGATTATTATCCGGGCTATATCGGCATTATTGATGGTCTTGATTATCCATCCCCTTCTTACTCCGGCTTTGTAAAGATCTGATCCTGAGTAGATCATGGATATACGGGCCTTCTCTGATTCATCGATGCCGATCCTTATGCCATGTCCTACAAATGATCCCTCCATCTGGGCATTGAATTCGTCGTAGTCGGCCACGAAACTCCACTTGTCGAGAGGCCTGTACCGCATGGCATCAAGAAGACTGTAGGGATCGGTGTAGTTCTCTTTATTCACTAAAGGCATTGATTTGTACCAGTAGTACCAGTCATTCATTATGTCGTAGAGGCTGTCTCTTGCCTGCTGGGGGGTTATCTCAGGTCCTTTCAGTTCGTCTTTCCTGCAAGAGGTGTACAGAAACAATAATATAAATGGGATCAATATAATTCTGGCAGTCGTTCTCATACATAAGGCATTTTAAAATACTTAATAACAATCACATGACATTTTTCTTCTTAAGTGTCTGGATCAGTATACCGGAGATTATCAGCAATAATCCTGCCGGAGTTGTATAATAAACGGGTTCATGAATAATAAAGTGTATAAAGAGAAGTGAAAGGAATGGAGCGAGATAAACGAGATTGCTCACCCTGTCGGTTGTTGTGGCAAGCTGAAGAGCCTTGAGCCAGAAGAAAAATGTTACTCCCATTTCAAAAAATCCTATATATACTGATGACGCAATCCCTGTCAGTCCGGGTGAAACTACCCTGGTGCCTGTAATAAACATGATTATTATGAGATAAACCGAGCCGAAAAGGAAGTTCATGAATAGCTTTATTGCTTCGTCTCTTCTGTCACGCATGTTAAGGATAAAATAGAGAGCCCAGAATACCGAGCTGCCGGTGGCAAAAAAGACACCCCGGATATCTGATTCTCCGGGATCGAACAATTTCCCCTGTGATGATATAACATAGACTCCTGCAAAACTTATGAAGAGTGCAACGAAACTTCTGATTCCTATTTTCTGGCCCAGAAGCGGCACAGAAAGGAAAACAAGTATTATCGGCCATATCATGTTTAGAGGCTGTGCCACCTGTGCTGGCAGAAGCTGGTAGGCTCTCAGCAGCAGGAGATAATATAAGGCTGGATTAATAAGACCCAGTATTGCTGAATTGAGAAGCTCCCTGCGTGTTGATTCCATTATCAGATGGAGTTTTTTTTGCAGAAGCACTATTATCAGCAGAGCAATGGAGGAAGCAATTGATGCCAGGGTCAGCATAGGCAGGATCGGCCATTCGCCCAGGCCTATCTTGAATACCGTGGGTATTGTGGACCAGAAGAATATTGCCAGGGCGGCATAAATATAGGATTTCCGGGATCGGTTCATCAAAAGGGTCAGTTTATTAAACCGAATCCTGTATAAGATGCTATTACTTCCGGAACAATTATCCCCTCATTGGTCTGGTTGTTTTCCAACAGGGCTGCGACTATCCTGGGCAGTGCGAGTGCACTCCCGTTAAGGGTATGAACCAGGCGCGTCTGCTTCTCCCCTTTATCCCTGAACCTGCACTTAAGCCTGTTGGCCTGGAAGGATTCAAAATTTGACACTGAGCTTACCTCGAGCCATTTCTTCTGGGCAGCCGACCATACTTCAAAATCGTAGGTGAGAGCTGACGTGAAGGACATATCACTTCCGCAGAGTCTCATAATACGGTACGGCAAACCAAGGGAGGAGACCAGCCCTTCCACATGGCTCACCATTTCTTCGAGGGCTCTGTAGGAATGGTCGGGATGGGCTATCTGGACGATCTCCACCTTGTCGAACTGATGGAGCCTGTTAAGACCTCTCACATGAGAGCCCCACGATCCGGCCTCCCTCCTGAAACACGGAGTGTAGGCAACATTTCTGACAGGAAGAGCGTCTCCACTCAGGATAGTATCCCTGTAAATATTTGTAACCGGAACCTCTGCTGTAGGTATAAGATATAAATTATCGAGAACGATATGATACATCTGGCCCTCTTTGTCGGGAAGCTGGCCGGTACCGAAACCTGAATCCTCGTTTACTATCACGGGCGGAATGACTTCAGTATAACCTGCCTTTACTGCCTCGTCGAGAAAAAAGGAGATCAGAGCCCTTTCCAGTTTTGCCCCTTTCCCTTTATATACAGGAAATCCGGCACCTGTAAGCTTTATGCCCAGTTCAAAATCTATGATGTCATATTTTTTTACCAGGTCCCAGTGAGGGAGGGCCGTTCCGGGTATTTCCGGAATGGCACCCCCTTCCCGTACCTTAACATTATCTCCGGCACTCTGTCCGGACGATACCGATTCGTGGGGAATATTTGGCAGCTTCATGATCTCATTCCTCATCTCATTCTCGGTGGCGGCAAGCTTTTCTGACAGGCTTCGTATCTCTTCCTTGAGGGAGTAGGTCTTCTCCCTGAGGGCTTCTGCTTCCTGCATGAGCTTCTGCTTTATCAGAGCACCTATATTTTTTGAGATAATGTTCATCTCATTCTGAAGTGAGTCTGTCCGGGTTTGCATCTCACGCCGCGATGAATCGAGCAGGAGTATCCTGTCAATAATCTTCACGGCATCGAAATTTTTTACTTTGAGTCTGGCTGTTACAAGGTCTCTCTTCTCCCGGATCAGATTTATGGTCAGCATGGCATACTTGTTATTAATACAAAAAGCAGGCCTTTACAGCCTGCCGTAAAATTATTAAAAACTCCCGATAATGTTTTTTCAGATGAAAAAAGAATTACCCGGACCCTTAAATATTCAGTTTGCTTCCGGTTCTGTCAGCGGTTTGATGCAGACATAGGTCTTGTTGTCTTTTTTTCTGCTGAATTCCACCTCACCATCAATAAGTGCATAGAGGGTATGGTCCTTGCCGATTCCCACATTCAGCCCCGGGTTGTGTTTTGTTCCCCTCTGGCGTACGATGATATTTCCGGCCTTTACTGCCTGGCCTCCGAACAGCTTGACTCCCAGTCTCTTGCTGTGAGAATCGCGTCCGTTGCGCGAACTCCCAGCTCCTTTTTTGTGTGCCATAATTATCTTTTTTAATTCTTTACCTGCAAGACTTTACTCTTTCTCACCCGTTGTTTTTTTCGCTGTAGCTTTCTTTGCCGTACTCTTCTTCTCTGCTGGTTTTTTCTCAGCGGTTTTTTTTGCTGAAGGTTTCTTGTCCACAGCCTCTTTCTTAAGAGTTTTTCCTGCCGGTTTTTTGGCAGCTGCCACTTTGGGCTCTTCCTTAACCGGTACAGGAGTTACTTCTGCAACCTCATCAGTTGCCGGTTTACTCTTTACAGCCTTCTTCGGGGCCTCTTTTTCCTGCAGACCTTTCTCATTTATGCTCACGATCTCTATCAGGGTGAAATTCTGGCGATGGCCGTTCTTAACCCTGTATCCCTTCCGCCTCTTCTTCTTGAAAACGATCACCTTATCTCCCCTTACATGTTCCAGCACTTTGCCCTCAACAACGGCATCCCTGATGACCGGCTCACCGATTATTATTCTTTCATTATCTTCGATAAGCAGAACCCTGTCAAATGCGTGAACCTTATCTGTTTCATATTCAAGCCTGTGAACATAAATTTTTTTTCCTTCCTCTACCTTGAACTGCTGTCCTGCAATTTCAACGATTGCGTACATCGTAATTAGTTTGTTAAATTATTCCGCGAGGCGT